>ADJS01016938.1_pt1 | contig 15843 bp, 12 predicted proteins | sample 268128 | NCBI WGS metagenome assembly ADJS01 (sample SAMN00007486, study PRJNA43253) | human gut metagenome | isolation source: feces sample TS28 | reverse complement strand
GGACGCGCCGGTCTATACAGCAGAGACGAAGGTGCTGGAACAGCTCACAGGCTTTGCCCTCACGCGCGGCATGCTCTGCGCGATGCACCGCCGCACGCTTCCGGCTATGGAGGAAATCTGCCGGAATGCCCGCCGCGTGGCGATTCTGGAAAATGTCGTGAACCCGACGAATGTCGGTGCGATTTTCCGTTCTGCCGCCGCGCTTGGCATCGATGCCGTGCTCCTCACATCAGGCTGCAGCAACCCGCTGTACCGCCGCGCCATCCGCGTGAGCATGGGAAATGTCTTCCAGGTCCCGTGGACCGTGCTGCCAGGCGGCAGTTACTGGCCGGAGCAGGGAATTGCTGCACTGCAGGAACTTGGATTTTATACCGTTGCGATGGCATTAAAAGAAGACTCCGTTCCGATGGATGATCCGTCGTTAAAAACGCATGAAAAGCTCGCCATTCTGCTCGGAACCGAGGGTGACGGACTGGCAAGTGATACGATCGCTGAAACAGATGCAACCGTGCTGATTCCGATGACACACGGTGTGGATTCACTGAACGTCGCTGCGGCGAGCGCTGTCGCATTCTGGGAGCTGGCGGGAAGAAGATAAAGATGTTCCGTCGGTACCGGAGATTACGGAATAAAAATAGGATCAGAGATAGATTTTCGGGATGCATATTTTGATGCATCCCTTTTTGAATTTACGGATTTTGAAATTCCTTCCGATACATCTGCGGCGTACATCCCACTTTGTTTCGGAACTGCCGGTTGAAGTTGGAAAGGTTGCGGAAACCATTGTCGTACGCGATTTCGGACACACTCCGCGTCGTACTGCGCAGCGCCTCGCAGGCGGCTTTGATCCGAAGCTGTGTCAGATATTCAACGGCCCCGAGTCCGAAGGTCTGCTTAAAACAGCTCATAAAATAGCTTTTGCTCAAATGCGACAGCCTGGCAAGTTCCTCTATGGTAATCGGGTCGGCGAAGTGCTCCTGGATATAGGCGAGCACAGGCCGCAGGTTTTCAGCAGCCGCAGGCATGGCGGGACGATCGGTGCAGAGTTCCGGCGATGCGGCGAGCAGATAGAAGAAGCGGAGCAGCTCACTTTTCAGCAGAAGATCGGAGACAGCAGAGTTTTCACGGATGCAGCGGAAAATCTGATGGACGGATGCAGAAAGTGCAGCATAACCGGAATGTTCGGGTGAAATCGGTGCCTGGATGCGGCGCCGGGCGGAGAAAAACGGCTGCAGAATTTCCGTGTAGCTGCGGTCGTCATACCCGCCGATCAGCATATTCTGGTGGAAAACAATCGTATCATAAAACATCGACTCCTGCTCGGCGGGCAGAATGGCATGTACGAGGTTCGGCTGAATCAGAAAAATATCACCGGCATGCGCTGTAAGCAGACAGTCCTCATACTGAAAATACCCCGTTCCGCGTTTGATATAATTCAGCTCCATCTCCCCGTGCCAGTGCAGCGGTACGCCGGGAAAATAGTCGGGCATCCGGCAGTCATAATAACTGTAGGGAACCTGCATGGAGCCGTGCTGGCGTTTTTCTTTCGCAGCAGAAAGCATCATAAAATCCTCCTCCCAAAAGCATGTCCGTAAAAAGCCGGAAATAGCAGAGCGCGGCATGCATAAAATCATAGAATAGTATTAGAATGAAATAGGAAATTACTGGTATTTCAGCGGATACAGTAGTAATATATCATATAGAAACACTTGCTGCAACGACGAAAATACAGCAGAAATAAGAGCGAAAGAGGAAAAGAAAAAATGTCAAAATGGTTAGATAACGCAGTATTTTATGAGATTTACCCGCAGTCCTTCAACGACACCAACGCCGACGGAATCGGAGATTTCCAGGGTATCATTGAAAAATTAGACTACATCAAGGAGCTGGGCTGCAACGCCATCTGGATCAACCCGTGCTTCCTGTCCCCATTCGGTGATGCAGGATACGATGTCGCAGATTACTGCCGCGTTGCACCGCGCTACGGAACGAATGAGGATCTGAAGAGAGTTTTCGAAGAGGCACACAAACGTGACATGCACGTTCTGCTCGACCTGGTTCCGGGCCATACATCTGTTGAGCATCCATGGTTCAAAGAATCCATGAAAGCAGACCGCAATGAATTTACAGACCGCTACGTATGGACCAATAACGTATGGGAAGCACCGGAAGGAATGGGAAGCCTGCGCGGCATTTCCGAGCGTGACGGCGCCTGCGCCATCAACTTCTTCTCCAACCAGCCGGCCCTGAACTACGGCTTTTATCAGCCGGATCCGGAAAAACCGTGGCAGCAGTCCTTTGATGATGAGGGACCGCAGGCAACGCTGGCAGCGATGGAAGATGTCATGAGATTCTGGCTGAACATGGGCTGCGACGGCTTCCGTGTCGATATGGCGGGCTCCCTGGTAAAGAACGATCAGGAAGGCAAAGGAACCATCCGCCTGTGGCAGCAGGTACGGAAATTCCTCGACGCCGAGTTCCCGGATGCAGCCATGGTATCCGAGTGGGGCGAGCCGGACAAATCCTTACAGGGCGGCTTCCACATGGACTTCCTGCTTCACTTTGGACCGTCCCATTACAACGATCTGTTCCGCTGCGATGAGCCATTCTTCTCCAAACGCGGAAAAGGAGATATCTCTGAGTTTGTAGAGACCTACAAAACCAACTACAATAAGACCGCACAGAAAGGCCTGATCTGCATCCCGTCCGGAAACCATGATATGGACCGTCTGGCACGCCGTCTGCAGGGGGATGAGCTGAAAATTGCTTTCGCTTTCCTTCTTTCCATGCCAGGTGCGCCGTTCATCTACTATGGTGATGAAATCGGTATGCGCTACGTCGAAGGCCTGAAATCCGTTGAGGGCGGATACAACCGCACCGGTTCCCGTTCTCCGATGCAGTGGGATGACACACCAACGCAGGATTTTCCAGCGCACCGGCCAGCGACCTCTACATCACCATGGATCCGGGCAAAGACCGTCCGACCGCAAAAGCACAGATGGCCGATCCGGATTCCCTGTACCACGAAGTTAAAAAACTCATCCAGATCCGCCAGAGCAGCAAAGCACTCTTAAGCCGCGGAACCATCGAGTTCGTTTATGCAGAGAAAAACCAGTATCCGCTGGCATACGTCCGTGAGGCTGAGGGTGAAAAAGTCCTCGTCATCATCAACCCATCCGACAAAGAGCAGTCCTTCCCATACAGTGCAGAGCTGAAGGATGCCCTCTACACGATCGGAGGAAAAGCAGAATCCAAAGACGGAACCATCACCATCCCGGCACAGTCCGCAGGATTCTATCATATCTGATCGAAAATAAAAATGACAGGGAGATCCAATCGAATTTTTTCGGAGGATCTCCCTGTTTTTAAATATGATACACTCTCAGCTCATGCAATGCCCTGGTCGCTGCAATATACTGCGCCTGCATCATCATCTCCCGTTTCTCGTCCTTCGGGAAAATCGAGAACACTTGATCAAACTCCAACCCTTTCGCCAGATAAAATGTGGTAACCGTCAGTCCTTTCTTAAAACTGGAGCTGTCACGGTTCAGCCAAGAAAGCCGCTTCTCACAGTCAAAATCTTTTTCCGCCAGAATCTCCCGTAAAATCAAATAAGCCCGTTCCGCCGTCTTCTCATCCGGTACAATCACCGCCGCCGTCTCATACGTTTTCTCCTCTGGAAACAGCGTATCCACTGCCTCCCGCAGAGCCGCCTCAAGATCCGTGACATCCCGTTCCAACACCGGCATTCCGTGCCGTTCAAACAGCTCCAGATCCGTCACGCCAATGAGATTTGCCGCATACGACGCAATTTCCACCGTATTCCGGTAACTCTTCCGCATCTCAATCCGCCGCAGATCCTTCCCGAAAATCCCCGGTAAAAACTGCAGTACATCCTGCTGCTGATCCGCCATCGTCTGCGCCCGGTCGCCGAGAATCGTCATCTTACAGGAAAACATCCGCCGGATAATCAGATACTGGAGCCGCGAATAATCCTGCATTTCATCAATCACCAGATGCTTAATATTCGAACGCTCCGCCTGCCGCGACAGGCGGTACTTCAGATACAGAACCGGGTACACATCCTCATACCGCAGTTTCCGCTTCTCCAACGGCCGCCGCGGCAGCGTCTGATATCCCTCTTTCTTCAGAAAACGATTGTAGAGAACATAAAAATCCATCGTCTCATACATCTTCCGGAATTTTTCGATGAGCGGAATCCGCTCCTCCTCCGGCAGATCCCGGTTCAGCAGCGTCTCGATCTCGTCAATAAACGTCTCCGCCACCGCATCCATCCGCGAGAGCAGCGGAATATCCGCAAACTTGTCATAAAACAGCGTAATAATCTCCGATTCTGACTTCACAAACGACTTATACGAAACGTCTGAGAAATTCATCAGCTCGTCCTCAAGCTCCAGCGCAAATCCCTCCATCTGGTCCACAAACGCCTGCGACTGTTTTAAAGCAAACCGTTCTGCGGCTTTTGGATCCCGCATCTCCCGCTCAATCTGATCACAGCGATCCTCACAGTCCGCCGCCGTGTCCTGTAATTTGCGGTAAGCAAAGAGATCAAAACTCATCTCCTGAATATTCTCCTCACCGAGCTCCGGCAGAATATGTGAAATATAATCCGAAAATACCCCGTTCGGCGATAAAATCAGAATATTCGAAGACTTCAGATTCTGTCTGTCATGATACAAAAGGTAGGCAATCCGATGCAGCGCCACCGATGTCTTGCCGCTTCCCGCCGCTCCCTGAATTACCAGAATCCGGTCCTTCGTATTGCGGATGATCGCATTCTGTTCCTTCTGAATTGTGCGGATAATATTCTTCAGCTGTACCTCGCCGTTGCTGCCAAGCTCCGCCTTTAAAATATCATCATCAATTTTCACATCACTCTCAAATCCGTAAATCATCTTTCCATCCCGGATCTTATACTGCCACTTGGAACAGATTTCCCCTGTCATCTCGCCGCCCGGAGCCAGATAGGAAGCCGGCCCGCGGTCAAAATCGTAGAAAAGACCGCTGACCGGGCTTCTCCAGTCGTAAATCAGCGGCAGCTCGCCCGGCCGCTCTGCAAAATTGCCGATGCCGATATAGAAAATTTCCGGCTCATCATCCCCGTCATAGCAGAAATCCACACGCCCGAAGAACGGAGAATCCAGCATTTTCCGGAAGCGGCTCCGCAGAAGAAGCTGCTCCTGATTCGCATTCACCTGATGCAGCAGCGCCTGCTGATTGTCGTAATCCTCATATCCGTACTGGTCCATCTCGGTATAGTTCTGCCAGTAATAATCGTGCATATTTTCAATTTCTTTCTGTCCGTCCAGCAGAGACTGACTGATCTCGGCAAGACGCGCCTGCAGCTTTTCCAGCACAAAAGAAAGATATTCCTGTCCGTTTTTCTGGTCTGTCATAAAAGGAAACCTCCTCTTAAAAATATAATGTCGAGTGCCGGAAAACCCGGCTGATTTTATCAGTATAGCAGACAGGCACGTTTCCTGCAATTCAAACATAAAATAAAGAAAAATCCCCTTTGAGGTGCCGCTTTTCTTGGAACCCTTTTTAAAACCACTGTCTGCACAGGAAGAAAAAAGCTGTCTGGATGCGTATCAGAGGGGCGATACAAAAGCCAGAGACATTCTGGTCGAGCGGAATCTGCGCCTGGTCGCGCACGTTGTGAAAAAGTATCAGGGCCTGCCCGATGATCTCGACGATCTGATTTCCATTGGAACGATCGGCCTCATCAAGGCGGTGATGACATATGATTCGAAAAAAGGAACCGGCTGGCCGTATACGCCGCCCGCTGTATTGATAATGAGCTGCTGATGTATCTTCGGAGCAAAAAGAAAACGGCACGGGAGATTTCCCTCTACGAGCCGATCGGAACCGACAAGGAGGGAAATGAGATCCATCTGCTCGACATCGTGGAGGGCGGCGGGGAGGATATCGCGGAACAGTACAACCGGAAAGAGGACGCGGTGCGGCTGTACTGTTATCTGGATTCGGAATTAAAAGAGCAGGAAAAACAGGTGCTTCTTCTCCGGTACGGCCTTGGCGGAAAAGCAGAATACACACAGAAACAGGTCGCTGCCCGGCTCGGCATCAGCCGTTCGTACGTGTCGCGGATCGAGAAGAATGCAATTGAAAAGTTGCGGTTACGGTTTGCCGCTTCGTAAATGCTTGACATTTCAAACGGACTGCTTCTATAATAAAGGGTAAGGAAATCAGGTGCAGAAAAGGTTTCCTTATCCTTACTTTTTCGAACAAAAATCAAAGATAATATCTTCCCGGTGTTCTTGCCGGACATTTTCCCAAAATGAAAAATAAATAGGAACTATACGACCTGCTACTGAAAGAAAAGGAGGTTTTCTTTGTATTGCAGTGTATTATCAGCCACCGTCTCGTGCATGGAGATGATTCCGGTGCAGGTGGAGGCGGATGTCAGTGACGGCATGCCGCAGTTTACGATGGTCGGCTACGTGAGTGCCCAGGTAAAGGAGGCGCAGGACCGCGTGCGGACAGCCCTCAAAAACATGGGAATTTCCCTGCCGCCGAAACGAATTACGATTAATTTATCCCCGGCGGACGTCCGAAAAGAAGGATCGCGTTTCGATCTTCCGATTGCAGCGGGCGTTCTGATGACGCTCGGCCGGATTCCGCCCAGGTCACTCCGGAAAACGATGGTGCTCGGTGAACTCGGCCTTGACGGCCATGTGCAGGAGATCAGCGGTGTATTTCCGGCAGCGGCGAAGGCGCGGGAGCTTGGATGCACAACGCTTCTTGTTCCAGCCGGAAATGCCGCGGAAGGGGGTCTGGTCGGCGGGCTTCACGTCGTTGGAATCCAGAATTTACAGGAACTTTTGAACTACTGCTGTGAAGGGAAAATGCCGTCGCTTCCGTCTATAGAAAATCAAAAGAAGGAGGACGGAAAAGAGCCGGACTTTTCCGAAGTGCAGGGCCAGACGGCGGCGCGGCGGGCGGCGCTCATCGCTGCGGCCGGATTTCACAATCTGCTGATGCTGGGGCCGCCGGGCAGCGGAAAATCCATGATCGCAAGGCGGATTCCGACGATCATGCCTCCGATGTCTGAGGAGGAGCAGATGGAAGTAACGCGGATCTACAGCATCGCCGGAATGCTTGCCAAAGGAGAGGGTGTCCGCCGGGAGCGGCCCTTCCGTGCTCCGCATCACACGATGACGCCGCAGGCTCTTGCAGGCGGCGGAAAACAGCCGTCTCCGGGCGAAATTACGCTGGCACACCGAGGTGTTCTCTTCCTTGATGAACTCCCGGAGATGACGCGCACAACCATTGAGATCCTGCGCCAGCCGCTCGAGGAGCACCGGATTGTGATTTCCCGTGTCAGCGGAAACTATGTGTTCCCGGCGTCATTTCTGATGGTGGCGGCAATGAACCCCTGCCCCTGCGGCTTTTACCCCGACTTATCGCGCTGTACCTGCGCACCCGGCGACATCAGCCGGTATCTCTCGAGAGTCAGCCAGCCGTTCCTCGACCGCATGGATCTCTGCGTGCAGGTGGAAGCACTTTCCTACGAGGATCTGCACGGCGAGGAGCGGTGCGAATCCTCGGCCAAGATGCGGGAAAAAGCGACGGCAGCGGCGGAAATTCAGGCGGCGCGCTACCGGCAGGAGTCGATTCATTTCAATAGCGAACTGAAAGCGGGCAAGATCGAGAAATACTGTATCCTGGAAAAGGCAGCGGAAGAGCTTTTAGAGGATGCCTTCCGCCGCCTGCGCCTCAGCGCGCGTTCCTACCACGGGATTATCCGCACCGCGCGGACAATTGCGGATCTGGACGGGGCGGTCAAAATCGGCGTGCCGCATATCAGTGAGGCGATCTGCTTTCGGAGCGCCGACAAAAGTATATGGAGGATCTGACGTATGGCGATGGAAATCTTTACAGTCGGCCGCGGGCAGGAGGGCTATCCGGAGCGGCTTATGCCGTTCGCGGACATGCCGTCCCGCCTTTTCGTGCGGGGCGCGCTGCCGGCGGATGAGCAGAAAACAGCGGCGATTGTGGGCGCGCGGATATGTACGGCGTACGGAAAGAGCCAGGCGGCCTTTTTCGCGCAGGTGCTGGCGGCAAACGGCGTGGCGGTGATCAGCGGACTGGCGTGCGGAATCGACGCGGCGGCGCACGAGGGGGCACTGCGCGGAAAGGGAAAGACGTTTGCCGTGCTTGGCTGCGGCGTGGATATCTGCTATCCGAAACAGAATTACCCGCTGATGCGGCGGATGCTGGAAAACGGAGGCGGTGTCTTAAGCGAATTTCCGCCGGGCGCAGAGCCTCTTCCGTGGCATTTCCCGATCCGCAACCGCGTGATCAGTGCGCTGGCAGATGTCGTTCTGGTAATTGAGGCAAAAGAGAAGAGCGGCTCGCTCATTACGGCGGACTACGCGCTGGAGCAGGGAAAAACGGTATTTGCCCTGCCCGGACGGACAACGGATGCGACAAGCCGCGGCTGCAACCGCCTGATCGCGCAGGGAGCGGAAATTGCGATTTCACCCGAAACGATTCTCGAGGAGCTGGGCGTGAAAAAGGCCGGGACAAAAAGAGCCGCACCGCGTCCGCGCTATGGAAAAGAGGCGGAAATGGTTCTGAAAACACTCGCGGCAGAACCGCAGAATCTTGCACAGCTTGCCGGCAGCACCGGAATCCCGCTGCAGGAGCTGACCGGCATTCTGCTGGCACTCGAAATTGACGGCGTTATTGCGGAAAATCCGCCGGGCGTGTACATGGCGTTATCGTAAAAGGGACGAGGAAAAGAAAGGTTTTGTGATATTCCGCCCGGTGCACAATTATAATAGAAGAAAAAGAAAAAAGGGGGCTCTTCTGCGCCGCGTGCATGTCTGAAAAAGGAAAAAGAAAAGAAAAAAATCAGGAAAAATCGTTAAAAAATAGAAAAAATCCTGTTATTTTGTCGGGAAACATCGAAAAATGGTACATTTTAAAAATGGAAAACACTTGCAAGAAAAAACTTTTTGGTGTATAGTCAGTGGAAGTTACGACTAATTTAGGAATTATTCTGGAATTTGTAATGATGCAGAACTATGCGATATGAAAAACGCAATATAGATCTGGACAGTTATAAAAATATGTATTCAGGAGGCATCAGAGGTGGCAAAATATCTTGTAATAGTGGAATCACCGGCAAAAGTCAAGACGGTGAAAAAGTATCTCGGGGCAAATTACGAAGTTGCAGCATCTATGGGCCATGTGCGCGATCTGCCGAAAAGCCGGCTTGGAATTGATGTAGAACATGACTTTGAACCAAAATATATCACCATCCGCGGAAAAGGAGAGCTTCTGGCATCTCTTCGAAAAGCCGCAAAAAAAGCAGATAAAGTTTATCTCGCAACTGACCCTGACCGCGAGGGAGAGGCAATTTCCTGGCATCTGTCGATTGCGCTGAATCTCGATGAGAACAAGATGCGCCGCATCACCTTCAACGAGATCACAAAATCAGCAGTCAAAGCGTCGATCAAACAGGCACGCGACATCGATATGAACCTGGTGGACGAGCAGCAGGCGCGCCGCTGCCTCGACCGTATGGTAGGTTATGAAATCAGTCCATTGTTATGGAAGAAAATCAAACGCGGACTTTCCGCCGGCCGTGTGCAGTCCGTTGCACTGCGCATCATCGGCGACCGCGAGGATGAGATCAATGCGTTCATTCCGAAAGAATACTGGACACTGGAAGCAGATCTGAAAATTCCGGGCGAGAAGAAACCGCTCGTCGCAAAATTCCACGGCAAAGGCAGTGAAAAGATGGCGGTCGAGACGAAAGAGCAGCTCGATGAAATCTTAAAGGGACTGGAAAATGAGACCTTTACCGTATCCGAAGTGAAAAAAGGAGAGCGTTCCAAGAAAGCGCCGCTTCCGTTCACCACGAGTACCCTGCAGCAGGAAGCATCGAAGGTGCTGAACTTCTCCACGCAGAAGACGATGCGTCTGGCGCAGCAGCTCTACGAGGGCGTGGAAGTAAAAGGAAAGGGAACGATCGCTCTGATTTCCTATCTGCGTACCGATTCTACACGAATCAGCGAGGAGGCCGATGCGGCAGCACGTTCCTTTATCCAGGAGCAGTACGGCACAAAATATACCGCAAGCGGGGACACGACGGAGAATAAAAACAGCAAGGCACAGGATGCGCACGAGGCCATCCGTCCGACCGATGTGACGAATACACCGGTAATGGTAAAAGAATCCCTGCCAAGAGATCTGTTCCGCCTGTATCAGCTGATCTGGAAACGCTTTGTGGCAAGCCGCATGCAGCCGGCCGTCTATGAGACAATTTCCGCACGGATCAATGCAGGAGAGTATCTCTTTACAGCAGCTTCCTCCCGTCTGGCATTTGATGGTTTCATGTCCGTTTACACCGATCCGGATGAGGAAAAGAAAGAGAAAAACGCCGCTGTCCGGAGCCTGGAGGCAGGAACGGAGCTGGCACTGGAAAAGATGGATCCGCAGCAGCACTTCACACAGCCGCCGGCACACTACACCGAGGCATCCCTTGTCAAAACACTTGAGGAACTCGGCATCGGCCGTCCAAGTACGTATGCGCCGACCATCACAACGATCATCAACCGCCGTTACGTGGCAAAGGAGAACAAGAACCTCTATATGACAGAGCTCGGCGAGGTGGTCAACAACATGATGAAAGAGGCATTCCCGAGCATCGTGGATGTCAACTTTACGGCAACGATGGAAGCTCTGCTCGACAGGGTTGGAGATGGAAGTGTTCCGTGGAAGACAGTAGTCGAGAACTTCTGGCCGGATCTCTATGAGGCGGTCACAGAGGCAGAAAAGAACCTCGAAGAAGTTAAGGTAGAGGATGAGGTGACAGATGTCATCTGCGAGAACTGCGGCCGCAACATGGTGGTCAAATACGGCCCGCACGGAAAATTCCTCGCCTGCCCGGGATTCCCGGACTGCAAGAACACGAAGCCGTATCTGGAAAAGATCGGTGTTCCGTGTCCGAAGTGCGGAAAAGAAGTGATCCTGCGCAAGACGAAAAAAGGACGGAAATATTATGGATGCGAAAACAATCCGGAATGCGATTTCATGTCCTGGCAGAAACCGTCTGCCAAGAAATGCCCGCAGTGCGGCGGCTATATGCTGGAAAAAGGCAATAAGCTGGTCTGCGCGGACGAGCAGTGCGGCTATGTAGAAGCACGCGAAAAGAAAGACGAAGACTGAGAATGACAAAGCGGTCTGCACTGGTGAAAAACTGGTGCAGGCCGTTTTTTTGCTTATCGCGGCGGAAAAACAGGAAGATCCGAAAAAATTTAGCATGAATTTTTATAAAATTTATAGTTTTCTGAAAAATATATTGATTTCCGGAAAACTACATGATAGAATGAGCTTAGTTTTAAGGGTTGTCTGAAAAAGGCATCAGTGTGCATTTTTTTCGGCGGATACGCCAAAAAAATGCAGAAAATAAAGAAAGGAGAAGAACATGAGCGTACAACTGCTGGATAAAACCAGAAAAATCAACAAACTGCTTCATAACAATCACTCCACGAAGGTCGTGTTCAACGATATCTGTGAAGTCCTGATGGAAACGTTAAGTTCCAATATCCTGGTGATCAGTAAAAAAGGAAAAGTGCTGGGCATCAGCCTTTGCCCGGGCGTGGAAGAAATTACGGAGCTGATCGAGGATAAGGTGGGCGGTTATGTCGATGCCGCATTAAACGAGCGTCTCCTCGGCGTACTCTCCACAAAAGAGAACGTCAATTTACAGACCCTCGGCTTTGAGCGGCCTGGTGTAGAGCGCTACACCGCAATTATCTGCCCGATCGAGATCGCCGGAGAACGCCTTGGTACCGTATTTATGTACCGTTGCACCCCGCAGTACGATATCGACGATATCATCGTCAGTGAGTACGGCACAACCGTTGTCGGACTGGAAATGATGCGTTCCGTCAACGAGGAAAATGTGGAGGAAAACCGCAAGGTTCAGGTGGTTAAATCCGCATTCAACACGCTGTCCTTCTCCGAACTGGAAGCCATCATCCATATCTTTGATGAACTGAACGGGGATGAGGGCATTCTGGTTGCAAGCAAAATTGCAGACCGCGTCGGCATCACAAGATCCGTCATCGTAAATGCCCTCCGCAAATTCGAGAGCGCAGGCGTCATCGAGTCCCGTTCCAGCGGTATGAAGGGAACGTATATAAGGTATTAAATGATTATATCTTTGATGAACTCGACGAGATCAAAGCAAGAAAGAACCTGAAAGGAAAGGGCGATGCCCATCCGGACGAGCGAAAAAATAAAAAAGTGGAATGTAGAAAAGAATCGGAGCCGTTTAAGAATGGCGCCGTTTCTTTTTGTGCAAAAAGCATTCGGGGAGCGGAAAAAAATGGTATCATTCCCGTTTTTAGGAATAAACTATAATTAGATTCTAAAGAGAGTATAAAATATGAAAAAATTGCCAAAATAAGAAAAAACGAGGAAATAAGAGAAATTAAGAGTTATCACGAGAGAAAAAAAGAGAATTACAAAATTCATGCATTTGCGAAATGAGGTGGAAAACACTATAGTAAGAACCATCAAGTAGCACTCGAATGAACTGAGTGCTAATAAATAAAACTGAATGAAATCTTGAAGGAGGAAACATAAATGAAGTTAGTACCTTTAGGTGACAGAGTTGTATTAAAAGAGTTAAAAGCAGAGGAAACCACAAAATCCGGTATCGTACTTCCGGGACAGGCACAGGAGAAACCGCAGCAGGCTGAGGTTATCGCAGTAGGACCTGGAAAAGTAGAAGACGGCAAAGAAGTAAAAATGGAAGTTGCAGTCGGAGATCAGGTAATCTATTCCAAATATGCAGGAACCAACGTCAAACTGGAAGACGAAGAGTACATCATCGTAAAACAGGATGACATTCTGGCAGTTGTAAAATAAAGAATAATCAAGTAAAAATCAGGAGGCATGACAATCATGGCAAAAGAGATTAAATATGGAGCAGAGGCAAGAAACGCTCTTCAGAATGGTGTAAACCAGCTTGCAGATACCGTACGTGTAACCCTTGGACCGAAAGGAAGAAACGTTGTTCTGGACAAACAGTACGGCGCTCCGCTCATCACAAACGATGGTGTTACGATTGCAAAAGAGATCGAGCTGGCAGACGGCTTTGAAAACATGGGCGCACAGCTCATCAAAGAAGTTGCTGCAAAGACCAACGACGTAGCAGGTGATGGTACCACAACCGCAACCGTTCTGGCACAGGCTATGGTAAACGAAGGAATGAAAAACCTGGCAGCAGGTGCGAACCCGATCGTTCTTCGTAAGGGAATGAAGAAAGCAACCGATAAAGCTGTTCAGATCCTTGCAGAGATGAGCCAGCCGGTAGCAGGCAAAGAGCAGATTGCAAAAGTTGCAGCTGTTTCTTCCGGAAGCGAAGAAGTAGGCCAGATGGTAGCTGACGCTATGGAAAAAGTTTCCAAAGACGGCGTTATCACCATCGAGGAGTCCAAGACCATGCAGAACGAGCTGGAGCTGGTAGAAGGTATGCAGTTCGACCGTGGATATATCTCTGCTTACATGTGTACCGATATGGAGAAAATGGAAGCCGTTCTCGACAATCCATATATCCTGATTACCGATAAGAAACTGTCCAACATTCAGGAAGTTCTTCCGCTGCTGGAGCAGATCGTACAGAGCGGCGCAAGACTGCTGATCATCGCTGAGGACGTAGAGGGCGAGGCTCTCCAGACACTCGTGATCAACAAACTGCGCGGAACCTTCAACGTAGTAGCTGTCAAAGCACCGGGATACGGCGACAGAAGAAAAGCAATGCTCGAGGATATCGCAATCCTGACCGGCGGCCAGGTGATCTCCGAGGAAGTTGGTCTGGAATTAAAAGACGCTACTCTGGAAATGCTCGGACGTGCAAAATCTGTTAAAGTTCAGAAAGAGAACACCGTTATCGTTGACGGTGCCGGCGCAAAAGATGCCATCGCAGCAAGAATCGGCCAGATCAGATCCCAGATCGAGGAGACCACTTCTGAGTTCGATAAAGAGAAACTGCAGGAGAGACTGGCTAAAATGGCAGGCGGCGTAGCTGTTATCCGTGTAGGTGCAGCAACCGAGACCGAGATGAAAGAAGAAAAACTCCGTATGGAGGATGCTTTAAATGCAACGAGAGCAGCCGTAGAAGAGGGTATCATCGCAGGCGGCGGTTCTGCATACATTCATGTAACAACACAGCTTGCAGAGCTGATTGACAGCCTGGACGGCGACGAGAAGATCGGTGCAAGAATCGTACAGAAAGCACTCGAGGCTCCTCTGTTCCACATCGTAACAAACGCAGGTCTGGAAGGCGCTGTTGTGATCAACAAAGTAAAAGAGTCCAAAGTAGGTGTTGGATTTGATGCATACAACGAAGAGTATGTAGACATGATCCAGGCTGGTATCCTTGATCCGGTTAAGGTTACCAGAAGCGCACTGCAGAACGCTACCAGCGTTTCCGCAACCCTGCTGACCACCGAGTCCGTAGTTTCCACCATCAAAGAGCCGGCTCCGGCTATGCCGGCAGGCGCAGACGGCGGAATGGGAATGATGTAATTTCCGGGATAAAAATGTCTGGTAAAACAAAATAAGAAAACCGGCTGGCAAAGACCGTAGCGGAACATGGGTTCCGAAGTCCTGTCTTTGCCGGCCGGTTTTTTAGTGGAAAGTTTTTCTTCCATTTCGCATGGCTCTGAATCGTTACAAAAAATTTCAGAAAGTTTTCATGCTTTCGCCGGGCGGCGTATATGGACGCTTCCGGCGTTTTATGCTATACTGATTTGTAGGATGTTGGGGGAAATACAACAAAGGAGAAGAAACACACATGGCAAGTCGTTATGAATCCGACATGACAAGGAAGGAGAAGATGCAGCTCGAAAAAGAGAAGCTGTCGAAAATGAATTTTAAAGAGAAACTGGCCTATATCTGGGAATACTACAAGGCTGTCATTTTCGGCATCATCGCTGTTATCTTCATCATCGGCACGATTGTGAATATCCATGAAAATGCGAAGTATTATGACCTCGTGAGCATTGCCGTAGTGGATTACGCAGGACTGCAGGATGTAAGTCCGATCGAGGAGGACCTAAAAGAAGCGCTCGGAACCGGAGATAAGTACGAAAAGGTAAGCATCGATACGAGCTACAGCTTCGGTGAAAACCTGGAAAACGCGGATTACAACACGCTGATGAAATTCACAGCCGTGATTGCCGCACAGAGCATGGATGCTCTGATCTGTTCACAGGCCGTGTACGACAACTACAGCAAAGACGATTATTTTCTGGATCTGTCCACACTGTTTGACGAAGCGACGTGTGAGAAGTACGGGATAAAGGCGGGAGATACCTGCCTCGACATTTCCAAATTGAAAAAGTACCAGGATATGGGCCTTACGTACTATGAGCCGTGTTATCTGACCGTGTTGGTCAATACAAAGAACGCGGACAATGTAGCAAAACTGATCGAATATCTTGAGGAGGATGGAGTAAATGAGTGATCTTTACACAGAAGTGCTGGTGAAAAAACAGCAGACAGGAAAAGACAAGGTGATCAAAGGAGTTCTGATCTTCTTTACCGTTCTTTTTGCAGCCGCAGGAATTATGATGAATCCGCTGATTCTGCTTCTTGCGCTGGTACTTGGAATCGTAGACTATATTTTTATCCCGAAGCTTTCGGTAGAGTTTGAGTATCTGTACGTCAACGGCGAGCTCGACATCGACCGTATCTATTCGCAGTCAAGAAGAAAAAGAGCCGCAAGCTATGAGCTTTCCAACATGGAAATCCTGGCTCCGTACCAGTCCCATCAGC
>ADJS01005319.1_pt1 | contig 15868 bp, 17 predicted proteins | sample 268128 | NCBI WGS metagenome assembly ADJS01 (sample SAMN00007486, study PRJNA43253) | human gut metagenome | isolation source: feces sample TS28 | reverse complement strand
GTCTCTTTTTCCATACATCGGGTTCACTGTGATTCCTAAAACTCTTTCACCATCAATATAAGCTTCCAGCTGAAGATCTACGTCCCAAGTAATCTCAGCGGGGAGACTTATCATCACCGTACCTGATAATGTTTTTGCAGGCTCCGGACCTTTGCTGACGACCAGGTTGACGGTGCTTCCCTCGCTGACCATTGTAGTGGGCAGAGGATCGGTTTCAATAACAATCCCCGCATCCTGGTTGCTGTACCTGGGTTCTATATTGCCAACCTTCAAGCCCGCAGCCTCAATTTTCTGACGTGCCGTTTCCTCGCTGTCATAAATCACGTTGGGAACCGCTGTTTTTTCCGTAGACGGGCCGGTGCTGACAAACAGGGTCACAGTGCTTCCCTTTTCCACCTTGGAGCCAGGGGCCGGATCTGTTGTTTTCACATAGCCCTCCGCCGTGTCGTCGTCGGCCACCGGCGTAATTTTCGGTACCAGTCCGGCATCCTTAAGCTCCTTTTCCGCGTCGGCCTGCTTCCACGCCTTCACATCGGGCACCGGAACCTCCCCCTCGGTATTGAGGACGTTTACTACCAGGGTGATCTCGCTGTTTTCCTTAATCATTTTGGTTTCTGAAACCTCGGGAGTCTGGGCTAAAACGATACCCTCCTCCTTAGTCTCATCCTTGCCATCCTGCTTGATAAAGGTGAACTTATATTCACCCGCTTCTTTCTTGGCCATAATATCGTCGTATTTCTGTCCCACAAAGCTTGGAATCGGGACATCCTTGATTTCCTCCGAGGAACAGGAGCGGGCAAAGGCCATAATTCCTAAAATAACAGCGATCAGCACCACTGCCGCGCAGATGCCGCCCAAAACGTAAACCGCTGTGGGCCTGGTCTTCTTCGCAGTTTTCACATCCTCGTAATCGTAGCCGTCGTCATATTCCGGCTTGGCGATGGGGCCGGTACGGACGGAATCCAGATTATCAATATACTTTGTAGAGCTTTCCCCACTGTAATACTGATATTGAAACCGAATGCTGGGATTTCTATTGAACAAGCCCAGATCCCGGAGCATTTCAGCGGCAGACTGGTACCGCTGGGCAGGATCCTTCTGCATCGCTTTCAGAGTGATTTCCTCCAGCCCCTCGGGAATGGCCGGATTGATCTGCCGGGGAGGGTGGGATCCTGCTGAAGCTGCATAATCGCCACGGAAACCGCGTTGTCGGCCTCAAAGGGAAGCTGACCGGTTAGCATCTCGTAGAGCATGACGCCCACAGAGTAAATATCCGCCTTGGCGTCGGTCAAATCCCCTCTTGCCTGCTCCGGAGCGATATAGTGAACCGAGCCGATGGCCTTATCTGTCATGGTTCTGGTTTCGTTTTTCGCGAACCGGGCGATGCCGAAATCCGTCACCTTAATGGTGCCATCCTGCAGAAGCATGATATTTTGAGGCTTTACATCCCGGTGGATAATCCCTTTTTCATGGGCGTGCTGAAGCGCCGCCAGGATCTGGCCGGTAAAATGCACCGCTTCCTTCCACTTGATATCGTGCTGGCGCTCGATATAATCCTTCAGGGTAATGCCGTCGATATACTCCATGACGATATACTGGATCCGGTCGCCGAAGCTGACGTCGTACACCTTGACGATATTCGGGTGGGACAGCACCGCGATGGCCTTGGACTCGTTTTAAACCGGCGCATAAATTCCTCGTTGCCAAGGAATTCGTCCTTCAAAATCTTAATCGCCACCACACGGTCGTCGATAGAGTCGTACGCTTTATAGACATACGCCATTCCGCCAACGCCCAGAAGGTCTCCGATCTCATACCGGCCATCCAGCCGTTTTCCGGAATATTTATCCATGGAAAGTCATCTCCTATCCTCGTTACCTGCTTATGGTGATAACGGTTATATTATCATTGCCGCCTGCCTCTTTGGCAAGCTCGATGGCCCGCTGTGTGATTCTCTCCGCTGTCAGTCCTCTGGAGAAGTGATAAATCCGCTCCGGCGTCAGGCTTCCGGAAAAGCCGTCGGAACACAGAAGCAGCTTCGCGTGCTCTTCAAAGGGGATCTCAAAATAATCCACCACTACAGTATCGTCAACACCCAAGGCGCGGGTGATAATATTTTTTCTGGGATGGTTCCTGGCCTGCTCCTCTGTGATCTCTCCGCTTTCCAGCATTTCCTGCACAATGGAGTGGTCCCGGGTGATCTGGGTCACATTCTCACGGGTCAGCAGATAGGCCCGGCTGTCTCCCACGTTCACCAGATGGATCACATTATTCTGGATCAGTGTCAGAACCGCGGTAGTCCCCATCCCCTCCAGGGCTGGGTCCTGCTTTGCCTTCTCATAAACCCTCTCATTGGCGTCCTCTAAAGCGGAAGCCAGCAATTCCTTGATTTCCTGGGAATCCATCCCTTCCCGGTAGCCTTCCAAAACGTCCTTGGTGATCGCGTCTATCGCCGTTTCACTGGCGATGTTGCCGCCGTTGGCGCCGCCCATACCGTCGCACACCACGGCCCAGACCGCATTTTCAGAAAGAGCTCCCGCGTTATACGCGTCCTGGTTGGTTTTTCGAACCAAGCCAATGTCAGTCTGTCCTGCAAATTGCATTGACGCTACCTCCTTCTTTCAAATGTTTCCGCCTGAGCTGTCCGCAGGAGGCGTTGATGTCCGCCCCTAAGGTTCTTCGAACCGTGGCGGTGATTCCCGCCTTTCCAAAATACGGATAAACGCCTGCTGGCGCTCGCGCCCGCTTTTCTGATAGCCCGCTTCCCTCACCGGGTTTACCGGGATCAGGTTCACATGGCACAGCATTCCCTTAAGTCTGGCCGCAAGCTCTTTGGCACAGCCGTCGGAATCATTGACTCCGTCGATCATCGCGTACTCAAAGGAAATCCTTCGGCCCGTACGGCCGGCGTAATACCGGCACGCCTTCAAAAGCTCCTCAATGGGATATTTTCGGTTCACCGGCATGGTCCGGCTGCGGATCGCATTGTTGGGAGCGTGCAGGGAAACCGAAAGGGTCAGCTGCAGGTTTTCCTCCGCCAAATCGTAAATGCGGTCAACCAGCCCGCAGGTGGAGAGAGAAATATGGCGCATGCCCAGATTCATCCCCTCCTGTGAGGAAACCAGCCTTAAAAAGCGGATTACTTGGTTATAATTATCTAAAGGCTCTCCCATGCCCATCAATACAATATTGCTGATCCGCACGCCGGCATCCTTTTGCGCGGCCTGCACCTGGGAAAGCATTTCAGACGCTGTCAGATTCCTCTGAAAACCGCCTAAGCCTGTGGCGCAGAAGGTACATCCCATTTTGCACCCCACCTGGGTGGAAATGCAGATAGAACGCCCGTGCTGGTATTCCATCAGCACCGCCTCCACGCATTGGCCGTCCGCAAAGGAAAAAAGGTATTTTATGGTATTATCATAATCTGAAACAAGCTTATTTTCAACCCTTGCAACAGATATGTAATACTTTTCAGTTAAAAACTGCCGGACAATTTTCGACAGATCCGTCATTTCCTCAAAGCTGGAAACGCCTCTATGGAGCCAGCGGTAAATCTGAAGCGCCTTATAAGAGGGCTGCCCCTGGATTTTCATATCGGCCCGGAGCTCATCCAGCGTCATGGATTTGATATCTTTCTTTTGGCTTGCAAAGCTTTCCATACTACCTCAACCGCCGGAACCCGGAGAAGAAAAAACCGTCGGTCCCGTTCTTTTTCACAAACAAAGTCGCCTCGTTTTCCCGGTCAAAGCTATTCCGCTCATAGCCCTCGGGCAGCGAGACAGGATACGGCTCAAAATCAGGGTGCTCCAGCAGAAAACGCCGGGCGACCTGATTATTCTCCCCGGGATTCAGGGTGCAGGTGGAATACAGCAAAACCCCGTGTTTCTTTGTCAAATTTGCGGATATACATAAAATAAGGTACTGCAAATCCGGCAAACTGTCAAGCATATTCTTGTTTTTATAGCGAATCTCCGGCTTTCTGCGGATAATTCCCAGGCCGGAGCAAGGGACGTCGCAAAGGACTTTATCCCCCGGCGGCAGCATCTCTTCCGGGTGAGCGGCGTCACGGATCCGGGCGTTCACCACAGAAAGTCCAAGACGCTTGGCGCCCTGCTGGATCAGCTTAACCTTGGCTGGATACAAATCAAAGGAGGAAAGCTCTCCCCTGGTTTTCCATCAGCTCCGCCATAGTAAAGGTTTTTCCTCCCGGCGCGGCGCATACGTCGTAAACCCGCTCTCCCGGCTTGGGAGACAGCACCTGGCAGCAAAGCTGGGAAGCCAGATCCTGTACGTGAAAAAATCCGTTCTGAAAGCTTGACAGGCTCTCGATAGAGCCGGAACGCTCCAGCGTCAGAGCCTGCTCCACGCCGGGCACTTCCTTTGTTTCCACGCCTTCCTCCTTCAGCCGCTCTGTCAGGGCCTCCCGGGTTGTTTTACAGGAATTGACCCGCACGGCCAGCGGCGGCCTGCCCGTCAGGTTTTCCACAAGCTCCAGAGCTCTTTCCCGGCCATAGGAGGTGATCCACAGGTCAATAATCCACTGTGGGCAGGCGTATTTCACCATCAGGTAGTCATCCGCCGTCTCCGCGGGCAGCCGGCAGGGACAGCCGTCCCGGATAAAGCTTCGCAAAATTCCGTTGACAAAGCCGGAGGCTTTGTCTTTTTTCACCGCCCGCGTCAGCTTGACGCTTTCGTTGACCGCGGCGCTTTGGGGGACCTTATCCATATAAAGAAGCTGGTAAAAGCCCAGTCTTAAAATCTCTTTCACCGGCTCCGCCATCTGGGACAGCGGCATTTTAGAGTAACGGGAAATCTGATAGTCCAGGGTGATCCGCCGCTCCAGCACACCGTAAAACAGCGCCGAGGCAAAGGCGGCGTCCCGGCCGTCCAGGCCAGACGCGGCCAGGCCGTGGTCCAGCACCAGGTTGGAATACCCCTTTCCCTCCTCCACCCGGAGAAGGGCTTTCAAGGCTGTCAGCCTGGCATTCTTTCCGGCGCTCACCGGTCATTCCTCCTGCCAAAGATCAAAATAATCCGGAGCAGGGACCACAGGGCCGTAAAGGTAGCCGCCAGATAAGTCATAGCCGCCGCCCGAAGCACCTTTTTCACACCCTTAAGCTCATCCTCGGAAAGCACATAGGCCTGCTCCAGGGTTTTGACCGCCCGGCGGCTTGCGTTGAACTCCACCGGGAGAGTCACCAGCTGGAACAGGACCGACAGGCTGAACAGGACGATTCCCAGCGTTACCAGCGGCCCGATGGAGAGAAAATAGCCGAACAGAATCACCGGCAGAGAAAGCCGGGAGCCGATATTGGTAATGGGAACCATCACGGATCTCAGCTTCATAGGACCGTACTCCTGGGCGTATTGGACGGCATGTCCCGCCTCGTGGGCCGCCACCCCTACTGCGGAAACAGAGTCGCTTCCGTATACCCCGTCGGAGAGGCGGATCACGTTGGTTCTGGGATCAAAGTGGTCTGTCAGCTGGCCCGCCACCCGCTCGCAGCGGACGCCCATCACATTGTGAAACCGCAGCACCTCCTGGGCCGCCTGGGCTCCGGTCAAGCCTCTGCCTGTCCGCAGCCCGGAATATTTATGAAAGGTGCTTTTTACGGATATCTGGGCCCATAAGGAGATCACCAGAGCCGGCAGCATGAAGATCAGATAACTGAAATAGCCGTATCCGTAATAATAAAAGAAATCAAACATAGCTTCCCCCTAATTCAGCGACGTTTTCAGCGGCACTGGATGGCCTCTGAAAAAGTCGGCAGCGCCCATGCGTTTTTTGCCTTCCAGCTGCACCTGGTCGATCCGCACACACACGCCGTCGCCGCACCCCACTAAAAATGGGTTCAAAGATACGATTTCACCGGCGCCGCCCTTGGCCGCGCTCACTGAGGAGCCGAACAGCTTCAGCTTTTTTCCCTCTAACACAGTATAGGCAGTAGGCCAGGGCGTTAAACCTCTAATCAAATTATGAACCTCCCTGGAGGATTTATTCCAATTTACGGCAGAAAGATTCTTGTCCAGCATAGAGGCGTAGGTGGATTCCTGATCATTTTGCTTTTGAGGAGCTATAGAGCCTTGCTCCAAGCCCTCCAGCGTTTTCAGCAGCAGCTGGGCGCCGATGGGGGCCAGCCGGTCGAACAGCTCACCGGCGGTTTCGTTTTCCCCGATTTTCACCGTTTCCCGCAGCAGCATATCCCCGGTGTCCAGTCCCTCGTCCATCAGCATGGTGGTGACGCCGGTCTCCTTTTCCCCATTGATGACGCTCCACTGGATCGGCGCCGCTCCCCGGTATTTGGGAAGCAGGCTTCCATGGACGTTAACGCATCCCTTTGGCGGCAGAGTCAAGATTTCCTTTGGCAGAATTTTGCCGTACGCCACCACCACAATAAGCTCCGGCCTCAGCTCCTGTAAAATTCCCAGGGCCTCCCCATCCCGCATTTTCGCCGGCTGATACACCGGCAGACCCTTTTCCAGCGCCAGTTCCTTGACCGGCGGCGGGGTCAGAACCATTTTTCTGCCCTTCGGCTTATCCGGCTGGGTAAACACACCGCATACCTGATGGCCCGCCTCCAGCAGTTCCGCCAGGCACGGCACGGCGAAATCCGGGGTTCCCATAAAAACGATACGCATCTGTTTCCTCTTTTCCGATCTTATTCCTCGTTTTCTTCTTCCGTTTCCAGCTCGCTGGGATCAATCATGCGGCTGGCTTTGGCCTTGAACAGAATTCCCTCCAGGTGATCCAGCTCATGGCAGAACGCTCTGGCCTTCAGCTCCTCTCCGGTAATTTCAAAAAATTCGCCCCTGCGGTTCTGGGCCTTTACCACCACATGGCTGGGGCGGCGCACCATGCCCCACTCGCCCGGGCAGGAAAGGCAGCCCTCCGGGCCGTCCTGCTCACCGGAGGCCTCGACAATTTCCGGATTGATCAGCTCGATATCCCCGTCCTCGTCTCCGATGTTGACGATCACCACCCGGCGGAGGATTCCCACCTGGGGCGCCGCTAAGCCTACTCCGTTGGCTTCCCTCAGCGTCTCTTTCATATCGTCCAGCAGCATCCAAAGCTTTGGATCGAATTTTTCCACCGGGCGGCACTTCTTTCCCAGAATGCCGTCTCCCTCTTTTACAATATTTCGAATCGCCATTAGGCTTCCCCGCTTTCTAATTAAATTTATAAGATCATATCTGGGTTTATATCCACGAACACGCTGGTTTTGGCGTATTCCTTCTGTTTCCCGTATTGCCGCAGCAGCCTTGCAATCAATTCCCGGAAGCTTTTATCAAACCGGTTTTTGATAATCAGCTTATACCGGTATCTTCCGCTGACCTTGGGCACCGCCGCCTTTGCCGGGCCGATAACCCGCATAGGCAGGCTTGCGTACTCCGCCTGGGCTAAGGCGATCAGCTCTCTGGTAAAATACCGGGCCGCCTGCTCCACGTTTTCCTCCTGCTGCCCTGAAAATCCCACGACGCACAAATCCGCGAAGGGCGGGTACAGCATGGCTTTGCGCATCTGGATTTCTCCCTGGAAAAAAGCGCCGTAATCCTGCCGGGCGGCCATCTGGATCACCGGGTTCTCCGGCGTGTAGGTCTGGATTACCGCCAAGCCCTCCTTTTCGCCCCGGCCCGACCGGCCTACCACCTGGGTCAGTAAGGCAAAGGCACGCTCATAGCTTCTGAAATCGTCGCTGTAAAGGGCCTGGTCCGCCGAAAGCACCCCCACCAGGGTCACATTGGGAAAATCCAGTCCCTTCGCCACCATTTGGGTTCCCACCATGATATCATATTCCCCATCCGCGAATTGTTTCAGCTTCTTCTCGTGGGAATATTTCGCCATAGTGGTGTCCGCGTCCATCCGCAGGATTCTCGCCTCCGGGAACAGCTCCTCGACGGCCTCCTCCGCTTTCTGGGTTCCCGCCCCGGCATAGCGCACCTGACGCTGATGGCAGCTTGGGCACTCGTCGGTAAAGGGGATGGAGTAGCCGCAGTAATGACACATCAGCCGGCGGTTCGCGGCGTGGTAGGTCAGGGAAATACTGCAATGGGGACAGGTCACCGGCTCCCCGCAGGCACGGCAGCTCACAAAGGTATGATATCCGCGCCGGTTCAGCAGCAGGATCGACTGGCGGCGAAGCCTCAGGTTTTCCGCCAGGCACTCCATCAGCACGGAGCTGAAGGGGCCTGTATTTCCCTCCAGCAATTCCTGGTTCATATCGGCCACCACCACCCGGGGCAGCTTGGCGCCTCCATAACGGCTTGAGATGGTAGACAGCCTGTAAACGCCCTTTTGCGCCAGATAATAGCTTTCCACGCTTGGGGTCGCGCTGGCCAGAGTCAAAAGACAGCGATGCCAGCGGCAGCGGAACTTTGCGATCTCCCTGGCGTGGAACCTGGGAGCCTGCTCCGATTTATAGGTGTATTCCTGTTCCTCGTCCATAATGATCAGGCCCAGGTTTCAAAAGGGGCAAACACGGCGGACCGGGTGCCCAAAGCAATCAGGGCGTCTCCATTTTTCACCCGCTTCCATTCATCCAGCCGCTCTCCCATGGAAAGGCCGCTGTGGAATACCGCCACCTGCCTGCCGTACCGGCGTTGGAACAGAGCCAGCATTTGGGGCGTTAAGGAAATTTCCGGCACCATCAGGATGACGCCTCTTTTGTCCTCCACCGCCCGGTCGATCAGCTTTAGAAACACTGAAGTCTTTCCGCTGCCGGTCACCCCGTAAAGCAGGGAAATCCCGCCGTCAGGGCTCTGGTATTGGGCAAGCTGCTCCTCATAGGCCCTTTGCTGCTCCTGGGTCAGAACGATTTCTTCCTTGACGGCGCTCTCGGGCGCTCCGTCATAAGGGTTACGGTACCGTTCACTTTCGAAGCAGCAGGCAAGGCCTTTTTTCACCAGAGCGTCCACCACACCGGCGGTAACGCCGGTGAAATAGCACACCTCCTTGACCGAGGCGGCTCCCACCGTTTGCAGCAGGGAAAAAACCTCCCGCTGCTTGGGAGACAGCTTTACCCCGCCGGTTTCGCCCTTCTCTGTCAGGCGGACCATTTTCACCATGGCGTCCCCGATTTTCCGGAAAGCGTCGTCAATTTTTTCAAGATACCCCTGCCGGCTCATACGCTCCGGCAGGTCAACGTCTGCTTCATAGCCCAGGGCGGCCAAAAGCTTATCCCTGCGTACGGGGAGCCTGCACCGGGAAAGATAAGCGATCAGCCGCTTTTCCTCCTCCCCGAGGACTTCCAGCTTTTCCGGCGGAATATCCCGCGCCGCCTGATAAGAGCAGGCGACCTGATAATGAAGCCCCGCCGGGAGCATTACCCTGACGGCGTCGAACAGAGTACAGAAATAGCGTTCCTTCATCCACCGGGCCAGGAGAAGCATTTCGGGAGAAAGCAGCGGCGTCTGATCCAGCACCGCCTTAACGGACTTCAGGCCCTCCTCGGAGCCGGTCCTCCCCGCGCGGATTTCCTCCACATCCATCAAAAGCCCCTGACGGGTCCGATTTCCCCCTCCAAATGGAACAAGCACACGACAGCCCTTTTCCGCCTTCGCCCAAAGGGTTTGGGGAATCAGATAGTCGTATGCCTTGTCAAAATGATACGCCGTGTTTTCCACAGCGACCTTTCCTACCCGCGCTGTTTCCATTACTCGTTAATATCCGGCTCTATAATATTAAATTTGTGGGCCTGGAACTCTTTCAAGGCCATATTTACCGGCTTTTCCGTCAGGATTTCACCGTTGTCCTCGGCGGTTTGGGCAATTTCTCTGGCCCGCTTGGCCACCGCGATCACCAGGGAATAGCGGCTCTGCTTGCCGCTGAGCATATCGTCTACAGATGGTCTACTCATTTTTCAGCACCTCTTCTATCAAATTCCCCGCCCGGGCGGATCTGCATTTCTCTCCCTGCAAAACCGCTTCCAGATCGCTGACGCAATCCTCCAGGGCGTCGTTCACTACCATATAGTCGTAATCCGCCGCTTGGAGGATTTCCCCCCTGGCGGCGGCCAACCGCTTTTGGACAGCCTCCTCAGAGTCTGTCGCCCTTCTTCTCAGCCGCTTTTCCAGCACCCCGAAGGACGGCGGCAAAATAAACACGCTGACAGCCTCCGGGCATTTGGCCATCACCTTTTTTGCCCCCTGCACCTCGATTTCCAGCACCACATCCAGCCCCTCATCCAGCCAGGCCTCTACCTGAGCCCTGGGGGTCCCGTAAAAGTTGCCGCAGTATTCCGCGTACTCCAGCACCCCATCCCTCTGAATCAGAGTCTCAAACTGCTCTCTGGAGATGAAGTGGTAATCCCTTCCGTTCTCCTCTCCCTGCCTCGGCTGGCGGGTGGTAGCGGAAATGGAAACCCTTACCTTGTCATTATGAGCCAGCAGCTCCTTTAATACCGTATCCTTTCCCGCACCGGACGGGCCGGAAAGGATAATCAGCAGTCCCTTACTATTATTCATCTTCCTCTAACTCCTCGGCGCTTTCCTCGTCTTCCCTATCGTTAAACCGGTTTGCCACAGTTTCCGGCTGCAAGGCGGACAAAATCACATGGTCGCTGTCGGTGAGGATCACAGCCCTGGTCCGGCGGCCGTAGGTGGCGTCGATCAGGGTTCCCTGCTCCTTGGCGTCCTGCATAATCCGTTTGATCGGAGCCGATTCCGGGCTGACAATCGCCACCAAGCGGCTGGCAGACACCATATTGCCAAATCCAATATTGATTAGTTTCATGGTTACGGTTCTCTCCAAACTTCCTTATTCTACGTTCTGAATCTGCTCGCGGATCTTCTCAATCTCCGCCTTCATATCCACCACCATATGGGCGATTTCAGCGTCTACCGCCTTAGAGCCGATGGTATTGACCTCCCGGTTCATTTCCTGGACGATAAAATCCAGCTTTCTGCCGATGGCCTCGTCGGACTGGAGCATCTGCTCCAGCTGCTGGAAGTGGCTCCTCAGCCGGACTGTTTCCTCCGCCACAGCGACTTTATCAGCGAAAATCGCGGCTTCCGTCAGGATGCGCTGCTCATCCGCCGTGGTATCTGCAAGAACCTCATTGAGTTTTGCCCGCAGGCGCTCCTGATATTCAATCACCGTTTGAGGAGAACGCTCCTCCACCTTTTCCACAATGGCCAAAATTGTTTGAGCGCGGCTCTCAATATCAGATTTCAGCCGTTCGCCCTCCACGCTGCGCATCTGGATAAACTTTTCCAGCGCCCGGTCCAGCACGGAACGGACCTGCTCCCAAACCTGGTCCTCGTCTTCCTCCCCCTTATGAATGGAGAAGATATCGCCGTACCGGGCTACCGTGGAAACGGAAATATCATCCTGCAGGCCGTAGGTATCCCGCAGCTCCCGAAGGGCTTTCACATAGCCATCCGCGAGGGAATGATTGATCTTTACCTCAGCGGCCGCATCCTCTAAGGCCTCAATGGTGACAAACACATCCACCTTGCCTCTGGACACCTTGGACTGGACGTAGGACTTCAGCTTTTCATCCAGAAAATTATATCCTCTGGTTGTCCGGGAGGAAAACTCAAAGTACCGGTGATTGACCGATTTAATCTCCACGAGAATGCCGCGGCCCTCGGCGTCGCTTTCCGCGCGCCCATAGCCGGTCATGCTTTTGATCATTTTATCACATCTCAATTCTATCGATGATAAACGAAATTACCCGTTGGGAAATTTCAAACATATCTTGTTTTATTTTAACAGCTTTCCGCCTGAATTGTCAACCGCTCTGACAGAATCCGCCGTGCGGCAGAGTGGGAAGGCTCATATTTTTTCTTTGATTGGTTTCTTTTCGCTGAAACGGCCCGTTGATTCAGAGATTTCAGAGTAAGCAATCGGCTTCTCTCTCCGTGCTAATCCGACAATTTCAAATTTCTTTTTCGCATTTATGCTCCGTTATCGCCAATTGCGCCGGTTATGCCGCTGACAGAAAAAGGCTGAGATCTGGAATGTCATCAAATTCCAAATCTCATGCCTTTTCTGACAGCTTCAAAATTCAGTTTTCGAGTTTAGCCTCAAAAGACGTCCTCCTTAGGCCGGCGGCCGCCGGGTAGGAGCGCCGGCCGCCTTCACTCGCTTATCCAGAAGGTCTTAGAGGCCCAAATTCGCGGGCTGTACCGCAGCCCCGCGGCCTTTACGCTCCTCCTTGGATCAGAATCCTGTCTACAACCAGTTTTCTGAATTCTGGAGTAAGGGAACAGAAATAAGCGGTGAATCCGGTAACCCGTACTACCAAATCAGGATACTTGGAGGGGTCCTTATCCGCCTCTAAAATCTGCTGGCCATTTACAATATTGATGTTCAGAAGCGTGGCGCCCTGTTCAAATAATGTCAAAATATAGTCGGCTATTTTTTGTACCGCCTCGTCCCCGCGCCCCATGCCAGGATCAAGCTCCAGCTGCACCGGCGCTGTATTGCCATAGCCCGGCTGTACTGCGCAAATCGAGTTGCTCATAGCGGTTAGAGCGCCATCCTTCCGAAAGCCAGGATGAGGGTTGGCGCCGTGGTTAATAGGCTCGAAAGCGTGGCGTCCGTTTGGGGTACCCCCACCTGCTTTCCGAGCACAATGGTATTGGACCAGCTGAACCATCCGGGAATAAACCATAGCCCGGATATTTTTCGCTGACAGCCCGCACCTGCTCGGAGTAGGATTTGGAAATTCTTACCGCCCACTGATCGCTGATGGTATTTCCGCCTCCATACCGGGAGCTGTGAGACAGCATCTGACGCACAAGCTCTCCGCCCTCGTCCTGAAAATCTGTTTTTAAGTGGTGGTACAGCGCTGGCCAGTCGATCCGTTTTTCCTCCTCGACCCGCTGCTGCAAGGCGCCAAAGGAATCCGCTACTGTCGCAATGGCAGAGCCATCCATGCACAGATTGTAATACATAGCGCCGCCGCAAGTCATATCCAGACCCTTTTCAACAGGGCCATGGCTGATCAGGTTCAGCATCAGCTCCGGCTCGTTATACTGCTGATACTTTAAATGGAAATCCAAGCCCTCAGCGGTTACCTCCACCGCACGAGCCATATGTTTTTGATACAGCTCCCACAGCCGTTCCGTGGAATAGGGACCTTCCTGGCTCATCATCTCATCCAGCGCCACCTCAAACACCTTGGCGCTGTTAATTTTCACACAGTCGTTTAAGCTGTACTCAAGACCCGGAAGGCTCATCCAGTGGCAACCCACCGCGATTCTCCGCCTCGCCAGCGACTCTGGATAACCTAGTCTCATAAAGCCTGCGTTTAACGCTTCGTCTCCTGAGAAGCGGGGCCATCCACTTTTATTTTTGAACAGGTAATCTACCGCTTTATGCAAAAATTTCCGGTCAATATTTCTATCAACTCTTACAGTGATATTACACGCAGAATCCAGCTTGTCGGCACCTTCCAAAACCATATAGCTGAACTCGCTCAGCAAGGGCTTTCCATTTTCATCCGTCCCGCCGATCTGGTAATAGTGGGGGTCGTTCAGCAGCAGGCAGGCGATGTAGAAGATTGCCTCGTCTCTGGTAATCCTCCCAGCCTCCAAGTCAGCATCGTAATACTGCTTCAGTACCTCATCCAATTGGAATCCCGCGCCGTCTCTGTTGTAGGTTCGGCTGGCCATATTGAACCAGCATACCCACTGGCAGGCTTCGCGCATGGTTTTAGGCGCACCATTCAGAATATTGCGGTTTACCTGGGCCATTTGCCGCAGGTTCTCCTTCAAAACCGGATGGCGTTCCACCTCGGCCATCCTCTCACCTTCCGCTATCGCCCGAGAGATCCAGTTTTGAATTCCCCGGATCACCAATTCCTCCGCGTCGTAAAATTCCGCGTGCTCCGGATGCTTTTTCCGATAAAACGCAAGCTTTTCCAGCAAGCCGCCCCAGCCTAAGCTTAACCCAAGCTGGTAATCGCCGCCGAAATGGGCGTCGGAGCCGATGCCGGAAATGATGCCGTAAAGCTCCTGCTCCGGCTTCAAATAATCATAGGAAAAGTTAGGATTCCAATGCAGCCCCTTTTCCGGTGATTTTTCTTCAAACCAAATCATGCTGAACATCCAGCGGCAGGAAAACGCATCCACCGGGTCAATGTAGACCGGATGCTCGCTCATCAGCTTATGGAAGTTTTTGCTCCAGCCGTCATAGCCATACCAGGAACCGTTTTCATGGTTGGGATGCAGTGAAATTGATAATTTTCAGGAGCCGGAATGCTTCCGTAATCATCGCCATCCTGATACACCTTCATCTTGGATTTGATCTGAGTTTCCTCCAGCTTTCTCTGCTTCAAAATCTTAATCCTGTCGTCATACCCCATAGGCGTATCCGGCTTAAAGATATTAATTCTGTTGACCATAAAGCTCTTCCTTTCTCTTTCAGCCTACTCTCACAGGAAGCCCGGATTTCCGCTTCGCGACCTGCTCCAGGCGCTCGGCACCCTCTGTCTTGGTGGGACGGGTTCCGGCAAAATCATTTTTCACCTGCAAGGCGTCGTATTTACTTTCTCCCAAAGGATTGAACAGCAGAAGCTCGTAATACTGCGCGCCGCCTAAACCGCCTACGTATTCCGCGATATTTCCGATTTCCTCCTCGTTGTCGTTTACGCCTGGGATAACCGGAGTCCGCACCAAATAGGGTTTTCCGGAATCCGCAATTCTTTTCGCATTTTCCAGGATGCGCTGGTTACTGACTCCGGTCCATTTTTTATGAGCACTGCTGTCAAAAACCTTAATATCAAACATGACCAAATCCACAAAGGGCATCAGGCTTTCATAAACGCTCCAGGGAGCGTATAAGTTCGTTTCAATAGCGGTAGAAATATTCTCGTTCTTCAGAGCTTTCAGCAGTTCTACAGCAAATTCAGGCTGTGTGGATACCTCGCCACCGGAAAGCGTCACGCCTCCGCCTGAGTTCCGATAATAGCCTCGGTCCTGCAAAATCTCAGACATGACCTCTTCCACAGTCATCTCTTTTCCAGACATCACCAAAGCTCCAGTAAAGCAATTTTGAGCACAGGCACCGCAGTCGGTACACACGGATCGGTCATAATGCAGCATACCGTTTTCTATGGTTCTGGCTCCCGCCTTGCACGCCTTTACACAGGCACCGCAGCCAATGCAGTTTTTCGGATACACCATCAACTGCGGCTTGACAGAGAGAGTTTCCGGATTATGGCACCATTTGCACGCCATATTGCATCCTTTGAAAAATACCGTGGTGCGTATTCCCGGCCCATCCTTCAGCGAAAATCGTTCAATTTCTGTGATAACACCTTTCATTTCCTGTTCCCCTTTCTTTGGGATTTTTGCGCCACGCAAACAGGGGAGACCCTCCCCCTCAGGCGGCGCCTCCCTGCTGCGTTGGATACTCGAGACGCAGCGATAAGCTCAGCCGCCGCGCCATATTCTATTATAACCTCCTCAAGCTGCTTAGGATTACCGGCCCAGTTCCTGGAAGGTAACCTCTCTTCCCAGCCGGGCAGACTTGTAAAAGGCCTCGATCATGGACACCACATTCATAACCTCATCCTTCTGGATCGGATATTCCTCTATGGTCATTTCTCCGTTGAGCACCTTCAAAATGTAGTCCATTTCGTGAATATGTCCGGTAAAATCTGAAAGCTCAGAATAAGGATCGGGGAAAACCCTGGGAATAACATCCGTCTGGTAAACGCCCTGGGTAGTCATCAGCTTCAAGCCGTCGTCGCCGATGGTGAGTCCTCCCTTATCGCCGCAGATACTTACCGTATTGTTGTTGGGAAGATTCAGCGCCCACGAAATTTTAAAAGTAACGGTCATGCCGTTGTCCAGCCGAATGTATCCGTTGGCGAACTCCTCAACGTCAAATTCCTTCATATCAAATTTTCTTGGCGTAAAC
>ADJS01015860.1_pt1 | contig 16077 bp, 9 predicted proteins | sample 268128 | NCBI WGS metagenome assembly ADJS01 (sample SAMN00007486, study PRJNA43253) | human gut metagenome | isolation source: feces sample TS28 | reverse complement strand
CATTGAGATTGTTGTGTGCTGTATCTGAACCACACAAATATGAATCGGTAAAAATCATTGTTACATGTGAGGGCAATATATTCACAGCATCAGGACGAACAATTGTAGAAATGGGTTGGAAATCTATTGATGCGAAAATAGAAAATTCTGATAAATCAGAACAAGGACAGGATGAATCACAACTTCCGGATATAGAAAAAGGAATGACATTTGAAAAAGTTCCGGCTAAGAAATCTGTACACTTTACCAGTCCACCAAAATCCTTTACAGAGGATACTTTGTTATCTGCTATGGAACATGCCAGTGCAGCGGATTTTGATGAGAACGCAGAGAAGAAAGGAATTGGTACACCAGCAACAAGAGCTACCGTTATCGAAGAGTTAGTCGCCCACAAGTATGTGAAACGTGAGGGAAAAAAAGTTATTGCTACAGAAGATGGCAATGAATTGATTTCATTGCTTCCGGACAAAATCAAATCTGCAAAATTGACAGCGGATTGGGAATCTGATTTTCTTGAAATCGAACAAGGTAAGAAAAATGCCGATGATTTCATACTTGAAATTCAAAAATACATTTCTGAACTTTGTGATGAATATGGAAGCGTTGATGATAAGGTGAGTTTTGTTGACCGAAAAGAAAGTTCTGCTGGAGCGATTGGTGTGTGTCCAAAATGCGGAAAGGAAATCAAAAACGGAAAATTTGGGTTCTATTGTACTGGGAAATGTGGTATGAATCCTTCCGCAGTATTCGGAAAAAAGCTGACAGAAGCACAGCTGACAAAACTATTATCCGGAAAATCCATTTCATTTACTTCAAATGGATATGAAACTACAGTCTATCCGGAAGTATCAGAGCGAGAGTACAACGGAAAAACATATTATAGCTGGAAAAGCAGCGGAAAGAAAAAGGATGGTTAAAATGAAAAAGAAAGCAGTTGTTTTTTGGATTACTGCTGCATCTGTGGCAGCAATCAGTACAGTTCTTTACATTCGGAGTTTACTTGCAGATAAGAAAGAACTGCAAAAAGAGCTTAAAGACCACAACAATGACGATATGGACGAATATCTGTATGACAGCTTAAAGGATAACGACTATTTAGTATAAGAAAGGATGAAAAATATCATGGATATGGATTACGAAGAAAACATTGTAGCAGAAGGAACAGAAGAATTTGTTGTGGATGCAGATAAGCAAGCTAAATTTATGGAAAGTTCCAAAGAACGAATGAACAAGATATGCATCCAGCTTGCTTATCTTGAAAAAATCGCAACGAAGCGTTCCGTGGATTACACACCGGATAACATTGAAAAGATGTTTGCTTATATGGAAGAAAGACTTGCTTCCTGTAAAAAAGCATTTATGGCAAGATTTGAAGAACCCGAAAAGACTTCTGTTTTTGATTTCGACTTTTGATTGTTTTAGGAGTTATAGTGAAATTTACAGGGTTGACACGAAGAATCGAGATAGGTGGGAGATTGTCACTTCCAAAAGGTATTCGAGAGCATTTTCAAACAGAATACATTCAGATTTATGTTCAGAAAAATATGATTTATCTTTCCTGTAACGTAGAAGAAAGCAAGCTAACTAAAGATTCTCTTTTTCAAATCAAGAAAATTGATTCAGTTGGACGATTATATATCCCTTTGGAGATTCGTAGTTCACTTCATTTAATGGATTATGGTGACGAAGTCGAGATTTACATTGACAATGCAAATCAAATTGTTTTGAAAAAGAGGTGTTTAAGATGTGTGTTTTGTAGTAACAAACGTGCTGGAATGTTGTCATTTCAAGGAGCTGATGTTTGCCCAGAATGTGCCGAAAAACTGACAGACACCTATCAAAAGTATAAGAAAACACATTGCATTAAATAACATAGGAGTGATTGCTTTGAAATGGATTAAGTCCATTATCTTATCTATCCCATGCTTTCTCTTGCTTACTGGATGCTATGCTATTGACCTTTATCAAAAGCCAATGCCTATACAAAAAACAGAGTATGGAACAACGGCAGCCATAACAAGTACTGTGACAGAAGTGACAACAACGACAACAACTATCTTTGCACCAACTTATCCTGAGAAAGTTGTACAAGCTCCAGTAAGTTTGAAATATCCTGTTGATGTCAGAGTTCAAGCCGAAGATTGCAAGTTGTCTGAGTGGTTTCAGGTAGATACAGAATATTCGGGATACACTGGGAGTGGCTATGTTGTTGGTTTATCGGGCGATTTACAGAATACGATTTGTTTTACTGTGAATGTTCCGGCATCTCAACATTATGATGTTTCTGCAATTTTGGTAGCAGATAGCGATGCCGTATGCACATTACAGATAGATGATGAAATGTGTGGTACACTCGAAATCTCTGGGACAGGTCACTTTATTCAAGCAACTGTTAAAAGCGTATACTTAGAAGCTGGTACAAAAAAGATTACCGTACAACAAATAAGCGGTGATGCTGCTATAGATTGTATCCTTTTGCAGAATTCAAATGACTTGAAAATAGCAGATGTATCAAATACTTTGTGTGATGTTGATGCAACAGAGGAAACGCAAAAACTAATGCGTTTTCTTCAAGAGCAATACGGAGAACACATCATTTCTGGTCAATATGTTTCAAGTGAGGAAAATACGGAACTTACAGAAATCTATAAAATCACTGGACAACTCCCTGTTATTCGATTTTCTGACTTATTTGATGAATCTGGAAATGATACGGCTGCTGCATCATTAAAATGGAGCAATCAAGGCGGTATTGTAGGTTTGATTTGGAACTGGAAAGCTCCGACAGGTAAATCTTCCATATACAGTGAAGAAACAGATTTTTCTTTATGGAATGCTATCACAAACTTAGACATTGCTACATGCAGTTTTTCTGAAATTCAGCAAATGAAAAAAGATGGATTGATAACAGAAGATTGTGAAGCTCTTATTAGAGATATTGATAAAGCAGCAAAAGCATTAAAAAAGCTACAAAGTCAAAATGTGCCTGTTCTTTGGCGACCTTTACAAGAAGCAAGTAATGGTTGGTATTGGTGGGGTTCGGCTGGTAGTGATGCTTATCAATGGCTTTGGAATCTGTTATATACACGTCTTACCGAATATCATAAATTGCATAACCTTATATGGATTTGGAACGGTCAAAGTGAATCATATACTGTTCCTGAAACACAATACGACATTGCATCCGCAGATATATACCTCGATGCAACAGAAAAATATAGCAGTCGTTATGAACAGTTCTATGGGTTACAGAAGATTGCAGCTAATAAAATAGTTGCTCTTAGCGAATGCAGTACCATTCCTGATTTAACTGATTCTCTTCGTGATAATGCCATGTGGTCTTTCTTTGGGTTATGGTATGGCGAATATCTAATGGATGATACCACCGGATACACAACACGCAAACAAATGATTGAAGCCTATAATTCCAATGTTGTGCTTACTTTATCTAAATATCTTGCTTGGTATGCACCTCTTTCAAACTAACCTTTAATAAATATGAAAACGCCACAGATGAAAACCATGTACTTTCCAACTGTGGCGTTTATTCAAAAATAAAGCTAAAACATGTGGACAGACTGTCCATGAACAAGAAAGGAATAACTATGAATGAATCAATTGAAATAGCAGCAAAACTCTTAAAGTTGCCAGTTGATAACTTATCAGATTTTTCGCAGGATGCATTGAATGCAATGGAAGCCATTGTTTTAATGTATGACATCCAAAATGAGAAGAACGAAGGTGTTATACAAGATGCTCTGCGAGAGTTGGAACAGATTTGGCGTTCTGAAACCTTAAATATGACAATGAAAGATGTTTCAAACGTAATCGGGTTTGATTATTCCTATGAAACGCTTTGTTCTCTTGATGAAGAAACAAAATCTCATTTGATGTATGCTTATTTAAACGATAAGAGCGATGTTTATGGGATGTTTGAGATTGCAAGAAAAGGAATGATTCGTAAAGAACTAAAAAATGTTGCTAAATTACTGAATATTTCTCCAGAAACCTTGTATGAGTATCCAGAAGAAATACAGGAAAATTTATATGGCATTTATCTTTATCATTATGGCGAGTTTGATGAAAATAATGCTGCTGAAAATCCTGAGCTGATGGATAGATTAAAGGCGGTGCTTTCATTGTGATGGAACATGGAGTACCCTTATCCGAAATTCCGGATAAGCAATTTTTAAACATTCAAGTGAATAATCCTGATTTCGTTTTAAGAGGATTAGAACAATGTTCAATTGCCTATCACGCTAAAATCAATGACCATAAAATGTTGATTGCATTCAGTGAAAAAGATAGGGATAGAGTAACCGACATTATTGAAAGGAGCAATCGTCTTTCTGTAAATGCTGAATTTCATGAAAGAGTTGAGCAACTACGTTCCGGTGAAAATCAATCTGAAGCAGTTCAAGCTTTACTCCCCGAAATAGCAGCTGTATTGCATGTTTCTGTGTCTTCATTAGAAAGAAAACCGCCTGATTTACAATTCGGTCTTGCATTAACATATACATCTCTCTGTTTTTCCGATGATTTGACGATAAAACAGGCTTTGCAAGAAGAAATCCAACTAAATCATGAAGCAAATACAGAAATAAAGGAGTTGCTAGAGAAAAGAACTAACGATATTCAACCTCTGAACAAAACAGAAAAACTTCGTCAGCAGCAAGAAGATGACCAGAAGAAAAAAGAAGTATATGTTTCCAGAGATGTTCTGAAACGAAATGCCCAAAGAGTACAAGCAGAAAAATCGGATGAATACGTTCAAAGGTCTGAAAAGGAATACACAGAACATCTTGAACGAACAAAGAAACCATATTAACGATAGGGAGAAATGAAACTATGCCAGTAATGGAAAAAGAAAAATCCGCCTTGACAGCGGAAGAAAATCAAATTCTGAGTATGTCTGAAAAAATCCAGCAGAACCTGAAACAAGATGAATCATTTGCAAATGAACTTGATTCGTTTCTGGGTTCTGATAAAAAATCAGATTTTTTACATATTGGCGATACATCAAATGCCCTTGCACTGTCTGGAGCGAATCAAGATTTACAAGTCGTTATTGCCCCAAGAACAATCGTAAAGTGTATGTCAGAAGCAGATGAACACTACCATGGACACGGACTGGATGCGGATATTATGAAGCAGCTTCCAGCAGAGCTGAGAAATCCAGTAATGATACTAAAGGGTAACAAAGAGAATAGTTTAGTCGCTATTACCCAGTTGCAAGATAAAGAAAATCGTCCCATTATGGTAGCTGTATCTCTTTCAGAAAAGAAAGGATTCCATGAGGTAAACCGGATAGCAAGTGCATACGGACGAAACAATATGGGAAATTATCTGGATAAACAGCTGAATCAGGGAAACCTTATTGCAGCGAATCAGGAACGTGCCGAAGAACTACTTAACACAATGGGACTACAATTGCCAGATGAAAAAACATTTATCAGCTTTGATGACAGCATTGCCTATACAATGCAGGGTGTGCGAAATGAAATAGAAAGAGCTGATGAGATGCTTCATTCTGCCGGGCTACAATCGCCCCTAGAGAACACATCCATCAGCTCTAAATCTAATAATAGTATAACACATTCAGAGGGTAATGTCAAGACTTCTGATGAAAAAAGACAAGCACCAGTTCAAAAAGAATCGTTATTGCCAATTTTAAACTCTATTCATCAAAGTCACGAGGAAAGGATTGAATCATTAAGTGACAGGATTGATTCACGGCAAGGAAAAATAGAGAAAAACGAAGCACACATTGAAAAATTATCAGCAAAGGCAGAGCGTTTACAAGCAACAAATGAAATGCTAAAAGGGCTATCTGGCGGTGTGCTTTCTTCTGTTGTAAATTTGATGATAGACCGTAACCAGAGAAAAATAGATAAAATTCAAAATGTTTCTATTCCTAAGCATGAAGCAAAGATAGAGAAGCACAACGATAGGATTGCTACATTAGAACATAAAATTGCTGTTTCTCAAGCTAAAGCGGATAAATTGCAGGGATTGAGTGGGGTGATAAAAAGTTTTGCAGTTTTAAATCCAGAAAAACGACAGACAAGAATACGCACAGAGCATGGATTTGCTGCATGATGCTTCTCGACGTTCCCTATCATTTAAGATAGAAAAATGTGATACGCAGATAGCAAGATTAAGCCAACAATATGAAAAAAGCTGAAAATACGACTGAACAATTAAGTATACAAGGAAAAATACAAGCCATTCAGGACAGACGAGAAGAACTTTCGGCTCGTATCGAAAAGATTGAACGCTTGCCAATCAATTTTTCCGAACAATCTTCTGAAAGTATTGACGGTGCAATGCAGCAAACTGGCGTAACGATAGAAAGCACAGCAAATAATATGACGTTATCTCGACTTGCAGAAGAAGTTGCCGTAGATGGTACTGAATATCTTCGTACAGCAGAGATGTCAATGGAACAAAATTATAATCAAATTGACGGTGTAATCAATAATCTTCCCCCAGAACAGGAACATTTTTATGATGAACAAATGGAAGAAACACAACAAGATAACATAGAAAAAAGCCATACGGAAGAAGTGCTTGAAGATGAAAAGACTTCCGAAAAAAGTTTTTTGCTTGCCTTAGCAGATGAAGAAAAAGCAGAAATACATAAGGATGGTTCTTTTGTTATTCGTCCTGATTATTATCATCAAATTTCTCCTGAAAATCTTCACATGGAAACGTATCCGGCAGAACAAGCAATGACGATATTAGAAAGCCTTGCAGCCATGGGCATAGCATTCTCGGCAATTTCCGTACAGGATAATAGCGTTGTAACAATTGCATTAGACAAGCATGACGACATTGCATTACAGGAATTTGCTGCAATTGCAGCGAAAAACATTCAAGAAAAAGTGGACGAGTTCCTATCACCTGAAAAAAGCCCTACAAAAAGGAGAAAGGGAAAAAGATAAGCCAAAAGAAGAAGTCCATACTTCTAAAATCAACCCAGAGTATTACGCTTCGATTCCTAAATCTGAACGTGTAACAACCGTTGTTTCACCCGATAGTGCAAAAAAAATAATGCAGACGTTAGACAATCAAGATGTTTCATATTCCGCAGTAGAACGAGGAAAAACAGCTGTAGCAATTACAGTAGCAAAATCAGATGTTCAAAACTTAACATCTGCTCGTGCAGAAGCACAAAAATTGCAGACAAAAGAATTTATCAATCCGGAATTTTATCAGCAGCTCCCAAAAGAAGATAGATATACACAACGTATGACTGCTGATGAAGCACGTCAAGCCGTGTCCGAATTGCAAAAAGAAGGAGTTTCTCATTCCGCTGTGATTGACGGAAATAAGTCGGCAGTTACGATTCACAAAAAAGTAAAGGGGCTGTGTTCTTTTCAAGAAAGCAGCTGCATCAGCAACATGAAAAAGCCCAAAAGCAAGAACAGCAACAAACACAACATCGAAGCACCAAACGAGGAAAAGAGGAATTATAATGATACAAATTTATAGTGATATGTATTTGGTAGACACTGATGTTCCCTCTTTGACCGAAAAGGCTACCTCTATCAGCAATTCAAAGCCACTAGTATTAAAAGGAAATTTGCTTATTGATTACATAAATGGTATCGCAATGTTTGACTGTAAAGACTGCAAACTTTTTATTGATTGCATTAGCATTACGGAGTATGAAGATGAAATTGTTATCTTTGAAGCATATGCCAGTTATGAATTTACAAGCATTGCTCCATTTTAAAAAATGAATAAGTAAGGAGGTTTACGGCATGGAACAGCAAGATATTATAATGGAACGAAATGCTGATAGGAAAGAAAGATTACTTGACATTGCTGAAAGAATCGGGTATGATACAGCCATTTCCCGATTACAACAAAAGTTATCTGAAAATCAGGCAGCATTGACAAAACAAAATGTCCCTCTTGATAGCTCTAACTTTCGCAGAATGCAAATTGAAATTGCTTTCAAACAAGAGGTCATACAAGCATTGCAAGTCCGTTCAGAGCATCAAAAACACCAACCGTCACATTTATCCAAAAGAGTATCTCAGGAGGAAATAGACGCTGCCAAACGTGTGAATCTGCCTGATTTCTTAATGAGCCAAGGCGTTGATTTAAAACGAGTTGGAAAAGAATATATCATGTCAGAACACGATAGCGTTCATATCAAAGATAATGTGCAAGGTGAAATGGCAAAATGGTATCAGTTCAGTGAAGACCGTGGCGGAGATAGTATTTCATTTGTTCGTCAGTTCCTCGGAAAAGATTTCTATGATGCAGTAAAAATGTTGAATGGCAATCAGACACCAGAGCTTTCATATAGTGCAGATACAATTACACAAAATAGAACTCCAAGAACTGAACCTCAAAAGCCAGAAGAAATACATCTCAACGTTGACACGGAACAAAAACGTGTACTTGCATATCTTTCTCAAACAAGAGGATTAAATTATGAAATGGTACAAGGTCTTATTCAAGACGGAAAAATACAGCAGGAATCGAAAACTGGAAATGCCATTTTTCTAATTCAAGATGAATTTGGTAAAACTGTTGGTGCAGAAAAGGTAGGAACGCTATCCGATAAAAAATACAAAGGAATTGCTGTTGGTTCTGCTTCTGGATATGGTTTTGAAGTAACAAAGGGAAATGGGGAAAATGCTCTTTTCTTTGAAAGTTCCATTGATATGCTGTCTTATATGCAACTGCACCAGAATGAACTTGATAATCATCGCTTAATTAGTATGATGGGTGTGAAGCCTAATATTGTCGAAGCAACAATGGAAAGGTATCATATCTCTCCTGAAAAAGTGTTCTTGTGTTCAGATAATGATGAAGCCGGAAACAATTTTGCAGAGCGATTACAGAAAAAGTATCCTGAAATGCATCGCTTGACCGCTGATTCAAAGTATAAAGACTGGAATGACCAACTGCGTGACATTCCCAAGACAATAGAATCTCCTGCTAAAAAGCAAGAACTTCTGACATACGGAAACCACTTTTGGAATGATGCTACGAACAATAAAGATAAGACTATTTTTCAAATGCGAGAATCTGATTTCTTGCAGCATAGAGAAACACTTGATAATGCAGGTATGAATTACTATGCTTTTGCAAGAAATGGTGCAGTAGTAGTAGCAATCAACGATAGAGAAGAAGATAAATTTCGTGAATTGCTCGGTAATGATTATGCAGCAACACTTACAATGCGTAAATCGCAAAAAGAATACACTCCACCAAATCACCAAATTATCGGCAATGCAGAATATCGTTATATTCCGCAGAAAAGTTATGTTGCAGCTCCAACTCAAACTGCATTAAAAATTGCAGAATTACTTGAACAGGAGAACATAAAGTTCTCTGCAAAAATCGGAAGAATATCATCAACTATTACAGTTAGTGAAGCTGATAGAAAACGAGTGTCAGAGCTAAAAGAAAAGATATTGGAGATGCGGAAAGCACACATCCCTAAAGATAGGCAACAAGGAAAAGAAGTAAGCAGCAATCAGTCTATTCAAGAACCATCTAAACCTGATTTTAAGGACTGCTATTACTTAACTGCACCACTCCAACCACAAGAGTATCAAGAAATCAAACCACTACTTGAAAGTGCGGATAAGATTCCCTATTCTTGTTTACTGCGTGACGAAAAACTAGTGTTTGTAGTAGAAAAAAATTCTGTTAAGGATTTTATGCAAGAGCTTTCTTTTGCAAGGAATCAAAACCAGATAGAAAGAGATTTAAAAAGTCGTGGGATTTCTGATGAACAATTATCAGAATTGAAAAGTAGCATACAAGATTCTGCTCGTTCCGGACAAACCAGTTTAATTGCAACTTATATTGATGCTGCTTACACTCCTGCACAATTGCAACAACTCAACCAGCATATTTCAGCGTATATTTCAGATAATTCCGATACGTCATTTCTTAGCCTAATAGAATGTAAAAGTCAATTGGATAAAGATGTAACACTTTCTGAAATTACAGCTGGACATGACTATAATGAAGAACAAAAGGCAGCCATAGTCCATGCTTTTGACATTGGAGTTCCGCAAGCTGCAATAGAGCAATTGATAGATGAAACAGTTTCCGCAAATGATATACTTATTTTTTCTGATATGTATCGTCAAGCTGTAACCACAAATGATTCCTTGGAACAAGTAACAACATTTTTGTCAGAAAAAAAGCAAGCTGCATCATTAGATTCTGATTCTAAATCAATTGAATCAGAAGAGAAAGAATCTTCTGTATCAGAACAAGACATTACAGATATAGGCAGCCAAAACATTCAGATGTCATTTTCAGATATAGGGGTTGAATCCGAAAAGGAGAGCAGCATTTTCATAACAGATTCTACAAAAGTTGAGGAACTGATTGAATCAGCTGAAGAAGAAAATTCGGAAGCAACATCAGAACCGACTGAAGAACTACAAAATGAGAAAGAAGAAAACGATTCTGTTGTCAATGCGGAATCGCAACCTTATGAATTAAAAATCGGTGATAAATTTCAGAACTTGCGTACAGGTGATATATGTGAGGTTGTTTCTTTGGCAGGAGCTTTACCTTGGTATGAAGATGACTGTACAGTAAAAAGAGAATCTGGGGCGTTTGTAGTTACAGAAAATCTCCCTAAAAGCAAATTGCTAGATACTGATTTGTATAAATACATTGAAAGTCTGGAACAGCTTTCAGAAATCGAAGAAGTAGGTACTGTTGAACAGGTAGTCATGCCAGCGTCTTCTGATGAGAAAGTTTTAGAGAATCCAACCTTAATGGAAGAAGAAACTGAATCATTTCCAGATACTATGCCAGAATCGTTTGAAGAATTACCCTCAAAAATTGAGCAAACTGAATCACCAACACTGCAAGATGAAGATTCTAACAAAGAAAAAGGACAAACGCAGACAACAGAAGAAGCTTTTGCAGAATCCGGTATCACAGAAGAAATTCCTTCTATTGTTAATCCAGAAGTAGAAAGCGAATTGCAATCACAACAAATTGAAAAGTTGGTTCAAGACAAGGATTTCAAAGACATATCACAGGAATTTGAAGTAGAAGCAAAGCCGGAAGAACCACAGAAAGAACAAGTTGAGAAAACTTCAAACTTTACCATTACAGATGATAATCTGGGCGAAGGTGGTGCAAAAACTAAATTTAAGGCAAATCTCGCAGCAATTGAAACCTTAAAAACGCTTGAAACAGAGAATCGTCCGGCAACAGAAGAAGAAAAAGAAGTTCTTTCAAAATATGTTGGATGGGGCGGTATGCCGCAAGCATTTGACAGTGGAAATGAAAAATGGTCAAAAGAATATGCAGCATTACGAGAAGCCCTTACCGATAGTGAATACACTTCTGCTAAAGCTTCCGTATTGGATTCTTTCTACACACCGCCTATCGTAATTGATAGCATTTATGATGCAGCTAAGAGTTTTGGATTTGAGGGCGGAAATCTCTTAGAACCGTCTTGCGGAGTGGGTAATTTTATCGGCAGAATGCCCACAGACTTGCAAAAAGAAACACAGATATATGGTGTTGAACTAGATAGTATTTCAGGGAGAATCGCAAAAAAGCTTTATCCTGATGCAGATATTCAAATAAAGGGATTTGAAAAAACAGACTTTCAAACCGGAAGTTTTGACATGGCAGTAGGCAATGTTCCTTTCGGCGATTTGGGCTTTTTTGACAAAGAATATGGCACAAAACAGCTGCACGACTATTTCTTTGCAAAAACATTAGACAAAGTAAAAGAAGGCGGTATTGTTGCATTTGTTACATCTACTGGGACACTAGATAAAGCAAACGAAGACTTTAGAAAACAGTTGTCAGAAAAAGCAGATTTGATTGGTGCTATTCGTATGCCGTCAGGGACATTCTCTAAAAACGCTGGTACAGATGTTACATCGGATATTATCTTTCTGCAAAAGCGTTCTGAACCGCCTGTAATTGAACCGGAGTGGGTGCATATTGGCGAAACAGATGCAGGACTTCCAATCAATCAATACTTCTCAGAACATCCTGATATGGTCTTAGGCGAGATGGTAGAAGGTAATAAGATGTATGGGCATGGAACAATGTGTATGCCTATTGAAGGAGCAGATTTAAAAGAACAACTGCAAGAAGCTGTATCAAAGTTATCTGCCACAATATCTGATGTAAAGGCAAATGATGTTTATCCGAAAATAGATGGATTGCAGGTCGCTCCGCCAGAAGAATTGCGTAATTTCAGTTTGTTTGAGCAGAATCATAAGATTTATTTCAAGACAACAGATAGATGCTGTGTTCCTAAATGCAATCATAGCAATAAGGAAATTCAGGCAGCAAGAGCGTTTATTTCACTTCGTGATACGACACGAGAGCTTTTAGTTGCACAGGAACAAAATCAATCGGATGATGTAATTCGTTCTCTTCAAGAGCAATTAAACGCACAATATGATAGCTTTTCTAAAAAGCATGGTCTTTTGCACAGCAGAGCTAACAAGTCCATGTTTGGCGAAGATGTATCCTATCCGTTGGTTGCATCTTTAGAGAAAAACTATGATTTGAGTAAAGGAACTGCCGAAAAATCTGATTTATTTACGAAGAGAACAATAAAACCGCCAAAGGCAGTTGAACATGTTGATACAGCAATGGAAGCTCTGACTATTTCTCTTTCCGAAAAAGCTAAAGTAGATATTGGATATATGCAAATGCTGACCGGAGAAACAAAAGATGAACTACTTCAAGAGCTACAAAGCGAGATATATCTTGTGCCAAATTCAAGCGGTGAGGAAATTTATCAAACTGCTGCGGAATATTTATCAGGAAATATCTATGAGAAATTAGAAGCAGCAGAAAAAGCAGCTGCATTAGATAGCAGATTTGAAAAAAATGTTCAAGTACTTAAAGAATCCAAACCACCTATGCTAAAAGCAGAAGACCTTGACATTCAAATTGGTGCATCTTGGATTGACCCGAAAATTTATCGTCAGTTTATGTATGAAACATTTGGTACGTCAGAAGAAAAGCAAGTGGATTTTCAGCAAAGGATAATGGATGATTGTAAAAAGCAGCTAGAAGATGCTCCATTCTACAAAAAATATATGCTGCAAAAGCAATATAGAAATGCAGAATCCAGCATGAAAAGTGCAATTAAGGTAACGCATTCTGAAAGGTCTGGAGAATGGTCAATCACTCCCAAACCGACACGTTATGGAAATTTATCAGTACATGAACAAGAGTATAGTACAAAGCATAAAAGTGCTTATCAAATCATGGAAGACCTACTGAATTTGAGAGAACCTAAATGCTATAAAGTCGTAGTTGAAACGCTGCCATTTGGCGAAACGAAAGAAAAAAGAGTAATTGATGATAAAGCAACAAAAGCAGCACACCTAAAAGCAGATAAGATAAGAGAAGCATTTAAAGAATGGATTTTTCAAGACCCTGAACGCCGAAATGAATTAGTAGAACAGTATAATCAAATGTTTAACTGCATCAAACCACGGGAATTTGATGGAAGCAATCTTACATTTCCTACAATGAATGCAGATATTTCTCTTAGACCACATCAAAAAGATGCAGTTGCACATGCACTATTTGGCGGTAATACACTGTTTGCACATTGCGTAGGTGCTGGAAAAACTTTTGAAATGATTGCGACAGCTATGGAATCAAAAAGATTAGGATTGTGCAGCAAGCCTATGATTTGTGTTCCAAAACAGCTGACTGAACAAATCGGTGAAGACTTTCGCTTATTGTATCCGGGTGCAAATATCCTTGTAGCTACTGCAAAAGATTTTCAGGAATCCAATCGAAAACAACTATTTGCGAAAATTGCAACTAGCGACTTGGATGCTGTAATTATCAGTCATCAGCAACTTGGCAGAATCCCGATTTCACAAGAACGACAAATTGCATTGTTGGAACAGCAGATACAGGACATTGTAACAGGTATTAAGGAACTAAAAGAAGCTGATGGCGGTTCAGTAGAGATAAAAGCCCTAGAACGTAGCAGAAAATCTCTGAAAAAGAGATTGGACAAGCTATTAGATACTCCGAAAGATGATACTGTAACTTTTGAAGAAATGGGTATTGACAAGCTTATCGTAGACGAAGCCCACGAGTTCAAAAATCTCTTTACAGCGACAAAATTACAGGGCGTATCCGGCATTTCTACATCGTCTTCTCAAAAGGCTATGGATTTGTTCCTAAAATGCCAGTATCTCGATGAAAAGACAGGTGGTAAGGGTATTGTTATGGCAACTGGTACGCCATTAAGCAATTCTATGACCGAACTGCATGTAATGATGCGATATTTGGAACATGACTTCTTAAAAGGCAAGGGACTTGATAACTTTGACAACTGGATAAGTGTGTTCGGTAAACAGCAAACAGATTGGCAACTGAACACAACAGGAAGTGATGTAAAGCAAAAAGTACACATGAGCTATACGGGAATACCAGAGTTAATGGCAATGTTTAAGCAAATTGCTGATATTCGCACAGCTGATATGCTGAATTTGGATGTTCCGGAATGTGAAATGCACGTTGTTCAGGTAGAGCCGACAGAAGAACAAAAGGATATGCTTGGTGAACTATCTGACCGTGCAGATGCTTTGCAAAATCGTACTGTTACAGACCCACGCATAGATAATCCCTTGAAAATAACTGGTGATGGCAGAAAATTAGCATTAGACCCACGTTTAATTGACCCAACATTGGAAGATAATCCAGCCACAAAACTGAATCAATGCGTAGAAAACGTATATCAGATTTATGAAGAAACCACACCGGATAAGCTTACACAAATTATATTCTGCGATTTAGGTGTACCGTCCGGCAGTAGTCCCAAAACGACTGCAAATGAAGAAAAGTCAGCAGCAGATATGGATTCGTTAGAAGAAGCTTGTGATTTCTGTGTATATGATGACATTCGGAACAAACTTATCGAAAAAGGAGTACAACCGGATGAAATTGCATATATACATAGTGCTAAAACTGAGAAAGACAAGGAAGAATTATTTTCAAAAGTTCGCTCTGGAGAAGTTAGAGTATTACTCGGTTCAACATCTAAAATGGGTACTGGTGTAAATGTACAGCAAAAATTGATTGCAGTACATGATTTGGATATTCCTTGGCGACCAGCTGATATGGAGCAACGGCGAGGAAGACTGGTTCGACAAGGCAACGAAAATAAGCATGTACATCAATATCGCTACGTTACAAAAGGTACATTTGATGCATATTCTTATCAGCTTTTGGAAAGCAAACAAAATTTTATTTCGCAGATTATGACATCGGACACCATGTCCAGAAGTGCGGAAGATGTTGACCAACAGGCATTGAATTACAGCGAAATAAAAGCTCTTTGTATTGGTGATGAAAGACTAAAGCAACGTGCCGATATGGAAAACGAAGTATCAAATATGAGAATACAAAAACGTGAGCATGACAGCAGAATCTATGATATGCAAGACCTTGTAGCAGCATATCCACAATCAAAAAGCGATTTAGAACACACGATGGAATCTTTAAAAACTGATAAAGAGCATGTCAGAAGCTTGCCTATTGATGCCAAGACCAATCGTCCTGCATTTGCAATTACAATAGCTGGTACAATGTACACTGACCGGAAGGATGCAGCAGATGCCTTACGAAACGCTGTGTTTTCCATGGTAAAAGAACGTGATACACCAACTGAAATCGGTGAATTTATGGGATTTCCACTATCTGTTACAATAAAGGACTTTGGAAACTTTGGAATACAAGAAAACGGAAGCGTTGCAGCTATTTCTGCATCTCTTAGTGGAGCAGCAAAGTACACTTGTGATTTCGTTGATTCCTATGATACTAATCTTCGCCGACTGGAATCTAGTGTAGCAAAAATAGACCAACGTATCCAACATACGGAGAATGAATTAAATTCTCTTGAAATTGATTTTAGCAATGCACAGAAGATTCTTAGTGAACCATTTGAACTTTTGAGTAAGGATGGCAGGACACTTGGAGAAATGGAAACTGCATTAAAGGAACTTACCGCAGAACTTGCTGCATCAGCTGCACAGGCGAAAAAAGAAGCCCCCGAAAGCCAAAAACCTGTTATTT
>ADJS01010615.1_pt1 | contig 16106 bp, 12 predicted proteins | sample 268128 | NCBI WGS metagenome assembly ADJS01 (sample SAMN00007486, study PRJNA43253) | human gut metagenome | isolation source: feces sample TS28 | reverse complement strand
TATTGTCACCATTGTGCTCTCTTTCGGCACACAGAAGATGTCCCGTGAAAACGCCATCATGCGGAAGCTTCAGGCAGTAGAGGGACTTGGCTCTGTCTCTGTCATCTGCTCGGATAAGACCGGCACTCTGACCCAGAACAAGATGACCGTTCGGAAAATCGTGGTGCAGGATCACATCATCGCTGCAGACGATGTAAGTCCGGAAAATCCGGAGGAACAGGAGCTGATTCTGGCGTCTGTGCTCTGTAACGATGCCACCTATCAGGACGGCACGGAGATCGGCGACCCCACAGAAACAGCACTGGTGCGGTTTGCGCAGACTTGCGGACTGTCTGACGCCCAGATGCGGGAGAGCCACGCACGAATCAGCGAGATTCCCTTTGACTCCGACCGAAAGCTGATGTCTACCCTGAACGAGTGCGGTGGTGTGCGAAAGATGTACACCAAGGGCGCAACCGATGTGCTGCTGGATCGCATGACATGTTCGGAGGTGGAGAAGCAGGAGATCGTGGAACAGGTGGAAGAACTCTCTGAACAGGGGCTGCGTGTGCTCTGCTTCGCTGCAAAGGAGTTCTCCGGCGAGGCACTGGATATTTCCGATGAGAACGATCTGACTTACCTTGGCCTGATCGCCGAGATGGATCCGCCTCGGGAGGAATCTAAGCAGGCGGTTGCTGAGTGCCGGTCTGCGGGTATCAAGCCGGTCATGATTACCGGAGATCATATCGTCACCGCTTCCGCCATCGCCAAGGAAATCGGCATTCTGGAAAAGCCGGAGGAGGCCGTGGAGGGTGCAGCGCTGGATGCTTACACCGACGAGCAGCTAGTGAACTTCGTGGCAGACAAATCGGTCTATGCCCGTGTGACACCGGAGCACAAGATTCGAATCGTGCGTGCATGGCAGACCAGAGGCAACATTGTTGCCATGACCGGTGACGGTGTCAACGATGCCCCTGCACTGAAACAGGCGGATGTGGGTGTTGCCATGGGCATCACGGGCACAGAGGTTTCTAAAGATGCCGCAGCCATGATTCTGACCGACGACAACTTCGCCACTATCGTTAAGGCGGTAAAGAACGGCAGAAACATCTACGAGAACATCAAGAAGGCAATCCTGTTCCTGCTGTCCGGCAATTTGGCAGGTATTATCGCTGTGCTCTTCTGTTCGCTAGCAGGTCTGCCGGTGCCCTTTGCGCCGATTCACCTGCTGTTCATCAACCTGCTGACCGACTCGCTGCCGGCAATTGCGCTGGGACTGGAGCCTCACTCCGATGATGTCATGAAGCGCAAGCCCCGTCCGGCAGGGGAATCCATCCTGACCAAGAACTTTCTGGCAAAGGTGGGCTATTCCGGTGTCATCATCAGCCTTGCCACCATTGGCGCATTCCTGCTGGGATATTTCTATCAGGGCGCACACAACGCAAGCGCAGCCATGACCATGGCATTTGCCACTCTGTGCATGTCCCGTCTGTTCCACGGCTTCAGCTGTAAGTCTGACAAGCCGGTGATTTTCTCCAAGCGTCTGTGGAACAACAAGTTTGCAATTCTGGCATTTGTGGCAGGAATGGTACTGATCAACGCCGTGCTCTGGATTCCGGCGCTCCACGGACTGTTCCAGATCGAAAACAATCTGGCAGGCGTGCTCATCGGTGCAATCTACGGCTTCAGCTTCGGCTCGATGATACTGATCCAGATCGTCAAGGCAATCGTTGCTGCTGTGAAAAAGACGAAGTAACACAGCCAAACCATAACAACCCAAAAAAGCCCGCGCTCTATGAATCTGAGCGTGGGCTTTGTGATTATCTCTGCTGGATTTTTTCCAGAATGGAAAGACTTCGTGCCAGAATCCCGTTGAGGTAGGCGATCAGCACACCATAGTTGGTGTAGGGGACACCTTGTTTTGCAGCCCGTGCTGCACGGCTCTCCATCTCCCGCTGGTTCAGCATGCATCCTCCGCAGTGCACCACAAGGCGGTATGGTGTGAGATCCTCCGGAAAGCTGTTCCCAGAGGTAAATGCAAACTGAAACGTCTTTCCTGTGTGCGCTTGAATCCAGCGGGGCAGCTTGACGGTGCCGATATCGTTGCACTGCCGGTGATGGGTGCAGCCCTCGGAAATCAGGATACGGCTGCCGTCCGAGAGCTGTTCCAGTGTTTGCGCTGCTTTTCTCGCCGGTTCCAGCACGCCTTTCAGCTGTGCAAACAAAATGGAAAAGGAGGTGAGAGGGATCTCCGCCGGAACGATCTCCTTGATCTGTCCGAACGCCTGACTGTCCGTCACCACAAGGCGTGGCGGTCGGTTCAAAAGCCGGAGCACTGCGGGAAGTTGCTGGGGCTGCGCTGCCAGGCAGATGGCGTGCCCGTCCAGAATCTCCCGGATTGCCTGCACCTGCGGGAGAATCATGCGTCCCTTGGGGGCGGATTCGTCGATGGGCGTGACAAGTACTACCACATCCTCTGGCGCAAGGAGATTCCCGAACAAATGCCTGGGTTTCTGCGTGGCAGTCCGTTCACGGTAGAATGCGCCAAGCCGTTCTTTCAGCGCCTCGATTCCGTCACCAGTCGCTGCGCTGACGGCAATCGCCCCCTCCGGCAGCACCGTATTTTCCGCCAAATCCCACTTGTTCCAAACCGATAGGGCGGGGATGTGCTTTTCCGTGAGCGCCTGTAAAATCCGGCGGTCGTCCTGCGTCATTCCCACCGATGCATCCACGACCAGCACGGCAATGTCCGTGTGGGAAAACGTCTGCTTTGCCCGCTGTACCCGTAATTCTCCCAGCGCACCGCTGTCGTCCAGACCGGGGGTGTCGATGAGCACCACCGGCCCAATGGGCAGCAGTTCCATTGCTTTCTCCACGGTGTCCGTTGTTGTGCCGAGAATGTCCGAAACCACGGACACCTGCTGTCCGGTGACGGCATTGATAAGGCTGGACTTGCCGGCGTTGCGTCTGCCAAAGAATCCGATGTGAATGCGGTTGGCACGGGGTGTCTGATTGCGATCCTGTTCCATGCGCTTTCTCCTTAAAACCGGAAATCACGCATGCCTGCGGCGATTTCCTTGAGATATGCCTCCGCCTTTTCCCGCCGTGCCGGATTGGGAATTTGCCGGATCTGGCGGGCGATCAGCGCCTGACCGATTCGTTTGGTCTCCGGCGCAGCGTAGTCCTCCAGATATTCCTGTAGCGTCATCAGAGCGTTGGGATGGCAGTAGTTCAGAATCTGTCCGCTCTTGCAGAACGACATAAAACGGTCGCCGGTGCGTCCCTCCCGATAGCATGCCGTGCAGAAGCTGGGAATGTAGTCCAGCTCCATGAGCCAGCGCACCACCTCATCCAGGGTGCGGCGGTCGCTGACATCGAACTGTGCGGAATTGTCGTCCGCTGCCTCTGGCACATCGTAACCGCCCACACTGGTGCGGGAACCGCCACTGATCTGGGAAATGCCCAGCGGGAGGACACGTTCCCGCACGGCCTGGCTCTCTCTTGTGGAGATGATCATACCGGTATAAGGAACTGCCACACGAATCAGAGCACAGATCTTGGCGAAAACGTCGTCGCTGATGCCGTTGTCGAAGTCGTCCGGATTGATGTCTTCCGCCGGTTTGATGCGGGGGACACTGATGGTGTGGGGGCCGACACCATGCACTGCTTCCAGATGTTCAGCGTGCATCAGCAGCCCCACCAGCTCGTAGGGATAATTTTCCAGCCCGAACAGAACGCCAAGTCCCACATCGTCGATACCGCCAGCCATGGCACGATCCATTGCCTCGGTGTGGTAGTCGTAGTTGTGTTTCGGCCCGGTGGGATGGAGCTTTTCGTAACTCTCCTTGTGGTAAGTTTCCTGAAAGAGAATATAGGTGCCGATGCCAGCCTCTTTCAGCATGTGGTATTCCTCTTCAGTGGTCGCTGCAATGTTGACATTCACACGGCGGATGGCACCGTTCTTGTGACGGATGTGATAGATGGTGTCGATGCACTCCAAAATGTAGGAGATAGGGTTGTGCAGCGGGTCTTCGCCGGCTTCAATGGCGAGTCGTTTGTGTCCCATGTCCTGTAGTGCTGTTACCTCCCGCACAATGTCCTCCTGCGTCAGCTTCTTGCGGGAGATGTGTTTGTTTTTGGCGTGGTAGGGACAGTAGGTGCAGCCGTTGACGCAGTAGTTCGACAAGTAGAGGGGAGCGAAAATGACGATGCGGTTTCCGTAGTATGCCAGCTTGATCTGATTGGCAAGCTTGTACAGCTGTTCTGTCACTGCCGAATCTTCGTTCAGCAGGAGCACCGCAGCTTCCCGATGGGAGAGCCCTTTGTGAAGACGTGCCTTTGCCAGAATTTCCGACAGCAGCGTGGTATCATTTTTGCGTGTTCGGGCATACTCCAAAGTGTCCATAATTTCTGCATGATTGATAAATTCTTCTGCATGGAGTGAGTTGGGATTGTACAAGCAAAATCGCCTCGTTATCTAAAAAATTCGGAGCAAATCCCGCACGGTTCATGCGGTATCTGTCCTGTCTTTCATCATAGCATAATTCCGGTTGCTTGTCAATTCTCACAGAATTTATAGCGCAAATCTGGTGAAAATGTCATATTTTTTTGTGAGGATTGACAAGAAAATAGGAATGATGTATAATGATATATGTGAGATTTGTTCGGAGCAACCGAACATCATCTTCGATATGGAAAAAGGAAAGGAAGATAACATAACATGCGTAAGTTTTGGAAACGTGCAGGCAGCGTCGGCATTGCCGCAGCACTGCTTGCCGGAATTTTACAGGTCGCACCGACCTCATTCGTTTCAATGGCGGCAGATGAACCGCTGTTCTCCTCGGAGTGCGAGGACTTGACTCTGTCCAGCGATGCAACTGTTGCGACAAAGGTGTACAATGATGAGTATCCGGGCTACACCGGAGAGGGCTTCGTCTGGGTCACCAGTGCCGGTACTATGTCCTTTACCATCGATGCGCCGGAAACGGGCATGTACCGCCTGATGACCAGATGCCTGGTGTATCTGGGCAACGTTGGCGAAACCCGTCAGGCAACGGTTAGCGTCACACGTTCGGATGACAGCACATGGTCTAAGGACGTGAAAATCGCCCACACAGAGAGCTGGAACGATTACAGCTGGGGCGACATCAAGCTGACCAAGGGCGAGAACACCATCACCTTTGGCGGCGGCTGGGGTTACTGCCTGTACGACAACATGACGCTTTCCAAGACGCCGAAGCCGGAATACGACAAGGCAACGGATGTTCTGACAGATGCCAAGGCAACTTCTCAGACGCAGGCGCTCATGACCTACCTGAAGAGTGTTTACGGTTCGCACATCATCTCCGGTCAGCAGGAGATCTATGGCGGTGGTCATGACAACAACTTGGAACTGGAATTCGACTATATCAAAGAGACCACCGGAAAGCTGCCGGCAATCCGTGGCTTCGACTTTATGAACTACAATCCGCTGTACGGCTGGGAAGACGGTACCACAGAGCGTGCCATCGAGTGGGCAAAGGATAGAAATGGTATTGTTACCGCATCGTGGCACATCAACGTCCCCATTGACTTTGACAAATATGAACTGGGCGACGAAGTGGATTGGCAGAAGTGCACCTATAAGAACTATCAGGTTTCCAACAGCACCTTTAACACCGCAAACGCTGTCAAGGAGGGTACCAAGGAGTACGAGTACTTCCAGGAGTGCATGAAGGACTTGGCAGAACAGCTGACCAAGTTACAGGATGCCGGCGTTCCGATCATTCTCCGCCCGCTGCATGAGGCACAGGGTAACGAGGGCAACTACAGCGACGGCACCGCATGGTTCTGGTGGGGCGACCGTGGCGCAGAGGTTTACAAGGAACTGTGGAAGCTGCTGTACAACACGCTGACAGAAAAGTATAATCTCCACAACATCATCTGGGAATACAACAGCTATAACTACGCAAACTCCGATACCTGGTATCCGGGCGATGACTATGTAGACATTGTGGCATATGACAAGTACAACTGCGAATACAACCGTGACGACGGTCTGAGCTTTGGCACACCGAACCTGAGTGCAATCTCCTCCGTTTTCAACTACCTCTACGAGCTGACGGACGGCAAGAAGATGGTGGCAATGGCAGAGAATGACTCCATCCCGTCTGTGGAAAACATGACCATTGAGAATGCTGGCTGGCTGTATTTCTGCCCGTGGTACGGCGATCACCTGATGTCCAGCACCTACAATGATCCGGATGAGCTGAAGGTCACCTACAACAGCGATTACTGCATCACACTGGACGAACTGCCGAAGGATCTCTATGGCAGTGCAACGCCCGGAACGACCACTGAAACCAAAGAGACCACGACGGCTGAGGAAACCACGACAACAGAAGCAACAGAAGTTTCTGTTGTCACCACAGCGGAGACCACAGACGATGCAACTGTAACCAGCGCAGAAACAACAACTGCCAGCACGGATGAGAGCACCAAAACAACCGTGACGACCAGCGACAGTACAAAGAGCACGGAGGAAACCACCGTTTCCAGCGATACAACAACAAGCTCCGAAAAAACTACTACAGTAAGCACCGATGAGAGCACCGAGCCTTCGGCTGATCTCTACGGCGATGTAAACCTGGACGGCGACGTTGATCTGTCGGATGCCGTTCTGATGAACAAGGCAATTGCCGGACAGGTTTCGCTGAACGCTGCTGCAAAGGCAAACGCAGACTGCCAGAAGGATGGCATCATCTCCAGCGACGACAGCATGACGCTGCTGAAGTTCCTGGTACATCTGGTAAATTCGCTGCCGCAGTAAAGAATTTTCTCAACGAATGACACAAGCAGACCGCTTCCCGTTTTCGGAGAGGCGGTCTGTTTTGGTGTGTGGGACTATTTGTGAGAGATCTCTTCTTCCTCCTGCTGCTTCCGCAGGGCATATTTCCGCTTGGTGGCGAGTCCGCCCCGAATGTGGCGTTCCTGTTTGTTCTGTTCCAGAATTTCCTTGACCTGCGCATATAATTCCGGCTGAACCTGTTCCAGCCGTTCACTCACATCCTTGTGTACGGTGCTTTTCGACACGCCAAACCATTCCGCAGCTGCACGAACGGTGGCTTTTTGCTGTACAATGTATTCGCCGAGAATCACTGCTCGAGTTTCCGGCTGCTCTTTCATAATACCTCACTCCAGTTGTCGTATTTGTACAACATATGCGGAAGCTGCGGCAATGAGAACCAAAAAACTTTTCGAAAAATCATTGACGTATGGAGGATTGTGTGTTACAATGAAAAGCAGTGTTTGGGAAATACAGAACACGGAAAGGATCGAAAGATATGGTAATTGAATTGCTGAAGGCACTGGTCTTTGGTATCGTGGAGGGCATTACAGAGTGGCTCCCCATCAGCAGTACCGGCCACCTGATTTTGCTGGACGAATTTCTGTCGCTGAAGGCATCGGACAATTTCAAGGAGATGTTTGACGTTGTCATCCAGCTGGGTGCGATCTTGGCGGTTGTGGTCATCTACTGGAAAAAGCTCTGGCCCTTTGGACGGGAGAACAATCCAAAGCCTTTGACAACCTCTGGCTTCGGCGCATGCGTCAAGAAAGACATTCTCCAGATGTGGTGCAAGGTCATTGTGGCAACTGTGCCGGCAGCGGTCATTGGGTTGCTGCTGGACGATTGGAGTCAGGCGCATCTGTACAACGCATGGACAGTTGCGATCATGCTGATTTTGTTTGGTGTCGCATTCATTTGGATTGAGAAGTGGCACAAGAATCAGAAACCCAAGATGAACAGCATCGGCGCACTTCGGTACAGTACCGTTTTAATGATCGGTGTCTTTCAGCTGATTGCGGCAATCTTTCCGGGAACTTCCCGCTCCGGCGCGACGATCGTGGGAGCACTGCTGCTGGGCGTTTCCCGTACAGCGGCAGCGGAATTCACTTTCTTTCTGGCGATTCCGGCAATGTTCGGGGCAAGCCTGCTGAAGCTGGTGAAGTGCGGTCTGCCTTCTACCGGCATGGAAACGGCGATGCTGCTGATCGGTATGATCTCTGCGTTTGTGGTTTCCATCGTGGTGATTCGTTTCCTGATGAGCTACATCAAGAAGCATGACTTTACTGTGTTCGGCTGGTATCGTATCGTTCTCGGCGTTCTGGTGCTGATCTGCGGAATTACTGGCGTCATCGGTTGAGTTTCAACGGATTTTGATGCATAGAAAAGCGGCCCTGTGAGAAATTACACTCATGGGGCCGTTTGCTTTTTACGGATTCGTTTGATTACGGTGTTTGCAGCGGTGCAGAGGTGACCGGCGGAATTGTCCCGCCATCCGGCGGTGTGCCAGTACCAACAGCGGTGGTCGTGGTCTGTACCGGTGTGGAGAATGTCGCAGCGCCGCCCTTGACAATGGCATGCTGCATCAGGTAGTTTTTCCAGAGGGAGAGGGAGTTGCCGAGAAGATGAATGCCGTCTGATGTGTAATCCGCATTCAGGCAGCCGTTGGCATCCATGACAGCCTCGTTGACATCCAGATAGAAAAATGTCTGCTGGTCTGCCAGCGCTTTCAAAGCTTCGTTTCTGGTGCGCACATTGTTGTTGTTGATGTATCCGGACGGGTCGTCCTGTGCTGCGGATACCACGAGAATACTCTGGATGTAGATGATGGCATCCGGCTGTGCCTGATGGATCTGATCGAGCACTTCCTTGTACTTCTGTGCCCATTCCTCAGTGGTGCCTGTGCCCAGTTCGTTGAGTCCCAGCATCACATAGACCTTGCCGTATTTTTTTTGCCCCAGTTTTTGCGCCAGTGTACACTGTTCCCCCTCGTTGGGGTTGCCTGCCACGACATCCCCGACCTCATAAATGGAAAGTCCGATGTTACAGAAGTAGTCGGCATTGGTGAGGTCACCGTACAGCGCCAAGCCCTCTGTGCGAGAGTCGCCGATAAACAGGGCGTCGTCAAAATAGGAGAGATCAACCGTCTGAAATGTGAGTGCCGGCGGTGCAGTGGTTAAGACAGGTGCAGTACCAGTGACAGCTTCTGTTCCGGCGGACAAAAGCGGTTGGCTGGTAGTTTTCTCACTGACCGCCGTTGTCACCGCCGGTTTCTGTGCAGTCACGGCTTTTTGCTGGTCGGCTTTTTGTGCAAAGCTCCAGATGTTGACCACGACAACGGCGCCGAGAAAAATCAGGAGCATAGAAAAATTCTGAAAAATCTTTTTGAAAGGTGTCATATCATCATTTCCTTATAGGCTCTTAGAATTGGAAGTAGAGGAACGGGTTGTTGGTCTGCGTCATCATCGCACGAATGGAGAGAATGAAAATCACAATCAGGAGAATGATGCAGAATGCACTCTTCCGGTACTTCTTATAGTAATGCAGGGGGAGCGGTGTGCTGAACAGAACGCAGGGGATGAGAATCTTCCAGTAATTGTGCAGTGCCACCATAACGTCCCGTGTGTTCGCCGTAACGGTGTCAGAGGACAGGAACGGGAAGAGGCGTGTGAAGTAGGTGGCGAGCTGGTGCATGTCGGAGATGGCGAATACCATCCACGTCAGCGGAATGAGGAAGATGATGTAGACATGCTTGAGCACGTGTGTTTTGTTCAGCAGCTTTCCGTAAATGTTCTTTTCCAGCATAATAAGCACGAAGAAAATCAGTCCCCAAAGCACGAAGTTCCAGCTTGCGCCGTGCCATAGTCCGGTGAATGCCCAGACGCAAAACGTATTGCGCAGGGTCTTCCAGCGCCCCTCACGATTTCCGCCAAGCGGGATGTAGATGTTGTTGCGAAACCAGCGTCCCAGCGTGATGTGCCATCTCCGCCAGAACTCTGTGGCAGAGCCGGAGATATACGGCAGGTTGAAGTTCTGGGGCAGTTCAAAGCCCAGCATTTGGCCAACGCCAATTGCCATCATGGAGTAGCCGGAGAAGTCAAAGTAGATCTGGAAGCTGTAGGCGAATGCGCCGAGCCATGCATACTGTGTGGAAATGCTGTCGTATCCGATGACAGACAAGTTGTTCCAAAGACCGCCCATGGGGTTGGCAAGCAGTGTCTTTGCACCGAGTCCCAGCACAAAGGTTTCCAGTCCGCTCTCCAGCTGTGCAATGTTGACCCGCCGCTGGTGAATTTGCGGCTGCATCTCTCCATAGGTGGTGATCGGACCGGAGATCAGCTGCGGGAACATGCAGAGGAATGTCCCAAGCTCCAGAAAGGAGTTTGCCGGTTTGATCTTTTTGAGGTACACATCAATGAGATAAGACGTGATCTGGAATGTGTAGAAGCTGATGCCCAGCGGCATGATGAGATGCGCCGCCGGAATCGCAAGGGGAATGTGGACGGCGGAGAGCAGCGCATTAAGATTTTCCACAAGGAAGTTGGTGTATTTGAAAATCGCCAGCCACCCGAAGTTGTAGATCATACCGCCGATGAAATAATGCTTGGCTTTTTGGGGGTGGTTCTTCTGTAAACCGCCGATCATATGGGAGAGCCAGAAGTTGACCACAAGGGAGAGCAGGAGCAGGAGCGTATACCAGCCGCTGCCGATGGAATAAAACACCAGACTGCCGATGATTAGCGTGACATTTCGAAACCGTGGGGGAGTGAGATAGTAAGCTGCGAGAAAGATTGGTAGAAACTGGAATAGAAATTCGATTGTACTGAATACCATTGAAATAAATTCCTCCGTTCAAAAAACATGAAAAGTAGAGAAAATAAATGCAATACGATAGAAACAAATACCCCGGCAAAGCCGGGGCGTGTTTGCTCTTTCTAATCATAAGCGAAAATTATCAGAAATGCAAGCTTTTTGTCGTAACAATTGGGTTACATTTTGATGACGAAATGGAATAGCTTACTTTTGGTAACACTCGAACACCTGATCCACATAGGCGGTATCCTTCACCTTGGTGAAAGCGCTGACCAGCGGAACGATGATCAGCGAGAGAATCATGCAGATCGCACCGGCGTTGATGGGGGAGGCCATGTTCAGCGGCAGGGAAGCAGCGGCTTTTGTCAGTTCCGGGAACCAGCCGAATCCAAACAGGAACATGTGCAGCAGCGTCAGACCGATTCCCAGCACAAAACTGGTGCCAACCGCAGCCTTTGTCACTTTTTTACTGAACAGTCCATACATAAACGGCCCGAGGAATGCGCCTGCCAGTGCGCCCCAGGAATAGGACATCAGGGTAGAGATGGAGGCGTTCTTGTGGAAGGCGATGAAAACGGAGATCAGGAGGAACACAGCGATCAGCACACGCATGATCACTACCTCTTTTTTCTCCGAGGTCTTTTTCATCTTCGGGCGAATCAGGTCGATGGTCAGCGTGGAACTGGAGGTCAGCACCAGTGAGGACAGCGTAGACATAGATGCAGAAAGCACCAGTACAACCACCAGTCCGATGAGCAGATCCGGCAGCGCAGCCTGCAAGGTCGCCGGAATCATGGCGTCATACTCCGGCTTGCCGTTGGAAAGTGTGGCAATGGCAGCCTTTCCGCTGTCGCTGCCGTCCAGTGTGCAGAACAGCCGGTCGAAACCGCCCAGCAGGTAGGAGCCGCCGGCAACGATCAGCGCAAAGAACGTGGAGATGACCGCACCCTTTCCAATCTCTTTCTCGCTCTTGATGGCGTAGAACTTGTGCACCATCTGGGGAAGTCCCCACGTGCCCAGAGAAGTCAGGATGACTACGCCGAACAGATTGAGCGGATCTGGACCAAAAATGGAGTTCAGGGTATTGGTCTTGCCGTTGACTTCGATCTTGCCCAGCTCTGCCAGTGCGTTGGAAAGTCCGCCCTGATAGTGGATGGCGCAGTAAACCACTGCGGCAATGCCCAGCAGCATGACAATGCCCTGAATGAAGTCGTTGATTGCAGTGGCCGCGTAGCCACCCAGAATAACATAGATGGCGGTGAGCATTGCCATCACCACAATGATAAGCTTGTAGGCACCCTCGGATTCGATTTGGAACGCCATATTGAACAGACGGGAGAGTCCGTTGTAAACGGAGGCAGTGTAGGGAATCAGGAACACAAAGACGATAATGGCTGCGGCAATTTTCAGCCCCTTGGAATGCCAGCGCAGTTCAAAGTACTCCGGCATTGTCTTTGCGCCCAGGGACTGCGTCATGATACGGGTGCGTTTTCCCAAAACTACCCACGCCAGCGCACTGCCCAGCAGCGCATTGCCCACGCCGACCCATGCGGCCGATACGCCGTAGCTCCAGCCAAACTGTCCGGCATATCCGATGAAAACGACTGCGGAAAAATAGGATGTGCCATAAGCGAAGGCGGTCAGCCACGAGCCTACGTTTCTTCCGCCCAGCACGAAATCATTGACCGACTTCGCCTGCTTGGACGTGTATACGCCGATGCCCATCATAATTGCAACATAAATGATGATCATCCCGATTGTGATTGCGGTTGTCATAATTTCTCTCCTTTGTGCGACGTGCGGTCGCAATACTATAATTTATTTTACCTGGCTAAAGCAGGCACGTCTCTTATTATAATAGAACGCAGAGAAAATGTCAACAGTTTTTCTGGAAAAACTGGCAGCTTTTTTGTACTTTTGCTGATTTTTGCAAAAAAGGGGAACTTTTTACAGAAAGCCGAAGAAAATCGAAAAAAAGGCTTGACAAAGCAGCATATCTGTGTTATTCTATAGTTAGTCAAGACTAACGAGGCGGTCTGGCATGGCCCCTGGATCGGATTTTCGATTGATGCCAGGCTGCTGTTTGCTTGACATGCCAGAAATACAAGATGTCCGGCCGGAACGAAATGGGCAGGATGTCACAACAACAGAGAGGTGAATTACGATGAGTGTTGTAATTATCGGCGGAAACGAGAGAATGAGTCGTCAGTATGCAGACGTTTGTGCAGCCCACGGCTACGATGCCAAGGTGTTTCCGAAAGAAACCGGTCCGATCGAAAAGAAGATCGGCTCGCCGGATCTGATGATCCTGTTTACCCAAACCGTTTCCCACAAGATGGTGCAGGGTGCTGTCAAGGCAGCCAAGAAAAATAATGTGCCCATTGCACGGGTACAGAGCAGCAGCATCACAGCGCTGCGGAATCTGCTGGGAACCCGCACTGCAGTAGCATCCTGAAAGTTTTCGGACAAGCATGAATGATCGGTTAAAGAAGAGCGGCATTTCCTGCATCAGCAGGGGATGCTGCTTTTTGCTCATTTTTTGCACCTGAAATCGCAAAAATTCTTGACAAACTGCCGAATTTATGGTATGATAAATTTATCAACAGCTTGTGCAGCCGGCTTGTGCGGATTGTACAATGGAATGGAAAAGCAACATGATCATGATAAGGAGTGCATTCAACATGAAGAATTGGAAGAAACGAATGGCAGCGATCCTCTCGGCAGGAACGCTGGCAATGACCGGGACGGTTTCCGCATTGTCCGGGTGGAGCGCTTCGGCAGATGCCACGTTTTCCTATGGCGATGCCCTGAAGATGTCCCTCTATTTTTATGATGCCAACCAGTGCGGGCCGGATGCCGAGAACAACTGTCTGACATGGCGTGGTGCCTGCCACACCTACGATGGAGAGGCATCTCTGAGCAATGCCGAAGGACTCTCGTCTGCTTCGCTGGCTGCCATCAAGGCGGCCAACGGCGGAAGCGATACCGTAGATGTTTCCGGCGGTTACCACGATGCCGGCGACCACTTGAAATTCTCTGTGACCATGGGATTTTCCACCGCATCGCTGGCATGGTCCTACTTTGAGAACCCGAAGGCATACATCGAAACGGGCTGCGAGGATCATCTGCTGTACATTCTGAAAGAAATGTGCGATTATATGATGAAAGTGACCTATCTGGACAGCAGCGACAATGTCATCACGTTCTGTTATATGGTCGGTGACGGCGGTCAGGATCACGGCGTCTGGACAGCGCCGGAAGGGCAGACCATGAATCGTCCGACTTACTGGGCAGATGCCTCGCATCCGTCCGCAGATGCTGCCGGCGAAATGGCAGCAGCGCTGGCTTCGACCTCACTGGCATTCCAGAGCAAGAATCCGGAGTATGCGCAGAAGTGCCTGAAGTATGCCAACGCATTGAAGGACTTCGCTGCAAAGTATCCTTCTGCAAGTTATGATGGTATCGGCTCATTCTATGCATCTGGCAGCCAGAACGATGACGTGGCATGGGCAGACCTCTGGTGCGCAATCGCCAACAACGGCGGAAAGCTGCCGGATTCCTATCGCCCGATCTCTGTTTCGCAGGGCGTATATGAGGGAAATCAGTATGACTACTGGATCTATTCTTGGGATAAAGTATGGGGCGGTTATGCAGCGCTTCTGTATTCACAGGGACGTGAAAGCTATGGCAATGAACTGGTTTTTGAGATGGACAAGCTCATCAGCAATAAGACACAGTACTTCCCGATTGGTGGATGGGGCGGTTCCCGTTACAACTGCGCATGGCAGATGTACGCACTGACCTATGCAAAATACAGCGGCTCTTCCACCTATAATGAGTACGCTAAGAGTCAGATGGATACTCTGCTGGGTGCAAACTCTGCAAACCGCACCTACCTGCTGGGATGCGGAGATACCTGGCCGCAGCACATTCATCACAGAGCTGCCAATCCGAATAAGGATACTATGACATATACACTCTACGGTGCATTGGTCGGCGGTCCGGATGCCAACGGTTCTTATGACGACAACACCGACAGCTACAGCTGCACCGAGCCGGCGCTGGACTACAACGGCTGCTTCGCACTGGCTGCTGCCGGACTTTACAGCGTTTACGGCGGTTCCGCAGACAAGGCAGATGCAACCATTGCCAGCGCAAGTGAAATCAAGGGCGACTATGTCTTTGATTACGGCGGGAGCTCGGTTATTCCGGAGCCAGAGGACACCTGGAAGATCGTACCGGATACCATGACTGTCGGCGAAACTGCCGAGGCAATAATTCAGCACTACATTGGTGGAAATGACTATATCTTCACCTCTTCTGATCCGGACGTTCTGGAAGTCAGCGGAAGCGGACTTTCTGCAACTCTGACCGCAAAGAAAGCCGGAAGCGTCATCCTGACTGCAACGTGCGGTGCACAGGTACTGACGCAGGACATCACCGTAATTGGAGAAACTACCACCACAACAGAGGAAACCACGACGACAACCACAGAATCCACGACTACCACAACGGAAGAAATTACGACCACCACAGAAGAAGTGACCACAACTACCGAGGAGTCCACCACAACGACCACTTCGTCTTCGGAAACCACCACAGAGAGCACAACGACTGAATCCACCACCACAGAAACTACCACCAGCACGACCAACGGCGGTTCTGTTGACCCGACCTTGTTCTACGGCGATGTCAATCTGGATGGCGACATTGACCTTGCAGACGCTGTCCTGCTGAATAAGGCAGTTGCCGGCGTGGTTTCTCTGAACGAGCTTGCAAACAAGAACGCAGACTGCAATGGCAACGGCACTGTAACTGCAGATGATTCCATGATGCTCCTGCAGTTCTTGGTACACCTCATCAACCAGCTGGGACCGGAGGCATAAGGAGTGCCGGAAAGGAGCTTGGAGTATGAATCGAAAGGCTTTGCAGAAATTGTCCTATGGCGTGTATCTCGTCACGACAGCGAACGGCAACCAGCTTGCCGGATGCGTGGCAAACAGTGCGATGCAGATCACCTCTGCGCCGGCGCAAATCGCCGTCAGCCTGAATCATGACAACGCCACCCACGATGCCGTGGTGCAGGCGGGCAAGTTTGCCGTTGCCGTGCTTCCCACGGATGTGGAGCCGTCCCTGATCGGTGGCTTCGGCTACCGTTCCGGTCGGGATATCAATAAGTTTGCCGAAATCCTGTACCAGATGCAGGACGGCATGCCGGTTCCGAGAGTGGCAATGGCGTGGATCACCTGTGAAGTGGTACAGACCATGGATACCGGCACGCACACCATCTTTCTGGGGGAAGTGCTGGATTGCGATGTGACACGGGAGGATGCGTTCCCCATGACCTATCAGTATTACCACACGGTTATCAAGGGGCAGAGCCCGAAGAATGCGCCGACCTATGTTCCGCCGGAAGAAAATGCTTGACAGTTCCCGCAGGTTGTGCTATAATAAGACACAACACGACAGTTCGCTTGCACCATCCTGTCGC
>ADJS01009846.1_pt1 | contig 16127 bp, 12 predicted proteins | sample 268128 | NCBI WGS metagenome assembly ADJS01 (sample SAMN00007486, study PRJNA43253) | human gut metagenome | isolation source: feces sample TS28 | reverse complement strand
ATTCAGGACATCATGGGACACAAGGACATCAGCACTACGATGGAGATTTACGCGGAAGCCACCAAGGAAGCCAAAGCCCATTCCTTTGCAAATCTGAACGGTAAACTGGGCATTTCGGTCTGAAATCCACTACACCAACTACTACACCACTTTTACACCAAATTGCCGGTAAGTTGTGGAGAGTTGCGTAGAGTGACGTACGGGAGCAGGAAAAAGGAAGCCGCATGGATAGGCTTATAAAGGAAAATAAAGCCATTTGTGAGCCTTCCTTGACCTGTCCCCACGATGAAGCCGATTGAGCAGTAAAACGCAAAAAATGGCTTTGTTTCGTTTGAAATTGTGGCGTTCGATACTGGAACAACGTGGATTTACCACCAACTTACCACCAAATTTGATAATTTGCATTAGTAAAACGGAAAGCAGCCTACAATAAACACAAGCACCCCTGTCCATTCGATGTTGTGCGACAGCACAGCACGATGGGCAGGGGTGCTTTTTGTATCTTGGGCGGGCATCCACTACAAGCGAGAAATTATTGATGATTGAATGTGTCCGCCTACTATGTTCTGAACGCACTGGAGAAATAGAAACTGTGCAAAGACATCCAGACTGAAGATGTTGATTTCGGTATTCCATCTGACCAGAGAAATTGTTCCAACTACGGAACACAGATGAAATTGCTTGACAAAAACATGGCTCGCGAAATTCCGAAATTCATCCTCCAAAAACTCAAATTTACACGTTATTTATGACAAAACTTATAGAAAAAACTTTTGGTTTTTAAATTTCTTCAATGAGTCAAACGAATAATTCTTCCAAAGAACAGGGCATCCGCCACGGCATACATCAAAGTGCTCGCAGGTGGTACACTCGTCAGATGGCAACTTGCGGATTTCGTCCATCGTTTTACGGTAGATAGCATTTTCGGTCAATGACTGGAAATCTTGGTAGGACGAAAAGTCCCTGCCGAATTTTCCCAACGGCTGGTAGAGATACATATCACATGGAAGCAATTCCATCTTCGTATTGAATGTTACGGCGTTTTTCAGATGAATCTGGCAGGGTGTAGCAAGCCTGCCTTTTAGAAGCTTTAGCTGCTCTTCCGTATATACACACAGTGGAAAGCTGTATTCGATCCACCATTCATCTGTAATATCGCTCAATTTATCAATTTGAGAAATGAAATCACGGACTAATTTTATGGGGTCGTGCTTTTGCAGGTAAATCAGATCTTTGTCCCCGGCATTATTGTTGTCGATGATGAATGTGAACGAGAACTGCTTTGCACCATTATCATGAGCGATTTGGACAGCTTCGCAAAAGGAGTGAACATTCTCGGGGGTTATCACCATGGAACAAGTAAACTCTATTGGCAACGAAGCCAGATTACGAATTGCCTGATGCTGTTTCTCAGTGCCATCATATCCCGTCATTTCACACCATTCCTTCCGATTTCTTCCTTTCATAGATACATCAACATATCCGAGGCCACTATCGATCAGCATCCGGCATAATTCCATGTTGCTAAGCAAGACACCATTTGTTGCAACTGCAGTTGTTATGGGATGACGTCTTGTTTTGATATACTGCAAAATTTCCGGAAGATGTGGGTATGTAAGCGGTTCTTCTCCGGTAAAGAATATATACTTGACTTTTGCTTCACAGCAAAAATTAACGATACTTTTAAGATCATCGTATTCGATTCGATTATCTGCTACATATCCAGCACTTTTTACATAGCAAAAAGTGCAACGCAAATTACAGTCGCGTGTAAGCACGATTGAGCATTGCTTAATCTTTCCTTCAGCAGTCATTGAAGCTCTCCTCCCATAATTGACAGGTGCATTAATATGTCAGTTTATCCAGACGGTATAGCGAAGAGACTTTGTTGGCAAATACTGCTTCCGGAAATCCTTGCGCGACGATTTTTCCACCGGATTCACCGCCGGATATACCAAAGTCAATGATATGATCTGCAACCGTTTTAATGAATTCAACATTATGCTCGATTATTATGGCTGTCTCACCGTTCTTTTGCAAAGAAAACAGAACTTGAATGAATTTGTCGATATCTACATCATTCAAGCCAGACGTCGGTTCATCAAGAATATACAAATTTTTGCCATAGGACGAAGAGCTCAAGGCTTTTGCCAGCTTTACGCGCTGAGCCTCTCCTCCGGATAAATTCATGGACATCTGACCTAATTTTAAATATCCTAGACCCAATTCGATCATGCTGCTCAAAGTTTGGCAGACTTTTTTGGATTCTTTAAACACATTCACAATATCAATGATTGGTGTTTCCAGAATATCCAGGATTGTTTTTCCGCAGTATTTCACAGATAACACTTGATCGTTGAATCGCTTTCCTCCGCATTCAGGGCAGGTGATATAGGATTGGGAAGATAGTTGAGTTCGATTTTCTGGAGGCCTGTGCCTTGGCAACATTCACAACGCCCACCTTTAACGTTCATGCTAAATGACGAGGCACCAAGTTTCATCTGTTTTGCAGCGTCTGTCTTTGAAAACAATGCACGAATCTCATCAAAGATTTCCAGATAAGAAACAATCGTCGATCTTTGTGTTTTCCTATGGGAGCCTGATTAACCTGTATGACCCGCCGGATATTCTTTCCGCCATAAACAGTGCCATGAACATTATCGGATTTTCTGGAAAAACATCTTGCAATGACCGATGCTAAGGTCGATTTTCCAGAACCAGAAACACCGGTTATACAGGTGATTCCGCCAATAGGAAAACGAGCATTCTGTCTGCGAATATTTCTGAAATTGATGTTACGAACTTCAAAATAGTCTTTCGCATTTAACGGCTGCTTAAAAGCAAGAGAATGACCAGTGGCAGGGGTGGTGCCTGACTGGCGGATTAAGTATCCTCCATCGGGTCCACCAACCGGCCCGAGCTCTATGATACAGTCGGCAGATGAGATGTACTGTTTGTTGTGCTCTATTGCGATAACGGTGTTTCCACGGCAGACTAAATTCCGAGTAGCGGTTACAACCTTGGTTATATCTCTATAATGCAGCCCTTTACACGGTTCATCCAAAATATAGATTAATCCCTTCAGGGAACATGTAAGCTGAGTGGCAATCCGAACTCGTTGCCTTTCACCGCCTGAAAGGGTAGGAATGGGTCTGTTAAGGCACAGATAGCCCACGTCAAGTTGCATCAATGCGTTCAATTTGCAAAGAATGCTGTTTACAAGTTGCTCAACAAACTCTTTTTTGGACGGAGAAATTCGCTTGTCACTAAACTGCTGTATCCAAGAAAACAAAGCAGTCAGTTCCATGCTTTCGATGTCAGCGTAGTTCAGTCCGCCAATTTTGTATTCCAGAACTTCTTTGCGTAGCTTGGTCCCACCACATACATGACAAGGAATCTCCTCCAGATATTTTGCATAGACAGTTGAGGGGGCGGATGGATCACTGTCGGATATTCGTTCCAATATAGCAGGTATAGCTCCGCGAAGTGTTACATAGTGCTGCTTTTTTCGTTTGCCCTCTTTATAGGCCAATTTGCATCGGGTTTGGTCATCAGCATAAAGCAACTGGCGAAGCTCGTAATCGCTGAGTTGGGAGACTTTTTTGTCAATGTCGATTCCATAATGTTCGCATAGGGCTTCCAGATACTTTTGTTCCTTGCTTTCCGGTGAACCTTTAAAATATAAAATTGCACCGTCTCTCAATGTGATATCACGGTCTGGAATCAGGAGAGATTCGGACACGACAGTTTCAACGCCGAGGCCAAAGCAATGAGGACAAAAAGATTTTGGGTTATTGGACGAGAACAATTTTTCTGAAACGCTGGATGTTTGGCTGCTATTAACAATGGAAAATAATGATCTGAGATAATAGGAGATTTCTGTAGTGGTGCCGATAGTGGAACGGGGATTTACGTTGTAGTAGTTTTGAGAAATATTCAGAGCTGGGCGAAGATTTTCGATAGAACCTACCTTCGGCTTATTCATCAGTTTCTGACCATAAATATTACCGGTCATCCCCTCAAGAAAGGCTCTCTGACTCTCTGCGTAGATCGTATCAAATACCAAGGAGGATTTACCGCATCCGGAACAACCAGTTACGCAGGTGAATTTGTCCAAAGGAATTTTTAAATCTAGGTGCTTTAAATTGTTTTCAAAGGCATCCTTAATTATAATCTTTTCCATAATTGGCACGACTCCCATATAAAATCTTTAGAGATATGTATCAAAGTCAGCGGGATGTTATTTTCGCAGAAGATATTCTCTGTAAAGCTTTGTCGACTTTACGGTGGGTCATAGCTGCAACATTGCAACGGTACTGGTTGATTCTGAACGGAGCTCCATCAGGATTCTCGTTTGAATTCCACATCATGCAGACTGTGCAGTAGCCTCTGTCCTTACAGTCAACACACTGTAAGAACCGCGACCGTTTTACTTGTCTTAGTTCCTTTATTTTTGCTGAGGTTTCCCATATTTCCTGAACGGTTTGATGATTCAGGTCTCCAATAACATTGTTCTGCCAGCCAGCGCAGGGAAATACAGTCCCACTTGCTGTAACGCAGAAGCTATATCGGCAAACAGAGCATATTGGATCATTTCCGGTCAGACTTTCTCTGTCCATGGCAATCTTGTGGAGCGATTCAGCATACCCCTCCTGCATTTGCACAGTTAAGACATCATCTACTTCTTCGATGGACAAGCGGTTTGCAAGGTTGCAGCCGGAATGATCGTAAGCGGCAAAGATTACCGGCTCTGTTGCAACAGCAATATTATGGTCCCATCCCCAGTGAAGGACATCAACATAGGTGTCTTTATTTTGTTTTATGATAGGACACGATATCTGTACCGGGATATTTTCATCACACAACCGAAGGATTCCCGCTTTTGTTTTTTCAAAGCTTCCGCTTAACTTTGTGATAGAATCATGCACTGTGGCATCCATAGAATAAAGGGAAACTTGTACAGAGAGAAGAGGATTTTTCTTCATTTCCGATAGGATATCATCCGTCAACAAAGTCAGATTCGACAGAACGTTTACAGACAAATCCAGTTCTCTACATCTTTTCAAAAAGCCTAAAATATCTTTGTGAAGAAGAGGTTCTCCTCCGGACAGCGTAACATGGATGATGTTCATCTTCCGCCCTTCCTCGATGAGTCGATAAAACAAGGCGGGATCAATCGCGTTGTTTTTGCGTTCATTTGGAATATAGCAATGTACGCAACGCTCATTGCATGCATCAGCAATCTCGATATGGATGCTTCTAAGAAAATCATTTGGACTGATTTCTCCACCAGTGCAGTCACTTCTTGCCATACCATCTTGAGCCGGATTGCGATTGTCCGGTCTCAGGATATCTGCAACAAATCGATCTGTGCAAGTGTCGACCGTTTTACCACAACTAAGAAATCCCTCATCTACAAACCAGTCGAAAAACTCTATGGTATCTTGTTTCAACGTTTCATACTCGACACCAGTGAAGATTTGCGACAAATCTCCAACAATATCATCAATGGAGCGAGGAGATTTGCTCAGCATACTCAACATGACAGCTCCACTGGCAGAGACATATTTTTCACCCGGATGTATACGGGCATCATTGAGCATACGATAGCCGTATTCTGAATTGTCTGTTATATAGCCATGCCCCTGATATTTTCGGAACAACACATCATTCCTGATTTTGTAGTACATACTGTCTACCTCCGTGGCTCTGAATTCAGATGGAAATCTCAAGGCGTTTCATAGATATAAAAAGAGGGCACAGCACGATTGCTCTGCACCCTCTGATAGACTTTATGGCTTTATTTTAGGCTCTGTTCACACTGCAGGGTCTGCCACACGGGCCATCGCCGCACTTTGCCGAATTTACGGTCGCGGGATTAATAACAGCGGGCTTAACGTATTCCATGCTTTTATCTCCTTCCTAATGAATTAACATAATCGTACATGAAAATGTCTTTATCTGTAAAAATACTATCATGAATGTCAAAAAAAGTCAATGGTATTTCTAAAGACAGAGCGTATGTCTTTGTAGAATTACAATAGATGTGTTACAAAGTTGAATAAAAAGAAAGATGAACACGTCGACCTGTTGTACAGTTAAGTTGCTACACAAAAACAGCACAGAAAGGGCGGTGCATTCGCCATGAATACCGTAACACAAACCATGCAGTTCCGTCAATCACTTTTGAACTACATAGAGAAGGGCGGCGTGAACCGGGCAGCAATCAAGTATAATATAAACCGCAACGACATTCATTCTCTTGCCAATAGATTGTACCGGCCCATCATCCGAACTAGCGCACAGAAGCGGAGCTTTAACGGATCACAAACTTTTGTAGGAGAAACTCTAACACAGAGCTGGTCGTTCTTTAGATGAAGTTGTATCGGAGTGGCTACAAGTATTTCATTACTGGCCTGTATCACGTTTTACGCCGTCAGGGATAAAATGTCTGTTAAGCTGCCCAGCCCCAAATACATCCCAAAACCTTAAGAAAAGATGCACTTTCCCGGAGAGCGAGTTCTAATTGTTTGAAACGCGCAGGTATCCGTACAACTGATGATCCTGCTTCAAAATCATACCAAGATCTTATGCGTGTGCGTAACCTTGGAAAAAAGAACTGCGAAGAAGTTATCCGAAAGCTGAAAGAAGCTGGCTTTTTAATAAAGGATGAGCAATAAGACAAGTCTGCATCCAGTGGATGCGGATAGACTTGTTTTTTCCAATCTTCTCATAAGGCAAATTATCGGAAAAGCCCAAGACAGTAATTTATGCGGATCGCGCTATCGACACAAACGGTAAAGTGGATTTTATCTGCTTTGCCGTTTTTCTTTTTGTCCAAATTTGTAAAATTTTCAAAACTGTATTCCAAAACGACCCTGTGGATTCCTATTAGTATAGGGGCTTTCAAAATCTTTCGGAAAACAGCTTTCCTCTGGTTCTATAAGTGGGAATTGAACAAAATCTATATTCTAAAATTAGGCAGTTCGACAAAATTTGAAAATCTGTATGCCAAACACCCATTTTAGAATGTTATAGGTAGAGGGGAACGTTGGAAAAATGAATTTTCTTTGAACTTTCAAAAAGACCCGGTTTAAAAAACACCCCTTAAAGTTTGTATAGGGTATAGGAAGTGTTTTCAAAAGTAAGCCAATTCACTACGGTATCACTGATGAAATTCCCCGATTCCTTACAAAGTCACATCGCACCTTGAAAATCGCATGAGCCACCCCAGCAGGATACCTCTGGTACTGAATGTGCATTCTGCGCGTCTTACCGGAAAATACGCCGGAGAAAATCGGGCAGGAATGGGCTGGGACAGAGTGGACAGTGGTTAAGAGCAAGATTCGCCTTTGTATACGAAACCGTTCCTACGGGCAGTTTCTCCACGGCGGCATCTTGATGGGGATTGCGCTCCCCATACCCTCACATCGTGCAAAATCACATGATTTTGCCTGTTGGTGGCCTGCCACAGCAGGTCACAGCCGGAGTGCGGATGCACTGCCGGGAAAATCAAATTTTTGATTTTGGAAAGGAGACCCCATGCCAAGAACGAAGAAAAAAGTGAAACCTATCGTAAAGACAAAAGTAATCTCCGCACGAGTTACAGAAGCAGTACATGAAATTTTACACCAGCAGGCAGAAGATGCCGGAATGACGCTCTCTGAATTTGCAGCGCAGATGCTGATGAAAGGTCGCGTGAATACCTCGTATGTGTTCTATGTCCACCCGGACGAGATCGAAGCCATTACACGGGAGTTTGCCGCCATCGGGAACAACCTGAACCAGATCGCGGCGTTCTTCAACAGTGGGGGTCTTCCATCACATGTCATGTGTGAAAACATCAACCATGCGATTTCCTGCATTTTTGAAATGCGGGAGCAGGTCGCAGAAATGGCAGGAAAGAACTATGGCAATCTTAAAGCACATCGTAAGTAAGAGCTCCAACTATGGTGCTGCGCTGGAATATCTGATTTTCAAGCATGACGAACTTCGGAAAACTCCGATCCTTGACCAAAACGGAAATCGTATTATGCGGGATGCGTTTTATCTGGACGGCCTGAACTGTGAACCCTATTCTTTCGATGCGGCCTGCCGACAGTTGAACCGTGAATATCAGAAGAACAAAAATAAGAATGAAATCAAAAGCCACCATTACATCATCAGCTTTGATCCACGAGACAGCACAGAAAATTGCTTGACGGGTAAACGGGCACAGGAGCTTGGACTGGAATACGCAAAAGCAAATTTTCCGGGGCATCAGGCATTGGTCTGTACGCACATGGACGGTCATAATGGCAGCGGCAATATTCATGTCCATATCGTAATCAACAGTTTGCGAAAACTGGATGTGCCTAAGCAGCCTTTTATGGAGCGGCCCATTGACTGCAAGGCAGGGTACAAGCACCATCTGACAAAAGACTACTTGAAACATTTACAGAAATCTCTGATGGATATTTGCATGAGGGAAAACTTGAATCAGATGGATTTGCTTTCCCCCTCTCTCTCGAAAGTTTCGGAGCAGGAATATTACGCTAAACGGCGCGGACAGATCAACCTAGATCTGACCAATCTGGAACTTCTTGGCGATGGGTTTACACCAGTAAAGACGACTTTTGAAACGGAGAAGGAAAAAATCCGAAATGCCATTACCGATGTAGCAAAACGATCTGTATCTTTTATGGACTTCCAAAACCTATTAAAGCTGGAATACGGCATTCTGGTAAAAGACCATCGAGGGCAATTCAGCTATCTTCCGGCAGACAGAGAAAAATTTATCTCGGCCAGAACGCTGGGAACCAGTTTTGACCGTGAGCATCTTTTACTGCTTTTTCAGTGCAACACAGCAGAGAAAGAAAAGCAGCAGTGGCGTGTCGATGATTCTATGGATGCGCTGTACATCAAGTCGAATCTCCGGCTGGTTGTAAATTTGCAGGATTGCGTAAAGGCTCAACAGAACTATGCCTATACCCAGAAAGTCAAAATCTCAAATTTACAGAAGATGGCGCAGACCGTTCTCTATGTACAAGAGCGCGGATATGATTCATACGAAAAACTTTATGAAGCTGCCGAGAGTATTGACCGAAAAATGGCGACGGCTCGAAGTGATGCGAAACTCACGGAAGTCAAGCTGAAAAAGGTCAACGAGCAGATTCATCATTTGGGTCAGTATTTTTCTACAAAATCTGTTTATAGCGAATTTCTGAAAGCATCTAACAAGAAAATTTTTCGGCAAACCTATTTCGATGAAATTGCAAAATACGAGGAAGCACGTCAATTTCTAAAGCGGGATTTCCAAGACGAAAAATTCCCTTCGATGAAAGATCTCCGGGCAGAAAAAGAACTTCTGATGCGCACAAAGGATGCACGGTATGAAACATACCGCTACTTTCAAGAACGCAATGCAGAAATACAGACAATTCTTGCCAATGTGGATAGTATCTTTGAAACGGCAAAAGTGCAGTAGCGTGAACAGCAGCCGCGAGCCAAGAAGCGTAGCTACGATATGAGCCTGTAAATCAGCAGGGTCTTCCACCCCGCACCCCGGAACCCTGCCGGATGCGTAAGCCCACAGGTGGCTTTCACATCCGATAGGGACTTTTGAAAATAAGAAGGAGGTCAATTTTCAAGAACGACAATTTATTTGAAATCGTAAAACTGAATATTACTACTCGACAGGCTGCAGAAGCCTATGGCTTTCAGCCCAACCGCAGCAGCATGATTTGCTGTCCATTCCATACAGACCGTAACCCCAGCATGAAAGTAGATTCCCGGTTTCACTGTTTTGGCTGTGGAGCGGATGGTGATGTAATCGACTTCACCGCAAAACTGTTTCAGCTGTCCTTGCGGAAGGCGGCGGAAAAGCTGGTCGCAGATTTTGGACTTTCGGGGAATCCTGTTTTTCCACTACAGTATCCCAAAATTGTGGAATATAAAAGTCAAAACCCAATCCAAACATTGTACGAGTGCAGCGCGATTCTGGGTGACTGGCGCAAACGATTTGCGCCGAAGTCAGCAGAGGAAGAACTGCATCCCTGCTTTGTTGCCAGCCTGCATTATACTGATTACATCCAATATCTGATAGAGAATCGACATTTTCTCACCGAACATCGGAAGGAGGTTCAACAGATTGCCCAACGAATCCGAAAATACGAGATCGACCATTTCCAACATCCGCAAAATGCTCTCGCAGGCTGAAAAAGGTGGTGTTCAGAACACGATTCAAAACTGTGTGACCGTTTTGCAGAACGACCCGATTCTTGCAGATTCCATCCGGCTGAATCTGCTGAGTGAACGCATTGATATTGTAAAGCCGATGGGCTGGCAGCGTTCTGGCCCTACACTGACCGACATGGATATGATGTACATTCTTCGTAGAATGGAAAGTATGGTCTGTACAGCGAAAACGAGTGTCTGCGGCAATTCGCATTGTTGCCAATGAGAATCATTACCACCCCATCCGGGACTACTTGAATGAATTGAAGTGGGATGGCACAGCACGGATAAGCCGCTCCTTGCATCGCTTTCTCGGTGCCGCAGAAGATGAGCTTACCACAGAAGCGTTGAAAATTTTTCGTTTGGAGCGATCAAACGGGTGTTTCATCCCGGCTGCAAATTTGAAATGATGCTTTGCTTGGTCGGTGGGCAGGGTGCAGGAAAATCCTCTTTTTTCCGGCTGCTTGCTATCAAAGATGAATGGTTCTCGGATGATTTGCGGCGACTGGATGATGATAACGTGTTCCGCAAGCTGCAAGGCCACTGGATTATGGAAATGTCGGAAATGATTGCGACTGCCAATGCCAAAAGCATTGAAGAAATCAAGAGCTTTCTCAGCAAGCAGAAAGAAACCTACAAAATCCCGTATGAAACACACCCGGCAGATCGTTTGCGGCAATGTGTCTTTGCAGGAACGACCAATCGACAGGACTTCCTGCCCCGTGACCGCACGGGAAACCGCCGCTTTATCCCCATCCCGGTGGATGCAACACAGGCTGAAGTACATATTCTGGATAACGAAGCGGAATCCCGTGCCTATATCGACCAGCTTTGGGCAGAAGCCATGACGATTTACAACAGCGGTGATTATAAGCTGACATTCAGCCCTGCCATGCAGGAAGCCTTGCAGATTTGCCAGAAAGATTTCATGCAGGAAGATACGCAGGCTGGTATGATCTATGCGTTTCTGGAAGATTACACGGGTGACCGGGTATGTTCCAAGCAACTTTACACCGAAGCACTGGGCAACCTGAATCTTCCTGCGGAATGGGAAACCCGTGCCATCTGTGAGATCATGACTGCTGGAATTGCGAATGGCGAAATCAAGGGGTGGATAGCCCATAAAGCAGCCAAACGCTACCCGAAATATGGCGTGCAGAAAGGCTGGGAGCGTGTAACCGCTGCAAAAGTGGATGCAGATGGTTTCGTAGAACTGACAGACAAGAAGCCCAACAGATGGGATTTCCGTTTTGAAGGGCTGCTTTACATTGTTGGTTACAGGTCTGGTTACATCTTACAGCTGCCTCAAAGTCGCATCATTCCAAATAATTTCCCTATTTGTAACCATGTAACCTGTAACTGATAAGAAAAAATAAATACGGAAAATTGCCAGCACACCATTGCAGAAAAAGTTTTCTGTTGTGGTTACAGTCTGTTGGTTACAAACAAAAACACGGAGGTTTTGCCTATGAAAGAAGTTCGCGTTTGCGAAGCAATGAAGTCCCCGGTGGGGACTTTAAGCGACGGAACGGTCTTGCATCAGCAAGATGGAGGGACCAAGTCCCGACAAGTTCCGATCTGGGAGAAAAGCAATCTGACGCTGGAAGAAGCCGCAGCTTATTCCGGCATTGGTATCAACAAGCTGCGTGAAATGAGCGATTCCAAAGACTGTACCTTTGTTCTCTGGAATGGTACGAAACGGCTGTTGAAACGCCGCAGGCTGGATGAACACCTTGACCGATTATTTTCGATTTGACAATAAAAATGAAGTCGGCAGTTGAAAGCACCTCGGCGGTATGGTATGATTAAGCTGTAGGTTGCTTTCTGCCAACAATGGAGGACATAACGATGGCAGAAAGAAGAAAAGACTCAAAGAAGCGTGTTCTAAAGGAAGGTGAATATCAGCGCAGTAACGGAACGTATGAGTACCGCTGGCGCAGTGAAAACGGCAAGCGCAACAATGTGTCCGCCAAAAGTCTGGAAGAACTTCGTGAGAAAGAAGCAGAGATTCAGCGTGACCGCAGTGATGGCATTCGTTCGGAAGCGCGGAACACGACCATCAATGACATTCACGAGCAGTGGCTGCAACTGAAAAAGGGGCTGAAAGCCAACACACTGGTCAATTACGAGTATATGTACAAGATGTACGTATTCCCGGAGTTTGGAAAGCGGAAGGTCGGAAGCCTGAAAAAGTCGGATGTGCGGCGGTTTTACAATGGCCTTGTGGATTCGCAGCGTCTGAAAGTGGCAACGGTGGAGAACATCCATACAGTGCTGCATCAGGTGCTGGATTTTGCGGTTGAGGACGAGTATCTCCGCATCAATCCATCCGATAATGCGTTGAAAGAGTTGAAGCAGACGCACAATCTGGACAGCGAACGCCGCAAGGCTCTGACCGCAGGCCAGCAGAAGCTGTTGATGGACTTCTTGAAAAACAGTGAGAAGTACAATCACTGGCTTCCCATCATTACTGTGATGGTGGAATGTGGTCTCCGTGCTGGTGAGGCAACGGGTTTGCGCTGGGAGGACATCAACCTTGATACGGGTGAAATCAGTGTAAATCACACGTTGATTTATTGCAGCCACCGGGAGAAAGGTTGTCTGTACGGAATCAATACACCCAAAACGGAAGCTGGAAATCGAATTGTGCCTATGACTCCGGCAGTCAAGGCTGCTTTTGTACAAGAGCGAGAGTATCAGAAGAAAACTGGAATTTCCTGCAAGGTGACAATTGATGGCTATACGGATTTTATTTTTGTAAACCGTTTTGGCGAGTGCCAGCATCACAGCACCATCAATAAAGGCATTGACCGTATCATCCGCGACTGCAACGAGGAACAGCTGGCAAAATGCGAAAGCGGTACAATTAAGCCGAAGAACCTTGTCCTGCTTCCGAAGTTTAGTTGCCATTCCTTGCGGCACACCTGCGCTACCCGGCTTTGCGAGGCCGGAATCAACATGAAGGTCATTCAAGACGTACTGGGCCACGCCGATATTACCACTACCATGAACATCTACACTGAGGCCACAAAAAATCTCAAGAAAAAGGAAATCGACAAGTTTGCAGAGTTCTTATCTGCAACCACGACATTTGAAGGAAAGGAGGAAAATGACTGATGGAAAATAAATCTGTAACCCTCGCAGCGCAGGTTCTTGCCCCGGCAGTGAGCGAGATTCGTTCTCTGCTGGAAGCTTCCCGTAAAAATGTAGCACAGCAGGTCAATCAGGAACTGCTGTCAACTTATTGGAAGATTGGTGAGATCGTTGTTCGTTGTGAACAAAATGACAGCATCCGTGCTGCATATGGTGAAAAGACCTTATCGCAGCTTTCCAGGGCGTTGACAAAGGAGCTTGGCAAGGGCTTTTCGCGCTCGAATGTTTACAATATGCGGCAGTTCTATCTCAGCTATCCAATTTTCCAGACAGTGTCTGGAAAATTGAGTTGGTCGCACTACTGTGAGCTGTTATCCATTTCCGATAAGGAGAAGCGCAGCTTCTACGAAAAAGAAGCGGTCAATTCTGGCTGGTCTGTCCGTGAAATGAAACGTCAGGTTGAAAGTTCCCTGTTTGAACGGCTGCTCTTGTCTCGTGGGGATGCCAACAAGGAACAAGTTTTAGCATTGGCTGAAAAAGGTGTGGACTACACTAAGCCGGAGGACATTATCAAGGACCCGTATGTATTCGAGTTTTTGGGGCTGCCGGAAGAAAAGCCGTTCCTTGAAAGCGATTTGGAAGCAGCACTGGTGCGACAAATCGAAGATTTCTTGCTGGAACTTGGCCGGGGCTTTATGTTTGTCGGCACACAGCAGCGTGTCACAGTGAACAACACCCACTACTATGTGGATATGGTGTTCTACAATAAGATTTTGCATGCCTATGTGCTGATCGAGTTGAAAACCACCAAGCTTACGCCCGAAGCTGCCGGACAAATTAATATGTATCTGAACTACTACGCCGCAGAGGTCAACGACCCGGAAGATAATCCTCCTATCGGCATCATCCTCTGCACCGACAAGGACAGCATAGCAGCCGAGTATGCGCTGGGCGGTTTGTCGAATCAGATTTTTGCATCCCGGTATGTCTTGTATATGCCGAACAAGGAGCAGCTTATTGGACAGGTGGAAGAAGTCTTGAAGCGTTGGCACTCTCACGAAGACGAATAAGTTTACCACCAGCCTTACCACTGACTTACCACCAATTTGAGAATAGCTGTAAACAGTTGCGTAGAGTTGCGAAAAATAAGACCTTTTTATCTTGCACGAACAAAGGCTTATGAACACTTGTAAACAGCTATAAATCACCACCAGTCAAGCTCCCCACGATGAAGCCGATTGACCAGTAAATTTCCAATTTTAAGATAACAAAGCCTGAAACTTCTTGATGTACCGAGAAGTTTCAGGCTTTTTCTTTTGATGGATTTCCAGCGAAAACTACGCCATACGCCAAACGATGCAGGATTTTGTGCAGAGCAAAAAGAGCGTTGTTCGCGTTTGCGAAGCGTAGCGCAGCAATGAAAGCCCCAGTGGGGCTTTTAAGCGACCGAACGGTCTTGCGTAAGCAAAATGGAGGGGCCCCGCCCCGACAAGTTCGCGTTTGCGCAAAGTTGGAGCATATGGTGGATGGGCGTAGACCTGTAAAGAGCTAATATAACAAACACAGCCCCGCTTTGGCGAAGGAGAAGTCAAAGCGGGGCTGTATTCAATGAAGGAGAAATGAAAGGAATATCAGGTTACAGATTCAGCTCAAACTGTTCCACCGTAACAGTTGCTTTGCCGTCTGCGGCAAAGGTGATGCCGTCGGCAGACTGGGGGGTGTAGATCCATGCGGTCATGGTCTGTTCACCGTCGTTGGCGAAAACTTCGATGCTGTTTTTGTCCAGCAGGATACGGAGTTTGAGTGCACCGTTCTGGCTGCGCACCTTGCAGCTGCGGCGGTGAACAATGTCGGCACGGGAACCGGCATAGCTGCGATCCAGCGTCAGCTCGGAGGTGTAGGGGTCGTAGGTCAGGCTGGTGTGATGGTCTGCATCAGCAGCCAGCTTCAGGGTAAAGGAGCGGTACTCGCCGGGCTGCACCGTAACGGTCAGATCCGCCACACGGCCCTTGATGCCTTCCAGAGAAGTTTCGCTTTGCACCGTTACATTTTCGTGGAAGGTGCGCTTGCCGTGGACGGCGTCCAGCTCCCGCACCGGGGCCTGAACAATGCGTCCATCCTTGATGTGCAGCTCGCGGGGGCAGATGGTCTGCCCGAACCACTTGCAGCCCTTGGGCTTATCCTCGGTGTCCGACCATGTCTGCAGCCATGCGGTCATGATGCGGCGGCCGTCCGGGGCAAGGGTGGTCTGGGTGGCGTAGAAGTCGATGCCGCCGTCCATCAGCTGCACGTTTTCCTTGGTGAAGGTGTGGGTGGCTTCGTCGTAGCTGCCGATGAAGGCGATCACGTTGTGACCGTTGTGGAACTCGCCCTTGGGCAGCATCTCCATGGGGCCGAGCATCAAGACCTGCTTGCCGTCCAGCGGGAAGAAGTCCGGGCACTCCCACATTTTGCCGTACTGATTGTTGCAGCGTTCCAGCACCGTGACAAAGTGCCAGTCGAAGCCGTCCTTGCTCTGGAACAGTGCTGCTGCGCCGCTGCCGTCCTCGGCCAGGCAGACGGTGACGGCGGAGTAGGTGCCGTCGGCCTCACGCCAGATCTTGGGGTCCCGGAAATCGAACTTACTGAAGCCCTCCGGCAGGTCTTTCTGGGTCAGCACCGGGTTGCAGGCAGGCTTTTCGTAGTTGAGACCGTCACCAATGGCAATGCTCTGGGTCTGGATATCCCGCATCTCCCCATTGGGCTGCTTTTCTGCCACCACGCTGGTGTACATCAGCAGCTGCTTGCCGTCATCCATCTCGGTAGCAGAACCGGAGAAG
>ADJS01019622.1_pt1 | contig 16197 bp, 15 predicted proteins | sample 268128 | NCBI WGS metagenome assembly ADJS01 (sample SAMN00007486, study PRJNA43253) | human gut metagenome | isolation source: feces sample TS28 | reverse complement strand
TGAAGAAGTGCGTTCCTCATCGACAAGACATATAGTACCAGATATAATTGTAGTTGTCAAATGTTTTTTCGAAAAAAATTTGAAAAATTTATAAAAAACATTTTGTACGAATCAAGTGATTTAGGAATGATAGTAACGAAGTACATGTTCCGGATAATACTGATCTCCATAGTCCCATGGACCGGCCGTGTCGTATAGAGGATCTTCTTTGGAACGCTCGGTTTCTCCGCTTGCTATTTCGGCAAAAGCTTTTGAACTTTCTTCAGACCAGGAGGTGATGCCATTTTTTTCCAGATAGTTAAAATAGACATCTGCTCCAAAATTGTATCCCTGAAGAGCAAGTTTGATGTTGGCAATATCATTCGGTCCTGTAACATCTGCTTTGGCCATAGAATATTTCAGTTCCTGAATTCCGCAGGCAATAGAATAATCTACATCTGTGATGCCGTTTGGAGTCTGAGGATATTGTGTGTTATATGCACCTTCAGAGGATTGCATAACGTCTGTTCCCTGACCGGAGCTTTCCTGCATCATAAGAGCCAGAATAAGATCTACATATGCAGACATATCGTATTTTGCAGCAACTTGTTCTACATCGCTGCGATAAGATTCGCAGGCAGAGTTGATCATATGAGTCTGTCTGGAAGTACGGAGTGGTCGTAAAATAAGAAAGGACAGAGACAGGATTATGATAAGAAACAGTATGAAGCAGAGAAACTGTTTTTGTCGGCGAATCTGATGCCGGCGTTTTATGAGACGCGCTTTTTTGGTAAGGTGCACGCTGTTTGGGTGTTTTTTATGTTTGATCTTTTGTGTCTTCTTCATAGGTATTATTGTAATCGGTAAAGCTGCTTTTGAAAAGAAAGAAATTCTAAGGATTTTCTTAAAATTTCGTGAAAAAACTGTGTAAATTTGAAATCATGCGTTTCATGTGCTAAAATAAGCCAGAGTAAGAGATGGGGAAACGTAAAGTTATAGAGATGAGGTGAAAACCTGTGAAAAAAAAGGTAATGTGCAGTTTTACTGGGGACTGCTTTGACATGTCATGTACCGCTGGTGTATGGTGCGGTACAGGATTATCAGGCAGTTACAGAAGCTGATAAGGAAGACAATAAAATTTTTCAGGCATTTTCAACAGAGGATGGAAGCGGCAATTCAGTTAATGTTGCAGCTATACAGGATACCGTGTATGTTGCAGCCAAAAATGCCGGGATCTATTCAAAACCAGGCGAATCCAGCGAAAAAATGGGGGACGTTGCACTGGGTGATACATTGGAGAGAAGTGCAGTCTGTGATAATGGATGGAGCAAAGTATCCTGTGAAGTAAATGAAAGCAAAGTTATTGGATACATTCAGAATCAGATGCTCAGTGATACGGATCAGATTCAGCCTGCAGATAAAGATGTTGAAGTAAAAAGTGATGCTACGGTACTGGATTATCCAAGCCGGAAAGATGGGGAAGAAGTAGGGGAAGTTCTTCAGCTGGATGAAGTGAAACAGACGGGAACAGTTAATGGAGTATGGAGCCGGATTACTTATCAGAATGATGATGGAACAGAGGCAGAAGGTTATATTCCAACAAGCTGTCTGGACCTTCCGGATGCGGTGGCAGAAGAAGCAGATACAATTGATAAGGATAAAGATGCGGGAACACTCCATGAAGGCAGTGGAGAGGGCGTATTTGCAGATGCACTGGAGGATGTGGACCCAGGTGTTTCAGTAGAAAACGGAGTTCAGATCGGAACACCGGTTGCGGCATCTTCAGACGCAAATCTGCAGGATCTAGGCGTATTTAAGATTACACATTACTGTCCGTGCAGTATCTGTTGCGGACCATATTCCAATGGAATTACATCGACCGGCGTAACGGCAACTACCAATCATACGATTGCAGTAGATCCATCTGTGATTCCGTATGGAAGCAAAGTAGTGATCAACGGACAGGTTTATGTTGCAGAGGACTGTGGTGGTGCAATCAAGAAAAATCGTATCGATATTTATGTTGCAACGCATGCTGAGGGTGAGGCTAAAGGTACATATGATACAGAAGTATATTTGATAAAATAAACAAAAGGCAGGAACCTGAAAATTCAGGATATCCTGCCTTTAATCATCTGGTGATCAGTAAAGGTAAAATCATTTATCTTGCCATGGCGTAAATTTTTTCCATGTCTTTCATGTTTAACTGTTTGAAAACGCCAATGGTACGTGTATCTTCAAAACTGCATTTAAAAGCCAGTTCATGAATCTGTTCGTCGGTCAGATCCAGACCTAGTTCATGAAGGTTGGTCGGCATATGGATTGAACGGAAAAAGTCTTCCATTGCTTCTATACCGGCGAGTGCTGTATTTTCATAATCAGCAAAACATGGAATATCGAAGATGTTGGTGGCAAATTGTGCGAAACGCTCCGGATTGGCATCATAAACATAACGTGCCCAGCTTCCCCAGAGTGCAGCAAGACCAGCACCATGAGTAACATCGTAAAGTCCGCCAAGTTCGTGTTCAAGCTGATGACAGGCCCAGTCACCACCACCAGTTCCACAGCCGGTCAATCCGTTATGAGAAAGACTTCCTGCCCACATGATCTCTGCTCTTGCATTGTAGTTACCAGGTTCGTTCAGCAGGATTCGTGCATTGTAAATAACGGTCTGCATCAGGGATTCACTGATACTGTCAGTGATCTCCATGGTTTCGATGTTGACAAAATAACGTTCCATGGTATGCAGAAGAATATCTACACAGCCACTTTCGGTCTGATATTCCGGCAGAGTATAGGTGAGTCGCGGGTTCATCAGAGTGAATTTCGGGCGACAGAGGTCACTGCGGGTGCTTCCACGTTTTAACCAACCATCTTCATTTGTAATGACACAGGAACCGCTCATTTCGCTTCCGGAAGCGGCAATCGTAGGGATAGCGCCGATTGGAAGACAGGCGTTTGGAATCTCTGTTTTGAGAAAAAAATTCCAGACATCGGTCCATGGATTGGCAACACCATAGCCAATGGCTTTTGCAGAATCAATAACACTTCCACCACCGACAGCCAGAATGAAATCCACAGATTCTTTCTGACAGAGTGAGATACCTTCTCGTACTTTGGAGAGACGTGGGTTTGGGACAACTCCGCCCAAAGTGACAAAGTCGATTCCTGCTTCAGTGAGACACTTACTGATTTCGTGAATCAGACCGGATTTTACAGCACTTTCGCTGCCATAATGAATCAGTACTTTGTGGCAGTTATAATCTTTTAATAATTCGCCAATTTTTAGATGTGTATCTTTTCCAAAAATCACCTTTGTAGGTGTGTAATATTCAAAACTTCTCATGATGATTAAACTCCTTGTTTATAATCAAGCATAACATAGTAAAAATATATCATAATTGTAACAAAAATTACAGAAAAAACAGTAAAAAATTAAGAAAACAGCAAAAACTATGTATCAAAAAAGTTATATAAGGCAAATTCTCTTGAGAAAATAACAATAGTCCAGTATAATAGAAAGAGAAAAATGGAAGAATAAAAGCTGAAATTTTCAAAAGAATGGTGTATATTATAAAGCAATGGGAAATTCAGGTGATAAAATGGAAAATATAATTATTATCGGAGCAGGTCCGGCAGGCATATCTGCGGCACTGTATGCTGCCAGAGGCAATTTAACCCCACTGTTGCTCAACAATGGAATCGGAGCACTGGCAAAAGCAGAAAAAATTGAAAATTATTATGGCCTGGAACGACCACTCTCAGGAGAAGAACTTTATGAGAGAGGAGTTGCACAGGCAAAGGCTCTGGGCATTCGCATAATTGATGCACAGGTGCTTGGAATTAATGGATTTGATACATTTACAGTCCAGACGACTGCTGGAAACTTTGATACAGTAAGTGTGATTCTGGCAACAGGCGGAAAGCGGTCTGCACCGAATATTCCGGGAATTCGGGAATTTGAAGGCAAGGGTGTCAGTTACTGTGCAATCTGTGATGCGTTTTTCTACAGAAACCGCGATGTGGCGGTAATTGGAAACAGTGATTTTGCACTTCATGAGGCGGAAGAACTGCGAAATGTAACTTCATCAGTGACAATATATACAAATGGCAGAGAACCGGAGTTTTCAAGAGAACATCCGATTGCAGTGAACACAATGAAAATTCAGGCAATCGAGGGTGGAGATACCGTTTCGGGTATTCGGATGGAACATGATGTTGCTTCAATGGAAAATGAAGACAGGGAATCATTTTATCCGGCAGACGGGGTGTTTGTGGCACTGGGGACTGCCGGCAGTACTGAGATCGCACGACAGATGGGCGCGGAACTGACAGATAAAGGAAATGTCAGAGTCAATTCTGAGATGGAGACAACGATTCCGGGTCTGTTTGCGGCGGGGGACTGTACAGGTGGACTCCTGCAGGTATCCAAGGCAGTCTATGAGGGAAGTATGGCGGGAATCAATGCCGGTAAATATGTTCGTCAGAGAAAAAAGGCAGCAGACTGAAAAAAACAAAATGAATAAAATATCAAAGTAAAAATACTGAATAATAGTATATACAGAAAAGGAGAATTAGTATGGCAAAAACAATTACATCACAAAATTTTGAAGAAGAAGTTTTAAAATCAGAAAAACCAATCCTGCTTGATTTCTGGGCAACCTGGTGCGGACCTTGCATGCGTCAGGGCCCAATCGTGGAAGCACTGGCAGAAGAAGGTTATAATGTAGGCAAAATCGATGTGGACCAGGAAATGGGGCTTGCACAGCAGTTTAAGGTTATGAGCATTCCGACTCTTTTGATCTTTAAAGGCGGACAGGAAGTACATCGTCTGGTTGGACTGACATCCAAAGAAGACCTTAAGAAACTTCTGGATGAATAACAGCAGGAAGGGTTTAGTATATTCATGAAAATCTTACTTGCAGCATGCAATGCAAAATATATTCATTCAAATCTGGCAGTGTATGATCTGAAAGCATATTCATCTGATTATGATGAGCATGTGATTCTTAGGGAGTATACGATCAACCAGCCAAAGGATGAGATACTGAAAGATATTTACAGCAGTGGAGCAGACGTTGTCTGCTTCTCCTGCTATATCTGGAATATTTCTTTTGTACGGGAACTGATTCGTGATCTTGTTAAGATACTTCCAAAAACAGCTTTTTGGGCAGGTGGTCCGGAGGTTTCTTACGATGCTGAAAAATTCCTGACAGAAATGCCGGAGATGACCGGAGTTATGGTAGGAGAAGGCGAAAAGACATTTCATGATCTTCTGGAATTTTACATAGATGGGAAAGACAGCCTTGAAGAAATTTCGGGAATTGCATACAGAACTGGTGATAAGATCATTCATAACGGCTGGCGGGAACTGATGGATTTAAGTGCAATTCCATTTGTTTATGAGCATCTGGAGAAATTTGAGAACAGAATCATTTATTATGAGAGCAGCAGGGGATGCCCGTTTTCCTGTAGCTACTGTTTGTCTTCCATAGATAAGAAACTTCGTTTCCGGGATTTGGAACTGGTCAAAAAAGAATTGCAGTTTTTCCTTGGATCACAGAGTTCCACAGGTGAAATTTGTGGACCGTACTTTTAACTGTAAACATGAACATGCTATGACAATCTGGAAATATATTCTGGAACATGATAATGGTGTGACAAACTTTCACTTTGAAATTTCCGCAGATCTCCTTCGAGAGGAAGAGATGGAGCTGATGTCACAGATGCGCCCTGGACTGATTCAGCTGGAAATCGGTGTGCAGTCAACGAATCCGGAGACGATTCGGGCTATTCACCGACGTATGGATCTGAAAAAACTGGAACATTGTGTAAACAGAGTTCACAGTTTCCGAAATATCCATCAGCACCTGGATCTGATTGCAGGGCTTCCGTATGAGGATTATGATATTTTTCATCAATCATTTAATGATGTATACCAGATGAAACCGGATCAGCTTCAGCTTGGATTCCTAAAAGTTCTGAAAGGCTCGCTGATGCAGAAAGAGGCCGAAGGATACGGAATCGTTTATAAAGAAAAAGAACCATATGAAGTGCTTTCTACGAACTGGCTTACCTATGGAGAAGTTCTAAAATTAAAAATGGTGGAAAGTATGGTTGAAGTGTATTATAATAGTGGTCAGTTTTGGCATACACTGGAATATTTGGTACCGCTTGAAAAGGATGCTTTTACTTTTTACGAGAAACTGGGTTCTTTTTATGAGAAAAAAGGTTACAGTGAGATCTCGCATTCCAGGATGCGGCGTTATGAGATACTTTTGGAATATCTGAAAGAAGAAACAGATGTTCCGGCAGAAGTGGCTGCACAGAAAATGTTGTATGATCTTTACCTGAGAGAAAAACTTAAGAAGCGCCCTGCATTTGCTCCGGATCAGAAACAGTATGAGACAGCAGTATGGAACTACCGGAAGAATAACCAGGTTTCCAAAACAGCACATATTGAAGTGTTTGAGAATGGAACGGTGATTCTGTTTGATTATGAGAAACGTGATCCATTGTCGAAGAATGCATATACAGAGGTTGTTCAGTTATAAATGGCTGAGTGGAAAAAGTTGATTATATCAGATGTGAGATGACTCCCACCTCTGCAGGTGGCGAGCAATAAAAATGCCGAAGCATTCTTGAAAATAGGAGAGGTGAGGACGAAGATGGGAATATTTGACCCGAAAAAAAGAAAAATTATTACAGCGGTGATCGCAGTGATACTGGTTCTTGCGATGGTTGTACCAAGTGTTCTTTCTATTTTATTATAAAAGGAGAACTGGAAATTAGAACACTGGAGGAAGAGTATGAAACTAGGACAGCAGGCGTTAGAAGCACTGCAGGCGGAAATTACAGGAAGAATATATCCGGGAGATGACCTGGTGGTGGCAGGAGAGACAGGTATATCAGGTACATTGGAACTGATCTGCCGGGAGTGGGATAAGCTCAGAACATATTTTTCAGAGAGTTTTCTCCGTATGGGGGTGGAAACACTGAAAAATTGTATGATTTCAGAAGAAGATGTATTTTGGAAAGAAGCTGGGTTTTCTGCATTGTATTTTACAGAGAACGGTGGAATTTTAAGTGGTCTGTGGAAAATGGCAGAAGCTTCTGGAGTTGGTATGGATGTAGATCTTCGCAGAATTCCAATCCGGCAGGAGACGATAGAAGTCTGTGAACGGCTGGATGTGGATCCGTATAAACTGGAGGCGAAGGGATCTGTGCTGATTGGCACTGCGCAGGGAGATGCACTGGTGCGGGAATTAGAGGCACATGGAATCCATGCAGCTGTGATTGGATATGCAGACAGTGGAAACGACCGTCTGCTTCACAGTGGAGAAATTACCAGATATCTGGAACGTCCGAGACTCCATTTGACGGAAATTATACCTGGAAAGGACAGAAAAGATGGCAAAGCTTAATATTGTACTGCTGGAACCTGAAATTCCGGCAAATACAGGAAATATAGGAAGAACATGTGTTGCAACAGATACGAAACTACATCTGATCGAGCCTCTGGGATTCAGTCTCAGTGAGAAGGCACTCAAAAGAGCTGGTATGGATTACTGGAAAGATCTGGATGTAACGACATATCTGGACTACGAAGATTTTCTGGAAAAGAATCCAAATGCGAAAATTTATTATGCAACAACGAAGGCGTTGAAGACTTATACAGATGTGCAATACGAGGAAGATTGTTATATTATGTTTGGCAAGGAAAGTGCCGGAATCCCGGAAGAAATCCTGATGGAACATAAAGATAACTGCGTACGGATCCCAATGATCAATGAAATCCGTTCACTGAATCTGAGTAATTCAGTGGCAATCGTGCTTTATGAGGCACTGCGGCAGAATCATTTTGATCATATGCAGCTTCAGGGACAGCTTCATAACCATACGTGGGAATAAGAAAAAATATAAACGATAAAAGGCAAAGTGGATGAATTCTCTACTTTGCCTTTTCCAATGTAAAAATAAATTCTGTTCCAACACCCTCTGTACTGATCACATTGATGTGTTGTCCATGTGCATGAAGAATCTCTTTGACGATTGCCAGACCAAGGCCGGTTCCTTTTTGATCCTTGCCTCGGGATCGATCAATCTTATAAAATCGTTCCCAGATCTTCTGGAGACTTGCCTTTGGAATTCCAATGCCATGATCTTTGACAGAAACAAAGATCTTGCCGTTTTTTTCGGTAGTCTCAAGTGTAATCGTGGAATTGTCCGGGCTGAATTTGATCGCGTTGCTCAAAAGGTTATACAGCACCTGTTGGATCTGTTCCATATCTGCCTGTGCCATCAGTTCCTTTCCGGATAAAATCAGTTCCAGAAGAATATTGCGACTGGTACAGGAGCCTTCAAAGGATGCAGCTGTCGCTTTGATCACACTGTTGATATCAAAGGGCTGGATATGAAGCATACGTTTCTGGATATCCAGTTCATTCAGAGTCAGAAGTCCGCGGGTAAGTTTTTCCAGACGTTCTGCTTCGTATGAAATAATCTTTAAATATTTTTCCTGCATTTCCACTGGAATCGTTCCGTCGATCATCGCTTCCACATAACCTTTGATCGAAGTAAGCGGTGAACGGAAATCATGTGAAATATTGGAAATAAACTGTCGTTGGTATTCACCGTTACGATTTAGTTTATCAGCCATATAATTCAGATTCTTGGCAAGATATCCCAGCTCATTTTCTGAATCGACAGGAATCTGGTAGGAGAGATTTCCGTTTGCAAATTCTGAAGCTCCCTTTGTGATTTCCTGAAATGGCCTGCGTATACAGCGGATATACAAGAAAAACAGTAAAGCTACACCGAGATAAGTGAGAATATACAAAATCTGAATGATCCAGAGCAGAGTGCTGCGGTTCTGATACAAGTCACTCATCAGATAATGAATGGCAACGTATCCCCGCGTTGTCATATTCTCGGTGATTGGTGCAATCGTGCTGAGATGTGTCTCGGGAAAATATCCGTAGAAATCACCAATCTGATAATAATTGCTGTCCCAGGAGGCTGGGTTGAAGCCTTCTAAGTTAATTGGATTATCCGGTGAGATATCTTTGCGTGTACTGAGGATGATCTGTCCGTTGCTGTTGATGATCCAGATGATCGTATCAGGATAGTTTGCAGCAAGGGAAAGATTGTTCCGAATCTCCTCCATATTAGAAGAAGTGATGTTGTGACTGACCAGATTATTTTCTGCAATGCGGTGAGCTGTCTGGTACATATCTGCACTTATGGATTTTTCCAGGCGATTTTCTAACAGGTGAGAACCGACATATGTTACCAGCAAAAAACCAAGGACACCAAGCAGTATATATGTGGTAAAAAACACCGTTGCCAGTTTCTTTTTCATTTGTTTTTGACCTCAAACTTGTATCCGATACCCCATACAGTAGAGAGGCTCCATTGAGGATGGTCTTTGATTTTTTCGCGCAGTCTTTTAATGTGGACATCTACGGTACGAGTGTCACCGATGTATTCATATCCCCATATATGATCCAGTAATTGTTCGCGGGTAAATACCTGGTTTGGAGATGCGGCCAGAAAATAGAGAAGCTCCAGTTCTTTTGGCGGCATATCAATTTGTTTTCCCATATATGTGACAGAGTAATTTGTCAGATTGATTGTCAGATCTGGAAAGCTGACACATTTTTCATCCGGATTGCCAGCAGGCTGACGTACTTTGAATCGACGCAGGACTGCACGCACACGGGCAACCAGTTCTTTGGTATCAAACGGTTTGATAATATAGTCATCTGCCCCCAGTTCAAGACCAAGTACTTTATCGAAGGTTTCGCCTTTGGCAGAAAGCATGATGATCGGCACATCAGATGTGTGACGGATCTCTCGGCAGACCTGATAGCCGTCAATGCCAGGAAGCATCAGATCCAGGAGAATCAGATCTGGCTGAAAAGAAGCAAAGTCTTTCAGAGCCTGTTCACCGTCATTTACAATTCTGGTTTCAAAACATTCTTTTGTAAGATATAAAGAAATCAGTTCAGCAATGTTGTTGTCGTCATCTACGATTAAGATTTTCTGTTTTGTTACCATGGTATTCGCCTTTCACTTATTTTTTGAATTCTACAATTGTTACACCTGCATCACCCTCGCCGAATTCGCCGAGACGATAAGAAGCTACATGTTTCTGGCGCTTCAGGTAATTGTGAACGCCTTTGCGTAGTGCACCGGTTCCTTTGCCGTGAACGATTCGTACAGTTTTTAGATGCGCAATATAAGCATCATCCAGGTATTTGTCCAGTTCTGCAACTGCTTCATCGACTGTTTTTCCAAGAAGATTAATTTCCGTAGAGACACTGGCTGATTTGGACATACGGATTTTTCCGGCCCCGGTCTTGGAAAGAGACGGAGTGGTGATCACTGGTTCATCAATCAGCTCCAGATCAGAAATATGGACTTTGGAACGAATGATTCCCATCTGAACAAACAGATAACCTTTAGAATCCGGGCGGGTACTTACTGTACCTTTGAGATTCATGCTGAGAACACGGACAGTATCGCCCAGGTGGATATCTTTTGCTGTGAGCACTTTTTTTGGTTTCTTTTTTGGGGTTGGCTGAGCCATTTTCTGTTCTGCTTTGTTGAGACGTTGGCGAAGCTGCTGACGTTCACGTTCAACAGCAGCGGTGTCTACATATTCATTATGGAATTTATGGAAAAGCTTCATGGTCTGATCAGCGTAATCCTTAGCATCCTGAAGAACTTTATGTGCCTCTTCGTTTGCCTGACGGATGATACGCTCTTTCTGAACATCCAGTTTTTCCTGTTTGTTTTCCAGCTGTTTCTTAAGCGTTTCAATTTCCAATTTGTACTGTGCAATCTCTGTGCGCTCGTTCTCAATTGTGATACGACTTTCTTCCAGCGAGGTCAGTACGTCTTCAAAAGATTCATCTTGTTCATTGATCTGTTCGCGTGCCTTTTCAATGATGGATTCAGGGATTCCGAGTTTGGAAGAAATTGCAAATGCATTACTTTTTCCAGGAATACCGATCAGTAGGCGATAAGTCGGACTCAATGTTTCTACATTAAATTCGCAGCAGGCATTTTCGATACCGGAAGCGGAAAGGGCAAAAACTTTCAGTTCACTGTAATGAGTAGTTGCCATGGTGCGGATTCCGCGTTCATGCAGATAAGAGAGAATCGAGATGGCCAGTGCAGCACCCTCCGTCGGGTCAGTTCCGGAGCAGAGCTCGTCAAACAGAACCAGGGAATGACGGTCTGCTTTTCCAAGAAAAGAGACGATATTTGTCATGTGGGAAGAAAAGGTACTTAATGACTGTTCAATACTCTGCTCATCACCGATGTCAGCATAAACTTCGTGGAAGAGAGCAAGTTCACTGCGGTCCAGAGTTGGAATGTGAAGACCGGATTGTCCCATGAGAGTGAGCAGACCGACTGTCTTCAGGGAAACAGTCTTGCCGCCGGTGTTTGGACCGGTGATAACAAGCAGATCAAATTCATCACCCAGACGGATATCGATTGGAACGACTTTTTTCTTGTTGATCAGGGGATGACGTGCTTTTTTGAGGTTGATGCGTCCTTCATTATTAAAGACAGGTTCGCTTGCATTCATTTCCATCGCAAGCGTTGCTCTTGCAAAAATAAAGTCCAACTGAACCATCAGTTCAAGATTGAGTGAAATTGCTTCCTGTTCAGTAGCAATCTGTTGGCTGAGATCAGCCAGAATCACTTCGATTTCTTTCTGCTCCTGAAGTTCCAGTTCGCGCATGTCATTGTTTAACTTGACTACGGACATTGGTTCGATAAAAAGTGTAGAGCCGGTAGAAGACTGATCGTGGATCATACCGGGAACCTGCCCTTTGTATTCGGCTTTGACAGGAATGCAATATCTGCCATTTCGCATAGTGATGACAGAGTCCTGTAGATAGGTGCGGGCACTGCCGTTTACCAGCCCTGCAAGCTGTGTATGGATACGATCGTTGGTGATCTTCATGTTTCTGCGGATCTGGCGGAGAGCAGGGCTTGCATCATCGCTGATTTCCTCCTCGGAGAGAATGCATCTGCGGATTTCTGTGGACAAAGGTGTGAGTGGAGAAAGTCCATCAAACATGCTGTCCAGAGAGTCACCAGGAAGATCGTTACGTTCTTTACGAGAGTAAGTTTTGACTCTGGAAGTGTTTTCAAGAAGTCCGCAGACTGCCAGAATTTCCTGAATACTAAGAGCACTGCCGATTTCCAGACGTTTCAGAGAACCACGGATATCTTTGACATTTCCAAAAGAAATGGATCCTTTTTGGAATAGTCTTGTCAAAGCATCTTTTGTCTGTACCTGCATCAGGCGAATCGTTTCCAGATCTGTAGATGGTTCCAGGTTTTTACAGAGCTGTTTTCCCATATAAGAAGACGCTTTTTCTGTAAGTTTTTCTATGATTTTTGGATATTCCAATGCATTTAATGCTTTTTGATTCATAATAACTCCTCGTTGCTTAAATTGGCTTAGTTCACCAGTCTCTATTCTACATGATTTTGACAGGAATGAAAAGAAAAATGTGAAATTTTGTTCATAAAAACTTCATAAAATTTTGCTAAAATATAACCCGAATTATCAGGTTGGAATTTATAGGAGAATTCTTATGGTAAAACGAAATGACAAAGAGCCATCTTCGGAGAATTACCCTTTCATAAAGGAAACAATAAAAGAGCGTCCAGCGGACAGGAAAATGTTGCTGCATAAGTTCCTGACAGCAGCAGTATGTGGAGTGATTTTTGGTGGCTGTGCGGCAGGTACTGCAGCACTGATTTTGCCAGAAGTAGCACAGTCTTTGAGAAAACATTCGGAACAGTATACCGATGTTACATTGGTGCCATCTGTTACAGCTGCTTCATGTGTGGGTGAAGCAGAGGATGAAAACACTTCAACAGCACTGGCAAATACTAAACCTTCAACAGAGATAGATGCAGAGGATGAAAAGTCGGGTACATGGGCTGAACAGGTGAGAAAAGTATCTGAGACACCGCGCAGAGCACTTGTGCGAATAGCAGCACTCGGTACAGATTCAGATCTACTGGATGATTCGTTCTTGAAATACGGAGAAGAAGAAGGTTTTGTTTTCCTAAAAAATACGGAAGCTTTTTACATCATGACATATTCCGACAGAATGAATGATGCAGGAAATTTTCAGGTGACATTTTCAAATGGAGATATGGCAGATGCACAGCTGTGTAAGAAAGATGTCCGGACAGGCTTTTATGTGTTCCGCGTTCCATTCACAGAGTTAAACGATTCTACAAAAGATGAGATTTCTGAGGCTGTACTTGCCACGGAAGATAACATGGAGCAAATGGATGATGTTATTGCAATCGGTAGTCCAACTGGGGATTATGACTCACTGGTCAGTGGTATGGTTACTTCTGTAACGGGCAGCATGAAAATTGCGGATGAAGAATATGGAATGCTTACAACAAATATGGTAGGAAGTGAGGACGGAGGAGGAATTCTTCTGAATATGTCCGGTGAAGTTGTAGGAATCATCTGCAGTCAGGAAAATGAAAACAGCAGCGTGATTCGAGCTGTTGAAGCAGCACAGCTGCGTCCACTTCTGGAAGGTATGGCAAATGGTGAGGATATCTGCTATATTGGAATTCAGGGTACAACGATTTCAAAATATCAGTCTGAAAATCTGGACATTCCACGAGGCGTATATGTAGATGCGGTGGAAGAAGATTCACCGGCTATGACGGCAGGAGTACAGAATGCAGATATTGTTCATGCATTGAACGGAAAAGAAATCAGTTCCATGAATAGGTATTCGGCGATTCTTCAGAGTCTGGTCAAAGGCTCAAGAGTCAAGCTTGAAGTATATCGTAAGAATCCCTATGGTACATATGTAAATGTGGAATTAAATGTATTGATCAAAGAAAAATAGAAAGAAAAGAGAAACAGTATATGCGTTTTATTAACGAATTACATGAGGGAGACCGTCTTAACGGAATCTACCTTTGCAAACAGAAACAGTCGGCAATGACAAAGAACGGAAAGCCATATGAGAATCTGATTTTACAGGACAAAACAAGGGGTGTTGGATGGCAAAATCTGGGATCCGAATTCATTGGGAATCGATGATTTTGATGCATTGGATTATATTGATGTAGTCGGAGATGTGACAACTTTTGCAGGAGCTATGCAGTTGAACATTAAGAGAGTTCGAAAAGCACAGGAAGGTGAGTACGATCCGGCAGACTATCTTCCGGTCAGTGAAAACAGTACAGATGATATGTACGGACAGCTGTTGGCTATGATAAAAACAGTGAAGAACAGATACCTGTCAGCACTACTGAATAAACTTTTTGTAGAAGATAAAGAGTTTTTGAAATCTTTCCAAGAACATTCTGCGGCAAAAACTGTCCATCATGGATTTATCGGTGGACTGATGGAGCATACTTTAAGCGTAACAAAACTCTGTGACTATATGGCAAGTGCTTATCCGCTTCTTAAAAGAGATCTGCTGATCACAGCAGCACTTCTTCATGATGTTGGTAAGACGAAGGAGCTTTCCTCTTTTCCGCTGAATGATTATACTGATGAAGGACAGCTTCTTGGTCATATTATTATTGGCGCACAGATGATACATGACCTGGCAAAAGAAATTCCGGATTTTCCGGAAATGCTGGAAAACCAACTGGTGCACTGTATTCTGGCGCATCATGGTGAACTGGAATATGGTTCTCCGAAGAAACCGGCACTGGCAGAAGCGGTGGCATTGAATCTTGCTGACAATACAGATGCCCGTATGGAGACACTGACAGAAATCTTTGCAGCAGATAAAGGTAAGAAAGAGTGGCTTGGATATAACAGACTTTTTGAATCAAATCTGAGAAGGACAGGAGACGTTTGATCCTCATGGAATATCGTAAAAATGACATTGTTACGTTAGAGATTGTGGATTGCGGAACAGATGGTGAAGGCATTGGCAAAGCTGATGGCTTCACTGTTTTTGTAAAAGACGCAGTCATTGGAGATACTATTATGGCTAAGATCATGAAAGCCAAAAAGAATTACGGTTATGGACGATTGATGGAGATTCTGAAACCATCGCCATACCGCGTAGAACCGGTGTGTCTGTCTGCCCGCCAGTGTGGTGGCTGCCAGCTCCAGGCTGTTTCTTATGAGGAACAGAAAGTGTTCAAAGAAAAGAAACTTCGTGGCCATCTGGAACGGATAGGTGGATTTACAGAGTTTCCAATGGAACCACTGATCGGGATGGACGATCCTTATCATTATCGTAATAAGGCACAATTTCCAGTTGGTAGAAATAAAGAAGGAAGAATCGTTACAGGTTTTTATGCCGGACGTACGCATGCAATTATTGAGAACCGTGATTGTGCACTTGGAATTCCACAGAATAAAGATGTTCTTGACCGTGTGATTGCACATATGGAAAAGTACAACATCGCACCGTATGATGAATCAACAGGCAAGGGTCTGGTACGCCATATTTTTGTCCGTTATGGATTTTTTACCGGCGAACTGATGGTTTGTCTGATTATCAATGGACAGGATCTTCCACATCAGAGGGAACTGGTTGAGAAACTTTGTGAGATTCCAGGAATGACCAGTATTTCTCTGAATATGAATAAAAAGCGAAGTAATGTGATCCTTGGTGACAAGGTCAAGACTATTTGGGGAAAAGAATATATCACAGATAAAATTGGCGATATTTCCTATGAGATTTCACCGCTTTCATTTTTCCAGGTAAATCCACAGCAGACCTGGAAGTTGTATTCCAAAGCACTGGAATATGCGGATCTTCATGGTGAAGAAACGGTATGGGATCTGTATTGTGGAATTGGGACGATTTCTCTGTTCCTTGCGCAGAAGGCAAAGTTTGTCCGTGGTGTGGAGATTGTTCCGGCAGCAATTGAAGACGCAAAGAGAAATGCACAGATCAATCATATCGAGAATGTGGAATTTTTTGTTGGAAAAGCAGAGGAAGTTCTGCCGAGAGAATATGAGAAAAATGGTGTTTATGCGGATGTGATCGTTGTTGATCCACCACGTAAAGGCTGTGATGCGATGTTGCTTAAAACAATTCTTAAGATGCAGCCCAAACGAGTGGTTTATGTAAGTTGCGACAGTGCGACACTTGCAAGGGATTTGAGATTCTTGTGTGATAATGGATATGAGTTAAAGAAAGTGTGTGGAGTTGACCAATTCCCACAGACGGTGCATGT
>ADJS01013573.1_pt1 | contig 16321 bp, 15 predicted proteins | sample 268128 | NCBI WGS metagenome assembly ADJS01 (sample SAMN00007486, study PRJNA43253) | human gut metagenome | isolation source: feces sample TS28 | reverse complement strand
CTGATGCCCCTTTTGTTTTTTCCCGTTCCGCGCGCTCACGCTCGGCCTGACTCAGCCGGTGGTAGTCCGGCAGCAGCGCCGCAGGCGGCACACATTCGCCGTTCTCCCAAAGGGCCTTGGCGGCCAGCGCCACGCCCGCGCCCCGCAAAACCTGCAGGGCAGGGGGCGTGCAGACCACGCCCGGAACACTCTTATATGTATTGTAACACAAAGTCGCGCCATCGCCAACAAAAAAGAGCGGTTTTTTACAGCTTTGGACAAAATTTTCCAGCTCTGTGACCGGTGCGGCGGCGTCCTCGGTCAGGCGGTGGTGGCTTGCAAGGTCAAACGCGCCCCAATAGACCTGCCCGCGGCGGGCGTCCTGCGCGCCGATGACCGTCCCCTCGCCCGCAAGGCCCCAGGCCAGCGCAGCCATGGTGGACACCCCTGCGCAGGGCAGCTGACGCGGCAGTGCCAGCCCCTTGATGACGGCCAGCCCGATGCGCAGCCCGGTAAAGCTGCCGGGGCCGTTCGTGACGCCCAGCACATCCAGTTCGTCTATCGTCAGGCCGCTGGCTTTCAGCGCCGTGTCGATCATCGGCAGCAGCGTCTCGCTGTGGGTCAGGCCGTTGTTGCACTGTGCCTCATACAGCAGGGTATCATCCCGCAGCACGGCCACGGCCGCTGTTTTGCCAGCGGTATCTACAGCTAGGATATTCATAGGATCACCTGTTTAAAAATGTAATAGAGTATAAAGCCTTCCCCCTTGGGGGAAGGTGCCCGAGGCCCCGCCCGAGGGCGGATGAGGGGCGAGTGCGCCGTGATTGTCCGTAAATGGGTTACAGAGGCAAACTCCGCCCTCATCAGTCACCTTCGGTGACAGCTTCAGTCTCCGTGCCAAGTGCCGCCTACGGCGGTTGCACTCCGACACGCGCCTGCGGGCGCAGCCCCTCGGGGGAAGCCTTTATTGTATCGTAATCTTCCGCGTCGTTTCGTCCACCCGTTCAATGTGGATCTTGATGGGATTTTCCAGCGCCAGCAGCTCGGCGCAGTTCTCGCTCCACTCGCAGGCGACCACGGCACCCATGTCAAGGTAGTCATAGAACCCGGCGGCGGCCAGATCATTCTCGGTATGGATGCGGTAGAGGTCAAAATGCGCGAAGGGCCGCGGGCCGCGGTAATAGTTGACGATGGCAAAGGTCGGGCTGGACACCGGGTCGGTGCAGCCAAGCCCCTCGGCAATGCCCTGACAGAACGCGGTTTTGCCCGCGCCCAGCCCGCCGGTGAACGCGATCAGCGCGCCCGGGGGCAGTGTCCCGGCAAGCGCGCGGCCGGCGGCAACGGTTTCCTCCCGCGAATGGGTCACAAATTCCTGCATAGGTACGCTCCCTGTCTGCGGCCGAATAAAGTGATGGCCGCACTCATATATATTATAGTACAGAAATCCCGATTTGTAAAATTTAATCTGTAACTTGGCAAGATCTGCCGCGATGCGGTATAATACCTATAGTTACAAAGTATCTGCAGGGGAGGAAGGCCGTCTATGTATCCGCTTATGCGCCGGTATCTGCGCCGGGTAGATCTGTTTATGCTGCTGCTCTGTGCGGCCTGCTCGGTGCTCAGCGTTGTGGTGCTGATGTCCATTGGCCAGACGCAGCTTGGCTCCAACAACAAGGCCTCGGTCCAGCTTATTGCCAGCCTGCTGGGTATGATGCTTGCCGCTGTCTTTTCTACGGCAGACTACCATGCGCTGGCGCGGGCCTGGCCGCTGCATGGCGTGGTGGCGTGGGGGCTGGTGCTGCCCACCCTCTTTCTGCACAATGTCAACACCGGGCTTCTGACGATCGGTTACGACGCGGGCGGCACCTCCAACTACAGCTGGTACCGTGTGGGCGGCATGACCTTTCAGCCCGCCGAGCTGGCGAAAATCAGCTTTATCCTGACGCTGGCGCTGCATTTGAGCAGGGTGCGCGGGCAGGTGAACCGGCCGCGGAACCTACTGCTTGTGCTGCTGCACATACTGCTGCCCGTTGCGGCCATCCACATACAGGGGGATGACGGCACGGCGCTGGTATTTCTGGGCATCGGGTTTATTATGCTGTATGCGGGCGGGCTGTCCCACTGGCTGGCGGCCGGCGGGCTGGCGGCGGGCATCGTGGGCGGTGCGGCGCTGCTGGCGCTGCGCCCCGGGCTTTTAAAGGGTTACCAGTTCAAGCGGATTCTGGCGGTGCTGACGCCGGACGATCCCGCGCTGGCGGACATCACCTACCAGCAGAACAAGGGTGCAATGGCCATTGGCACCGGCGGGCTGACGGGGCAGGGGCTGTTCTCCGGCGAACATATCTTTGTGCCGAACGCATGGAACGATTTTATCTTTGCGTATCTTGCCAATGTGCTGGGGTTCCTCGGCGCGGCGGCGGTTCTGGTGCTGCTGCTGGCGCTCTGCCTGCGCACGCTGCAGACCGGGCTGCGCTGCCCCGATGCGCTGGGCTGCAATATCTGTGTCGGCATCTTTGCGGCGCTGTTTCTGCAGTGTGTGATAAACTTGGGCATGAATCTGCAGGTGCTGCCGGTCATCGGCGTGACGCTGCCGTTCTTCTCGGCAGGCGGGTCGAGCGTTGTCATGATGTACCTCTGCATCGGCATTGTGCTGAGCGTGGGCATGAACACAAGGCGCAGCAAGCTGGATATGCAGCGGATCATATAAGTAAAGCGGGTGCTGTGCGGCACCCGCTTTTGTGTTATTCAGCAGCTTTGGGGTCAGGCGCGAACAAACCGGGGATAAGGCAGAGTGCCGCTGCGCCGACAACGATGAACACTGTGCGGGACAGCCAGCTCATACTGCCGCCCAGCAGCCAGCCCACGGCGTTGAACCCCCAGATGCCGTAAATGCCCCAGTTGATGCCGCCGATGATGGCCAGCAGCAGCAAAACCTTTTTAAAGCAAGACATGGATGATCCCTCCTCTGTGGGAGAGTGTGTGCGGATAACGGGAAAGTTATGCACATCCCCCGTTATCGCAAATTCGCCGTATGCCTTTGTAGGGGGGCGTCCCCGTCGCCCCGCAAGGCGACATGCCCTCCGTAGAAACTGCCGGGTGGTGCGTCTTGCAAAAGCAAGCACAGGACGTGTATAATCGACATAAAGGAAGGTGGGGCCGAGATGCTGGGGCTTTATCTGGAAGCACTGGAAAACAGCTCTGACGAAGAGCTGTTTACCCAAGTATATGAGCGTTGTAAGCGGCTGGTATATCACACGGCGTACAAGGTCGTGCAGGACAGCTATTTAGCTGAGGATGTGTTGCAGGAGGTTTTCTTGCAGCTGGCGAAAAATTTTGCACGGGTCTATCGGGATGATGCACATAAAATGGCGGCGTATCTTGCCATCTGCGCCAAAAGCCGCGCCATTGACCTGCTGCGTGCGCAGCAGGAGACCGTAGGCGAAGAAGATACAGCACTTGACACCGTTGCGGATAATGCTCCGCTGCCGGAGGACGCTGTCATTGACGCGGAGAGCGCTGCGCAGTTGACAGCACTGCTGGAAAAACTTGCGCCAATTTACAAAGCACCATTGCAGTTGAAGGCGCTTGGCTATACGAACAGTGAAATCGCGTCAGCGCTGTGTTTAACGGAAAGCACCGTGCGTCAGCGCCTTGTGCGTGGGCGGAAAATTTTGTGGAAGGAACTGCACGATGGAAACAAATGAAACAAAAATTTTCTTCGACGCGGCTCTGGAAATGGCGTTGCGCGCCGAGATCGACCATGAACTAGCGCAGACACCATCCCCGGCGGAACTGAAACGGAAGTACCCCGATACGTCGCGCTGGGACGCGCGCTTGTACGCCGCCCTGAAAAGGCAGACACGGCACAGCCATATGCGCAAGCGGCTTGTGATGGTTTTGCTGGTGACAGCGCTGCTTGCGGCGGGCGTTTTTGCCGCAAACGCCGAACTGCGCCACGCAATTTACACAGCCGTTATACAATGGCTGCCGACCGAAATGCACCTGACTTATGAGACGGATGGCGATACGCTGACAGCTTTGCCGGAGGGGTTCACTGACCGCTACACGCCGCCGGGCTTTGTACTGGACGAGGTGCAGTATATCGACACGCCGGAAATGTTTTTCCATGGGTACGATGCCGAAAATGGGCAGAATTACATCGTGAGTTGCTATGCCATCGGACCAGTTGCGTCGGAGGAGATCATGGACAACGAACACACGGTCTACACTGAAACAACCGTCAACGACAAGCCCGCAACGTTGGGGACAAGTTCAAACTTTGACGGTTCGACAACTTATTATCTTTTTTGGGAGCAAGATGGTGTTGCGTGTACGGTGGTAGGAAATGTGTTACGTGAAGAATTACAGCGTGTGGCAGAGAATATAAACTGAGCAAAGGGCGTTTGTCTGTTTTTGACAAAACGCCCTTTGTTTTTTGGTAAAAAGAGAGAAAGCAATAAAATCCTGTCACACAAAACCGGGCAGTTGCGTTGTACAGGCAGAAGGGAGCGTGAAGCGCATATGAAGAAGATCCTTGCAGGGGTGTGTCTTGCGGCGGTGTTGGGCGTTGCGGTTTGGCGCGCGCCGTGTACACAGTGGCAGTGCGACCGCATTGTCGACCGTGCGGTAGCGGAATACGGCATCGAGGTGCCAGACACAGCCGACTACAAAGCCTACGTCTGGCAAGAAACGCAGGCGCAGGGCTTGACGGCGCGCCAGCTGAAAGCGTGGTTCGCGGCGGACTTTGCCGATGCCCCCGCGCGCAAAGCCCTGAACGACGCCCGCACCGCCGACGAGTTTGTCAACACCGCTGGGGAAGCTATGGCCGTACTGCAGAAAATTAACGCTGAGAGGTACAAAAATTATCAGTTAGGTGCGGGGAAATTTGCCGCGCGGGCGGATTACCTTGACACATTGCAGTTGGACAAGGCGGCCTTTAAAGCGCAGCTGGAACGCGAGCTGGACGAAGGGACGACAGGCGGGCTGGTAGAACGGCTGGGCATTGAAGATTGCGGCTGAAACGGGCGGTGGATTTTGAACGAGCGTCTGCCGCAATGTTGCCGGGCGGCATATATGCCGCCCCTACAGTATGCCGTGAACGGACGGTTTGTAGGGGACGCATATGCGCCCCGTGGCACCCTGCGGCAGCCGGAAACTTCCCCGGAGCGGTCAAGACCGCTCCCTACAGAGCACCCGTGAACGACATTTTGTAGGGAGCTTGCCCCCTCCGAGTACACAAAAAAGCACCGCCCATGCCAATCCCGGCATGGGCGGTGTTTGTATTGCAATTAGTTCTTCAGCGCCTGCATCGGGGCGGGGATGCGGCCGCCGCGGTGGATCATGACGGCGGGGCTGAACTTGCTGATGGGCATGATGGGCGCGTGCCCCAGCAGACCGCCGAAGTCCAGCACATCGCCGGCTTTGTGGCCGATGGCGGGGATAACGCGCACGGCAGTGGTCTTGCTGTTCACCATGCCGATGGCGGCCTCATCCGCAATCAGGCCGCTGATGACCTCGGCGGAGGTATCACCGGGGATGACCACCATGTCGATGCCGACCGAACAGACGGCCGTCATGGCTTCGAGCTTTTCCAGTGTCAGGCTGCCGCAGTTGGCGGCGTTGATCATGCCGTCATCCTCCGACACAGGGATAAACGCGCCGGACAGGCCGCCCACATGGTTGGACGCCATGACGCCGCCCTTCTTGACGGCATCGTTCAGCAGGGCCAGGCAGGCCGTGGTGCCGCAGCAGCCGCAGCTCTCAAGGCCCATCTCCTCCAGAATGTTCGCCACGCTGTCGCCGATGGCGGGCGTGGGTGCCAGCGACAGGTCAATGATACCGGCCGGCACACCCAGCCGCTCGCTGGCAAGGTTTGCCACCAGCTGGCCCAGACGGGTGATCTTGAAGGCGGTACGCTTGACCAGCTCGGCCACCTCGTCCATCGGGGCGTCCTTCGGCAGCTTGGCCAGCGCGGCGCGCACGGCACCCGGGCCGGAAACGCCGACATGGATCTCGCAGTCCGGCTCGCCCGCGCCGTGGAACGCGCCCGCCATAAACGGGTTGTCCTCGGGCGCATTGCAGAAGACGACCAGCTTGGCATCGCCCATGCACATGTTGTCCTTCGTCAGCTCGGCGGTCTCGCGCACGACCTCGCCCATCAGCTTGACGGCGTCCATGTTGATGCCGGACTTGGTGGAGCCAATATTGACGCTGGAGCATACAATATCGGTCTCGGCCAGTGCGCGGGGAATCGCGGCGATCAGCCGCTTGTCACCCGCAGAAAAGCCCTTATGCACCAGCGCGCCGAAGCCGCCGATGAAGTTGACCCCCACAGCCTTGGCTGCGCGGTCCAGCGTTTTGGCGTACTGCACAGGGTCGGCATCGGGCGCGGCGCCCAGCAGCATGGCAATGGGCGTTACGCTGATGCGCTTGTTGACGATGGGAATGCCGTACTCCTCGCTGATGCCGTTCACAACAGGGACGAGATTGCCCGCCAGGCGGGTGATCTTGTTGTAGATCTTCTCGCACGCCTTGTCAGGGTCCGGGTCGATGCAGTCCAGTAGGCTGATACCCATCGTGACGGTGCGGACATCGAGATTCTCGGCGGTGAGCATCTCGATCGTTTCCATAATGTCGCGGCTGTTGATGATCCTCATAGCGCAGCCCCCTTAAATCGTGTGCATGGCGTCAAAGACTTCCTGACGGGTCACAGTGACCTGCATACCCATCTCCTTGCCCAGCGCAGTAAAGCGGTCGCGCACAGCGGCGGCCTCGGCAGTGGCCTTGCTCAGGTCCACCAGCATGATCATGCAGAACATATCCTGCATGATGGACTGGGAGACATCCTCGATGTTGATGTTCAGCTCGGCGCAGACCGCGCTGACTTTGGCAACGACACCCACGGTGTCCCGGCCGATAACGGTGATAACAGCTTTCATAATATGACCCCCTCTGAATACTGTCCGGCAGGGATGCAGGGGGCGGCGTCCTCAACGCCCCGCCCCAGTCTTTAACCGGATTAGAGTTATTATAACAAAGTTTGCAGTAGGAGTAAAGAATATAACGAAAAGTAATACTTTTTGAGCGGGCAGCTGCCTGCGGGGCGTCGGGGACGCCGCCCCCTACCGTAGTTCCGTAGGGGCGGATTCCATATCCGCCCGTGGGACCTGGCGGCGGCGGTTACGTCCGCGGCTTTTAGGCGAACAGCCAATAAGCTGCCGCTTTGTAGGGGCCGCACATGTGCGGCCCGCAACTGTACGGCGGACGACCGCTTGCCTTTCACGCGCGGGCCGGGCATGCCCGGCCCCTACAGGGCGTCGGAAATGTCAAAACTCCGCCGAATGTTCCCCGGCGCGTACATCGTCCCGCTGCAGCTCGGCCAGCAGCTCGTCCTCGCCGCCCTGCAAAAGCAGCTTTTGGCTGTACTGCTCAAAGCGCTCGCAGTCGTTCTCGGCCAAAAACGGGGCTGAGTCGGGGCCAAGGGCCAGCTCGTTGACAAAGACAACCATCTCCTGCCCGTCCTCAAACGCCTGCTCCATAAAGTCAAAGGCAAATTCCAGCGCGTTCGCGGCGGCGGAAACAGCCTCCTCGCGGCGCTGCACCTGACTGTTGAAGCCGCTGCGCACCGTGTCGAACGCATCGTCCGGGTCCAGCCCGTTGTCAAGCTGGCGGCCCCACGCTGTCAGCAGGGCAACGGTGCGGGTGCGGGCGGCGGCCTCATCGGGCAGCAGGCTGCCGGCACTCTTGTCAGCCTCCAGCCGCTCGCGGTAGCGGTCGCGCTGCTCGGCAAACAGGTCGGCAGGGTCCGCCCCGGCCTGCTGGCCCAGCGCCCGTTTAAAGCTGCGCAGCTGCTGGTAGCAGGCGTCTGTTACGGCACCGGCGGCGCGCGCGGCGGCAAAGCGGGTGTTCAGCCCCGCCAGCAGCAGGCTTACCAGACTGATGCGCTCATCGAAGCCGGCGTCCATCGCGCGGGCAACCACGGCGTCAAACGGCTTGCCCTGCAGAATATCCTCGACACCGTAGTCCTGATGATACTTGCGGTACAACACCCAGTAGGCGGCAAAATCCCGCGATACCTCGGGGTGGCGCAGGTATTGGGCAATCACGCCCTCGTCCACGGGCAGCCCCAGCGTGTCGGCTGCCTGCAGATAGGCAGAAAGATCCTCCCAGCCGCGCGCGGTCACGAACTGCACGCCGTCCACATCGGTCTCGATCTTGTAAAAGTGCTGGGGGCGCAGCTCCAGATAGGCGGTCACGGCGGGGTGCAGCCGGTGGGCGCGGGCATAGTCCTGCCAGACGCTCAGCTTCGGCTCAATGTCGATGCGCCGCACACGGTCGAGCGTTACAAGGTCAAACTCCCGCACGCTCTTGTTGTACTCCGGCGGGTTGCCGGCGGCCACGATGACCCACCCCTCCGGCACGGCCTGATTGCCGAAGGTCTTGCACTGCAGGAACTGCAGCATTGTGGGGGCCAGCGTCTCGCTGACGCAGTTGATCTCATCAATAAACAGGATGCCGTGCTGCTTGCCAGTGCGCTCCATCGCAGCGTACACGCTGGCGATGATCTCGCTCATCGTGTACTCGGTCACGCTGCGGGTCTTGCCGCCGAAATTCCGCTCCCGGATAAAGGGCAGGCCGACAGCGCTCTGCCGCGTGTGGTGGGTGATGGTGTAAGCCACCAGTGCAATATCGCACTCCTGCGCGATCTGCTCCATGATCTGGGTCTTGCCGACACCCGGCGGGCCCATCAGCAGGATGGGGCGCTGCCGCACGGGCGGTATCAGCGGGCGGCCGATGTCATCCGCTGCCAGATACGCCTGCACGGCGCGTTTGATTTCCTCTTTGGCACGTTGAATATCCATAGTTCATCGTCCTTTCGGGTCGGTGTCGGGGGTAAATTCCTCCGGCTGCAAAACCAGGCGCATGGCCCAGGGGGGCACATCGGGCGGCGGGGTGCCGTCCTCCAAAAACAGAAAAGCAACCTCAAACGGCGGGCGCTTGGCCGGGTAGATGCCCTTGCCGTCGGTAAAGTAAAGCACGCCCTGCAGGTCGCGCAGCGACCCCTCGCGGCGCAGCGCGGCAATGCGGGCAAACGCGGGGCGGAAGTCCGTTCCGCCGCCGCCCACCAGCGTGAACCGGGCAGTGTAGCGGTCCAGCGCGTCCAGATCGGTGAGCCATGTTTCCTCGCGCACGGCGTTGTCCGCCTGCATGACAAGGATGCGGCATTTGCGGAAAAAGCTGTCCTGACTGGTCAGCAGGGCAAAGGTCTCTTTCAGGAAGGACTTTACCAGCTCACCGGCTGTGGACTCGCTGGTGTCCACAACAATGACGAAGTCGCGTATCTTTTTTACCTCGCGGCTTTCCAGCGGCTCGATCAGCGGCAGATTGCCGTAGGTGTGCAGGCCGTAGCTGTAAAAGCCAAGGTCAAACTCATCGGGGTCAAGGTGCGGCTCCTCATGCCAGACGGCGAACCGGCGCAAAAAATCCTTGTAGGTGCGGCGGCTGCGCCCGGCCTGCAGCTGTGCCTGCAGTGCCTGCGCGGTGGTGTCCTGCCCGGCGCGGCGGCCGTTTTCCTCCATGCTTAGCTCTGTCTGGCGGCCCAGATCCTCCCACTGCCTGCCCTGCATCTGGGCTTCGGGGCTGTCGGGGTCGGCAGGCCACAGGCGATGGCTGTCGGTATAAAATTCCCGCTGCCACTTGTTCAGGGTGTCGGCATCGGTTTTTGCCAGCACGCGGTAGATCGGCCCGGCGGCCAAAAACCGGCATTGCGCGCGCAGCTGCGCATAGCATTGCTGCCGCACCCAGCCGACGGGGCGTTTTGCAGCGGGGGTGTTCAGGGCGTCCAGCGTGCTTTCCACCGCAATATCGCAGGCGAGGCCCCACAGGTCGGGGTCGCGCTTATCCCGCAGCCAGAGATGGCGGAAGATGCAGTGGAACAGGCTGTGCAGGTAGGCGCGCGGCAAGTACCGGCGGTTTTTGCGGTAGGTGTCCAGCAGCCATGCGGTGGGGTAGTACAGCCGCCCGCCGTCCGTGGCAAAGCTGCCGCCGCCCTGCTGCGGGGCAGGGGGCAGCGCACCCAGCGCCGCAGTCAGGTAGCGCTGGTCCAGATACAGCTCACCGCGCAGCTGTTCCATCACCCTCCGTGCCATGGTCTGCTCCCACTCGGTCTGGGTCTGGATATGCTTGGACATTAAGACACCTTCTTTCACTGCTGAATGTAGGGACCGGGCACCTTCCGCCGCCGCAAACGGCCGCGGCGGCCAGAGGGCTGGCCGCCCTACGCCCCCCACTTAAAAATCCGTGTGTAGGGCGGGGTGCCCTCACCCCGCCGGAACCTACCGCCAAATCCGGTTTCCCCATCGCCGCCCTGTAGGGGCCGGGCATGCCCGGCCCGCAGCTTACCGCAAAATCCCTTTTACAATCAATCCGTAGGGGAGGGATTCATCCCCGCCGACCCCTGCAACGGCGCTACAGGTCATCAAAGCTGTATGATTTTTTCGCTCGTTTGGCGCGGCCCAACAAAATCGCGGCCCCGGCACTCCAACCGGCGCGGGCGCAGTAGGCTGCGGCCTCGGCGGTGGGCAGCCCTAAGCCGACCAGCAGCCGCAGGGCAGCCTCGTCCCGGGTGTCGATGGCAAGGCGGAACGCGGCCGCCGGGTGGGCACGCAGGTAAAATTCATAGTCGGCGCGAGCCTGCCCGCCCAACGCAAACGGCAGCACCAGCCGCCCAAGCGCCAGCCGGCAGAGCGCACCCTCGCCCTCGCCGACACAGGCCTGCGCAAAGGACGCATCGAACGCGGCGTAGTCCACCGCGCCGGCCGCCGTAAAGCATTGCCGCATCCGGTAGCCCTCGCCCTCAATGTTATGGTTGAAGATGTGCGCGGGCGTGTTCTCATCAAGAAATTCGGAATATTCGGGGTAAAACAGCCGTGCGCCGTCAAATTCTGCGGTAATGTCGGCACTGATGGCCCCCAGCAGCTTTTTCAGGCCGGTGGGGGCATCGGGCGCGGCGCGCAGGCACAGCCGCGCAAGGCTGCGGCAGTTCGTGAACAGGTCGCTGCCCAGCCCCTCGACCCCGGCCCCAAGGCTGAGGCGGCGCAGGCGGCGGCAGTTGTAAAACGCTGCGCTGTGCAGGGTGCGCACCGTGTCGGGCAGGGTGACCTCCTCCACAAAATTGCCGGTGATCTCATGGGTGTCGGTCCCGCTGCGCCGCGCCCCGGCCTTGACCGGCTTGTCGGCAAAGCAGTACGGCCCGATCTCGGTGACAGGCAGACCCTCCACGGTTTCCGGCACGGCAGGGCAGGGGCTGTCCCCCAGCACCCGCAGCACCCGGACCCCCGCAGCGCACGGCTCCCATATGATCGACATGAAATCACTCCTTTACAGGGCATTATAGCATAGAACCCCCTTAAACGCAAAAGAAAAACCACTGCCGCCGCGCAGGAATTGCGGCAGCAGTGGCTGGCACAAAAAATCCCGCCACCGGTGAGGGTGGCGGGGAAAGATGATGCGGGCTTAGGGGGTTGGGGAGCCAGTGGGATCAATATAAACAAAATTGCGTAAAGAATCGGCGCTCTTTTCGACTTTATAGCTCCCCGTGCCGCCGGCCTCACTGTCTGCAGTATAGGTACAGGTATAGGCGCCATTATCGTACCTCACGGTCTTTATATGGGCATCCCAAGTGATTTTTGCATCAAAGGTTGCCTTTGGATTGGAATCAAAAACCTCTGCTAATTTTTTGATTTCGGTGATGCGTATTCCTTCACTTAATAAATTTCCGTTATTAAAGTCATAATAGGTAAGCCAGTTATCCCAATCATCATCAGCCAAATTATTAAAACTGCCATAGGTTTCGGACGCCACCGTCTGGACAGCCATAACGACCATGCGGGTCTCGGCAACAATCTTTTTCTCTTTTGCCTTGTCGATGTACCCAGTCAGTGCCGGGACCAGCAGGGCGGCCAGTATGGCCAGAATGACTAATACCACAATCAGCTCAACAAGCGTAAAGCCTTTGTTTTTGTGCTTCATTTTATTTACCGGGCCTTTCTTGTGCTATTGCAAAGGAATCTGCGGTGCAGAATGTTATTTTATTAACTATACCGTAAACAGGTATAATTGTCAAGATAGCTTGGCATGGTGAGGACACCTTTCCATGGGAATGAAAAAGCCCGATGCAGGGCATCGGGCGAGGGTTAAATAGTGCGGGGGTTAGGAAACCTTATAGGGGTCGGTCTCACCAAAGGTATAGGTGCAAGACTTGTTGTTATGGGTATACTTCAAAGTCAGAATTTTGCCAGTCGGTTTGTCGGCAGTAGTATCGGTTTTTCCCTGAATTGTCATACTGTCGATTGTACCCTTCGCTTCAGCAAGCTTCAAAATCTCGGTTTTGAGGGTACCGGTAATGTAAGTGTCGCCAGTGGTTACATCGGTTCCCTGACCATAATCCTCAGAAACAATGGTCTGAGCAGCAATAACTACGCTACGCGTCTCTGCAATAATGGACTGCTCTTTCGCCTTATCAATGTACCCAGTCAGGGCCGGGACCAGCAGGGCAGCCAGAATGGCCAAGATGACCAGAACAACGATCAGCTCCACCAGAGTGAAGCCCTTCTTGTTCTTGAGGTTGCGAATTTTCTCGAACATAATAATTCCTCCACAATTCGTTTTCAGGGGCACTCCACCCCTAATTGTCTTACTTCTAGTTTACCATGGTATTTATTTTTTTCAATCGCTGCGGCAAAACAATGCAAAAAATGCGCGAAATTCGCCGTAATCCACCTGCTTTGTTGGGTAAAATAACAAATTGCGGCACTGCACAACGCTGTGCCGTTGCTTTTGCGCAAAAAAGCTGCCCGGCGCGGCAAAATTCTCGCATAAAATCGCATGCATATTGTCTGAATTGTTGCAAATTCACACAAAACCGTGCCCCGGCGGGGCGGGGTTGCATTGTGCGGGGAAATAGCATAGAATAGGGAAAGTGTGAGAAAGAGAGTGTGCTATGAGAAGTCTAAAACAAACGGATATTCTGACCGGCAGCATCCCCAAGCAGCTGCTGTTTTTCTTTTTGCCGATCTGGTTCGGCACGCTGTTCCAGCAGCTGTACAACACGGCGGATACGCTGATCGTCGGCAACTTTGTGGGCACCAACGCGCTGGCGGCGGTGGGGGCCACGGGCGCCTTTGTCAATTTGCTGGTGGGGCTGTTTGTCGGCCTGTGCAGCGGCGCGGGCGTTGTCATTGCCCAAAGCTGGGGCGCGCATGACCCCGAGGCTGTGGACCGGCAGGTACACACGGCGCTTGTGCTCAGCGTGGGGCTGGGCGCGCTGCTGACGGTGCTTGGCTTTGCAAGCGCCACGCCGATGATGCGCCTGATGGGCACCCCGGAGGAGATCCTTGCGGATGCGGCGCTGTATCTGCGCATCTATTCCCTTGGCATGATCCCCCAGATGCTCTACAACATGGGCACCAATATCCTGCGTGCCATCGGCGATTCCAAGCGGCCGCTCTACTTTTTGATCGCGGCCTCACTCGTCAATATCGTGCTGGATGTCGTGTTTATTGCGGTGTTTGGCTGGGGCGTTGCGGGCGCGGCGCTGGCCACTGTGCTAAGTCAGGTCGCCAGCGCGGTGCTGACGCTGCGCTGCATCGCCGGGTCCGAGGGCACGCCATGGCATATCCGGGCGGAAAAGCTGCGCCTGCACACCGAGGTGCTGGCCGCCATCTGCATGATCGGCATCCCGGCGGCGGCCCAGAGCGCCATGTACAATGTCAGCAATATGCTGATCCAGAGCAGCATGAACAGCTTCGGCACCAGCACCATCGCGGCGTGGGGCGTCTACGGCAAGATCGACTTTGTGTTCTGGATGACGATCAACTCGCTGGGCATTGCGATCACGACCTTTGCGGGGCAGAACTTTGGTGCGCGGCAGTACGACCGCGTGCGCAACGGCGTGCGGGTCTGCATGGCGATGGCGGCGGGTGTCACGCTGGTCATCAGTGCGGTATTCTACAACGCGGCCGAGCCGCTGTTCCGGCTGTTCAGTCAGGACGATGAGGTCATTGCGGTGGGCGTGGGCATGATGCATGTGCTGACGCCGGTCTACATTACCTATATCAGTATTGAGGTGCTTTCCGGTGCGCTGCGCGGCTGCGGCGATGTGCGCGTGCCAACGCTGATCACGGTGTTCTTCGTCTGCGGCCTGCGTGTGCTGTGGCTGACCCTGATGGTGCCGCGGTATCATACCATCGCCACGGTGGAGCTTAGCTACCCGCTGACATGGACGCTGGCCTCGCTGCTTTTTATCCTTTACTACAAGCGCGGCGGCTGGCTGAACCGCTGCAAGGCAGCGAAGGGACTGGAGTAAGTAAAACAGCCGACCTCTTTGCGGGGTCGGCTGTTGTTATGCGCCGCGCTCGGTCTGCAGCGTTTGGATAAACTGCACCGGGTCAATGATGCGGCTGCCGTCGGTGCCGGTGGCGGCGGTGGAGAGCAGGTACTGCATCATTTCCTCGCCCGTCAGGGTGGGGTCCACCTGCCAGCCCAGCGCCATGACCCCGGCGCAATAGGGGATGCCCCAGCTCAGGCCGCCGTGCCCATCGTGGGTGTAGCCGTACTGCCCGGCGGTGTATTCCTCGGCCACCGTGCGGTAGGAGCAGGGCAGCGCAAGGGTGTTGCTGCCGGTTTCTGCGCGCTCGTCACTGCCCGCAAAGCCGGTCCGGCAGGCGGCGGGGTTATCCCGGTCATTCCGGGCAAGGACGGCAGGGTAAGGTACAAGGCGGGTCTTTTCCACGCCTGCGCCATCCACGGTCAGGACCAGAAGCCCGGCCTGCTCGGCCCGCGCCACGGCGGCATCCCAGAGGTCGGCGTTTTGGAACATCTCTGCGTTGCCCGGTGCGGCGGAAACCGAAACGACCCGGATCTTCTCGCCATCTGGCAGTGCTTCGTTCTGCGCAACCACCCAGTCCAGCGCCTCGGCGGCATAGCGGCTGTCCATCAGCCAGGAGGGCCAGGCTGCATAGTAAAGGGTCGCATCCGGCGCAATGCCGATGGATTCGCCCGCAAACAGGCTGGCCACGGCCGGGCCGTGCATCGAGGAGGTCTCCCCCTCGCAGCCGGTATCATAGTAGGCGGCGATGCGCCCGGACAATTCGGGGTGGTCGGTCAGCAGCGGCTGGTCGATAATGGCGGCGCGCACGCCCTTGCCGGTGATGCCCTGCGCCTGCAGGCCGCGCACCCCCAGCCCGGGGTCCTTATCTTCCTCCAGAAGTGCGGCAGCCTCGTCCTCGGCCCCCGCAAAGATGGTGCCGGTGTTGTAGGTGTAGGTATACAGGTCCTCGGCCGTGTATTCGCCCGGCTGGTAGGTCTGTTGGGCGTACTCGTCCAGCCAAGGCAGATAGCGCAGGTCGCTGTACGGCGCAGCCGGCTCGGCAGTCGGGGCGGGGGTTTCGGCGGGTGTCGGCTCCGGCGCGGCGGCAGGGGCTGCGGACTCGGCAGTGCCGCAGGCCGTCAGCCACAGCGCCAGCAGGCAGAGCGGCAGCATTGCGGTGCGGTTCATGGTGTGACCTCCTTCTCTATATTTAGGCTATCAAAAAGCTTTCCCGGAAAATGCGCTGCTGCTCCGGGGTGGCGGGCAGCCAATGGCCGCCCCTACAAGTTCTGTTTGTTGCAAAAAGCCCGGTCTGTCCCCCGGAAAGCGGGGGTAGATCGGGCTTTATTACAGGGCTTACAGCTTGAAGCTGTCCTTCAGCGTGACGATGCGGTTGTAGACGCCCTCGTGCTTGCTGTCCGGCGTAAAGTAGCCGTTGCGCACGAACTGGAAGCGGTCGCCGGGCTTGGCGTCCTTCAGGCTCTCCTCCAGTTTGGCGCCCTGCAGCACCTTGACGCTGTCGGGGTTCAGATAATCCTTGAAGTCGGCGTCATCGGGGATGCCGTTCATGTTGGCCTCGGTGAACAGCTTATCATACAGCTCGGCCTCAGCCTCGATGCAGTGGGCGCAGCTGACCCAGTGGATCGTGCCGCGCACCTTGCGGCCGTCGGCGGGGTTGCCGTTGCGGGTCTCAAGGTCGGCCTCGGCGTGGATGGCCACGACCTTGCCGTTCTCGTCCTTGTCCACGCCGGTGCAGCGGACAAGGTACGCACCCATCAGGCGGACCTCGCTGCCAAGCGTCAGGCGCTTGAACTTCGGCGGCGGCACCTCAAAGAAGTCGCTGTTCTCGATCCACAGCTCCCTGGTAAAGGCCACGGGGCGAGTGGTGGTATCGTTCGCGTCGCGGTTCGGGTTGTTGGGCAGGTCAAAATACTCGCACTGGTCGGCGGGGTAGTTGTCGATGATGAGCTTGAC
>ADJS01018463.1_pt1 | contig 16340 bp, 15 predicted proteins | sample 268128 | NCBI WGS metagenome assembly ADJS01 (sample SAMN00007486, study PRJNA43253) | human gut metagenome | isolation source: feces sample TS28 | reverse complement strand
AAGATCGCCAGATGGCTGAACCTGCCGTCGATCGACCGTATCGAGGCGTACGATATCTCCAATATCAGCGGTTTCCAGTCGGTCGGCTCGATGATCGTCTACGAGAAAGGAAAGCCAAAGCGCGCCGATTACCGAAAATTCAAGATCAAATCCGTCGAGGGACCGAACGATTACGCCAGTATGAAAGAGGTCTTAAGCCGCCGGTTTCTGCGCGGCATCCAGGAGGACAGCGGTTTCGAGCGGCTGCCGGACCTGATCATGATGGACGGCGGACGCGGCCAGGTCAACATTGCGCTTGAGGTGCTTGAAGAAATGGATCTTGCGATTCCGGTCTGCGGTATGGTAAAGGACGACAAGCACCGCACGAGGGGTCTGTATTTCCGAAACGTGGAAATCCCGATCGACCGGAACAGCGAGGGCTTCAAACTGATCACACGCGTGCAGGACGAGGCGCACCGCTTTGCAATCGAATACCACCGCCTGCTGCGGAGCAAGGGCCAGGTCCACTCCATTCTCGACGACATCCCGGGCATCGGGCCGACAAGAAGGAAAGAACTGATGCGCCACTTTCAGGGAATTGATGATATCAAGGCGGCAACCGTGGAAGAACTTTCCGGACTTCCGGGCATGAATAAAAAGGCGGCGGAGCAGGTTTACACATTCTTTCACGCACCTGCACAGGAGGAAAATGAGGATTCGTCAAAATAGTTAAATTTCTAGGTTGCCCGTGATGCTTTATTGTGCTAAAATCATAGAAGAGACGGATTTAAAAAGACGTCGAATGAAGTCGGAGGACAGGAAAATGAAAGAAATTGAAATGACCAAAATGGTGGAGGAAATGGATCTCCGCAACCTGACACCAGAGGTTGATATGACAGATCTTGTCATTGCCACACCGGATATCAACCGTCCTGCACTGCAGCTGACCGGTTACTATGAGCATTTTGCCAATGAGCGTGTGCAGATCATCGGTTATGTAGAGTTCACGTATCTGCAGCATCTTGAAGAGAGCGAGCGCGTCCGCGCGTTTGAAGAGTTTGTAAGCCGCAAGATCCCATGTGTCATTTTCACCACGAAGATGATTCCGGGACCGGAAATTCTGGAGCTGTGCAATCGTTATCAGGTACCGGCCTTTGCGGTAGACAAATCGACTTCCGTTTTCATGGCTGAAATCATCCGCTGGCTGAATGTCCAGCTTGCCCCGATGATCTCCATCCACGGCGTGCTGGTCGATGTATTCGGCGAGGGCGTTCTGATCATGGGCGAGAGCGGAATCGGAAAGAGCGAGGCTGCACTGGAGCTGATCAAACGAGGCCATCGTCTCGTCAGCGATGATGTGGTTGAAATCAGCCGTGTCAGCGACATTACGCTGGTCGGAACGGCACCGGATATCACGCGTCACTTTATCGAGCTGCGTGGTATCGGTATCATCGACGTCAAGACGCTGTTTGGTGTCGAGAGCGTAAAGGATACCCAGTCTATCGACCTTGTTATCAAGCTTGAAGAGTGGGACAAAGAGAAAGAATACGACCGTCTGGGCCTGGAAGAAGAGTATATTGAGTTCCTTGGAAACAAGGTTGTCTGCCATTCCCTTCCGATCCGTCCGGGCCGTAACCTGGCGATCATCGTAGAAACCGCTGCTGTCAACCACAGACAGAAGAAGATGGGCTACAATGCCGCACAGGAGCTGTACCGCCGTGTACAGGCTAACTTAGTGAAAAAAAGAGAGGAGAAGTAAGAAAATGGCAAACTATGTATTTGGAATCGATGTTGGGGGTACTTCAGTAAAATGCGGACTGTTCCAGACAGACGGAACTCTGCTGGACAAATGGGAAATCCCGACCCGCACCGAAAACGGCGGAAGCGAAATTCTGCCGGATATCGCAAAAAGCGTAAAAGCAAAAATGGGTGAGAAGGGCATCGCAGCAGATGATGTTGCCGGTGTCGGCATCGACGTACCTGGCCCGGTTAATGACAAAGGTGAGCTTTCCATCGCAGTCAACCTGAACTGGGGATATAAAAATATCGTAAAAGAGCTTTCCAACGAACTCGGCGGAATGGCAGTAAAAGCAGCAAACGACGCAAACGCAGCAGCTCTCGGTGAGATGTGGGCAGGCGGCGGAAAGGGAAGCAAGAACCTGGTTATGGTTACCCTTGGAACCGGTGTCGGCGGCGGAATCATCGTGGACGGCAAGATCGTAGCAGGTGCTCACGGCGCAGGCGGCGAGGTTGGTCATGCATGTGTTGATCCGGAAGAAGAAGCGGTCTGCAACTGCGGAAACCACGGATGCCTCGAGCAGATGACATCTGCAACCGGTATCGTTCGTCTGGCAAAGAAATATCTGGCATCCCATGATACTCCGTCTTCTTTAAGAGAAAGAGGAGAGTCCATCAGTGCAAAAGCTGTCTTTGATGCATTAAAAGAAGGCGATGCAGCAGCAGAAGCAATCGTTCAGGAGTTCTCCGCGTACCTCGGAAGAGCACTTGCAGTATTCGCATGCGTTGTTGACCCGGAAGTTATCGTAGTCGGCGGCGGTGTATCCAAAGCAGGCCAGATCCTGATCGACGGCGTAGCTAAATACTACCGTGAAGCAGCATTCATCGCATGCAAAGATACCCCGATCGTACTCGCTTCCCTTGGAAACGATGCTGGTATCTACGGCGCAGCAAAAATGCTGATTGACTAATTGATTCAGATGGAAAAAGAAGTATAGAAAAACCGGTCCTGCTGGCATATGCCAGAGGGCCGGTTTTTTGTGCATAGACTGACTGAAAAAGCTATTCGGAAGAGCCGCTCTCTTCGGACTGCGGCTGTACTTCCGATGTCTCCGCCGGGGTATCCGGTTCTGACGGTGCATCAGGGGTATCCGGTGTGTCGGGAGTTTCTGGTGTATTAGAAGGCGGATCGGCAGGTGTTTCGGGCGGAGCCGGAGTTTCCTGCGGTGCCTCCGTCGGTGTCGGGGTTGCCTGCGGAGTTGATGCTGCAGAAGGGGTTCTGGTCGGCGTCGGTGTTGAGGTCGGCGCGGTGTAGTGGCCCTTGCAACGCTCGGTCGGCAGATCGGATACCGCAAAGTATTCGGTGATGGACGGGCAGCTTGAGCGGGCGAGCAGGCCGGTCTTCGTACAGATCGTTGCCTCCTGTACTGTTGCGGAAGTTTCGAAATCCATATCGGCAAGGCCTTCGTGGATTTCATTCATGACCTTTGCCCAGAGACGTTTGTGGAATTCACGGTCGCTCTCCGGAAACTCCGCGTGTGTATCATACGTTGCCCAGATGGCAGCGGTATAATATGGTGTAAAGCCTGCAAAGACGAGATCCTTGGCCTCGTTCGTCGTACCGGTTTTTCCGGCTGCGTGCATATTGTCGAGGCGGGCGGCAACACCGGTACCTTTTTCCAGAACATCCTCCATGGCATTGGTGAGGAGGGAGGCAGTGCTTGCCTTGAAGACCTGCGTTGCCTTGTTTTCTGTGTTGTCAATTAAAACATTTCCCTTGCTGTCGGTAACCTTTGTGTAGAACACCGGCTTGCGGTACTGGCCGCCGTCTGCGATTGCCGCGTAGGCTGCCGTCAGTTCGAGATCACTGACACCGTAGGTGATACCGCCGAGAGCCAGCGGCTGGATCACATCGTATTCCTCGGAGAGTTTGGAAAAACCAAGCTTCTTCAGATAATCAAAGCCGACCTTCGGCGTAAGCTCGGTCAGTACCTTGACGGCCGGGATATTGATGGAATTGATGATCGCCTGGCGGACGGTAACATCACCATGGTAGGTAAGATCCGAGTTCTGCAGCGGTGTGCCGTCGCTGTAGTTGAACGGCTCATCCTTAATTACCGTAGCGAGTGTAATCTTTCCAAGGTCGAGCGCCGGTCCGTACGCGGAAAGAATCTTAAACGTGGAACCCGGCTGGGAATAATTATCGGTTGCGCGGTTGAAGGTAAGACTTGCTGTTTTTTCGCCGCGTCCGCCGACGATGGCTTTCACGTAGCCGGTGCGCTGATCCATAACGGTCATGCACGCCTGCGGCTGCGGGGTGAAGCTGCTGCGCTCGGCAACAATCGTATCGCCCTCCTGCATGATAGCGGCTTTGTACTGGTCGATATAGCTCTGTGCCTCCTCCTGGGAGTCAAAGAGCAGATCGAAATTCGGATCGCTGTTGCGGAAGTAGAGCTGCAGCATCTCTTTGCTGTAGTTCTGTACCTCGCCGTCTGCCTGCTCTACGGTGAGCGCCCAGTCGAGACCGATCTGCGTGTTCGCCGGGAAGTTCTCCGGATTCTGGAATTCCGTATCGAGAATCGACTGCATGTAGGAATCCTGTGTGGTATAGATTTTGAGGCCGCCGCTGTAGACAACGTTCTTTGCCTGCACTTCGGTGTAGCCTTTCTGTACCATCAGATCGTTGATCAGGTTGGTGATGACTTCATCGATAAAGTAGGAGTACGGCGCGCTCTCCGCCTGGGACTGCGTGTGCATGGCGATGCGGTCGTAAACATTGTCGTTCATGGCAATGGTGTATTCTTCTTCGGTGATGTAGCCCTGCTCTTTCATGTTGTTCAGGATCTTGTCGCGGCGCTGCTGGTTTTTCTCCGGGTGGTTTTTCGGATTATATGCCGTCGGCGCCTTTGGAATTGCGGCAAGAACGGCGCATTCAGAGAGCGTCAGATCTTTTGCATCCTTTCCGAAATACGTCTGCGCTGCCGTCTGGACACCGTAGCAGCCGGAACCTAAGTTGATCGTATTCAGATAATTTTCCAGAATAACGTCTTTGGCGTTTTCACCCTCTGCGGTCAGTGTTTTTTCCAGCTTCAGCGCCAGGTACTGTTCCTGGATCTTCCGCTTGAAGCTCTGCATCCGCGTCTCTTCCATCCAGTCAGTGAAAACATTGTTTTTTAAGAGCTGCTGTGTGATCGTGCTGGCGCCCTCGGTAAAATGAAAGCCGTGGCTGACGCCGACAACGAAAGCACGGATGATACCGCTCGGATCAATGCCGTTGTGCTCATAAAAACGGGCATCCTCAACCGCGACGATCGCGTGCTGCATATCGAGCGGAATCTCCTCAATCGAAATCGAGACACGGTTTCCCTGAGCCCCGGTCAGCTTCTGTACCTGGTTGCCGTCAGCATCGTAGATAAACGACGCGTTGCCGAGCGGCATGATATTTGCCTCCGAGATATCAGGGGCACTGTCGATCACGCCGCGGACAGCGCCGATCACAAGCCCGGCACCGCAGACGAGAACGACAAGAAGAAGACAGAACGCGATGCGCAGCGCCGTCACGCCGGCCGTCTTTTCAATCTTTCCGTAATGGGACCGCAGATCTTCACGTTTGTCTTCCAGATGACTTTTTCCAAAGTGCATATAGAAAATCCTCCTTATGTCATGTTCCTGCAAAACTGATTCAGTTCAGTAATCAATGGTGTTCCTGCCCTGCAAAAAGCAGGGTATACTTATTTTTATTATACCAAACAAAGGGCTGGAATAAAAGTATTTCTGAAAAGAATGCTGATTTTTCAGAAATGATATGGTAAGATAGGTACATATTTGGATGAAGGAGTAAGGACATATGATCGATCAGTTTCGGACGGTTTACCGGGGTGGAACCGGGGAAATCGTGGAGAAGAAATCACGTTTTATTGCGACGGTGCGTCTGGTGGAATCTGAGGAGGAGGCACTTTCCTGCCTGGAAGCTCTGCGGAAAAAATCTGGGATGCGCGGCATAACTGTTTTGTGTATATTATTGGAGAAAATCAGGAGACGGTGCGCTGCAGCGACGACGGGGAGCCTTCCGGCACGGCAGGGCGGCCGATGCTCGATGTGGTACAGGGAGCAGGCCTCCGCAATGTGCTTGTTGTGGTGACGCGGTATTTCGGCGGTACGCTGCTGGGAACGGGCGGCCTGGTGCGCGCGTACTCGCAGGCGGTGCAGGAGGGGCTGGCAAACAGTGTTCTGATTGACGAGATCTGCGGCGTGCGGCTGTTGATTGAGACGGATTACAACGGCATCGGTAAAATCCAGTATCTGCTCGGCCAGCGGGGGATTCCGATTCTGGAATCCGAGTACACCGATCAGGTGAAAATCCGCGTTCTCGTTCCGAAAACGGAGGTGGACCGTCTCTGCGCGGAGATTACCGAGGGGACGAACGGAAAGGCAAAACTGGAAAAAGAAGAGGAGCTGTACTTTGCGCAGAACGACGGAGAGCTGATCTTCGGGGATGAGCTGACGCAGTATAAAAATCTGGAGGCAGAAGAATTAGGATAAAGGAGGATGCGACATGAGGTTTCCGGAAAATCTGAAAAAGGGCGGAACGATCGGCTTTGTGGCACCATCGTTTGGATGCACAACAGAGCCATACAAGTCCGCGTTTGCAAATGCACAGAAAAAATGGAAAGAGATGGGATATCAGCTGGATCTTGGGCCAAACTGCTATGCGGACCACGGCATCGGCATCAGTGCGGCGCCGGAAGAATGCGGAAAAGAACTGACGGAATATTATGTCAGTGAGAAGAATGACTGTCTGATATCCTGCGGAGGCGGAGAGCTGATGTGCGAGGATCTCGATTACGTGGATTTTGAAAAGATCAGAAAGGCACCGGCGAAATGGTATCTCGGCTATTCTGACAATACGCATTTTACGTATCTTCTGCCGACCCTCTGCGATACGGCGGCTGTTTACGGTCCGTGTGTGAGTGATTTCGGCATGGAGCCGTGGCATAAATCCGTAGTGGATGCGTTTGGCGTACTGACGGGAGAAGTGCGTACCGTCCGCGGCTATGAGGGATGGGAAAGAGACGATGCGAAGGGCAGAAGCGAGGAAAATCCGTATCTGCCGTACCAGATTACAGAACCGCGCGTTCTGCGCCGCTTCCCGGATGCGGACAGTGCATTTGAGGGACGGCTCATCGGCGGCTGTCTCGACTGTCTCGTCAATATTCTTGGAACGAAGTACGACGGAACGGTTGATTTTGTGGAAAAATATAAAGAGGACGGTTTTGTCTGGTTTCTGGAAGCGTGCGATCTGAACGTCTTTGCGATCCGCCGCGCAATCTGGCAGATGGAGCACGCCGGCTGGTTCCAATATGTGAAAGGCTTTCTGATTGGCCGCCCGCTGCAGTTCGGACAGAAATTCGGGGAACTCGACCAGTACCGCGCCGTGACGGATCTGCTTGGAAAATACAACGTGCCGATCGTGATGGATCTCGACATCGGACACCTTCATCCGGCGATGCCGCTGATCGTCGGAAGTTATGCGAAGGTGGCCGTGGAAGGAAATGAGATTGAAATTAAGATGGAGTGCCGTTAGAACGCTTTTGAAAAATATTTTCTCGAGCGGCAGGGCAGAGCCTGTGGGAAAATGTTTGCGCGCGTAGAAGAACTATCGGCGCATCCGGCAGATGCCGCGGAGCTTTTTGACATCGAGAATCGTGACCGTGCCGCGGGAGAGTGCGACGATGCCATCTTTCTCGAACGACTTTAAGGTGCGGGAAACGACCTCTCTGGCACTGCCGAGGTTCCGCGCGATCTGCTCGTGCGTGGTGGAGAGCACCGGGGAACCGGTGCGGATGCGTTCATCCTCGAGATATCCGGCAAGGCGCTGGTCAAGCCGCGTAAAGAGAAGCTGGCCCATCGCCCACATGACTTCGGAAAAATGCTCCGTTGTTTCCCGGTAAATGTAGTTTTCAACGTAAATATTCTGATTCAACAGTCTGCGGAACGTGCTGGCCGGAGTGATGAGAACTTTCGTCTCCTCCTCGGCCTCAATCAGAATATCAAAGCTGATTTCCTGCATCGCACAGGAGGCAGACAGCGTGCAGACTTCGCCGGGACCGGTGGTAAACAGGGTAATTTCCCGCTGCTCGCCGGACTGGATAAAGATGCGGAGCTTGCCGGAGAGGACAAGCAGAACGCCGAGACAGTCATCGTCACAGCTGTAGAGAAAATCGCCGCGCTGATACGTCGTCAGGACGGAAGAGAGCACGAGTGTCTGCTGTTCATCGGCGGTAAGCTTTGAATAAAATGGATAATGCTCCTGAAAACAGGATTCCAGAAAAGATGACATAAATAAAACTCCTTTCGGAAGAAGAACGTTCTTTTGTAAACTACGGCAGCAGCCGTTTCTTCCATGATAGAAAAGAAAGAAAGAAATGCAAGAAAAAACGTATCGGTTTTTGTGCCGATACGTTTTTTCTGCATTTCCGATATTACGCTGCTTATTTTACAGAGTTAATCAGCTCTTCCAGCTCCTCATAGGAAACGGCGCCGACGTTTTTCTTTACGAGCTCACCGTTTTTGAAGAAAGCGAGGGTCGGAACGCTCATGACTTTAAAGGATCTTGCCAGCTCCGGTGCTTCGTCAACGTCTACTTTGTAGAACTGGATCTCCGGCATATCCTCAGCTGCTTCTTCGATGACCGGGGCGAGCATTTTGCACGGTCCGCACCAGGTAGCAAAGAAATCAACAACGGCAACGCCAGGTGCTGCCTGCAGAGCTTTTTCGAAGTTTTTGGATGTAACATGAATTAATGACATAATAGAAGTCCTCCTTTTTATTGTACGGGTAATTCCCGGTAACTGTTTTTCTGTTGTGACTGTAGAATATCACAGCAGAACGGGAAGTTCTGTGACTAAGTCACAAAGTGATTTCTTAGTTCTGTTTCGGTTCTTTCCCCTGGCGGAAGCATTCGATCATCTCACCGGTCAGGCTGATGAGGTTCGGGGTCTCCGGGAGGGAAGCACGGTCAAACCATTCGGCAACGGAGAGTTCCTTGCGGTCGAGGGTAATGGACGGATCGCCGTCCACATCGCAGTAAAATCCGGCGAGCAGCGAGCCGCTGAAGGACCACGGCTGACTCTTATAGTATCTCAGATTTTTGACCTTTAATCCGACTTCTTCCATGACTTCACGGTGCACCGTCTGTTCCAGCGTCTCACCGACCTCGGTATAGCCGGCCACGAGGGCGTACTGGCGGTGGCTGCTGTGGGAAGGTGCGTACTTCGTGAGCAGCAGACGGTCACCGTCGGTGATGGCAACGATGACGCTCGGGCAGATGACCGGATAGGAGAGTGCGCCGCAGGAAGGGCACTGCATCGCGCGTTCATTTCCAGGCGCATGCATCTTCGTTCCGCAGCGGCCGCAGTAGGTGTGGTCGGTGTACCAGGTGTGGATCTGGTAACCGGTGATACCGGCAAACCCGAGCCATCCCGGAACGGCGCTGCGAAGAATTAGTGTATTTTCGTATTTCCAGATGCCAAATTCCGGAAGCTGCGGACTGCGCAGTTCATAATAGTCCGTCTCATCAATGCGGAACAGAAATTTTGCCTTTTCTTTAATCTCCGGAAAAACAGCTGTAATTTCCGCAATGGAAGGGTAGCGGATCTCGGGATCTTCGAAATTGCACAGAATTGTGTGATGACCGTAAATTAAAACAAGATCCGTATCGTTCGGAACAGAAGGCTGGTAATCTACATAATATTTATGCGGAGCAATGTCCTGAATCATAAGAACTCCTTTCTTTGGTAAAAAAAGTTTTTGGAAAAAACAAAAAACCGAAATTTCTGTGAAGAAATTTCGGTAATAAAAAGAGCGCGAGACGGGATTCGAACCCGCGACCCCAACCTTGGCAAGGTTGTACTCCACCCCTGAGCCACTCGCGCATATTCATCCTTTAGGATGAAGCGGGTGATGGGAATCGAACCCACGTATCCAGCTTGGAAGGCTGGTGTTCTACCATTGAACTACACCCGCAGATGATTGGCACTGATTTTTTTCTCTGTCTTGTTGACTGCCGTGCCTCACTGACAAAACGTATTCTACAGGAAAGCCGGAGAAAAGTCAACCCCTTTTTTAAAAAAAATTGAAAAAAATTTTAAAATACTGAAAAAGGTGAAAATTCAGGGCAAATGGCGCGAGTGAACGTCCGGTGAATAGTACGTAAATATCAGTCTTGTTCCGGGAAGGAAAGTGTACTATAATAAAAAAACGGAAAACAAAGAAAAAGGGGGAACTTCCCTATGCAGGAGAATGGAGCAGCACCTCGGGATCGGCATTCTGATGCAGGATATTGCAGAAACCTTCGAAGAATAGAAAAACCGGCATCTGTGCAATTTAAAGAAAAATTCTAATCTTTCTATAAAATATTTTGGGAAAAACTGGACTTATCTGAAAAATTTGATATAATAGAAAGGTAGTGACAGGGAAATTTTATGCTAAAATCTGGAAAGAAGAACCCTGTCAATTCTTATGGGAGGAAAAATACATGGATGCCATTGATTATAAGATTCTGAAGATATTGCAGAAAAATGCCCGCGAGACGGCTTCCAATATCAGCAAAGAGATTCATTTATCGGTTTCTGCAGTCATCGAGAGAATCCGTAAAATGGAAGAAACCGGAGTGATTAAAGAATACACCATTATTGTAGACGAAAAGAAAACGGGAAATGAGATGACCGCGCTGATGGAAGTCAGCCTGGAGCATCCGAAGTTCTTTGACAGTTTTGCAGATGCGATCCAGAAACTGGAGTACATCGTATCCTGCTATTATCAGACCGGAGATTTTGATTTGATTATCCGCATTTCCTGTCACTCATCCGACGAACTCGAAGAAATCCACCGCCAGGTGATGAGCCTTCCGGGCGTCGATGCGACAAGAACGCATGTAGTGCTGAAAAATGTAAAAAATATCTATTCCGCCATCCGCAGACCGGACAAATAAAAACCGGCACAGCCGGAATCTGATACGAGAGCGTGTCTGAAAATAATCCGAAAGAGTTTTCAGGCACGTTTTGGCGTCTCAGAAAAAGTACGGAAAGAAAGAAGGAAAAAAGTGAACAGATACTTACGCTGTTATGCAGAGATTTCACTCGAAGCGATCGGGCATAACATCAGAGAAGTGAAAAAAAGACTACCGGAGGGCGTGAAACTCCTTGGCGTTGTAAAAGCGAACGCCTACGGCCACGGTGCCGTTCCGGTAGCATCCTATCTGGAAAACCAGGTTGATTATTTTGCAACCGCAACCATCGAGGAGGCTGTCGAGCTCAGAGAAAACGGCATTTCCGCGCCGATCCTGATTCTCGGCTACGTGTCCCCGTCCCAGTACGGCGATCTTGTGGAATACGACATCACTCAGACGATCGACAGCTACGCACAGGCACTTGCCCTCGAAAAAGAGGCAGCACGCCAGAACCGGAAAGCAAAAGCACACCTTGCGGTCGATACCGGCATGACGCGGATCGGCTTCCAGGTGACGGAGCACGATGCGGATGAGGCGGCAAAAATCGCGGATCTTCCGCACATCGAGCTGGAAGGTATGTTTACGCATTTCTCCTGCGCCGATCAGGAAGACAAGACGTACTGTTCGATGCAGATGGAAAAATATGATAAGATGACGGCACTTTTAGCAGAGCGCGGCGTGACGATTCCGCTTCGCCATATCTGCAACTCCGCCGGAATCATGGAATTTGACGATCACCGCTTTGAGATGGTGCGTTCCGGTATCATCACCTACGGCATTTACCCATCCGAGGAGGTAAAAAAAGAGCGCCTCGATCTGATCCCGGCGCTTTCATGGAAGAGCCATGTCATCCATGTGAAGGAAGTCGGCCCGGGCATCGGCGTCAGCTACGGTGCCACGTATGTGACCGAGAAACCGATGACACGGATCGCAACTGTTTCAGCCGGCTATGCAGACGGCTATCCGAGAGCTCTCTCGAACCAGGGCTGTGTGCTGATCCACGGGAAAAAAGCACCGATCATCGGAAGAATCTGTATGGATCAGATGATGGTGGACGTGACCGACATCCCGGATGTGCAGGTGGAGGACGTTGTAACGCTTGTCGGAACCGACGGGGATGAGACCATCACGATCGAAGAGATCGCCAACCCGGCGGCACGTTTCGATTACGAGATGCTCTGCGATATCAGCAGCCGTGTAACAAGGGTTTATAAATAGTTATCCAAAATAGAAAAATCAAAGTCTCCGAAGACGGAAAAAAGCAGAATCTGCTGACCGTTTCGGAGACTTTTTTGTGTTGGAACAGGTTTTCTGGATTATTTAACCGGTGCGGGTTGACAGGCGGTGCCGGAGTATGGTAGGATACCAATTAGTTTAGCGTAGTACAGTGATAACATGATCACGTAGAAAAGGAGAAGATTATTATGAAAAAGAAAATGGTTAGCATTTTGACAGCAGCCTTTTGTGTATCTGCCCTGCTGGCTGGCTGCGGCTTTGCAGACACAGCAAAAACATCCGCCTCATCAGCAGGAGCAGCATCCTCTTCCACAGACGGAACGACAACCTTTACCGTAGGCTTCGATGCAGAATACCCGCCGTACGGCTACATGGACGATGAGACCGGCGATTACACCGGATTTGACCTGGAGCTCGCCGAGGCAGTCTGCGAGATTTACGGCTGGAAGCTGGTAAAAACCCCGATCAACTGGGATGCGAAAGATACCGAGCTGAATTCTGGTGCGATTGACTGCATCTGGAACGGCTTTACCATGAACGGCAGAGAGGACGATTACACCTGGTCCGATCCGTACGTGGACAACAGCCAGGTGATGGTCGTATCTGAGAATTCCGGCATCAACAGCCTGTCCGATCTGGCAGGAAAGACGGTTGGTGTGCAGGCAGCATCCGCAGCACTCGATCTTTTACAGAGTGAGGAAGAAGGCGGTCAGAAAGAACTCGCCGATACTTTCGCCGCTCTGCAGCAGTTCCCGGATTACAACAATGCGTTTGTAGAGCTTCAGGCAGGTTCCATCGATGCGGTTGCCATGGATATCGGCGTTGCCAAATATCAGCTGGAAAGCCGCGGAGAAGGATACAAAATCCTCGACGAGTACCTGAACTCTGAGAAATATGCGATCGGATTCAAAAAAGGAAATACCGAGCTCTGCGATAAAGTAAACGAAGGCCTGCAGCAGGTTCTGGCCGACGGAACATTCGACAAGCTGCAGAAAAATACGGAATCGCAGACATGGTGTGTCTGGAGAAAAAAGGAGAGTAAAGCAGCATGAAGTTGTCCATGATTCTATCACAGCTTAGTACCGGAATGGCGGGAACGATCTCGATATTTGTCCTGACGCTCGTATTTTCCCTGCCGCTCGGTCTGCTGATCGCCTTCGGGCGTATGTCGAAAAACCGGATTGTGAGCGGAATTTTCCGGCTCTATATCTCCCTGATGCGCGGCACGCCTCTGATGCTGCAGCTCATGGTGGTTTACTTCGGACCGTTCTATCTGTTCGGTATGAACATAGGAAAATGGCGCTTTCCGGCGATTATCACCGGATTTGCCTTAAACTACGGCGCCTATTTTGCAGAAATCTACCGCTCCGGCATCGTTTCGATGGATCGTGGACAGTACGAGGCAGCAAAGCTTCTTGGTTATTCGAAGGGACAGACGTTTGTCCGCATTATTCTGCCGCAGGTTGTGAAACGGATTCTGCCGGCGATCACCAATGAGGTGATTACGCTGGTCAAGGATACGTCGCTGGCCTTTTCCATTTCCTATGTGGAAATGTTCACGATCGCAAAACAGATCGCGGCGGCCAAGACCACGATGGTTCCGTTCGTCGCCGCCGGTATTTTCTACTACATCTTCAATTTTGTCGTGGCGTGGGTGATGGAACTTTTGGAAAAGAAATTTTCTTATTATCATTAACTATAGAAGAGAGCGGAAAACGATATGATTTATCTGGAAATGAACCATGTAAGAAAGAGCTTTGGGGATCTCGAAGTGTTAAAAGATATTTCCCTCAAAGTAGAAGAGGGCGAGGTGCTCTCGATCATCGGCCCGTCGGGATCGGGAAAATCGACGCTGCTGCGGTGTGCGGCGATGCTGGAGATGATGGATGGCGGTGACCTGACGTATCTTGGCGAGCAGGCAGTCACCATGCAAAATGGAAAATCCGTTTATGCAAAGCCGGCCGTGCTGCGGAAAATTCAGGAAAACTTTGGAATGGTATTCCAGAGCTTCCACCTGTTTCCACATTATGATGTGATGAAAAACCTCTGCGATGCGCCGATTCATGTGCAGAAACGCAACCGTGCGGAGGTGGAAGCACAGGCAGAAGAGCTGCTGCAGAAAATGGGACTCACAGGAAAAGAAAAGGCGTATCCGTGTCAGCTTTCCGGCGGTCAGTGTCAGAGGGTTGCGATTGCGCGTGCGCTGATGCTGAACCCGAAGGTGCTCTTTTTTGATGAGCCGACTTCGGCGCTCGACCCGGAGCTGACAGGCGAGGTGCTGAAGGTCATCAAATCCCTTGCGGAGATGAATATGACCATGGTGATCGTTACCCACGAGATGAATTTTGCCCGGGAGATTTCCAACCGCGTCATCTTTATGGACCAGGGCGTGATCGCCGTGGAAGGAACGCCGGACGAAGTCTTCGATTCCGAAAATGCCAGAATGCAGGGCTTTTTGGGAAAATTTCGTGAGAAGTAACGACGTTGCACTTGCCTAAAAAAACAACATGCGTTATACTAGAGCGTGGTTGAAACGTATTTCAAACACGCTCTTTATACGTCCCGTTCTGTTTTTGGGATGAAAAAGAGCGGGGATAAAAGAGAAACCGAATACACATTTTGACAAGAAAAGGAGAATCGTGTCTATGAGCGGAACTGACAGATATGTAAGCCCTCTTTCCGAACGTTATGCAAGCAAGGAGATGCAGTACATCTTCTCTCCGGATATGAAATTCCGTACCTGGAGAAAGTTATGGATTGCGCTGGCTGAGACAGAAAAAGAACTGGGACTTTCTATTACAGATGAGCAGATCGAAGAACTGAAAGCAAATGCCGAGAACATCAACTACGATGTGGCAAAAGAAAGAGAGAAAGTCTGCCGTCATGACGTAATGTCCCATGTGTATGCCTACGGCGTACAGTGTCCGAAAGCAAAAGGAATCATCCATCTGGGAGCAACCAGCTGCTACGTAGGCGACAATACCGATATCATTGTCATGAACGAAGCCTTAAAGCTGGTGAAGAAAAAACTAGGTGAACGTTATCGCTGAGCTGGCAAAATTTGCGGATACCTACAAAGACCAGCCGACCCTTGCCTTCACCCACTTCCAGCCGGCACAGCCGACCACCGTCGGAAAACGTGCAACCCTGTGGATGCAGGAGTTCTTAATGGACCTTGAAGATCTCGAGTACGTACAGAGCACCTTAAAGCTGCTCGGCTCCAAAGGAACAACAGGCACACAGGCAAGCTTTTTAGAGCTGTTCGACGGAGATCAGGAGACCATCGACAAGATCGATCCGATGATCGCTGAGAAAATGGGCTTCAAGAACTGCTATCCTGTTTCCGGACAGACGTATTCCAGAAAAGTCGATACGAGAGTATTAAACGTTCTGGCAGGCATTGCGGCAAGCGCAACAAAATTCTCCAACGACATCCGTCTTCTGCAGCACTTAAAAGAAGTTGAGGAGCCGTTCGAGAAAGGACAGATCGGATCTTCCGCCATGGCATACAAGAGAAATCCGATGAGAAGCGAGCGTATCGCATCCCTGTCCCGTTATGTGATCACCGATGCATTAAATCCGGCAATCACCTCTTCTGTACAGTGGTTTGAGAGAACCCTCGATGACTCTGCAAACAAGAGACTTTCCATTCCGGAAGGCTTCCTTGCCATCGACGGTATCCTGGATCTGTGCATGAACGTCGTAGACGGACTTGTGGTTTATCCAAAGGTTATCTTAAAACACATGATGGCAGAGCTTCCGTTTATGGCAACCGAGAATATCATGATGGATGCGGTGAAAGCAGGCGGCGACCGTCAGGAGCTGCATGAGAGAATCCGCGAGCTGTCCATGATCGCCGGAAAACATGTCAAAGAGGAAGGACGCGATAATGATCTTCTCGATCTGATCGCAGCAGATGAGATGTTCCATCTGACCAAGGAAGAACTGGAAAAGACGATGGATCCGTCCAAATACACAGGCCGCGCATCTGTACAGGTTGACGCATTCCTGAAAAACGTAGTCAATCCGGTGCTTGAGGCAAACAAAGACGCACTTGGCATGACAGCGGAAATCAACGTCTGATCCGTTTGATAAACAGAAATAATAAAAAAACAGATTTTATAAGTAATCATAAGTTTCGCTTATGAGAAAACATGGTATACTAAAGATAAACGGCCGGAACAAAAAGGCCGCAAGTATACGTTGAATTAGGAGGATGTCATATGATTAAGGCAGTAGTAGGAGCAAACTGGGGAGACGAGGGAAAAGGTAAAATTACCGATATGCTCGCAAAAGAGGCAGACATTGTTGTCCGTTTCCAGGGTGGTGCAAATGCAGGCCATACCATTGTAAACAACTATGGAAAGTTTGCACTTCA
>ADJS01018945.1_pt1 | contig 16375 bp, 10 predicted proteins | sample 268128 | NCBI WGS metagenome assembly ADJS01 (sample SAMN00007486, study PRJNA43253) | human gut metagenome | isolation source: feces sample TS28 | reverse complement strand
TACAGCGTTATCGGGATGACGCAGAAGAAAAAACGACGGAAGGAGAAGAGGAACGTGAAACAGGCGAAGAAGATCTTTACCCGGATGTGTCTGAATAACTGGGGCGGAATCAACCATAAAATTCTGGAATTTCACGAATATGTGAACCTGTTTTCCGGCAAGAGCGGCTCGGGAAAATCCACGGTCATGGATGCGATCCAGGTGATTTTATACGGCAGCTTTTCTCCGAGTTTTTTAAATAAAGCGGCGGACGACGCCAAAAACAGACGAAGCGTGTTGAGCTATCTGCGCGGTGAACAAAAGGACGGCACGGCAAACCGCGAAGGACAGGATTTCTGCTCCCAGATCGTCCTGGAGCTGCAGGATACCGGGACAAAGCAGTATGTCTGCATGGGAATTGCTTTTGAAGTACGGAAAAACGATTCTGAAATACGAAAGTTCGTTTATTTCAGTCATCTCGGAAAAATGCCGGAGGGCGGGTATCTGACGGCAGAGGGCTATCCCTATTCGAACCAGGAGATCCGGGCACTGACAGAGACGCGGATGAAGGAGACGGCAAAGGGCGGCAGGGCAGAGTTAAACCGCATTTATCCGTCCCGGGAGGCGTATATCAGCACGCTGTATGACCAGATCCTCGGCTACATTGACGGGAATCGTTTTATGACCATGGAAAAAAGTGCGATCGCGCTGAAAATGTCCAACGGGACGGGACAGTTTATCCGGGATTACATGTTCCCAAAAAGCGAGGGAGACACCATTGAAACGATCAGCGAACAGCTGGGCGCTTACCGGGACATCAAAGAAAAGATCGACGTGCTGGAAAACAAGATCGGAATGCTTAAAAAGGTGCGGGAAACCGGACAAAAGCTGACGATGACACGCGCAGATATCGTAAAGCAGCAGGCGGTGATCCGCTGTATCGACATTGAGGATTTGAAGAACCGGATCGACGCCCTTTTACAGGATCAGGATCGGACACAGGAGCGTTTGCGGGAGCTTCGGCAGCAGGAAGAAGAGCTGGAAGCCCTGTCTGCCCAGCTGGAAAACGAGCTGATCCTTGTCAGTGCGGACTTAAAGAGCAGCGACCTTGGCAACCGTCAGGAGCGTCTGGAAGAGCTGGAAAAAAGAAGCCGGATGCTGGCGGATAACGCGGCACAGTGGCGCAAAATCCTGCAGGGACTGCGGCGATGGGAGAGCGACGAGATCGTTGCGGACTATATCAGCAACCGGCTGCTGAATTTGATTGGCGCATTTTGCACCGGACCGGTGACACAGGCGCAGTGTCTGGAGCTGCGCAACCGTCTGGAAGAGGAACGCCGGAATATCGAGGAAGAGTACGAAACCTATCACGAGCAGGAGCGGCAGCTGTCCAAAGATCTGAAGGAAAAGCAAAAGCTTCTGGACGATATGAAAAACAACCGCAAATCCTATCCGGAGGTGCTGTCAAAGGCCCGGGCTGCCCTGGAGCAGAAGCTTTCCGCACTGTATGGAAGAACAATCAAGGTGTGGATTTTTGCAGACCTGTTCGATGTTGAGGATGAGGAATGGAAAAATGCGGTAGAAGGACGTCTGGGACGTCTGAAGCTGAGCCTGATTACAGAGCCGAAGGTCGCGGCGGATGCAGCAAAAGCCTTCCGGGAGATGGGACAGTTTGAGGAAATCGATCTGATTCATTCTGAGGCGGTCACAAAGAGCAATCCGAGGGCGGAGGAGGGTTCGTTATACGAGGCTGTGCGGGCGGTCGAGCCCTTTGCAGACAGCTGCTTAAAACGCTATCTGGGACGGATTATGAAATGCCGCACGGTGGAGGAGCTGCGAAGCGCCAAAGACGGTGTGACGCCGGATTGTTATTCCTACAGTAATTTTATTTTCCGGCATCTGAAAAAACGGGATTATACCGTCGGCGCGTGCATCGGAAGCAAGGTTTCCCGCGCACGGCAGCAGGACTATGAAGTAGATGCGCAGCGTCTGAAAAAAGAGCTGGAAGAAGCAAAGCGCATGGCGGACGGTCTGAAGGCGGTCCGGGAGATGGAGAGCCTGAAAGAAGAGCCGGCGTATCTGGAAAGCCTTTCTCGGGCAGCACAGGAGCTGGAAGCCGTGCTTTTGGAAACACAGGAGACGAAAGCAACCATCGAAAGTCTGCGGATGGGTGCATATAAGGAGCTGGAAGAAAAAGAAGCAGAGCTTCGCAAAAAACGCAGCGAGCTGAAAAAGAGAATGTCCGGTATGCAGAATGAAATTGCACAGCAGACCGGTAATCAGGAGCGCATCCGCACGGAGCTGCAGTCCAAAAACGCAGCATTAAAGGAGGCGTCTGTCGGTTATACACAGCAGCCGGAGATCACCGCAATGGTGCAGGAGGCGCTGTCCAAACGATCTTCCGGCGCGGTCAGGGCCCAGAAAAATGCGGAGATAGAAGTACTTTGTGAAAAGGAGCAGGAGCAGACAGAAGAGCTGTCCCGGGCAAGAAACGCCTATATCCTGCAGTATCCCTCCAGCGGATTTTCCGGCTCGGAGAAATCCAATGAGGGTTATGAGCAGCTGCTTTCCCAGTATGAGACAGATTTTGAGCCCCAGTATCGGACCGAGTTTGAAAAACAATGCGATTTCATTTACCGCAGCCTGCGGGAGAATGTGATCGCAACGATTCACGGCGACATTAAGGCGGCAAAGCGGCACGCTGCGGAGATCAACCGCCTGTTGAAAAAGACGAACTTCTCTGATAGTATTTACCAGATTAAAATCGAGCCTGCCTACAATGAAAACGGTCAGTTTTACGACATGCTCATGGCACCGGAGTTAGACAGCAAGAACCTGGACAATGACGGCTTCGAGGGGCAGCTGTCCCTTGGAGAGGACAGCTTTTATCAGAAATACGAAGCAAAGATCAGGCTGCTGACAGACAAGTTCATGCCGGTAAAGGACGACGATGAGCGGGTGCTGGAGCAGCACCGCCGGGAAATGGAGCAGTATGCGGATTACCGCAATTATCTGTCCTTTTCCATGTATGAGCAGGTTACGGATGCAGACGGAAACGTGATCCGTGAAAATTTCGTGGACGACATGGCAGGCCGCGATTCCGGCGGTGAGGGTCAGAATCCGAAATACGTCGCACTGCTTGCCGGTTTTGCGATGCTTTACATGCAGCAGACCAACCGCGACAGTCGAATTAAGCTGGTGCTTCTGGACGAGGCCTTTTCCAAAATGGATCAGGAGAGAAGTGCAGTCTGCTTAAAATATGCCCGGCAGATGGATCTTCAGCTGATTGTCTGCGTGCCTGACGAACGCTTACAGTCCCTGATCCGCAACGTGGACTGTGTGTATGGCTTCCGCCGCCACAAAAACCAGATCTCAATGATGCATATCGACAAGGGAAATTATCTGGAGCTGTTGGAAGGCGTAGAATAGAGTACAAGATTGCCCCGGGCAGCGGTGACACGATCGTCAGCCCGGGGCATTTTTTGCACGCAGCTGCAGACTGCGAGTTTCACTGTTTATTCTACCGCACTGAAGAAGATCCACGTTCCGGGAGCAACTTCATGTTTCTGCCCGGCAATCGTGATGACTGCATCAACCGGCGTTTCAATTTCGTATCTCCATTGATCGCCCTGCAGTTTCCAGTCGGAACGGATCAGACCATGGCGGGAGCGATAGGAGCAGGAAAGCCAGCCGAGGCGTTTGTCGGGAAGCGGAGAGACAGAAATCTTTTCATAGGCGGGATAGCCGTCAAGCGGACGGATTCCGGCGGCGTTTCCATATACCCAGTCAGCGACTGCGCCGTAAGCGTAATGATTATAGGAATTCATGTCGCGGGGCCAGAAATCGCCGTTTTCCATAATACCGTCCCAGTGCTCCCAGATAGTCGTTGCGCCTTTTGTGATCGGATAAAGCCAGGAAGGATAGTTTTCCCGCAGCAAAAGTGACCAGGCGAGGGAGACATAGCCGTAGTCTGAAAGTACATGGAGCAGGTAAGGCGTTCCGACAAAGCCGGTTTTTAACTGCACACCGGCGTCTGTAACGAGCTTTGCAAGCTGATCTGCTGCAGCCTGACAGTCTTTTGCCAGGTGGAAATGGGCGGCGAGGATGCATTCGGTCTGCGTGTGGTAAACCGGCCAGGTTTCCTGGAAAGCGGCAACGATATTTTTATAGAGCGTCTCATATTCCGAAACATCTTCGCCAAGCACGTTACCGGCTTTCATGACCAGCTCCGTGGAATGCGCATAAAAAGCAGAAGCGATTAAGTCTTCGTCAGAAGAACCTTTGTAGCTGCCGGACGGTGCATCCAGACCGAGCCAGTCGCCGTAGTGTTCTCCTCCGGTCCAGAGGTTTTTGGTCGTGGTGGAGGAGGTGATATAGCCCACCCATTTTTTCATACTGTTAAACTGGCTGCGCAGAATGTTTGCATCGCCGAATGCCAGATAAAGTTCCCACGGGCAGACACAGGCTGCGTCGCCCCAGGCTGCGCTGGTCTTTTGATTTTCGAGTATGGCAGGAATGACGTGGTCTACATGACCGTCCGGATACTGGTCTGCGGCAAGATCCGAAAGCCATTTGCGGTAAAATGCTTCCGTATCGAAATTGTAGCAGGCGGTACGGATAAATACCTGCGCATCGCCTGTCCAGCCGAGACGTTCATCGCGCTGCGGGCAGTCGGTCGGGACATCGACAAAGTTGCCTTTCTGTCCCCAGATGATATTGTCGAACAGCTTATTTAACAGCGGATTTGAACTGGAAAGAAAACCGGTGCGTTGCAGGTCGGAGCAGACGACGACCGCGGTAAAATTGTCCGGACGGACGGCATCCGCCCCGCAGGGAAAGTGGTCGATCCGGATATACCGGAAGCCGAAGAAGGTCAGCTTCGGATGCCAGGTCTGGAATCCTTCTTTACAGAAATATAAAAAATTTCGCTTTGGCAGCGCGATAGTTTTCTGTATAAAAGTTTCCGTGTTTGTCAAGAACTTCCGCATGGGAAAGCTCAACACAGTCGCCTGCGTGGGCGTCTAAAGAAACTTCGACATAACCGGTAATTTCCTGACCGAAATCGATGACAGTTTCCCCGGCGGGCGTAGTGAAGATCCGCGCAGGCACGATACGCTCCTGTTCGGTAATTTTTTCGCCCTGTTGGGCAATCAGCGTATCGGACGGACCGTCAAATTCCTCGATTGCAATTGGAGCAGAGGACGGATCAAATGCCGCGTCGTAGGTCTCGCCATCATAAATTTCACTGAAACGGACATTGCTTTCATATGCCGACCAGTCTGCTCCGGTCGGGAGAAGCTGCGTGTTGCCGTCTGTATAGGTAATCGTCAAAAGTGCGATCAGTCCGGCTGAAATCTGTGCTTTTTGCTGACGGTGCGCTTCATCGGGCCAGGCAAGCGGACTGCGGTACCAACCTTTTCCGACGAGGATGGAAAGTTCGTTTTCCGAAGAAAGGAGCTCGGTAACATCATAGGTCTGCACCTGCAGACGGTGGCGATAGGATGTCCAGCCGGGAGCAAGGACGAAATCGCCGATGCGTTTTCCATTTAAAGATGCTTCATAAACTCCCATTGCTGTAACAGAAAGTGTTGCGTGCGCAACAGAAGATAACGACTGATTGGGAGAAGAAAAAAGAGAAAACTGTTTGGAATAGACCGGGCAGACGTCCCCTGTTGTCTGTGCCGGACGAATCCATTTTGCGTTTGGAATCATAAACATACCCTCCTTGTTTTGGTTCGTATTGACTTTTATGATAACAGATAGTAGCCTAAAGAAAAGCACCTGATTTTGACTGAAAATGGGGGTGAACTTGTCTTTATGTTCCGAGGGGAGATTACAGAATTCCAGTTCTATCAGAACAGGAAAGCGGAAAAACTCATTATGATGCCGTTTTGTCAGGAGGATCTTGAAATGCACGGCCATAATTTTTTTGAGCTGGCATACATCACGGGTGGGACAGCGGAGCATACGCTGGAAAACGAAGGGAAAACCATTTCTGCAGGCGATTATTTTTTTGTGGATTACGGCTGTCTCCATGGATTTCAGAACTGTAAAAATCTGACGCTGATCAACTGTCTGTTTCTGCCGGAGACGGTGGATGAAACACTGCAGGGCTGCCGGAGTTTTTCCCAGCTGTTGCAGGGCTGTCTGTTAAAATATTACCGGATGTCACTTGGGCAGGCGAAGTTTGCCAGAGTGTTTCACGACCGGGATGGACAGGTAGGGCAGCTGATGCAGGAAATGCTTCTGGAATATCAGGAGCAAAAAGTCGGATGTTATCCGCTGCTTCGGTTCAAGCTTCTGGAAATCCTGCTTCTGACGCTGCGCGGGCTGATCGAACCGGAAAACGAGCGCCCCTACAGTACGTCTGTGCAGGAGGTGCTGGAATATGTAAACGGGAACTATCAGGACAGCCTGACGCTGGGAACATTCTGTGAGCAGAAGCATTACAGCGTTGCCTATATCAGCAGGCGGTTTAAGCAGGAAACCGGGGTGACGCTGCGCGAATATGTCCAGAATGTCCGCATCGAAAAAAGCTGCGAACTGTTGGAAGACAGTGATCTGAGGGTGGTGGAGATCGCTCGCAGAGTCGGCTATGAAGACATAAAATTTTTTAATCAGATTTTTAAGCGGCGGATGCAGATATCCCCGCGGGAATACCGGAAAATCTGCATGAACCGTGCAGCAGACGGATAAAAGATATGGAGCAGAAATATCTGAAAACAGAGGAAACCAATTCAAAACAGGAGGAAGTATGGAACCGAAGGTAAGCATTATTGTTCCTGTATACAATGCACAGGAATATTTGAAACGCTGTGTGGACAGCATTTTAAGTCAGGATTACCGCGACTTTGAGCTGCTTTTGATGGATGATGGCAGTAAGGATGCATCCGGCGAAATCTGCGATGCCTATGCACAGCAGGATGGCCGGGTACGTGTGGTCCATAAAGAAAATACCGGCGTGTCGGATACGAGAAATCAGGCACTGGAGCTGGCGCGGGGAACGTTTCTTCAGTTTTTGGACAGCGACGACTGGATCGTGCCGGAGGCGACAAGGCTTCTGGTGCGTTCGATGGAGGAATATAACTGCGACATGGTCATTTCCGACTTTTACCGGGTTTCCGGGGAAAGGCTGGCGCAGAAGGGCGACATCGAAGAGGACAAGGTGATGAGCCGTCAGGAGTTTGCTTCCTATATGATTGAAAATCCGGCGGATTTTTATTACGGCGTACTCTGGAACAAAATGTACCGCAGGAGCATCATCGAAGAATATCATATCCGGATGGATACCTCCATCAGCTGGTGTGAGGACTTTTTGTTTAATCTGGAATATATCCGCCATGCGGAGAGCTTTTTTGCCCTGCAGGTGCCGATTTATTATTATCTGAAGCGCCGCGGCAGCCTGGTCAGCCAGGGAGCGAGCATCACGAATACGGTGCGGATGAAGAGCAACATTTTCGAGTATTATAACGAGTTTTATAAAGACGTTTACGAGGATAAGGATTATGCCGATATCCGGCTGCAGGTCTACAGCTTTTTATGGGCTGCGGCAAAGGACGGCGGCGTGCTTCCGGGAAGCAAGAAGCTGGGGGAAGAGCGCAGGCGGATTACCCGGGAAGAAGTGGAAGGAAACGGCGCAGTGATCGGGCAGTACCGGTTCCGCAGGCTGTATGAATATGAGCTGGATCTGGCGGCGCAGAAAAATATGCTGACGTTGGATGAGGCGCTTTTGCTGTGTGCCCTCGCCCAGTGCAGCGCCTGCTACAGCGCACGCAGGCTCGGGGAAATCGCCGGAGTCGGACAGCCGAGGCTGTTTCTTGCGATGCAGAAGCTGGAACGCAAAAAGCTGATCGCGCCGGAAAAGCCGGTTAAGGAAAAGAGTGCAAAGGAAAAGCCCGCCGACAGGATAGAAAGCACAGCGGAGAAAAAAGAGCGCACGGCGGACAAAAAGGAAAAAAGCAGCGAAAAGAAAGAAAAGAACCGCTTGCTCCTGACAGAGGAAGGCAGGAAGCTTTCCGGAGAGCTGCTGCGCGTGGAAAAAGACCTCTACAGCGTCTGCATGGAAGGTATTTCGGACGAGGAACAGAAGCGGATGGAAAAGCTGATGGACAAAATTCAGGAAAACATGATTCGATTCATGGTGAAAGAAGTGCCGGAGGACGAACCGGGTTTGGAGACAGAGGAAGCGGGTGAACGGAAACAATAATCTTGCGCAGTTTACGCGTCTGGTTTATGATAAGGATAAATCATGAATTAAAGTGAGGAATATTATGAATCTGCCGTCCGCGTTTTTGACGCGCATGCAGGAAATGCTGGGAGAGGAATACGAAGCATTTCTGCAGAGCTATGAATCCGGTCATTATCAGTCGCTGCGGCTCAATCCGCGCAAAACGGACCGGGAGGAATTTATGGAAAAATCGCCGTTTCATCTGACGCCGGTTGCATGGGAGAAAAACGGTTTTTATTACAGCGAAGAGGATACACCGGGCAAGCACCCGTATCACGAGGCTGGTGTTTATTATATTCAGGAAGCGAGCGCGATGGCGCCTGTCGGATATCTGGACGTACAGCCGGGGGATTATGTGCTGGATCTGTGCGCTGCCCCCGGCGGGAAAAGCACCCAGATCGGTGCTGCGATGCAGGGAAAAGGTATTTTAATCTGCAATGAGATCCATCCGGCGCGGGCAAAAATTCTTTCGGAAAATGTGGAGCGGATGGGACTGACCAATGCAGTTGTGACGAACGAAAGCCCGGAGCGACTGTCCGCTTATTTCCCGGAATATTTCGATAAAATTTTGGTGGACGCCCCCTGCTCCGGTGAGGGGATGTTCCGAAAGCACGAGGAAGCCTGCAGCGAATGGAGTCCCGAAAACGTGGAGCTGTGTGCAAAGCGGCAGGACAGCGTGCTGGACGAAGCTGCCGCAATGCTGAAAAAAGGCGGCAGGCTGGTATATTCGACCTGTACGTTTGCGCTGCAGGAGGATGAAGGCAGTGTTGCACGATTCCTTTTGCGGCATCCGGAATTTTCCATAAAAGAGACGCACCGTTATGACGGTATGGAGCCGGGCAGACCGGACTGGGCGGGAACCGATCCCGTCCCGGACGGAATGGAAAAGACCATTCGTCTCTGGCCCCATAAGCTGCATGGAGAAGGACATTTTCTGGCGGTGCTTGAAAAAACAGGGGAAGTGCCGGAGGGATACCGGGCGCGCAGCCTGTATGGAATCCAGAAAGGAATTGCGCCCAAGGATTTTGCTGCATGGAAAGAATTTGAACGAGAAAACCTGAAGAAGCAGTTTGATGGAATCTTTTTATTGTTCGGCGACCAGCTTTATCTTGCGCCAAAGGACATGCCGGCTTTAAAAGGCTTAAAGGTGCTGCGTCCGGGACTGCATCTGGGCACGATGAAAAAAGGGCGGTTTGAACCGGCACATGCGCTGGCACTTTCACTTTCGCCAAAAGATGCAGTGCATTGCTGCAACCTTTCCGGTGACAGCCAGGAGGCAAGGCAGTGGATCAACGGCATGACGCTTTCCAAAGACGGGGAAAAGGGCTGGCAGCTGGTCTGCGTAGATGGATACAGCCTCGGCTGGGGAAAGCTGGCAGGCGGGATTTTAAAAAATCATTATCCCAAAGGGCTGCGCAAAACAATGTGACAGATGTGCTGTCTGTGCAAACCGCCGCAGGCGGAGCAGGACTCTGTTTTACATATGCAGGAACCAAAAAAAGGAGGAAAACATTATGAGATTTACACTGAATTACGATCAGTACGCTGCCCTGGCAAGACAGACGGCAGCAGAGGGATGTGTTCTTTTAAAAAATGAGAAGGAGGCACTTCCGATCCGAAAAGGAGAGACAGTTTCCGTGTTTGGACGGATTGCCTTTACCTATTATAAGAGCGGAACCGGATCGGGCGGTATGGTAAATGCTCCCTATGTGACAAATATCCTGGATAGCTTAAAGGAATGCAGGGATATTTCTGTCAACGAAGAGCTGGAAGCGGTTTATCAGGACTGGATCCGGGAAAATCCCTTTGATATGGGAGAAGGCTGGGCGCAGGAGCCCTGGAGCCAGAAGGAAATGCCGGTCAGCGAGGCGCTTGCACAGAAAGCGGCGGCATCCTCTGACCTTGCTGTTGTTGTGCTGGGCAGAACAGCAGGCGAGGACATGGACAACAGCGCAGAGCCGGGAAGCTATCTGCTGACAGCAGAGGAGGAGGCGCTGATCAAAACCGTCTGTAGCGCATTCAAACGGACTGCCGTTGTGTTAAACGTCGGCAATATCATCGATATGAAATGGGTGGACCGCTACCAGCCCCAGGCAGTTTTGTATGTATGGCAGGGCGGTCAGGAGGGCGGACACGCGGCGGCAGATATCCTGACCGGCGCAGTGAATCCGTGCGGTAAGCTGAGCGATACGATCGCAGCAGATATTTCGGATTATCCGTCTACGGATAATTTTGGAGATGCTGTATGCAATGTGTATGCAGAGGATATTTACGTTGGCTACCGTTATTTTGAAACCTTTGCAAAGGAAAAAGTAAGCTATCCCTTCGGCTTTGGTCTGTCTTATACGGATTTTTCCGTGGAGGTTTTGAATACAAGAACGGACGGTACGAAAGCAGAACTTACCGTTTTGGTTAAAAACATCGGAAAGACTGCCGGAAAAGAAGTCGTGCAGGTGTATGTCTGCCCGCCTCAGGGAAAGCTTGGCAAGCCTGTCCGGAATCTAAACAGCTTTTACAAGACGCAGCTGCTTACGCCAGGAGAGGGGGAGGAGGTAAATCTCGTCGTTTCCCTGGAAAAGAGTGCATCCTATGATGACAGCGGCGTAACCGGGGAGAAATCCTGTTGGGTGCTGGAAGCGGGCGCTTATGGCATCTATGTCGGAACGGATGTCCGCAGCGCGAAAAAGGTTTGCGAGGTGCAGTTAGACGAGCTGTACGTCATTTCCAGACTGGAAGAGGCGCTTGCACCGGTACAGCCATATGAGCGTCTGGTTCCGGTCGAAACGGGCAAAAAGGGCATAGACGGAGAGCCGGTTCTGGAAATCGGAAAACAGGCAGCGCCTCTGCGGAGTGTCGATCTGGCAGAAAGAATTCGGACAGAACGCCCGGAGGCAGAGGCCTGCATCGGCGATCAGGGCTGGAAGTAGCGGATGTCTGTGATAAAAAGGTGACGCTGGAACAGTTTTTATCCCAGTTATCGGACGAAGATCTGGCATGCCTGGTCCGGGGAGAGGGCATGTGCTCTCCGAAGGCAACACCTGGCATTGCATCTGCATTCGGCGGTGTGACGGATTCCTTAAAGGCATTTGGAATCCCGGTTGCGGGCTGCTCGGATGGACCCTCCGGAATCCGTATGGACTGCGGAACCATCGCCTTTTCCCTGCCAAACGGCACACTGCTTGCCTGCACCTTTAATCCGGAGCTGGTGGAACAGCTTTATGAGATGGAAGGAATGGAGCTGCGCAAGAATCAGATTGACACGCTGCTGGGGCCCGGCATGAACATTCATCGCAATCCGTTAAACGGCAGAAACTTTGAATATTTTTCGGAAGACCCCTGTGTGGCAGGTACGATGGCTGCAGCTCAGTTAAAGGGCATGGGAAAATATGGTGTGACCGGAACGATTAAACACTTTGCGGGAAATAACCAGGAATTTAAGCGGCACGATGCAAACGGCGTTGTTTCCGAACGTGCGCTGCGCGAGATCTATTTAAAGGGCTTTGAAATCGCAGTAAAAGAAGGACATGCCTACAGCATTATGTCTACCTACGGACCGATCAACGGAATCTGGACAGCAGGCAACTACGACCTGCTGACGACGATTTTGCGGAAAGACTGGGGCTACCAGGGCGTGGTAATGACCGACTGGTGGGCGAAGATGAACGAGGAAGGCGAGGAAGGCTCCCAGAGCAATACGATTCCGATGGTGCGCGCCCAGAACGACGTTTACATGGTTGTTTCGGATTCTGCTTCGAACTCTGCAAATGACAACACGATGGAGGGCCTGGCAGATGGACGGCTCACAAGAGGACAGCTGGTCAGAAATGCAAAGAATATCTGTCATTTTCTGATGCGTTCTCCGGTGATGAACCGGTTCTGTGATCGGGAATTTGATGTATGTGAAGAAATTAACAATCCGGCAAAGGACGCGATGGCAGGAAATTTGATCGCAAGCCAGAAAGTAGAAAAAGAGACAAAGCTCGACCTGACAAAGCTGAGCACCCAGAAGGGCGTGCGCGCCGGGTATCTGCTGGACGTCTCCAAAGCAGGCAGCTATCAGATGATTTTTAAAATGCATTCCGGGGAAAATCCGTTTGCGCAGCTGCCGGTTTCCATCTTTGTCAACGGCGTCTTGCAGCAGACGACGACCTTTAACGGAACCGACAACAAGATCATAGAGCGTGCGGTAACGATAAGCTTCCCGGAAAGCGGGGAAAACCAGCTGACGCTGTTCTTTGGCGAGAGCGGGGTCCGCATGGATGAAATCCTTCTGGTGCAGGAATAGAACGGCATACAAGGGCTTTGCGTACGGACTGGAGGAAACGTGAAGAAAGAGAAACAAAAAGACAGAGAGGATAGACAGATCTGCATTGTGTTTGCGACGGCGCTTCTGGCGTGCGCGCTCTTTACCGGCTGCGGTGCTGCGAAGGAGGATAATCTTTCGCAGGGAATTGCGCTGGTGGAGCAGATGGACTATGAGGGCGCGCTGACCTGCTTCGAGGCGGCAGCCCTGAATAAAGAGGATATGCGTCAGGTTTACAGAGGGCAGGGGCTGGCTTACATGGGCATGACGGATTATGAGAATGCAGCGGCGAGCTTTGAAAAGGCGCTGGGGCAGAGCAGCCCGCGTCCGGATGCGATGGATTATGACATCAACTATTATCTGGCGACCGCCTATTATCGGAACGGACAGGTCGACAAAGCGATCCATGTTTATCAGGCAATCACGGATCTGAAGCCCGGGGAAAAGACCGCCTGGTACTTAAAAGGAACCATGGAGCTGGAGCAGGGCAGTACGGACGCTGCGAAAGCCGATTTTGATAAGGCGGTTGAGGCTGCGCCGAACGATTACGACATCCGGATTGATATTTTCTGCAGCTGCAGCAAATACGGACAGGACGATCTTGGAAAATCCTATCTGGAAAATGTTCTGGACGGCGACAGGAAGCGGATTTCGGATTTCGATCTCGGCAGAATCAGTTACTACCTGGGCGATTATGAGCAGGCCCGTACCTCTTTGGAAAAGGCGCAGGAAAACGGCGGTGCGGAAGCAGCGTCCCTGCTCGGTCAGACCTATGAGGCGCTCGGTGACTACAATTATGCGGCGAGTGTCTATAACACCTACCTGCAGAACAAAACGCCGGACGCGTCTTTGTACAATCAGCTCGGACTTTGCAAATTAAAGGGCGGCGATTATGAAGCGGCGCTTGCAGCGTTCCAGGCGGGGCTGGAAGTAGAGGGCAATACGGCGACGCAGTCGCTGATGTTCAACGAACTGGTAGCGTATGAATACCTTGGGCAGTACGATAAAGCGAAGCTTGCGATGGATCAGTACCTTGCTTTGTATCCGGACGATGAAAAGGCACAGCGGGAAGCGGTATTTCTGCAGACGCGGTAGCTCCACACACACGGACAGGACAGTATAGTCGCATGGCTGCTTAGAAAGAAATGTAGGGAATGACTATGGAGAAACGTGTAAAAATCAGAAAAACGGTTTTTGGCGGCGCGATCGCCCGTATCTGCTGTCTGGCGTTGTGCCTTTGTCTCGGATTGTCGATATCGATGACGGCACAGGCAGCATCCGGAAAAAAAGTGACGCCGGTTACGATGGCAGCAGTCGTCGGGGAAGAAAAAACGGTGACGCAGCAGGCGGATAAAACCTCTGCAGCACTTGGTATTTTACCGGCCGGCACGACGGTCAACGTATGCGGGCAGACCGGCAGCGGGAAAAGTGACATGTACCAGATTGTCTATGGAAATGCGATCGGCTATATCACACAGACAGCCTGCCAGCCGGTCTGCGTGGATGTAGCGATGACGGCAGCGCTTGCTGCACAGGCGGAAGCGGTGAAACAGCAGGTGGCACAGGCCCAAGCAGCAGCGGCGGCACTGGCAGCGCAGCAGGCGGCACTGGCGCAGCAGGCAGCAGTACAGCAGGAGGCGCTGGATCAGGCGCAGGCTGAGCAGAAAGCCCCCCTTCCGGCGGGCAGCGGCAACGTCATCTTCGTCGGGGACTCCCGCACGGGACAGATGGCGAATGCAGTCGGTGGAACGGCAGCATGGCCTGGTACGGCATTTGTGGCATGCTTTGGAGGTGGCGTGGACTGGCTTTCCACCGCCCAGGCGAAAAAGGACGTCGACCAGTATGTGACGCCCGGCTCAGTGATTATTCTCAATTACGGCGTCAATGATTTATCACGACACAACGATTATGTTGCGGCGATTAACCGATATGCACAGGATTGGATTTCGAAAGGTGCGACGGTGTATTTCGCCTCGGTCGGTCCGGTCGGGGAAAACGAATACGGAAAACGCAACTGGGCGGTAGAATATTTTAACAACCAGTTAAACAACCGGCTGGATGCCAGAATCGGACGACTGAATCTGTATGTGTTTCTGACGGGCAGCGGATATACCACGCAGGCAGACGGACTGCATTATGATGGTGCAACCTACGCAGCAATGTTCCAGTTTTTGATGCAGAGCATTGGAAGAATATGAAACAAAAATACGAACACATTCAGCTTCTGAGGGCGCTTGCCTGTATCGGAGTGTTTATCACCCACCTTGCACCGAGGCTGGGAGCGACGGGAAAAGCCGCGTGGCTTGCCAATCAGGGAGCGGCGGGCGTGTATCTCTTTTTTGTCCTCAGCGGCTATCTCGCCTGCTGTGACAGAAAGCTCCCGACGGCTGGAAAAAAAGAACTGCTGACCTATTATAAAAAACGTCTGGTGCGGATTCTTCCGCTGTATTATGGGGTGATTCTTTATAACATCCTGCTGCACGGGCTGATTTTAAAGGATATTCCGGCAGACCCGCAGGGCCTGTACTGGCTTCGGTATTTTTTCCTGACAAACAGCGTGATCCCTGCACCGAATGATTTTTGGGGAAACCTGAGCGCAACCTGGACGATCAGCCTGTTTATGGCATTTTATCTGCTTGTGCCGGTCTTTGTGCGCCTGATCCGAGGCTGTACGAGCGCGTTTTTCTGCTATGTACTGGCATTGATTCTGCGGTATTTGTGGGTAAAAACCGGATACGGTGATTACATGATGATTTTTTACTACCTGCATTATTTTCTGCTCGGTATGTTGGTCTGGGAGATCCATCAGGCGGGAAGGCGTATCGGCGCGCAGCTGCTTGTCTATATCGGCATGATTGCGGCAGCAGGTGCGGGTTTGGCCCTTGGCAGGGCGCAGACGGATTCGTTTATTTGGTGGTCGTGGTGCTTTGGCATGTTACTGCTTGCAGGCAGCGGCTTTCGGTTCTGCAGGAAAGGAATCGGCGGTCGGATTTCGGACGTTGTGCTGTGGACGGATCGGTATTCGTATGAGATTTATCTGGTGCATGCCGTCATTTTAGAAGGGCTCGGCATGGTGCGGGTACAGATCGGACTGCCGAACGCAGCGTTTCTGATTCTGGCGCTGCTTCTGACCGGCGCAGGTGCGGTACTTTCCAAAAAACTGATCGAAGACCTCATCGCCGGACTTGTTGCCCGAAGCAGAATGTGATACCATAGCAGAAGCTTGGAAAACTGACGCAAGCCAGGAAAACAAAAAGGAGAAAAAGATATGATTGACCAGTTAATTGCAAATATCAAAAAGACAAATGCTCCAATTGTTGTCGGACTGGACCCGATGATGAAATTTATTCCGGAGCAGATTCAGAAAGCTGCTTTTGCGGAATACGGCGAGACGTTAAAGGGCGCTGCAGAAGCGATCTGGCAGTACAATAAGGGCATCGTGGATGCAGTAGCGGATCTGATCCCGGCAGTAAAGCCGCAGATCGCCATGTATGAGCAGTTCGGCGTAGCAGGTCTGATCGCATTTCAGAAGACTGTCGCATACTGCAAAGAGAAAGGTCTGGTTGTCATCGGCGATGTAAAACGCGGCGATATCGGTTCCACTTCTGAGGCTTATGCGGTTGCCCATCTCGGAAAAGTAGTAGTGGGAGAAAAGAGCTATGCACCCTTTGACGAGGATTTTGCAACGGTGAATCCGTATCTGGGTTCCGACGGCATCAATCCGTTCATAAAGGTCTGCAAAGAAGAAAATAAGGGCATTTTTGTGCTGGTAAAAACTTCCAACCCCAGCAGTGGTGAGTTCCAGGATCGTCTGGTGGACGGCAGACCGTTGTATGAAATCGTCGGTGAAAAGGTTGCCGAATGGG
>ADJS01019848.1_pt1 | contig 16511 bp, 17 predicted proteins | sample 268128 | NCBI WGS metagenome assembly ADJS01 (sample SAMN00007486, study PRJNA43253) | human gut metagenome | isolation source: feces sample TS28 | reverse complement strand
ACATTAACTTTAATCTGACCCGGATATTCCAGTTCAGCTTCGATCTGTTTGGAGATATCTCTTGCCAACAGAACCATATCTGCATCTGTAACCTGTTCCGGTACTACCATTACACGAATTTCCCTGCCTGCCTGAATAGCAAAGGACTTGTCGACTCCCTTAAATTCATTTGTAATGTCTTCCAACTGTTTCAAACGGTTTGTGTAAGTCTCAAGTGTCTCTCTTCTTGCACCCGGCCTTGCTGCTGAAATTGCATCAGCTGCCTGAACAATACATGCAACAAGAGATTCCGGTTCCACATCTCCATGGTGAGACGCAACTGTATTGATGACAACTGCGGATTCTTTGTATTTCTTACAAAGATCTACGCCAATCTGAATATGTGAACCCTCTACCTCATGATCGATAGATTTACCGATATCATGAAGCAATCCGGCACGTTTTGCCATACGGACATCTACACCGATTTCTCCGGCGAGAATTCCTGAAAGCTGTGCCACCTCGATAGAATGTTTCAAAGCATTCTGTCCATAGCTTGAACGGAATTTCATACGTCCAAGAAGTTTCAGCAGTTCTGGATGGATACCGTGAACACCAACATCCATTGCTGCGTTCTCACCATCTTCACGAATCTGTGTTTCTACTTCTTTCTGTGCTTTCTCTACCATTTCTTCGATTCTAGCCGGATGAATACGTCCGTCAACGATGAGTTTCTCCAGAGCCACTCTGGCGATCTCACGGCGAATCGGGTCAAAAGCAGATAAAACGACTGCTTCCGGTGTATCATCAATGATCAGATCAACACCTGTCAGTGTTTCAAGAGTACGAATGTTACGTCCTTCACGTCCGATGATTCTACCCTTCATCTCATCACTTGGAAGCTGTACAACAGAAATTGTAGTCTCTGCGACATGGTCAACTGCACATTTCTGAATTGCATTTACCACGTACTCTTTTGCTTTCTTGCCAGCTTCTTCCTTGGCTCTGTTTTCCAGTTCCTTGTACATTCTGGCAACATCAACTTTGACATCATCTTCTACACTTCTGAGTAACTCGTCTTTTGCCTGGTCGGAGGTCAGACCGGAAATTCTTTCCAGTTCCTGTACTCCTTTTTGTTCAAGTTCGTCTACTTTCTTTTCTCTTTTTTGTAACTCAGCAACTTTTGCTGTGCACTCTGCCTCACGCTTTTCTACTGCATCCGCTTTTTTATCAACCGATTCCTCTTTTGATAAAACACGTCTTTCGTATTTCTGCAGCTCGGATCTTCGTTCCTTGGTTTCCTTCTCAAGTTCATTTTTCGTTCTGAGGGATTCTTCCTTTACTTCCAATAAAGCTTCTCTCTTCTTCGTCTCAGCAGTTTTTAAAGCTTCATCTATGATGCTTCTTGCTCTGTTTTCTGCTGTGCCAACAACTTCAGCATCTTTTTTAGCTTTGTTGTTAACCGCAACCTTGCAAGTAAGAGGAACCGCAATAAGCAGTGCGACCGCTACAGCGACAATTGCTACAATAATTGTAATTGCCACAGGAGCACCTCCTTATTTAGTTTTCATTGTACAAATACAACAATACAAGTTTAGCTGTTTTTAGGATTTATGTCAAGTTTTTCTACATAATTTTTAACTCATAACTGCTCAGGTACAGAACCATTATGAAATATCCATTTCTTCCAATACGGAAAAAATATCTCCGGACCGAAAACCACGTCGTGCCAGATACCCATACAGCCGTCTCATTTCCTTCTCATCAAGGCTGCTACCTGGAGCATATTTCTTCTCTACCATCTGCCGAAGGAGTTTCCTTTCATCCGGCATCTCCAGTTCTGCTGCTTCGTCCCATGCACTCTGGATCGTCTGACGGTCAATTCCTTTCTGCTGCAATTCCTGGAATATCTTCTGACGACTCTTGTCATGAATCCTGTACATAATATAATTCGTCGCATATCTCGCATCATTTACATATCCATAATCCTTCACATATGCGACAGCATCTGCTGCCAGAGCTTCCGAAAAGCCGGCACGGAGAAGCCGATCATATAATCCCTTCTCCGTGCGGTCCATATGTTCCAGAAGCTTCAGTGCTTTCTTACGAACTTCTTTCTGCTGCTGTTCCATATCTGTCATTCAATTATTCCTGCTCTTCTTCTGCATCCTGCGCTGCCGGATTCTGCTGTGCAGCCTCCTCTTCCGGAAGAAGATGATACTGGATTCTTACCTGTTTTTCGATTTCTTCACAGATTTCCGGATGATCTTTCAGGAAAATCTTCACATTCTCTCTTCCCTGTCCGATACGCTCTCCATTGTAAGAGTACCATGCACCACTCTTATTCACCACATTACATTCTGATGCAAGATCAAGAATCTCACCTTCTCTGGAAATGCCAGTACCAAACATAATATCAAACTCAGCCTGTTTGAACGGCGGAGCAACTTTATTCTTAACAACTTTGACCTTGACATGGTTACCAACCATCTCGCCACCCTGCTTCAGGGTTTCTGTTCTTCTGACATCAAGACGTACAGAAGCATAGAACTTCAGAGCTCGTCCACCGGTCGTTGTCTCCGGATTACCAAACATAACGCCAACTTTCTCACGAAGCTGGTTGATAAAAATAACCACACAGTTGGATCTGCTGATCGCTGCAGTCAGTTTTCTCAAAGCCTGCGACATCAGACGAGCATGCAGTCCAACATGGCTGTCTCCCATATCACCCTCGATCTCCGCCTTCGGAACAAGCGCCGCAACAGAGTCCACGATTACAATATCAACAGCCCCTGAACGAACCATTGTCTCAGTGATCTCCAGAGCCTGCTCACCATTATCCGGCTGTGAAATATATAAATTGTCAATATCAACACCGATATTCTTTGCATACACCGGATCAAGTGCATGTTCTGCATCAATAAATCCGGCAATTCCGCCTCTCTTCTGCACCTCAGCTACCATATGTAATGCAACCGTTGTCTTACCACTGGATTCAGGTCCGTAGATCTCCACGATACGTCCCTTCGGCACTCCACCGACTCCAAGCGCAATATCCAGTCCAAGAGAGCCTGTCGGAACCGCTTCTACTACCATATTAGAACTGGAATCCCCAAGCTTCATTACAGATCCTTTACCGTACTGCTTCTCAATATGTCCAAGAGCTGCCTCCAGCGCTTTCTGCTTCTCTTCATTAATCATCTTATGGATTCTCCTTATATTTTCTTAATTTCAAACGCTCATACCAAACCTATGTTCGTGTTTTCTTCTTATATGCTATTATAAATCGTCGGCAAAGTCAAGCAAAACTTTTCGACAAAAAGGGCACCGTTTCTGCACGGTGCCCTGCATCATATTTTGGTTTACTCCTTATTTATCACCGATCAGCCAGTTGTACATTTCTTCGTACTGTTTTGCAGAATGACTCCAGGAGAAATCTGCTGCCATGGCACGATCAACCATCTTGTTCCACTCGCGTTTATTATCGTAATATACACGTTCTGCATTGCGGACTGTTGCAAGCATTTCATGTGCATTGTAATTCGTAAAGCTGAATCCGGTACCTGTTCCTTCAAATTCATTGTACGGCTGCACTGTATCCTTCAGGCCGCCTGTCTCACGCACGATCGGAAGTGTTCCATAACGGAGACTCATCAGCTGGCTGAGCCCGCATGGTTCAAACAGAGACGGCATCAGGAATGCATCCGATGCTGCGTAGATTCTGTGTGAAAGCGGCTCATCATAATAAATCTGTGCCGATACTTTTCCATGATATTTCCAGTCAAAATGACGGAACATATTCTCATAGCGCTCTTCTCCTGTTCCAAGCACTACGATCTGTACAGCGTCCTGACAGAGTTCATCCATTACATATGCGATCAGGTCAAAGCCTTTCTGATCTGTCAGACGGGAAACGATTCCGATCAGCATCGCATTCGGGTCTTCATTCAGTCCAAGATCTTTCTGAAGCTGGATCTTATTCTTAACTTTTTCCTTACGGAAAGTCTTTGCATTGTAGTTTCTGGTAATACATTTATCTGTTTCAGGATTGAATACATCATAATCAATTCCATTGACAATACCTCGAAGATCATGTGCTCTGGCACAGAGAAGACCATCCAGACGTTCTCCATAGAACGGAGTCTTGATTTCTTCCGCATAAGTATTACTTACCGTAGTTACTGCATCAGCAAAAACAATTCCACCTTTCAGGAAGTTTGCATCTTTGTATGCTTCCAGTTTATCCGGTGCAAAATAATAATCAGAAAGTCCTGTGATTCCCTGAACAGTCTTTACATCCCATACTCCCTGGAATTTCAGATTGTGAATTGTCATAACTGTCTTGATTCCCCAGAAAAATTCATTTTGCTGGAAGGAATCATGCAGATATACCGGAACAAGACCTGTCTGCCAGTCGTGACAGTGGATCACATCCGGGCGGAAACCGATAACCGGAAGGACAGACAATACAGCCTTTGAGAAGAATGCAAATTTTTCAAGATCCCATGGGGCACTGTCATATGGCTTCGGTCCACTGAAATAATATTCATTATCGATAAAATAAAACTGGATTCCTTCGTATTCCATATGCATAATGCCAACATAGCAGTTTTTGTATCCCAGATCCATATAAAAATGAGTAATGTATTCCATTTTATCTTTCCATTCCTGTTTCATACAGGCATATTTCGGCAAGATAACACGGACATCAAAATAGCGCTTATCAAAACATTTCGGAAGTGCACCAGCTACATCGGCAAGTCCTCCTGTTTTAATAAATGGTACCGCTTCTGATGTTGCAAATAAAATTCTTTTCATCTGTAAATACCCCTCCTTGTATCTCGATGCCAGATTATTGTTATTTCGAACATCCGCTCGTTATTTTCTGACATTTCCGTCTGTGACAGACCTTTTGTTTATTATACTCCAAAACCATCTTGTTGAAAAGAGTGATTTTTGTATTCAAGGCGAATTTTATCTGCAATAAGTGCAATAAATTCAGAGTTGGTCGGTTTGCCTTTTCCTGTGCTGACCGTGTACCCAAACAGTGCATCGATCGTATCCATCTTGCCTCTGCTCCATGCAACTTCGATCGCATGACGGATAGCCCTCTCCACCCGGCTCGGAGTAGTCTGATGTTTTTTTGCAATTGTCGGATAAAGTACTTTTGTGATCGAATTCAACATTTCCATATCGTTAACAGACAGAATGATCGCATCTCTCAGATACTGATAGCCTTTTATGTGTGCCGGAACACCAATTTCATGTATAATATTCGTCACATCTGTTTCCAGATTCCGTTTTCCGTAAGGCGCCGGTTCCTCTCTCACCGCCTGTCGCACCGGTTCTCTCATTTTTCGTTCATTTCCCCTGCGTATATGTTTGATACGACTTAAGAGCACCTGTTTGTCAAAAGGTTTCAGCATATAATAATATGCGCCAAGATTGAACGCATCTTCTGTGATTCTTTCCTGTCCCACCGCCGATACTACAATAAAAGCCGGCTGTTTCTTTACTGAACTGTCATGACTGCAGTGTTCCATAACGGTAAGTCCATCCATCTTCGGCATAATGATATCCAATACAACAACATCCGGTTCTTTTTCTCTGATGATGCTGCAGATTTCTTCTCCATTGTGTGCTTTTCCGACCAAAGTCAGGTCTTTATCTTCTTCGATCATCTGACCGAGTATGTCAGCCATTCTAACGTTATCATCTGCAATCGCCACATTTAATTTTTCCATGAGGCCTTTCCCTCCTAACCAACAAAAATCTTCTTTCTTACAACAAGGACATTATAGTGGAAAGGCCTTCGCGAAATCAAGCCGAAACTGGCTGAAATACGGCATTTTCGTTCGTCCTGAATCGACTTTTTCAGATATTTTCCAGCATGTTTTCTGCAAAAATACCATATCCTCCTGTAGAATCCTGTATAAAAACATGCGTGACAGCTCCCACGAATTTTCCATTCTGAATCACCGGGCTTCCACTCATTCCCTGTACAATTCCTCCTGTCAGTTCCAGAAGTTCGGAATCTGTCACCTGAATTACAAAACTTTTATTTGTATCTTCATGATTCATGTCAATTCTTGTTATCTCAGCATCGAATTCACGTACCGTTCCATCCACACAGCACAATATGGATGCCGGTCCGATTTCCAGTTCCTGTTTGTATGCAACTTCCATCTTTCGCAATCCAAGCTCCTCCGGCAGTTCTGATAATTTTCCATAAATTCCCTGTTCACAGTTTTTTTCTATACTTCCGATAATTTTTTCCGCCTCATAATGAATCAGACCGGAAAGTTCACCCGGACTTCCGCTGCTTCCTTTCTGGATCCCAACGATCTGTGCCTGATACAGGTCACCATCATCAATATGAAGAAGCTCTCCGGTATCTACATCGCTGATTCCGTGACCAAGTGCTCCGTAATTTCCATTCTGATCAACAAATGTGAGTGTCCCGATTCCCTGTGTATTATCTCTCACCCATATACCCAGCTTATACTCGCCCTTGATATCTTTTACCGGACTCAGCGACAGAGGAATCTTTTTTCCTTTTCTTATTACCTGCAACTCCACAGTATCCTGTTTCAGCTTTTCGAGATCTTCTACAAGATCTTTTTTAGTTTCAATAATTTCATCATTAAATGCAACGATATAATCTCCCGGCTCTATAATTTTTTCTGCCGGTTCCTCCGCACGGCCTTCTTCAGAAATAATCTCACCGGTATCAATTACCAGTACTCCGTCGGTTTCCATATAGATTCCGACAGTGCTTCCACTGACAAGCACTGTCGTACTGTCTGTGGGGATTACTTTGACATCTTTAAACGGTATCACTCCCAAAATTCTGCTGGATAACAGATAACTTCCATCTCCGGAAACCGTAATTGCATCATCAAAAGAAAGCAGCGGATAATCCAGTACATTCTTCACCTGCTGTTCCTGACTTTCTGTCACATAAAGCTCATCAGGAATCTTCCTGTCAAGATATCGATATCCCAGCCATATCACCGTCAGCAGATCCAGACATATGATCCACCAGAGAAGATGCCTGTATTTTGTTCTTCTGTCCATTCTGCCACATCCTTTCTTTTGTAAAACCAAACTCTCTTCCACCAACATTTTTACAGAAAAAAAAGAGAAGCGATCCTGTTGGATCATCCTCTCTTATTATGCTGTGAATACAGCTATTTCAGTCTTGTATTTTTATGAACCCGTGCCAATTCTTTCATTTCTTTTGCGTTTTCAAAAACTGCCTGTGTAAGTTCAGCTCCACCCAGAAGTCTGGCAAGTTCTCTCACAGAATCATCTCCTTCCAGCGGATGAATCTCCGTGATCGTTTCTGTACCCTTCTGATGTTTTTCGATTTCAAAATGTGTATCTGCCATTGCAGCAATCTGCGGAAGATGCGTAATACACAATACCTGGTGACATTTTCCGATAACTGCCATTTTTTCGGATACTTTCTGCGCTGTCCTGCCACTGATACCTGTGTCGATCTCATCAAAGATCAATGTCTCTATCTGATCTCTGTCTGCAAGAATTGCTTTTATTGCAAGCATGATCCTGGAAAGTTCACCGCCAGATACAATCCTGCCTAATGGTTTTACGCTCTCACCCGGATTGGTAGAAATTTCATATTCTATATCATCAAACCCATTATCTGTATATTCTTTTTTTCGTTGAAAATCAATATGAAACTGTACGTCCAGAAAATTCAGATCTTTCAATCCCTCAATAATCTTATCCGTAAGCATCTGGCTGTATTTTTTCCGGATAACAGAAAGTTTATCCGAAACAATTTCAAGCTGTGCTCTGCTTTTTTCTACTTCAGCTTTTGCTCTCCGGAAATTCTCCTCATATCTGTCAAGATCTTCCAGTTTTTGTTTCTGGTTGCCGCAGTATGTGTGGATTGCCTCGATTGACTGTCCATACTTTGCTTTGAGATTGTTGATCAGATCCAATCTTCTTTCTGTTTCATAAAATGTTTCTCCGTCAAAGTTCAGTTCATCCACATAAGAGGAAAGCTCTCTGTTGAAATCATTCAAAAGCCCATCGATTTCCTGAAGTGCTGATGACATGGATTCCAGCTGGCTGTCATACTCCGTGACACGCATCAGCTCTTTCACTGCATTTCCAACCGCTTCTCCGGCTCCCTGCACGGAATCATTTCCTGTCAGATCCCGCACCTCCTGCAGAGTCTCAAGAATCTTCTTCCCGTTATCCAGCTTACGGTACAGCTTTTCCAGTTCTTCATCCTCTCCCGGATTCAAATTCGCGCTTTCAATTTCTTTAATCTCAAATTCCAGGAAAGCACGCTCTCTGTTTCTCTGTTCTTCATCCATATCAAGAGACTTTAATTTTTTTAGGCTGTCACGATATGTACGATATGCACGATTCACTTTTTCTTTGACCGGATAGATTTCATCTTTACCATATGCATCCAGAATCTCCAGCTGTTTATCCTGATAAAGCAGAGACTGGTGCTCATGCTGCCCGTGTATATCCAAAAGGCAGGAAGCTACTGCTTTCATCTGTCCAACCGTGCAGGTCTCCCCATTAATCTTGTTGATACTCCTGCCATCCAGAATTTTACGTGTCAGCAATACCTGTCCTTCTTCCAGCTCAATCCCCAGTTTGCCCAGCGCTTCTTCAGCTCTTGGATTTTCACCTGAAACAACAGCTCCACCAGTGCATATGACGCACCTTCGCGGATCATATCCTTTGCAATTCTGCTGCCCAGGATCAGCTGCATGGAACCCAGCAGAATCGATTTACCTGCTCCTGTCTCACCAGTCAGAATATTCAGTCCCGGCCCAAATTCTACTTCAATATCTTCAATAAGTGCCAGATTCTTCACATGAAGATGAACTAACATAATTTCAGAATTCCTTTCAGCTTCTCAGCAACAATTTCTGCCTGCTCTGCATCACGTGCCACACACATGACTGTATCATCTCCGGCAATACTTCCAAGAATCTCCTTCCATTTCAGGGCATCCAACGCAGCCGCCACCCCCATGGCCATTCCCGGCACAGTGCGGATCACAAGCATATTCTGACCTACATCAAGTGATGTCAGTGTATCCTGGAGAATCCTTGTGTATTTGTCTCCCAGTTCCGCAGACGGTTCTGTAAGAATCGCGTAACGGGATTTTCCATCTTTTCCTGCAACTTTCATAAGCTTCAGTGCCCGGATATCTCTGGAGACTGTAGCCTGTGTTACTTTGAATCCTGCCTCATTCAGTCTGGCAGCAAGTTCCTCCTGTGTATCAATATCATATTCCTGGATCAGTTCTATGATCTTTTCATGTCTTGCACTTTTCACTGCATTACCTCCATCACATTGTCACTGTTATTCCATCTTCTGCCGTAATACCTCTACAAAGCTTAAATGATTTAATTTCAGGATTTTCACACTGGCTGAAGCTTTTTGAATCACGATCCTGTCTCCCGTCACGATCGGAATTTCTGTATCTCCGTCAAAAGAAGCAAGCCCCTGTTCCTGAACCTGCCTGCGGCCTTCTCCCAGCTCTACTGTAATAACATCTTCCTCCGGAAAAATAATACTGCGGGTATTCAATGTATGCGGAGCGATCGGTGTCATCAGCGTCATCGCCGCATTTGGAGATACAATAGGTCCTCCACATGAAAGGCTGTAACCGGTAGAACCTGTCGGTGTGGCAATAATAATTCCATCTGCATTATACGAATTAAGATAGACATCATTCACATAATTTTTAAATCTTACAACTCGAAGGGGGCCCTCTCTGCCTATTACAATATCATTCAGTGCAATGTCCTGCCCAATGATCTTATCACCATGCCAGACTGTTCCTGTAAGCATCATTCTTTCTTCGATCTCATAGTCATCTGCGATCAGTTTATCCAGTGCAGCATGTATCGACTGTCTGTCTACTTCAGCCAGAAACCCCAGCGTCCCAAGATTGATTCCCAGCATTGGAATTTTTCTGTAAACAACATCTCTGGCAGCCTGAAGAAGTGTACCATCACCGCCCAGAACCAGAATACACTGTGTTCCCTCTGGAATCAGTTCCGGATTTGTATAATGGTATGCCCCTTCCAACTTACGTTCCGCCTGCTGAACCTGACATTTCTTTCCATTTTTTTCAGATAAGAAACAATTTCATTTGTGATCTGAAAATCTTTATCTTTATCATTGTTTGTGATGATATAAAACTTATCCATCTCCCCTAGACCTTCCTTAATCCAGTTGACTGTGTGCCTCCTGCACTACAGCCTCAGGTGTTACTTCAAGAGAGGACTGGATCACTTCCCCTTCCGGTCTCTTTTTCAAATGAAGCAAGTATTCAATATTTCCCTCTGGTCCCTTGATCGGTGAAAAAGAAAGATGGCACGGCTCCATTGCAATTGTAGACGCATAAGCGATCACTTTTTCAATGACTTCCAGGTGCACTGCCGGATCACGTACAACGCCTTTTTTCCCAACTTTTTCTCTTCCGGCTTCAAACTGCGGTTTGATCAGACAGACGATCTCTCCATCATCTGTAAGGAGGTTTCTCACTGGAAGAAGCACTTTTGTCAGAGAAATGAAAGAAACATCTATCGATGAAAACTGTGCTGGCTCCTGCAGATCTTCCGGAAGTACATAACGGATATTCGTTTTTTCCATACATACCACTCTCGGATCATTACGAAGTTTCCAGTCAAGCTGTCCATATCCGACATCGATTGAATAGACCTTCACTGCACCATTCTGGAGCATACAGTCTGTAAATCCGCCAGTGGATGCACCAACATCCATACATACCTTTCCATCCAGAGAAACGCCAAAATTATTCATGGCTTTTTCCAGTTTCAGTCCTCCACGGCTTACATATGGAAGTGTATTTCCGCGTACTTCAATCTTCACCGTCTCCTTGAACATTGTTCCCGCTTTATCTTCTTTCTGTCCGTCCACATAAACATCTCCGGACATAATATATGCTTTTGCTTTCTCTCTGGAAGGTGCAAGTGCACGCTCTACCATCAAAAGATCCAGTCTTTTCTTCATTCCTGCTCCTCATATTCCTCAATCGCATCAAGAATATCCGGTGCTGAAAGCCCGATTTTGGCTCTCAGACTGGCAATTTCTCCATGCTCTACAAAACGATTCCAGATAGCGATCGGAAGTACTCTTACTTCCGGATGACATGCTTCCATATAAGCTGCCACATGCTCACCAAATCCACCGTTTCTGACATTTTCTTCTACTGTTACAAATAATTTATGATCTTTTGCAAGCTCATCAAGAAGCTCTGTATCCAGTGGCTTCACAAATCTTACATTTACAAATGTTGGATTTTCACCTTTGTTCTTCAGTTCTTTGCAGACCTGTTCACAGACCTCCGTCATGCTTCCAACAGACAGAAGTGCTGTTTTCTCTCCACGGTAAAGAACTTCACTTTTTCCAAAACGTATCGGGCTGTCAAATTCCTCTAGTCCCTGATATGCAGTGCCTTTGGGATAACGGATTGCACATGGTCCTGCCGCATGAACTGCAAATTCCAGCATTTTTTCAAGTTCTCTTCCATTTTTTGGTGCCATGACCGTCATATTGGGCATCATTGTCAGATAAGACAAGTCAAAATTTCCCTGATGTGTCTCTCCATCTGCTCCTACAAGACCTGCCCTGTCAATCGCAAAGATCACGTGCAGCTTCTGCATGCAGACATCATGAAGCATCTGGTCTACTGCCCTCTGTAAGAAAGAAGAATAAATCGCTACGACTGGTATCACGCCACCCAGGGCAAGGCCGGCTGCAAAACTGACTGCATGCTCTTCGGCAATTCCAACGTCAAATAATCTGTCCGAAAAAACTTTTTCAAAAGCCTTCAGTCCGGTTCCCTCCTTCATTGCCGCTGTAATGCCGACAAGCTTCGGATTTTCTTTTCCCAGTTTCACCATAGCCTGTGAAAATACATCTGTATACGTCGGTCCTTTCTTCACAGAAAGCTGTCTGCCAGTTTTTATGTCAAACGGGCCAGTTCCATGGAACTGATCCGGATGCAGACTTGCCGGTTCATATCCTCTGCCTTTGTGCGTCAGGACATGAACGATCACTGGTCCTTCCACACGTTTTGCTTCGTTAAAAAGTTTCATCATCTGCCGCATATTGTGTCCGTCAACCGGTCCAAGATACGTCAGTCCCATATTTTCAAAAAGCATTCCCGGTATGATCAGCTGTTTGATACTGCTCTTGGTCCTGCGCATGGTATCTACAACCGCAGTACCTACCTTCGGTACCTTCTTAAGCGTCTTAGTCACATTCAGTTTCATTCCCGTGTAAGCTTCCGCTGTACGCAATGCACTGAGATAAGAAGACATTCCACCAACATTTTTGGAAATAGACATATTATTATCATTGAGTACAATAATAAAATTGGTTTTCAATTCTGCTGCATTATTCAATGCTTCATATGCCATGCCACCTGTCAGTGCACCATCTCCGATCACTGATACGACACGATAATTCTGTCCAAGCAGATCTCTGGCTCTTACATAGCCCAGCCCCGCTGAGATTGAATTAGAACTGTGGCCTGCATCAAATGTATCACAGTCACTTTCACAGCGTTTCGGAAATCCACTCATTCCGCCTTCTTTTCGAAGATTTTTGAATTCTTCTTTTCTTCCTGTCAGAATCTTATGGGTATATGCCTGATGTCCCACATCCCATACGATCTTATCCTGTGGAAGATCCAGCACATTATGCAAAGCCAGTGTCAGTTCCACTACCCCAAGATTCGATGCCAAATGGCCTCCTGTCTGGCTGACTGACTCAATCAGGAACTGTCTGATCTCATCTGCAAGCTGTGGAAAATCTGCCAACGCTATCTTGTGTATATCATTAGGCTTATTGATCTTTTCCAACATCCTTCGTATCCCTCTTTCATTTCCTGCGGGTTGCCATTTCCATGACCAGCTCCGTCAGGAACTCATTTTTATTATACAGTCTGTCCAGAACTGCCAGAGCTTTTTCAGAAAGTTCTCTGACCTGCTCAGATGCTTTCTGTACCCCAAAAAGAGTCACATAAGTAACTTTGTTGTTTTTTCATCACTGTGTACCGGCTTTCCCAGTTCCTGACTGGTACTTGTCACATCCAGAATATCATCCTGTATCTGGAATGCCAGACCAATATCCGATGCAGCCTGTTCGATCATGGAGGTCTGTTCCTCGTCCGCTCCTGCCAGAACAGCTCCTGCCATCATGGACGCTTCGATCAGTGCAGAAGTTTTGTGTTCATAAATGTAATCGAGAAGGTCCTTCTCCAATGGTTTGCCATCATTTTCCACATCAACACTCTGACCGCCCAGCATACCGTAAATACCTGTTTTTTCTGCCATGATCCGCACAGCCCGGATCACCCTGTCTTTGTCATCTGTCAGTTCAAATGCACGAAACATGGTCTCATAAGCATAATTCAAAAGTGTCACACCGCTTAATACGCCCATTGCCTCACCATACACTTTGTGCGTAGTCAGACGACCACGGCGATAATCATCATTATCAATTGCCGGCAGATCATCATGTATCAGAGAATGTGTATGAATCATTTCGATTCCCGCCATAAACGGTTCAGCAAGTTTCTCATCCCCTCCAAATAATCGAAGAGTCTCCAGAAGAAGGATCGGCCTCAGTCTCTTGCCGCCGGCACACATGCTGTAGTTCATCGCTTGTGCCATCGTTTTGGAAAATCCACGTTCTTCCGGAAGCCATCTGCGGATCACTTCTTCTGCATAATCTGTTCTCTGCTGTAATTCTTCTTTAAAATTCACGTAATGTCCCATCCTCATCCATCTGAAGCATCTTCTTTTCTACAGTATCCAGTCTGTCACTGCAGTATTTCAGAAGCTCCATACCTTTTTTGTATAAACGAAAAGAATCCTCCAGCGATGTGTCACCACTCTCCAGCTTTTCAGCAATGGTGTCCAGTTCCTGAAAGACTTCTTCTATTTCTCTGTTCTGTGTATCTATTTTCTGAATCTGTTCTGTCATTTATTCCAGTCTTCCTTCCTGCTGCTTCGCACTTCTGCCTCGATCACACCATCTGTCACAGAAATCTCCAACAGATCTCCGGAATGTACCTGTTTTGTGGATATAATTCCATTTCCCTCTCTGTCCGAAACAAAAGAATATCCCTGATTTAATTTATACAAAGGAGACAGTCCTCTGTATCGTTCCAGATAGATTCCAAGCATATGTCTTTCTTCTGCAATGCGGTTTTTCATTGCTCTTCGAAGCAATTCATCAAGATCAGCCAGACGCTGTCTGTTATCCCTGAGCTTTGCTTCCGGGTTCAGATACTGAAAACGCATCTGATACTGCATCAGCTGTGCACGGCCAAGTTCTGCCATGCGCTGCATTGCCTTCTGCATACGGTCTCTGAGGCCAGCAATATTCTGCAGTATCTGTCTGAAATCCGCTACTGCAAGTTCTGCAGCTGCCGAAGGCGTTGGGGCACGAAGATCTGCCACAAAATCTGCGATCGTAAAATCAGTTTCGTGACCTACTGCCGAAATAATGGGCGTCCTGCACTCAAAAATAGCTCTGGCAACTTTTTCTTCATTAAATGCCCAGAGGTCTTCGATCGATCCACCGCCTCGTCCGACAATAATCACATCAACCTCTGCCTGATCCAGCATATGGATTCCACGTACAATACTGTCTGCTGCTCCTTCTCCCTGTACAAGTGCCGGATACAAAATAATCTGCAGATAAGGATCACGTCTCAGTGAAATATTTCTTATATCCTGCACGGCCGCTCCCGTAGGCGCAGTAACGACTCCCAGCCTGTGGATAAAAGCCGGAATTGGCTGTTTGTACTCCTGTGCAAACATTCCCATCTCTTCAAGCTCTGTCTTCAACGCCAGAAATCTCTCATAAAGTGCACCTGCTCCTTCAAGCGAAATTTCTTTTGCATACAGCTGATATCTGCCATCCCTCTCATATACATCCACGGCACCACCTACTACGACACGGTCACCGTCTTTCATTCGAAATGCCAGTCCTCTTCTGTGTCCGGCAAACATTACACAGGAAAGCACTCCTGTCTCATCTTTCAGTGAAAAATAAATGTGTCCACTGGTATGATATTTGCAGTTGGAAACTTCTCCCTTTACATAGATCTTCTGCAGAATAAAATCCTGTGTAAACATATTCTTGACATATCGATTGATCTGGCCCACTGAAAAAATATTTTTCATTTTTATTATTCTGTGCTTTCTTCAGACGCTCTCTCAGGATTTTTCTGATCTTTGGAAGCTTTTCCATCCTTTTTGGATGAACGAATGATAATCTTTGCAGAATGAGTCTGACGACGTGGTTTCTTATGTTCCTCACCGGAGTCCTTCTTACCACTGGCGATTTTTCCAAGAATACCGTTAACAAAAGAGCCGGAGTCTTCCCCACCAAAAAGTTTTGCCAGTTCTACTGCTTCGTTGATAGCAACTCCAACCGGTACTTCTTCATCCATTTTCATTTCATAAACAGCCAGACGCAATGCAGTCAGGTCAACACGGTTCATTCGTGTAGTTTTCCATCCACGGCTGTATTCATTCAGGATCTGGTCGATCTCATCCAGATGTTCCAGAATATGCTGATATTTGTTCTGTATTGCTTCCTGATCTTTTTCTTCCAGTTCTCCTAGTGTATCAAAATACATGGAAACCTGATCTGACATTTCATTTTCAGAATTAAACTGTGTCATAAACAGCAGTTTAAAAATATGTTCTCTCTGTTCGCTTCTTCGCATGTTTCCTCCTAAAGAAAAAAGGAAAGGTTTACTTTCCTTTTTTCTCTCTTCCAATTTCCTTTACTTATCATTCTCCATATCAACACCTGCAATACGGATGTTTACATCTGCTACTTCCAGGCCTGTCATATTCTCAATGGATGATTTAACTTTGTCCTGAACTTTCTTACTGACTTCCAGAATATTCTTTCCAAATTCAATATTCAGAGTAAGATCCACGGTAACCACACCTTCCAGTACAGTGATCTTAACACCCTTGGAAAGATTCTTGACGCCAAGCTTGCTTACCAGTTCATTGGTGATATTTCCTTCCATGGAAGCGACACCCTCAACTTCTGTGGCCGCAAGTCCTGCGATAACAGTTACTACTTCATCAGCAATCTTAACTTCACCAATCCCACCTACATCCTGTAATTTATAAGTTGTTCTTTTTTCTGCCATTCCAATTCCTCCTGCGGATTTCGAATCGAATTTTGTTATTGTTCACTCCGTTCACAATAACGAATCTGTCAATTATTTATAGGCTTAGTATATCAAATCTGACTGCAAAATAAAAGCGTTTATTTACTGAATTCTGTCAGTACCAGATCTGGATTACGGTCTTCTGTCATGCCTACGCTCCATGCGTTTACAAACAAAAGCAGTGGATTGCCCTTCAGGTCTGTAACCTTCTTCATATCGGAAGTTCCGACAATCTTGGCAACATCAACTTCTTCTTTATTTGCAATCCAGCGGATATGCTCATATGGCAGGTTTT
>ADJS01013821.1_pt1 | contig 16543 bp, 14 predicted proteins | sample 268128 | NCBI WGS metagenome assembly ADJS01 (sample SAMN00007486, study PRJNA43253) | human gut metagenome | isolation source: feces sample TS28 | reverse complement strand
CGTACTCTTCCAGCAGTTCCCGCTCAAGGAAGGGGGTCTTGACGCCCTCGCGGTCGCGGTAGGTCTCGTGACCCTTTCCGATGACGGCGATCAGGTCACCCTCCTGTGCGTGATCCACTGCGTAGTGCAGGGCGTCCAGACGGTCGGGGATCTCCACGAACTTTGCGTCCGGGTTGCCCTTGTTCATGCCCTCGCGGATATCCGCAATAATATCCTCTACCTTTTCAAAGCGGTTGTTGTCCTCGGTGAGGATGGAGAAATCGGCCATCTTGGCGCAGATCTCGCCCATGCCGTAGCGGCGCAGCTTGGAGCGGTTGCCGCCGCAGCCAAACACTACCACCAGACGGTGGGGCTTGTAGGCGCGCAGGGTTGTAAGCAGGCTCTCGGTGGATACCTCGTTGTGGGCGTAATCCAGCAGGATGGTGAACTTTTTGCTGATGGGCACCAGCTCCACACGGCCCTTCACCACGCACTTGCCCAGACCATCGTGGATGGCGGCATCCGGCAGACCCAGCACCTTGCCCACGGCCAGCGCAGCCAGCGCGTTGTACACGCTGAACTCGCCGGGCATATTCACTTTCACGTCCATCTCGTCCTTGCCGGTAACGTGGAAGGCAACGCCCAGAAAATCGTGGGTGCGCAGCAGTTTGTAGCCGGTCTCGCGGTAGTCGGCCTTTTCATCGCGGCCATAAGTGACCAGCTTGCAGGTATGGCCTTCCAGCAGGGCGGCGGTGTTCTCGTCGTCAATGTTCACCACGCCCACATCGCAGCGCTTGAACAGCTGTCCCTTCCAGCTGCGGTACTCCTCAAAGGTCTTGTGCTCGCCGGGGCCGATGTGATCCGGCGAAAGGTTGGTGAACACGCCCACATCGTAGTGCACGCCCGCCACGCGGTCCATCATCAGACCCTGACTGGATACCTCCATCAGCGCGGTATCGCAGCCGGCATCCAGAAACTCCCGGAAGGTCTTTTGCAGCTCGTAGCTTTCCGGGGTGGTGTTGGCGGTGTCCTTGTGGCGTCCCATATAGTAGATGCCGTTGGTGCCGATCATGCCCACCTTGCGGCCTGCGGCCTCCAGTACGCTTTTGATCATGTGGGTGGTAGTGGTCTTGCCCTTGGTGCCGGTGACGCCGATCATGGTCATCTGCCGGGCAGGGTTGCCGAAGAGGTTGGCGCTCATCAGCGCCATGGCATAGCGGCTGCTCTCCACCTTGACCACGGTCACCCCGGGCAGGGCAGAAAGGTCGATATCGTGCTGGATGACCAGCGCGCTGACCCCCTTGGCGGCGCAGTCAGCGGCAAACGCGTGGCTGTCCCGCTGGGTGCCCACGATGCACACGAACAAAAGCCCCGGGGCAGCCTTGCGGCTGTCGTAGATGATATCTGCGATCTCAGTATCCAGACTGCCCTGCACAAGGGTAAAGGGCACGCCTTCCATCAGTTGTTCCAGCTTCATACAGTCTCCTCCAAAGAGCTTCTTTACATGGGGTTTTCTTCTTCGTTGGCCGTCATGCGGTCAGGGTGGGTCAGGGGCAGCTGCTCGGTGTCCGCGTCAGCTGCCGGTTCGGTGGTGTCGACAGCATCCGCGCTTTCTGCGCTTTCCGTGCTGTCGGCAGTGTCCTCTGCCGGGGCGGGTTCCTCGGCCTTGGGCGGTACCACATAGCCGGAAGGCAGAGTGGGCTCGCCCTGTGCAAAATAGATCTTGCGGGTGCTGCTGGCGCTGGTATGGCTGAAATCCAGCCGCCCGGTATCGGTGGGGCCGCAGCCCTTGCCGTCGGCGTTGGTCAGTACATAGCGGGCGCGGTCCAGCTTATAATCCAGATCGTTCAGCGTACCTAGCAGCACGCTGATGCGGTCCTGATACAAAAATGCGAGCTGCTCGGTGTCTGCCACTTCCAGCCGTGTCACGTCCTGCGACAGACCGTATTCCTCCAGCTTGCTGCGCAGTGTGCGCAGCGCTTCCATGCGGGCGGTCTCGGTGCTCACCGTGCTTTCACTTTCGGCGGTTTCCGACCCGGAGGCGCTTGCCGCGTCCGCATCGTCCACGAACCAGAAGCCCTGTCCCGGGGTGGTATCCTGCAGCTTGCCGCCGTACAGGGTGCAAAGTCCCTCAGGCTGGGTGCTTTCCTCGGACAAAATCTTCCATTTGTCCGAGATCACAAGCCACTTGCTGCCGTTTTGCACCGCGTAGGCGGGCACAGCCTCGGTCACCTGCACCACCACGGTGTTGGGGTAGTCCCGGATCACCTTGATGGAGCCCAGCAGCGGGAAGTTCTGCTCCAGCACCGCGGCCTTTTCGCCGGGTTCAAAGCTGAAGATGTTTTCCTCCAGCTGCACGCCCATCCGCTGCAAAATGCTGTCTGCGGTATAGCCCGCGATCTCGGTCACCTGTTTGCCGTCCGGGGTCTGCACCTGAATGGAATTGATGCGGAACAGCATGGTCATGGTCAGGTAGATGCCTGCGCCAATGACGCACAGCAGCATGGCAAAGGCGGTCAGGCGGCGCAGCATCCGGCGGCGCCGCAATGTGGCGCGGGTCACCTTGCGCTTTTTGCGCATTTCCCGCCGGGCAGGGCTTTGCTGCGGGGCGTCCTGCGCCGGGCGCAGGCGCTGACCGTTGCCCGCCGGGTGCTGCCGGTTTGCATTCTGGTAATTCTGGTTTTTCCGGCTGTTCTGCCCGCTGCGGGCATTGTTTGCCGGGCGGCGCTGCTTGCCGCCAGACTTCGCGTTTTTGGGTCTGCTGCCCGCCGGGCGGCTGCCAGAGGGATACTGGGTGGTATTGCTTCCCTGCCCCTGCGCCGGGCGGCGGGGCTGGGTCTGGGTGGGGAACTGGATGCTGTTATCTGCCCGGGAGGAGCGCACGCTGCCGTTGGCGCTGCGGGAGGGCGGGCGGCTGAGCGGCTCGCCATTGTAGCCGTAGCGGCTGCTGCCGGTGCTCCGGGGCGTATGATCCTGCGAAGGCGCAGAGGTGCGCGCCACATCCCGGTTCAGGTCATAGGGTCTCGGGTTCCGGGGTCTGCCGTTGCGGTCACGGTTCTGCTGCATCATTCGCACCTTCTTTCCTGTTTATTCCGGAGCTGCATCACGGGGTCTTTACCAGCTTGAGCAGCGCCGCAGTGATGCGGTCCAGACTGTCGTCCACAGACAGGCTGCGGGCGTTTTTGCCCATCTCGGCCAGCTTGCCGGGCTGTGCCAGCATGGCAGAAACCGTCTGCACCAGCTTTTCACCGGTCAGGTCTTTTTCTTCGATCACCACAGCCGCCCCGGCCTTCTGCAGTTCCATGGCGTTGTAGTACTGGTGGTTCTCCGCCACATTGGGGCTGGGGATCAGCACAGCGGCGCGTCCCACAGCCTCCAGTTCGGCCAGCGTCAGCGCACCGGCGCGGCTGATAACGAGGTCTGCCGCAGCCAGCAACTCCGGCATATTGTTGATGTATTCCTTTACCACAAGGCTGTCACCGGGGGCAAAATCCTTCTGCTTTTGCAGCTGCTCAAACAGCTGCACGCCGTACTGGCCGGTGGCGTGCAGGTGCAGCACCGGCTTGTGCTCGTGCTGCTCCCAGGCGCACAGGTCTGCCACCACCTCGTTCACCCGGCGTGCGCCCAGGCTGCCGCCGAAGGACAGGATGACGGTGCGGTCGCCCGCACCCAGCTGTGCACGGATGGCCTCGCGATTCGCGGCCTGTACAAACACCTCCGGCCGCACGGGGTTGCCCACCACAAGGGTCTTGTCCGGTGCGCCCAGCTTTTCCACGGCGGCGGGCACGGCGGCAAACACGATATCCACATCCGGGGCCAGCAGCTTGTTGGTCACACCGGGGAAGGCATTCTGCTCGTGCAGGGCGGTGTGAATGCCCATTTTGGCGGCGCAGCGCACCACCGGGCCGGACACATAGCCGCCGCAGCCGATGACGAGATCCGGCTTTACTTCCTTCATCATGGCCTTGGCCTTGGGGCCGGAAAGCGCCAGATTCCACAGGGTGATGATGTTGCGCTTGATGTTGTGCAGGCTGAGCTTGCGCTGGAAGCCGGTGATCTCAATATGGTGGAAGGGGTAGCCCGCCTGTGTGACCAAACGGTACTCCATGCCCTCCTTACGGCCTGCAAAGTGGATCTCGGCGGTAGGGTCGGCTTTTTTCAGAGCACCGGCAATGGCCAATGCGGGGTTGATATGTCCGGCAGTGCCGCCGGCTGCGATGAGAACACGCATGGTGATTCCTCCTTATAAACGCCCGGCCTGCGGCCGGGCGGGCTTGCGGTTTGTTTTACTGTTCTGTACGGGCTGCGCGGGCAGAAGCCAAGTCAATGGTCTTGCGGGCAAGCTCTGCTTCCCGCTCGGCGCGGGCGGCCTCCCGCTGGGCACGCATCTGCTCCCGCTGCTGCGCTGCCCGCTCGCCGTTGCGGCCGATGTTCACCATTACGCCCATCTCTGCCAGCAGCAGGATCAGGCTGGTACCGCCGGAGGAGAAGAAGGGCAGGCTGATGCCGGTGTTGGGCAGGGTATTGGTGACCACGGCGATGTTGCAGAACACCTGCCACGCGATCTGCGCCATAATGCCGATGCCTACCATGGTGCAGTACAGATTTTCCGCTTTATAGGCGATGAGTAGCCCCTGCACGATGAACAGCACGAACAGCACGATGATGAGCACTGCACCAATAAAGCCCAGCTCCTCGCACACCACGCTGAAAATGAAGTCGTTGGTGCTTTCCGGCAGCCAGAGCTGCTTTTCCACGCTGTTGCCCAGCCCCAGCCCCTTCAGTCCGCCGGAGCCGATAGCATAAAGGCTCTGCACGGTCTGGTCGGTCATCTGGCTCAGATCCTGCGTCCAGCCGTCCAGACGCTTTTGCAGGTAGGGGATAGAGTCCACATGGGAGAGCAGGGTCTCCAGCAGGGTGCCCGCCGTGATGGCACCCGCCCATGTCAGCACACCGCCGCTGCCGGACAGCAGCAGGATGGTGCCCACCACCGCCACCGTCAGCACAATGCCGGACATGTGCGGCTCCATCGCCAGCAGGATGACCACCGGTATAAGGGGCAGCACCGGCACCACCAGCTGCTTCCATACCCGCACCCGCAGCCACTCCCGGGGGGTAACAGGATGCGGCGCTCCGGGTCCAGCCGCTCCACCTGCGGTGCCTTGGCTGCAAGATGGGAACTGAACAGGATCATCTCAAACTTTGCCACCTCCGAGGATTGCAGCGTAAGGCCTGCAAAGCGGATCCAGCGGCGGCAGCCGTTCAGGGGTGCCATGGTCAGGGTGACGGCCAGCATGGCCAGCACGATGAAGTACCCCGGCACCACCATCTTGCGCAGAAAACGGTGATCCACATAGCTTATCAGGAACATACAGCCCAGCCCCAGTATCATGCACAGCGCCTGCTGCTTGATGTAGTGGAAGCTGTCGCCCATGCGCAGGTAACCGGTGGTGTAGCTGGCGCTGAACAGCATCACCAGCCCAAAGATCATAATAACAGCCAGCGTGGCCAGCCAGTCGATCAGCAGCCGGGACCACGGGCCCGGGTCTCGCTGGAACACCGGCACCGGCGCTCTGTGTTTTTTGCGGTTAGTCGCCATCTGCGCTCCCTTCCCTCTCTGTGCCCGGTCAGCACCAGCGCAGCAGCGCCAGCGCCAGTACATAGCCGACAGCGCTCAGCGCAAAGCTGCACAGGAACACCGTCTCCGGGCTCATTTTATGCTTTTTTACCCAGCAGCGCAAGGGCTTGCCGGTGCGTTTTGCACCCAGCAGCTGCGCTGCCAAAAGACCGCCTGCCGCCCAGAAGGGCAGCGCCAGCGGCACAGTCAGGCTGGTCATATCCAGACTGAGCGGGATGCAGCCGATGGCACCCGCCGCCAGCAGGCTGCCGCAGCAGCCCACCCCCAGCCTTGCCGGGGGGAACGCCCACAGCAGCAGTGCCACCAGTGCCCCGGCAAGCGCGGCGGGCAGCACCGCCAGCCCGGGCACGCCCAAGCCGGCCTCTGCCATCATCAGCGCCAGCATAGCCACAAAGGCCGCGCCGCACACCGTACCCTCGTCCCGCTCGGCGATGCGGGCACACTCAGCCAGCACCACCATGAGCACCGCCCACAAAAAGGGCACGGCGCTGCCCAGCAGCACATACCCCGCCCCAGGCACATCCAGTCCCCGGGGCAGACAGCCCGCTGCCTGCAGCAGCAAAAGAACGAATGCCGCGGCCAGTGCCTCCAGCAAAAGCCGCACGTCCCGCCGCAGCCCCAGCGCCGCCGGGCTGCGCATCCGGGCAAGGTCCTCTGCAAAACCCACTGCCCCAAAGGCAAGGCTTCCGGCCAGCGCCGTGAGCAGCCGTGTCATCAACCGGCCCTCGCTGCCCAGCAGCTCCGGCTGACCCACGCAGGCGGCAAGCCAGCCCACGCCCACCGCAGCCACCGTGCCCGCCGCCGCACACAGCCCACCCCACAGCGGGGCGCGCAGGGGTGCAGGCCGGGGCTGCTCAGACTGTGCCGGCTGCTGGTTTTGTTCGCGGCGTTCCAGCACCCGCCGCAGCGGCACAAACAGGCTGCACAGGGCTGCCGTAAGGGCAAAGCCCAGCACCACCGCCGCTGCCAAGGCGAAACGCTCCATAACTCAGACACTCCATTTCGCCAAATAGTTATACTTCCGCTTCTTTATGCTCTTCGTAGAAGATATCCAGCACTTTTTCCAGTGCCATGCCGTGGCTGGCCTTTACCAGAATGGCATCGCCGGGCTGCACCCGGCTCAGCAGGGCATCGGCAGCCTCGCGGTAGCTGTCCGCGTGCAGGGTCTCTACCCCCTTGGCGGCAGCCACCACGGCGGTGCGCTTGGCCTGCTCGCCGTAGGTGATCAGGCAGTACAGCCCGCTCTCGGCGGCAAGACGTCCCAGCTCCTCGTGTGCTTCGCGGCTCAGCTCGCCCAGCTCCAGCATATCGCCCAGCAGGGCAAAACGGCGCTTGCAGGGGAAGTCCTTAAACATCGCCAGCGCGGCCTTCATGCTGTCCGGGTTTGCGTTGTAGCAGTCCTCGATGACGGTCACGCCCTCGCTGTCCACTACCTTCTGGCGGCGACCGGTCTGCTCAAAGTTGGAAAGACCCCGGATGACCCTCTTGGCGTCGCAGCCCAGACGGGTAGCGGCGCAGTAGGCAGCCAAGGCGTTTGCCACATTGTGGCGTCCCATGGCGGGGATATTCACCACAAAGGTGCCGTGCTCCTGATCCTCCAGCACAAAACTCATGCCGTCCGTCTCCTGCCGGATGGACAGGGCGCAGACGTCTGCGTTTTCATCGCTCAGGCTGAACCACACCGGGCGCACATGGGCGGGCAGCGCTGCCTTGCGCAGGAAGGGGTCGTCGTAGTTCAGCACCAGCGGTGCGCCCTCCGGCAGACCGTTGCAGATCTCCAGCTTTGCCTTGCAGATGTTCTCCTGACTGCCCAGATTGCCGATGTGGGACACGCCGATGCAGGTGATGATGCCCACATCCGGCCGTGCTGCCCGCGCCAGACGGTCGATCTCGCCGGCGTGGCTCATGCCCATCTCGATGACCGCGTACTCGGTGCTGCTTTCCAGCCGCATCAGGGTGCGGGGCATGCCCAGCTCATTGTTCTGATTGCCCTCGGTCTTGATGGTCTCGCCAAAGCCGCTCAGGGCGGCGTAGGTCATCTGCTTGGTAGTGGTCTTGCCCACACTGCCGGTCACGCCCACCATCTTGGGGTGGTACTGGCTGCGGTAGTTTGCGCCCATCACCATCATGGCGTGGTAGCTGTCCGGGCAAAGGATGGCCTTTTCCTCCGGCACACCGGGCACGGGGTGGTTGACCACCACATACTCCGCGCCCTGCTCCAGCGCACGGGCGGCGAAATCATGGCCGTCGAACCGCTCGCCGGGGAAGGCCACAAAAATGCAGCCGGGCTTTACCTCGCGGCTGTCGGTGGTGACCAGTGCCACCTCCGGGTCACTGGTCAGTTTTCCGGCAGGCACCAGCCCTGCCAGAAGCTTGCTTGCATGGATCTTTTCCATTGTTCTATCCCCTCTCGTTCTATTGAATGCTGCACCCTCATCCGTCACTACCTTGCGGCAGTGCTTTATGCTGAAAGCTCTGGTCAAGGATGCCGAAAAAGCTGTTTTACCCACAGGTCAGGGTGATGATGGTGCCGCGCTGCACGCTGGAGCCGGGCTCGGCGCTTTGCGCCTGCACCGTGCCGCTGCCCTCCACCACGCAGTTCAGCCCGGCGGCGCTCAGCATCTGGCGGGCAAAGTCCGGGCTCTTGCCGGTCACATCCGGCACCTCGGTGCGGCTGCCCTCGTAGGTATCGGTATACAGGTAGATGGTGGTGCCGTAGGGCACCTTGCTCCCCGCGTGGGGGTACTGGTAGGTGACCGGGGCAGCGGACTGGCTGCTCTGGCTCTCCTGCAGCTGATGCTTCAGGCCCTGAATGTTCAGCTGCACCTGCGCGTTGCTCCACTCGGTGCCCACAAGGTTCGGCACGGTAACGATGGTGCCGCTGCGGTCCTCGCCATCGGTGGCGATGCCCAGATAAGGGGCTACCTCGCTGATGATATTGCCCGCCACAGGGGCTGCAAGGATGGAGGAATAGTCCGTCCGGGCGTTGTTGGGATCGTCCAGCATGACGTAGACCAGAATTTCCGGGTCGTTGGCGGGCAGCACCGCCACGAAGGAGGCCACCTTTTTATAGTCGCCGTCGGCGCGGCGGTGCATATTCAGCTGCTCGGAAGTGCCGGACTTGCCGCCGATGCGGTAGCCGGACACATAGGCGTTTTTGCCGCCGCCGGTGCCGTTGCCTACCTCGTACTCCATCATCTGCCGGATGACCTCGCTGGCACTCTGGCTGATGACCTGACGGCGCACATTTGCGCCGATCTCCTGAATGACATTGCCGTTGGCATCGGTGATCTTATCCACCACATGGGGGGGTGACCAGATACCCGCCGTTGACGGTGGCCGCAATGGCGGTGCACATCTGCAGCGGGGTGATGGCCATGGCCTGACCGAAGGAGGAGGAGGCCAGCTGCACCTCGCCCAGCTGGTCGGCGCGGTAGTACTGCATAAAGTTGGTCTCGCTGGGCAGGTCCACCCCGGTGCGGGCGGTAAAGCCGAAGGCATCGAAGTAGTTATAGAACTGCTGCGAGCCAACGCGCTGCCCCAGCTGGATGTAGTAGATGTTGCAGCTCTTGCGCAGTGCCTCGGCCATATTGAGCAGGCCGTGCGCCTTGCGCCCTGCGCAGTGGTAAGTCTCCTTGGCTACGCCGTAAGCGCCAGAGCAGGTAAAGGTGGTGTTCATGGTGGCCACACCGGAGTCGATGCCCATGGCGGAGGTAATGACCTTGAACACAGAGCCGGGGTAGTACAGCTCGGTGATGGTCTTGTTTTTCCACAGGATATCCCGGTAGTAGCCGGAATAGTCTGCTTCCTCGTCCAGAATTTTGTTGCCCTGTTCATCGGTGATGTAGTTGCCGTCGGCGTCCTTTTTATAGACGCCGTAAAGCTCCGGCTCTGCGTGCACCAGCTCGTTGAGATAAGCCTCGTTGGCGGTGTAGTTCAGCGGGTCGTTGGGGTCAAAGTCCGGCTTGGAGGCCATGGCAAGGATGGCACCGGTCTTGACGTTCATTACAATGGCGCAGCCGCGGTTTTCCACCGTATTGGCTGCAATGGCTTCGTTCAGGTACCGCTCCGCGATCTCCTGCACGTTCACGTCCAGCGACAGCACCAGATTGGAGCCGTCCTTGGCGGCAAAGGTGGTGGCGTTGGCGTCTGCAATGGCGTTGCCCACCGCGTTGCGCTGGGTGATGGTGCGGCCATCCACACCGGCCAAGGTGGACTGGTAGGATTTTTCCAGTCCGTAGGTGCCGACGCCGTCCGCATCCGTAAAGCCCAGCACCGCTGCGGCAAAGGCACCGTAGGGGTAGTTGCGCTGGAAGCTTTTTTCCGAGGACACCGAGATGCGCCCCTTGCGGGAGGTATCGGTGGCCTTTTTGTGCGCCTTGTTGAAGCTGGTGACGTATTTTTCAATGGAAAGCTTCACCGCGTTGTTCACCTTGGTGGCAAGGGTGACGTAGGCAGAATCCAGCCGGGATAGTGCATCGTAAACGGTCTGGTACTGCTGCTGATACTCTGCCGAGGAGGTGTCCACGCTGTCCAAGCTCTCGCCGTCCCCGGAGAGCAGACGCAACGTCAGCTCCCGGCTCACCTCGGCGCACATGGCGGGGTCCAGCGTTTTGGTCACGGTGTCGTCATCGTTGGTCTTGCTGGTATAAAGGATGCTGCTGTAACTGGGGTCTGCCCAGATAGTCCACACCACGCTGGTGGAGGCAAGGGTGATGCCGGAGGCATCGTAGATCTCGCCGCGGGTGGCCTTGATGGTGGTATCCAGCAGCTGCTGCTGGGCGGCGTACTGGCGGTACTCTGCCCCGTGGATGATCTGGATATTATACAGGCTGCGGATGACGATGGCGGCTGCCACCACCACCGCAAGGATGCCCAGACGGCTGCAAAGCCGCCGCACCCGGCTGTCCAGCCGATCCCGGCCGGAGGCCGGACGCAGGCGGTAGCCCCTGTTTTTTTGTTACGGAAAGGTTCTTGCATTGGTTCTCTCCTGCGGGGCGTGCACTGCATTCCGCGCGCCCTGCGCTGTTATTTATTCAGACTGCGGTGTCCATAAACCGAAAAAAGCGTGCGCTACCGCACGCTTTCTTCGGTTATCTCACGGTGCCCAGAATGTTCACCGCACCGGTGTACAAAAAGTCGGTCCATTGCCGCACGGTGGACTCCCGGCGCACCAGTGCGCCGCTTTCGCCCAGGCGGATGTAGGTGATCTGGCTGGGGTCTACTTTCATCAGACCCAGCCGCCCTGCGGTCTCCTCCACGCTGGCAATGTTGGTCTTGCTGTTCAGGGTGCTGTTGTAGTAGGTATACTGGCTCTGCTCGCTGACCAGCTGCGCCTTAGTGGCTTGGATCTGGTCGTTCAGCTCCACCAGCTGTGCCTCGCTCCACAGCAGACTGATGGCAAAGCCCACCAGCAGTGCTGCCGCCACCAGATTCATGGCGTTATGTACGGCGGCCTGCAGCGGGTTCAACCGCCGCTTGCCGCCCTTTGCTACCCGCAGGTTTGCTTTGCGCTGCGGCTGCGGTGCCCTGCGGCGGCGCACCGCGTTACGATCATATGCTGGCTGACCCATGGTTTCTCTCCTCCTCACAATGCCGGTGCTTCCGGCATCTCAGCATTTTTCCAGCACACGCAGGTGGGCGGAACGGCTGCGCCGGTTCTCCTCCAGCTCCTGCGTATCAGCTTCAATGGGTTTGCGGGTGATAAGCTTTGCCTTTGCCTTGCCGCCGCATACACACACCGGAAACTCCGGCGGGCAGGTACAGGCTGTGGACCAGCGGCGGAACTTGTTCTTGACCAGCCGGTCCTCCAGAGAGTGGAAGGTGATCACGCACAACCGGCCGCCCGGTGCAAGGTGATCGAAAATGGTATCCAAGCCCTCCTCCAGCGCATCCAACTCGTGGTTCACTGCAATGCGCAGTGCCTGAAAGGTGCGGCGGGAGGGGTTCTTGTTCTTGCGGCGCTCTGCCGGGGGCATGGCGCTTGCTACGATATCTGCCAGCTGCAGGGTGGTCAGGATGGGAGCGGTTTCCCGCGTCTCCACGATCTTTCCTGCGATCTGCCACGCATAGGGCTCCTCGCCGTAATCCCGCAGGATGCGGGCCAGTTCCTCGCGGCTTTCGGTGTTCACAAGGTCTGCGGCGGTCTCGCCCTGCTGGCTCATGCGCATATCCAGCGGCGCGTCTGCCCGGTAGGAAAAGCCCCGGGCGGCATCGTCTAGCTGGTGGCTGGAAACGCCAAGATCCAGCAGTGCGCCGTTGATCTTTTCAATGCCCAGCTGCTCCAGCGCCTGTCCCGCATAGCGGAAATTGATCTGTACCACGGTGGCAGGCAGCCCGGCCAGACGGGAACGCGCGGTCTGCACCGCGTCCGGGTCCTGATCCAGCGAGATGAGCCTGCCGCCCTTGGCGGCGTCCAGCCGCAAGGCGATCTGGCGGGAATGTCCCGCGCCGCCGGCGGTGCCGTCCAGATAGGTGCCCGCCGGGTCGATGGCAAGCCCCGTCAGGCACTCGTTCAGCAAAACGGGGATATGCTCAAACGAGGCCGGGTCAAAGGGCTGCTGTTCTTCAAAGGCCATTGGCACGGCCTCCTTTCTCGGTTTAGTTTTTTTGCATCAGAGGTGCAGTTTGCGCAGCCGCTCGGCGCGCTGGTCGTTGGTCACGGCGGCGCGGCGGGCATTCCAGACTTCGGTGGCCCAGATCTCAGCATGGTTGCGGTTGCCGATGATGGTCACGTCCTTTTCCAGCCCGGCGTAGGCGCGCAGCTCTGCGGGCAGCAGGATGCGCCCCTGCTTGTCCGGCACCACCTCGCAGGCGGTGCTGAACAGGTCGCCGGAGATCGCCCAGCTGTCCATCAGTTCATCGCTTTCCAGCTTGTCCGCCAGCCGCTGAACTTCTTCCATGGGCAGTGCGAACAGGCAGCTGTCCACCCATTCCAGCACCACGAAACTCTCGCCCATGGCGTCGCGGAATTTTGCGGGGAAGTTCAGCCGCCCCTTGGCGTCGATAGTGTAATCATAACGGCCAAAAAACACGCGCTGTTCCCCCTTTCAGGGGCGTTTTCAGGGCGTGTGCCCTACTTTTACCCACTTTGCCCCACTGATACATCTTTATTGTAGCAAATCAAGTTCGTGAATGCAAGGGTTTTTGGGCGGCTTTTTGCCGCAAAAATCCACAAAAAAAGTCCCTGTGAGCCGTCATTTTTGCTCGCAGGGACTTCGTTTTCCGCAATCTGTGGAATTTGTGTGGAAAGTTGACCGTTATCAGCCGTTTTTCTTGGCGTTCTGGCGCAGGCTGGCACGGATATTTTTGACCTGTGCGGCGTTTTCCACCATGGTGTCCTCGGTGGTGCGCAGCATATTCTCGCAGTAGTCGGTCACGGTCTGGCGCAGGGTGCGCGCCTCGGTCTGGGCTGCGGAGGTGATCTCAGAAGCGCGCTGCTGGGCGGCCTTGACGATCTCGGCGTCGCTGACCAGAATGCGGGCGCGCTCCTCGGCCTTTTTCACAATAGCCTGTGCCTGTGCGTTGGCGCTGTCCACGATCTGCGCCCGGTCGTTCACGATCTGCTGCGCCTGCCGCAGCTCACCGGGCAAAGCCGCCCGCACCTCGTCCAGATAATCCCGGATCTGCTCCACATCCACGATGCGCTTGCCGCCGGAAAGGGGCACGCTTGCGCTCTCTTCCAGTGCATCCTCAATGGTATCCAAAAGCTCGTTCACGTTCATAAGGCTTCTCCCTCCTGCTCAGCGGCGGACTGCATGGGCTTTGTGTACTTCCACAGCAGCACCTTGCCGTATTTATACTGTTTCTGCAGGGTCAGACTGCCCACCTGCGCGGGCAGCACGATGCCTATTTCGCTCTCGCACAGCACGATGCCGCCCGGAGCAACGCACTTTTCCACGGCAGGCAGGATCTTTTCCAGCGTGCCGCCACGGAAGGGCGGGTCCAGCAGCACCAGATCGAACTGCTCCCGGCAGGCCGATAAGAACCGCGCAGCCTCGCCAATATTCACCCGGCTGCGGTCGAACACGCCGCAGGCCTTGCAGTTGCGCATCACGATGCTTACGGCCTCCCGGCTCTCGTCCAGAAAGACGCACCGGGCCGCACCCCGGCTGAGCGCCTCGATGCCCAGCTGGCCGCTGCCGGCATACAGATCCAGCACCCGGGCCCCGGGCAGGTCGAACTGTACGATGCTGAACATCGCCTCCTTCACCTGCGAGAGGGTGGGGCGGGTGACATCGGTGCCGGGCAGTGCTTCCAGCCTGCGGCCCCGGGCTTCTCCTGCGATCACGCGCATGATGTTACCTCCTTGCCGTAGCTGCCGTCCCCGCGGCAGCCGGTTTGAACTCTTTCGTATCCTTTATTATCTCCCAACTGCATAGCATTGTCAAGAGCCCGCATTGCGCTGCGGGCGGCTTTGTGCTACAATCATAGCAGCAATATTGCGCATTTTACGGCGCATTTCAGCAAAGGAGAGTATACAGCATGAAAGTTCTGCTCATCAACGGCAGCCCCCACGAGAAGGGCTGCACCTACACCGCCCTTTCCCTCATCGCCGGGGAACTGAAGGCACAGGGCATCGAGACCGAGATTTTGCACGTCGGCGGCCAGCCCGTGGGCGGCTGCATCGGCTGCGGCGGCTGCCGCAGCGGCAATGGATGCGTGTTCGGCGGCGTGGTCAACGAGGCCATTGAGAAGGCCAAAACCGCCGACGCCTTTGTGTTCGGCAGCCCGGTGCACTACGCCTCCGCTGCGGGCAACATGGCCAGCTTTATGGATCGTCTGGCCTACGCGGGCGGCAAGTATCTGGCCTACAAGCCCGCCGCCGTCTGCTGCTCTGCCCGCCGCGCCGGTACCACCTCCACCCTTGACCAGCTGGTCAAATACCCCCAGTTCTTCCACATGCCGCTGGTCAACGGCTCCTACTGGGCTATGGTACATGGCTCCAACCCCGAGCAGGTGCTGCAGGACGCCGAGGGCTGCGCCGTGATGCAGGAACTGGGCCGCAACATGGCATGGCTGCTGCGCTGCATCGAGGCCGGTAAGGCCGCAGGCATCGACCACCCGCAGAACCCGCCCCGCCCCATGACCAGCTTTATCCGCTGAGACAAAAGATTTGTCATGCGCTCCGCGTTGCTCTGCGCATCTTCAGCGGAAGAATTATTTTAAATTCTAAATCGGGAAAATCTGCGGATTTTCTCGATTTAGTTTTTTCATACAGCCCCTCTCGTGAAAATGATTTCAGAGCCCCGGAACGCCGCTGGCGTTCCGGGGCTCCATTTCTATGGGCGATTTTGTACAATTTTTCCAAGCATTTCTTGGGAAACCTGCCACCCGGCAGCTTTCGCGCACTGCAAAATTTCCGCTTATCCGGCACAAAAGGGGCGTGAATGCTTTTTTCGTTCATAACTTTGTGATACCATACCTCTATAAGCATATCACTCAGACGGAGATCCTGCTATGGAACACTACGATTGGAACGAGGGCTGGCTGTTTGCCCCCACCTTTGACCCGGCGCTGGTGCGCCCGGAGTGCCCGGAGCTTTCCCTTACCCCGGTGCGGCTGCCCCACACGGTCAAGCCTCTGCCCTATAACTACTGCAATGAAAACGACTACCAGCGCCTGTGCGGCTACCGGCGGGAGTTTTTTGCGCCCAAGGAGTGGCTGGGCCGCACCGTGCTGCTTACCTTCGGGGCGGTGGCGCACGACGCCACCGTGTTCTGCAACGGGCGGCGGGTGTTCCACCATGGCTGCGGCTACACCGCCTTTACGGTAGACCTGACCGGCGCGCTGCGTCTGGGACAGAAAAACGTGGTGGCTGTGCGCTGCGACTGCCGGGAGGATCTGAACGTCCCGCCCTTCGGCGGACAGCTGGATGCGCTGACCTACGGCGGCATCTACCGCGCCGTCAGTCTGGATATCAAGGAGCCCGCCTACCTGCGGGACGTGTTCATCGAGGCCAAGGCCGAGGGCGATTTCCGCATCTACACCGCCACCGTGGGCGAGACGGTCGGCTGCACGCTGCAGGCCGAGATCCGCAGCCCCGCCGGGAGCCGGGCAGTGTACAGCGGCGAGCTTTCCCTGCCCATCACCGGCACACTGAACAACGTGCACCCGTGGAGCTTGGAGCACCCCACCCTGTACACCCTGACCATGCGGCTCATCCGCCCCGGCACCGGCGGTCTGCCCGACCGGGTGCTGGACGAAAAAACGGTGCGGTTCGGTTTCCGCACGGTGCAGTTCGTGGCAGGCGGGCTGTACCTGAACGGACAGCGGGTGGAGCTGCGCGGGCTGGACCGGCACCAGAGCTACCCCTATCAGGGCTACGCCATGCCGGACAGCATCCAGCGGCTGGACGCCCAGCTGCTGAAAAAGGAACTGGGCTGCAACGCCGTGCGCACCTGCTATGCGCCCCCCAGCCCGGCGTTTCTGGACGCCTGCGACGAATTGGGTCTGCTGGTATTCCCCGAAATGCCCGGCTGGCAGCACATCGGCGACGAAGTGTGGCAGGCGCAGGCGCTGCAAAACTGCCGGGAGATGGTGTGCCAGTACCGCAACCATCCCAGCATCTTTTTGTGGGGTGCCCGCATCAGCGGCAGCCCCGACAACGAGGCCTTTTATAAGCGCACCAACGAAGCCATCCACCGGCTGGACCCCACCCGCCCCACGGCGGGCACCCGCAGCACCCGCAAAAGCCAGCTGCTGGAGGACGTTTACGCCTACAATGATTATTCCTACGCTGGGCGCGGCGCGGGCTGCGAGAACCGCGCCGCCGTGACTCCCGACACCCGCAAGGGCTACCTTATCAGCGCGTTCGGCGGACAGAACTTCCCCGCCAAGCCCTTTGACGATGAACCTCACCGTCTGGTGCAGGCGCTGCACCACGCCGCCGTGCTGAACGACAGTATCGCCCAGCCGGGCGTGGCA
>ADJS01014530.1_pt1 | contig 16783 bp, 17 predicted proteins | sample 268128 | NCBI WGS metagenome assembly ADJS01 (sample SAMN00007486, study PRJNA43253) | human gut metagenome | isolation source: feces sample TS28 | reverse complement strand
AGATACAGGCAGAGTGACAACAGAGAAAGGGACGAGTCAAATAAAAAGGCCCACAGCTTTGAGGTTATGCTGCGGAGCACTTTTCCTCCACGCCCACTCCGTGGAACAGCAAACAAGCCAGACCCGCCGGTCTGGCTTGTTTGCAATATCAAAATAAATGTTTCCGCTGAATATACCCAAGGTGCAGCGGAGGACCTTCTGAATCAAAAACTCTCCCTTAGCTCACATATCCATCGGTCACGCTGATGATGTTGGCATTGCCTTCCAGACTTTCATACACGTTCACAACGGCATAGTGCATCTCAGCACCCGGATAAACCGTGGTTGCTTCGCACAGGATGCGGTAGTTTGTGCCTGCCACGGTCTGGGTGCTCAACAGAGCCACCGGCACATAGTCCACGCCCACAAAGCCCTCGGTGGCCTCGTTGAACGCCGCCGTGGCTTCCTCCGTCATGGCGGGGGACTCGGCTTCCTGCCAAGCGCCCACAATGCCTTCTTCATAGTCCAGATCTGTCAGGCACAGTGGATCGCCAATGTCCAGAATTTCTGCCTTGCCCAGCCAGCCGCGCTGCAGCGTGACCACCACATACTCTTCCTGTGCGCCCGGTACGACGACAGTCGCCTTGCACAGAATGCGGTACTGGGTACCGAAGCCGGTGGTGCGGCTTGCCAGCAGGGCCACGGGCGTGTAGGAAACGCCCTCCAGTCCTTCAAAGGCCTTATCGAACACTTTGCGGACTTTCTCGGTCAGTGCCGGGTCGGAAGCACGCTTCCAACTGCTGGAAATACAGTTTTCCTCAGCCACGGCAAAAACCGGTTCCACCGTCTCTGCCGAAAGTGCGTATGCCTGTACCGCACCGCCTGCCAGCAGGGAAAGGGCCATCACAACCGTCATGCAAACAGAAACCGTCTTTTTCATAGTATTGTCTCCTCTTCTTATTGTGTGTATCACTGCCGGGGTGTGCACCCGGTTTTGTCGCTTCATTCTGGATACGAATGAGCCGCCCTCGGAATTGCACGGGTTTGAAATATTTTCCAAAAAAGGAAAAAAGCCTCGACCTCCTCAAGCCCTGTTATTCCGCAGGCCGCTGTGATATCACTATGACGTGGCAGGGTGAAAGGGCAGAAGTACCGGAGTTCGGTCTGCTCTTCCCGCTGCGCCGGGAGCTGACCGAGGTCTCCTATCTGGGGGTTGGCCCCCGGGAGACCACCGCCGACCGCACCGCAGGCGGCTGCGCCAGCTGTCCTGTGCAGCATCATCCGGCAGGGCGCAGGAGGGAATCTCCAGTTCCCGGATGACTTCCTCTGCGGCAATGTCGCAGGCAAGGTTCCATAGGCGGTGATCCATTTCCTGCCGTTGAAAGGGATGCCCTAGAAGAAAGTGCAGGGTGACATGCAGCAGGGCGCGTGTGGGCACAGACTGCTGTGCCCGGAATGTGCGGAGCAGCGTTTCGGGGCAATAGTACAAGCGGCGGCCATCCCCGGCAAACAGGGTGTCCAGCGCAGGGACGGGAATCGGCTTCAGCTGTTCCAGAGCGGAGGATAAAAAACGCAGGTCGGCAGTCAACCGACTCTGTGCCAGCAGCAGCACCTGTGCGGCCAGTTCGTCCGCCGCAGGAACAGGAGTCTGGATGGGCTCGGGCATAAGAGAAAACTCCTTTCTGCCCCAAGGGCAGGGTGGTATCCTTCAAAAACGGCAAAACCAGCCGACACCACCCGGAGCACCGGGTGGAAGTCTGCTGGTTTGCACGCATTCCGTGGCGTGCTGCGGGTACTCCACCCGGCAGACGTTTCGGAATCAGAATGAGGGAATGGGTGAAAAAGGAGGAAGGTGTTTCTTTTGGTGAGACCTCAGAACAGCAGCCCACAGCGACCATAATGGCAGATGCAACCCATGCGTAGGGGAGGGTGTGCTTCTGGTGGTCGCCCAGGTCCTGGCCGGAGCGGGCCAGTTCGTTGGAGGTGTTGGTGGTCTTTGCTTCGGTCAGACCGGTGACCTCCTGCGCGGGGATGCCTGCAAGCAGCAGGAGGTGTGAAATAAAAGGACAGCCGACTGGTGATGGGCGCTGTTTTTGTTCTGCTGGCGATCCCGTTCCTCCTGTTCTATGATCGAACAGTGCTGCCCCTATGCAACAGATGTCTGCCGCGGCAGGAATGCACCTGTATGCCAACGGCTACCGCCCTGTGATGGATGCTCTGCTGCCGCTGCTGCTCTATTGCGTGCTGCCCTGTGTTGTGTTAAAATCATTTTGTATTGAGTATTCGGAAAAGGGAGCTGTGGAGCTGGCTGTCGGCATTGCGGCAGGTGCCGGGATGCTGCGGCTCTCCATGGCGGTGTCGTGGCTCTTTTTTCGCAAAGCCCCATGGCGGCAGATCGGCACGGTGCTCATCATTGTGAATGCGGCCCCCATCGGCAGCAACATCGCGGTATATGCCCAGCGTCTGGGGCTGGATTCTTCCTACGCTGTGCAGATGGTCTGTCTGAGCACTCTGCTGTCACTGATCGCGCTGCCAGTGATGCTCAGCCTGGCTGCCGCGTTGGGCTTTGCATGAGTCTGAAAACAACCAACAGAAAGCAGGAGATAAGATGAAACAGTATCTTTTGATCGACATCGGCGGAACCTTCATCAAGTACAGCCTGGCCGATGAACAGGCCCGGAAAATCTCTGGTGGAAAGGTTCCGACACCGCTGACGAATATGGATGACCTTCTGGCGGCCATCGAGGGCTTTGCCGCTCCCCTTCAGGGACAGTTCGTGGGCTGCGCCATCTCTATGCCGGGCCGCATCGATACCAGAAACGGCATCGCCCATACCGGTGGAATGCTCAGTGCCTTTATGTGGGAGCAGCCCTTTGCTGCGCAGGTAGAGGCACGGCTGGGCGTGCCGGTGACCATCGCCAACGATGGCAAGTGTGCCGCAGCAGCGGAGGGCTGGACCGGTGCGCTGGCCGGTGTGGAAAATGGTCTTGTGCTGGCGCTGGGCACCGGCATCGGCGGCGGCATCATCCTGAACGGGAAGGTGCTGATGGGCGCTCACGCTGCCGCAGGCGAGGTTAGCGGCCTTGTCTCGGATATTTCAAAGATGGCCGACGATGATTTCAAACTGACCTCGGTAGAGCGGTATTCCGAAGCACCCCTCTGGTCGGGAATGGCCTCGGCAAGTGGCCTGATCTTAGAGTATGCCCGGCAGAAGCATCTGCCGACGGGCAGCCCCATGCCCACCGGGGAAGAAATCTTTGCGGCTTACAATGCCGGGGAGCCGGAAGCGCAGAAGGCTCTCAAGATCTTTGCCCGGCGGGTGGCCGTTGGCATCCTGAGCCTGCAGCATGTGCTGGATGTGGAAAAGGTGGCCATCGGCGGCGGTATCAGCGCAGCGGAGGCTCTGCTGCCTGCGATTCAGGCCGAGTTGGATTGGCTGTTTGAGCGCTGCACAGTCATGCCGACGGTCAAGCCGGAGCTGGTGCGCTGCCGCTATGGCAACGATGCCAACCTGATCGGTGCTCTGAAGCTGTTCTTTGAACAGAACCCCGCCTGAACCAGAACAAAATAGGATAGGAGTAGAAACTTATGAGCGTTTTCCGTGATGATTTCCTGTGGGGCGGTGCCTGTGCAGCCAACCAGTTCGAGGGCGCATGGGACGTGGATGGCAAAGGCCCCAGTGTTCCTGACCTGTGCACCAATGGCTCTCACACCAGCCCGAAATGGGTGACAACTGCTATCCGCTCCGACCGGCTGTATCCCAGCCATGAGGCCATCGACTTCTACCACCACTACGAGGAGGACATTGCTCTCTTCGCCGAGATGGGCTTCAAGACCTTCCGCACCTCCATCAACTGGACCCGCATTTTCCCCACCGGTATGGAGACCGAGCCAAACGAGAAGGGCCTTGAATTCTATGACAAGGTCTTTGACTGCTGCAAGAAGCACGGTATCGAGCCGTTGGTCACCATCAGCCACTATGAACTGCCCTATGCGCTGGTGGAAAAATACAACGGCTGGGCCAGCCGGGAACTCATCGAGTTCTATATGAACTACTGCAAGGCCATTTTTGAGCGGTACAAGGATAAGGTCAAGTACTGGCTGACCTTCAATGAGATCAACTGCGGCACCATGCCCATGGGCGCGATCCTGGAAACAGGCACCATCCGGGGCTTTGAAGGCCCTACCGACAAGGTGCCGGACAACAAGCAGGAGCGTTTTCAGGCGCTGCATCACCAGTTTGTGGCCAGTGCAGAGGCTGTTCGGTATGCCCACGACCACTACCCTCAGTTCAAGATGGGCTGCATGATCTGCTTTATCACCAGCTACGCACTGACCTGCGACCCGGCCGACGAGATCGCCAACCAGAAGGCCATGCAGATCAGCAACTGGTTCTGCTCTGATATGCATGTCCGCGGCGAGTATCCTTCTTACATGAAGCGCTATTTTGCCGAGAATAACATCACCATCCGGCAGGAGCCGGAGGATGCTGCCATCCTGAAGGCCGGTACTGTCGATTTCTACACCTTCAGCTACTATATGTCCAACTGCATCACCACCCACAAGGATGCCGATGATGTGGGCGGCAACATCATTGCTGGTAAGAAGAATCCTTACCTGAAAGCCTCCGACTGGGGCTGGCAGATCGATCCCATTGGTCTGCGCTACACCCTCAACGCGATCTACGACCGCTACCGCATTCCCCTGATGGTGGTGGAAAACGGCCTGGGCGCTTACGACAAGAAAGATGCCGACGGAAAGATCCACGACAGCTACCGCATCGACTATCTGCGGGCCCACATCGAGCAGATGGCTGAGGCTGTAAAGGACGGCGTGGATCTGATGGGCTACACCCCCTGGGGCTGCATCGATCTGGTGAGTGCCTCCACCGGTGAGATGGCAAAGCGCTACGGTTTCATCTACGTCAACAAGTTTGACGACGGCACGGGTGATCTGAGCCGCGAAAAGAAGGACAGCTTCTACTGGTATCAGAAGGTCATTGCCACCAACGGCGAAGATTTAGGATAACAAAAACAGACCTCCGGGTGCCATGTTTGCAGTACCGGGGGTCTGTCTTTTTGAAAGAAGGAGGTCATTTATGGAAAAGGCATTTTGCTGTGCGCCGGATTTCCCGGTGGTTCAGACAAATTACGGTCCGGTGCGGGGATATCGCTTCCGGGAGATCAGCAGCTTCAAGGGCATTCCGTATGGGAGGGCGGTGCGCTTCCATGCACCCCAGCCGCCCCAGCCTTGGGCAGAGCCGCTGGACGCTTCCAGTTATGGCTGCGTCTGCCCTCTGCTGAGCATCGACAAGCCCAGCGGCGAACTGCGTGTGCCCCACCGCTACTGGGTGCAGGATGAGGACTGTCTGAACCTGAACATCTGGACCCCGGCCTGCGATGCCCAAAAGCGGCCGGTGCTGGTCTGGCTCCATGGCGGCGGATTTTTTGCCGGCTCGTCCATTGAGCAGGTGGCCTACGAGGGCGGAAACATGGCGCGGGAAGGGGACTGCGTGGTGGTGTCACTGAACCACCGGCTGAACATCCTGGGCTACTTGGATCTCTCCGATTTTGGGGAGGAGTACGCAAACTCCGGCAATGCGGGTGGGGATGATATCATCCTGGCACTGCAGTGGGTGCGGGACAATATTGCAGCGTTTGGCGGCGATCCCGGCTGCGTGACGGTATTCGGCCAGTCCGGCGGCGGTGCCAAAGTGACAACGCTGCTGCAGACCCCGGCAGCAGATGGCCTGTACCACAGGGCGATGATAATGAGTGGTGTGCTGGAAGGTTTGCTGAACGACAGTGTCGGCAGCGGCAGGGACTGTGTGCAGGCGCTGATGCAGGAGCTTGGCGTGCAGACAGCACAGCAGCTGGAAACCGTGCCCTACCACCAACTGGCGCAGGCTTACCGGAACGTCAGCCCGGCTCTGAAAGCAAAAGGCGCGAATGTGGGCCAAAGTCCCCACCCGAACCGCTTCTATCTTGGAGATCCGCTCAATAACGGCAGTGGGTTTCGGCCCGAGACCGCAGACGTTCCGGTGCTGATCGGTACGGTTTATTCGGAGTTCTACGGCTTCTTTGATGGTCTGAAAGGAGTCGGTCCGGAAGAAGCAGTGGGCCTGTCTGCCGCAGAGACCCTGCGGGAGCAGTTCCGCACTGCCTACCCGCACCGCCCGGAGGAAGACCTGCTGCTGGCAGATACCAGCTTCCGCGCCCCCACGATCAAATATGTCCGGGAGCGTGCCAAGGCGGGCGGAAAGGTGTACAGTTATCTGTTTGATCAGGATTTCCCTCTGATGGGGAAAAGCACCCCGTGGCACTGTGCGGATATCCCATTTGTGTTCCACAACACAGAGCTTGTGCCAGTGTGTGCCTTTGAGGGAGCAAAGCAGCTGGAATCGGAAATTTTTGGCGCTGTGATGCAGTTTGCTCGTACCGGTGCGCCGGGCTGGGCTGCCAGTACGGAGGATGTGGAACAGACCATGCTTTTCGGCCCCCAAAGCCGTCTGGTGCAGAACCACGATCACGCACTGATCGAAGCATTGGCACCCTTCACAGATTTACGGATGAAAAAAGCGACCCGGGCAGGCGGACAGATTCAGCATTAAAAAGCGCTGTTCAATACGCGGGAATTCCGGGAAACAGAAAGCAGAACAGGCATCCTGCCCGATACCGCCAAGCGGTAACGCAGGATGCCTGTTCTGCTATGATGACGAAAAGTGGGGGAGAATGGCTCAGTTAGATAAAAACAGCGTGCAGCTTTTCTACGTTTATGCTATACTTGACACAGCGGATCACAGGATCCTCCGGATGGGGAAAAGGAGCAAAAACGATGCGGAAACTGGACCTGAATGCGATCTATATTTCGGAGCGGGTGCAGGAGACCCTGCGCCCTGTTTCAGTCAGTGCACTGACGGCGGTGGTGGCTCCCATGGGCTATGGCAAGACCACTGCCATCAACTGGTTTCTGAACCAGCGCAAGCAGACGGAAAATGCAGTCCTCCTGCGGGTGAATATCTATTCTGACAATCACTCCATCTTCTGGAAAAGCGTACAGAATGCCTTTGCGGCAGCGGGGCTGACCGCACTGGCGGGCTGCGAGTACCCGGAAGATGCCAGCAGCGCGGCCCAGCTGATGGATGACCTGTGCACGGTGCTGGCGGGGGACAGGCCCTGCTACCTGTTTCTGGATGATTTCCACCTGTTAAAGGACGAAAAAGCGGCGAAGTTTTTGTGCGGGCTGGCAAATCGCCTGCCGGAGAACGTTCACCTGATCGTGGCAAGCCGGAACAACTTTCTGCCCAAAGAGGAGATCCTCCGGCTGGGGCATCGCCTGCACCGCATTGGTAAGGAACAGCTGCGGCTCAACCATACCGAGCTTGCCCACTACGCCCACCGCTGCGGCATGGACCTGACCGAAGCGCAGGTGGAAAGCCTGCTGCGCTCCTGCGAGGGATGGTTTTCCGCCATCTACCTGAACCTCCACTCCCTGGCTGAACGGGGCATCCTGCTGAGTGAGGACGCGGACATTTATTCCATGTTCACGGCGGCGATGCTGGAAAACCTGCCGCCCAAAATGCAGGAATTCCTTGCCATGATGGGGCTTGCGGATGAATTCACTGTGGAAATGGCACAGGCCGTGACCGAAATGCCGGACGCGGCGGAGATCCTGCGGACCCTGACCGAGCAGAACGCCTTTGTGACCCGCCTGCCGGATGGAAAGACCTTTCGCTTCCATCACATGCTCAAGGAGTGCGCCGAACGGCTGTTTGCCCGGCTGGCACCGGAGAAGCGGGATGCCTGCCGGAAGCGGTACGGCGCGTGGTACGAGGCAAAGCAGCAGTATCTCCACGCCCTGACTGCCTATGAGGCGTGCGGGGATTACGATGCGGCATTGCAGGTCATTGAGCGGGATGCGGGGATCCTGCTGACCTCCCTTGGTTCGGCAGAGCTGCTGGAACGGCTGGGGCGCTGCCCGGTGGAAACGCTCAAGTGGCATCCGTTTGCCATTCTGGTGCTGATGCGCTGCATGTTCAACTGGCGGCAGATCCCCAAAATGATGGAGCTGAAGGAGCTTCTGCTGATCACGGTGGCAGAGCATCCGGAGTGGTCTCAGGAGGAAAAAGGCAACCTGCTGGGAGAGTGTGACCTGATCCTGAGCTTTCTCATGTATAACGATATCTCTGCCATGAGCCGCCTGCACCGCAGTGCCAGTGCACAGATGTCCCACCCGGCCATCAGTATCCAGAACAGCGGCGGATGGACCTTCGGTTCGCCCTCGGTGCTGATGATGTTTCATCGCCAGCCCGGTCAGCTGGACCGGGAGCTGGCGGAGATGGATGAGTGTATGCCCCACTATTATAAGATCACCAACGGGCACGGCATGGGGGCGGAGACCATCATGCGGGCAGAAGCGGATCTGCAACAGGGGCAGTTCGATGATGCGCAGATCCTGCTGGAGCGTGCCTATGCACAGATCGAGGGGAACGGTCAGACCAACATGACCCTCTGCTGTGATTTTCTGGCGTGGCGGCTGTCCCTCTGCGGGCCGTACACGCCCCGGGTCCCGCTGGAAGTACGGCGGGAAGAGCTGCTCCGGCAGCACAATATGGCATGGCGCAATCTGTTCCATGCCATCTGTGCCTATTACTACGCGCTGCGGGGGCAGACGGACGGCATCCCGGAGGTGTACGCCGCCCACCGCATGAACACCGTAAACACCCTTGCTCCCGGCAAACCCATGATCGGGCTGATCGAAAATCAGGTGTATCTGGCACAGGGAGAATGGGCCCGGGTGCTGGGCCGCGGCCCGGGGCTGCTGGCTATGTGTGAGGCCCTTCACTACGATCTGGTAGCCCTGCATCTGCGGATCCAGATGGCGGCAGCCTGTGCCCGGCTGGGCAGGCAGGACGAGGGGCGCAGCCTGCTGGAGCAGGCGTTGGCGCAGGCTGCCCCGGACGGCTTTGTAGTGCCCTTTGCAGAAAACTTCCGGGATCTGGAACCTCTGCTGGAAGCAGCGCAGGAAGGGCCGCATGCCGATGCTGTCCGGCGCATCCTTGCTCTGGGCGCAGCGCAGCAGGAACGCTGCCGGGCGTTGAACCGCAGCGAAGCCCTGCCCGAAGCGGCCACCCGGCTCACAGAGCGGGAGCTGGCTCTGGCAAGGCTCATTGCAGACCGCTGCACCAACAAAGAGATCGCTGCCCGGCTGTTCCTCTCCGAAGGCACCGTGAAGCAGTACACCAACCAGCTTTATTCCAAGCTGGGCATTGGCGGCGGCGCGCGCACGAAGCGTGCCCAGCTGGCAGAATTGTTTGCAAAAAAATACTAACCTCAGGTTAATAGCTTTTTTCACCGGCCCGTTGTACTCTTTTATTAGAGGAATAACAGGCCGGTTTTTCTGCGCCCGGATGCAGGCCGAAAAAAGCAGCGCACAGGGCAGCGGAAAGGCGGAAGGAGGATGCTTTTATGAAAAATAAACTCCGGCACACCCCAAAGCTGCGGTTGCTCAGCGCCTTTCTGGCAGTAGCCATGGCCCTGACCATGCTGCCTGCGGCTGCATTCGCGGAAGAAGCGACAGATTACGAATCGATTGTGAATTTTGGGATCACCACCGGCAACCCCGCTGCCACACATTACACTGTCACCTTCGATCTCAACGGCGGCACGGACTGGGGCTGGATCAGCGATGACAGGTGGAATGAAAGCCACGATCGGGTGAGCTTTCCCACACAGACTGAAGGCACCGGCGAAGGGCTGACCGTCCCGCTGATGAAGGGCATGGGCCCGGAGCGGGAAGGCTATACGTTCGTTGGCTGGTACACTGCTGCTAACGGCGGTGAGCCGGTGGAAGAACAGTCCTATTATATGCAATCGCAGCATCTGGAGCCGATCACCGACAACATCACCCTCTATGCCCACTGGCAGTGGATCGGTGAGGGTCCTGAGCCTGGCCCCGCCCCTGTCCCGGACGAAACGGTGGTCGATGGCGGAGACGGCTCCGGGTTCGGCGCAGTGCTGGCCGTGGCAGGCGGCGCTGCTGTGGTGGGAGCTGCAGGCTTCGGCATCTACGAACTGGCCACCCGCGCCATCCTGAAAGACCTGCTGCCTGAGGGCACGGCAATCCCCGCGACCCGCGGCGAGCTGGCCCTGCTGCTGTGGCAGAACGCCGGAAGGCCGGAACCCGCTGCACTGCCCGCCTTTGCGGACACGGCAGATACTGAGACTGCAAAGGCCGCCCAGTGGTGCACCGAACAGGGCCTGCTGACGGCTGAGGACGGCGCGTTCCACCCGGAACAGAAGGTCACGAAGTACCGCGTGATCCGGGTCTGGAAACAGGCTGCGGCACCGCAGCAGTGATGGGGCAGCTGCGGATCTGCGAGGCCCATGTCCGACACCCCTGCGATGCGGACATGGGCCTTTTTCTCAGCTGCTTCACTGCCGGGAAAACACTTTGCAGATCAAAACAGGAAAGGAGAAAAACGAGATGAAATGGAGAAAAACAGTGGCTGCCCTGAGCCTGCTGCTGACAGGGTGCATCTGTCTTTCCGCCTGCGGAGGAGGCACGGCAGAGCCTTCCCCCAGCTCGGAAGCGGAGGAAGCGCCCTATTCTGCACAAAGCCCGGATACATCCTCTGTGACCGAGTTGAGCGACGAACAGCAGGAAGCACTGGACGATTGGCTCTGGTATGAGCGGGGCGACTACACCTCGGAAAACTGGTACCATATCGGCTCCGACGGCACGGTGGAGATGCACGGTGAATACGGCTCCACCGAGGACACCTACACCGCCTACCCCATGAAGGGAACGGTCTACAACATGGAGGGTTTTGACATCGGCCCGGACGATGTGCCTTTCCTGAGCCTTCAGATGGAGGAGAACGTCTTCAACAGCGTGGAGATCATCGAGGACGGCAGGGCTTTTCTGACCGGAAATGCAAGCTCCTTCCCGAGTTACTACATCCGCTCCGACTACACCGATGATGAGGACCTGCACAACGCCTGCGTGCTGATGTACCGGCAGTGGCGGATGGATGAAGAGCACCTGTACCTCAACTTCTACCCCAACCACGGCTTCATCCTGTATGGCCAGAAAGATCTGGGGGACAGCGTTTATGGCTTTGATGCCGACAGCGTGTATACCGGTCAGTGGATGGTGGACGGCGATGCCGTAAGTCTTTTCTGGGATGATGGCACCGAGGACACCGCTGTCCTGATCCCCAATGAGCATCCGGGCGATGTTGGGGAGGACGTGAGTACCCTGAGTCTGAACGGCACCGACCTGCTTTTCAACAACAGGTGGTAAAAAAGATGAAAAAACAAATCGGTATCCTGCTGGCGGCAATTCTGATCCTGCTGCTGGGGTGGAACCTCCTTTCAGCTCCTGCAGTACAGGAAACTGACCCGCCGGAGGAGGACATTGCCGGAAGCGACTGGCGCACCTGGGGCATCATCAACGATCAGGGGACGCTGGTGCGGGGCGGGGAAACCATCGACTTCTGCGCCTGCGTCCACACCGGGGACACCGCCCTCTACTATGACACAGAGGATCAGGTGCTGCTGGCCGAACTGGTCTACCCCGCCCCTGTGGAGAATGCGGAGGAACGCTATCTCGGCATGGAGATCACAGACCGGAACGGCGATGGCAGCAGCGATATCCTGCTCCGCTTTTCGCAGGGAAAAGGAACCCTGCAACTGCTCTTCTGCTGGGACCCGGAGACAGAGAACTTTCTGTCTGTTCCGTCATAACCAAATCTGAAACCATTTTGCAATAGGGAGGCATTTTTATGAAAAACACGATGAAACGCACCCTTGGATTCTTTGCGGCTGCGCTGCTGACCATGACGCTGGCACTCAGCGCCTATGCATCCGGCCACGACCTGACCTTTACCGACAAAGGCAACCGGATGCACGTCAAGGGCAAGACCGTTCATGTGCAGACCTATTACCCTTATGAGTATTATGTGCTGGACGTTCTGGACGACGCACTGGTGGTGGCGAACCCCGAATGGGACGACTGTGGTTTTGCGGTCTGCCGCAGGATCACCAATGAATACCTGGACTATACCGGCTCCGATGATGACTTTGTTCTGGACTACGCAGAGGAATATCTGGAGTATGATTTCCAGCAGCTGTACGGCGGTCAGTGGCCCGATACCTCCTGGGAAGTGGTGGATGAGAGCAGCGCCACCAACCGTGTTGCAACCATGCGGGGCTATATCTGGAACGATGAGATGGATGCCTATATGTGGACTGTGATCTACTGGGACACCAGCTACAACAACGTGATGGCCAAGACCTTCTTTGTTCCGGAGTACAACGGCTACGATAAGGCAGACAAGATGGGCAAAAAAGTGAGCAGCACCGTCGGGTGCTGATGGGAGTGATGCGGTATGAGGAAACGGAACCGTGCCCCGCAGGAAAAGATGCCGGATGAGGAGTTTTCCCGCCGCATCCTGTTTTACGGCCATTTGGCAAACCTCTGCGCCTACGGCTGCATTGCAGGTGCCGTGCTGGGTGTTCTGGCAGGCATCCTGCTTGAAAGCTTTGCAGCGGGCTGCGTCATCGTGATGCTTGTGATCGTAGCAGCGGTATTTTTGATCCAGCTGATCCACGCCATGCAGAGCGCTTTGATCCTCGGGCAGCTGGGCGACGGCTTTCTGGATGCACTGCGCAAGGCCTTTGGCCCGCAGCCGGAGCACAAACAGTGGCCCATGAGCAATGAACTGGTGCGGCGTTCCGGGCTTTTTCCGGAGGAATGGGAATCTGCCAGTGCCCGCGGCAGCTACGAGGGCAGCTATCAGGGCATCCCCTTTGCCATGCACAACGCTTCCCTCACCCATGTCTGGGAGGTGCGGGACCCCATGCCCGACGACCCACACAACACCCGCACCTGCTCCAAAACGATCTTCAAGGGGTTGTTTCTGGTCTGCCGGATGCGCAGGCCGGTGGCGCAGGAAGCGTTCGTCCTGCCCGGAAGCCCCCGCCCCGGCTTTGGCCCGGAGTTGGAAAACTGGGAGCAGCAGCTGCGGAGGGCAGTGGATGCCCGGGAACTGCGGATGAGCTTCCGGGGGGATCTGATGTTTGCCGCTTTTGCCACCGACCGGCAGATCATGGCTGTTTCCAAGGATATCGACCCGAAGATCATTGAGGAATACCGCCGCAGTTTTCAGGACTCGGTTGACCTGATGAAGGGTTTGATGGAAGCTGTGGCGCAGAATACGGAGCTGTTCTGAAACAGGAGGAACGACAAATGAAACACATTGCACTTTTGCTTGCCGCACTGCTGGTCTTTTCCCTGACCGGCTGCAGCAGTTCCGAGGCCGCAGGAACGGCTTCGGACACCGACAAGGCGGGAGCCTATGAGGTCATCCCGCCGGAGGACGGCCGGGGCGACCTGATCCCTGCCTCTTCGGACGTGGCGAGTATCCCGGTGCTGGTGGGCGGCGGCCTGCCCTTTACCAGCATGGAAAACCTGATGAACGAGAACTACGAGGATGGCACTTACACCTATGAGGATATGACCCAGGACGGTTCGGTGCTGGTGGTGGATATGGCGTTCCAGTCGCTGCGGACCGACGAGACCGTGGAGGAATACGCAGAATATGCCGCCCAATTTGCGGCCCTGGATACCGGCGAGGGAGAACCCTATAACGTCACCTGCTTCCAGGATGAGGACTACACCCAGAATCTTTCCTACCCGGTGTACATTGTCTGGTACACCACAGGATCGGGGGAGGACCAGCGGGAATGGATGGTCTACACGGTAGACACCGACGACTACACCTATCTCTATGCCTTTGGCACCATTGCTGATGAGGCAGACGACATGCAGGATGTGTTCTACAACATCTGCGATCAGCTTGAGCTGGTGAATTGAGGGCTGAGAATATGACACTGGAACGATCGGTTCTGCTGCTTGTGCTGACGCTGGCCGGGCTGTATGTGCTGCCCCGGCTTTTGCCGCGGAAGCCCCGGCTGCGCCGGGGGCTTCAGGTCCTGTGCATCATGGCGGCAATGCTGGATGCGGCGTATATCCTGCTGACGCTGCTGTTTGTCTGGGCAGCGGGGCAGAAACTTTGAAGAGGAGAAAACGACCATGAAACACAAAACACGTCTGCTGCCCCTTGCCGGCCTTCTGCTGGCGGGAGGCATCCTCTGTACCGGCTGCGGCGGTGCTGCCCCGGCCAGCAGTGCTCCGGCTGCCGTCAGCACGGCTTCCTCTGTGGAGGAGGTCAGTGCCATGGATGGTTACGACTACCTCAATGATTATATCGGTCTGTGGGGCTATTACGACATCGACCTCTGGCTCCGTGTCCATGAGGACGGCACCTTTGAATTCGTCAACTCTGAGGATGAGGCCATCTACACCGGCACGGCAGATGCGAACGAATACGGTATGGATCTCTATTTCGACGATGACACCCCGCAGATGCGGCTGGATCTTTCCGTCAGCGGCGACCTGCTGGAGGTGGGGTCTTCGGATGCGCTGCACCCGGTGGATGCCATCGTCTCCCGGGCGACCTGCTTTGAGAAAAATGGGCTGGAGATCAATGCCGCCGTGAATTCCTCTGACCCCATCCAGCTGGACAGCGGCGTGTGCAGCTTTACCGGAAAGGGCAGCGGCTACAACACCGACCTGTGCTACTGGCAGGTGACAAAGTATGACGATGTGACCCATGACGGCATCCGGGAGATCCAGTTCGATGCGGTCTGCTATATCCCGGATTCCTCCATCCCCTACTTTGGACAGACCTACGAAACCTACATCTCCAGCGAGCTCTACGATGCCTATACCGGCACATGGCTCACGGCATCCACCGCCAGAGGAGATACGGGCCGGGACAAGAACCATTATTATCACACGGTGTACTGGAACGACAACGCTTACGACATCGAGTTCTTCTTCTCCACCGACTGGAACATGAGCAGCAACAGTGACGACAAGATCTTTACCAAGAGCTATGTGGTCTATCTGCCCGAGGATTACGATGGGCTGGTGTTTGCCGCACAGGCGCAGCCGGACAATTATGCCGATGCCATGGCGCTGGACAACTTGGAAAATGTCAGCCCTGAGGGCAACATCATGGATCTTTCCCCGCTGGACCCCTACGCCAGCTTGTACTTCAACATCTGCGGCTGAGCCGGACAGAGGAAAGGAGAACGCTATGCCCTATGGAATGCTCTTTGTGATCGCAGTGGTGCTTCTTCTGGGGTGGCTGCACAGCAGCCGGAAGGAGGCCGCACGGCAGGATGTGGACCGCCGCATCGTTCCGGTGGTGCTGGATGCCGTGTTTCAGGAGGTGCAGTTTGCACCCAATGGCCGGATCACCTGCTTTGGAGAAGCGGGGCTTCCGCTGCCCCAGTATGACCGCATGACCGGCGGGGAACACGTCCGGGCAAAGTACCGGGGCTATGAGGTGGAGCTGTGCAGCATCGAACTGGACCGGGATGTCAGCTATACGGACCCGGACGACCCCACTGTGGTCAATGCGCCGTCCTATGACACGGTCTACGCCGGTCTGTGGGGCATCTGCCGGTACGGTACACCAATGCCGGTGAGCCTGACCTTTACCCCAAGAGGGAAGCTGGGGCAGCTTGTCCGGAGCGCATCGGTGCAAAACCCCGTGGACGGCTTTGAACAGCAGTTCAAGCTGACAGCAGACGATGACACCGCCCGGAACGTCTGCCTGACGGAGGAAAAATGCCGGAAGCTGCTGGCCCTGGCCGGAACGGCCGAGGGCAGCTTCAGCGGAAGCCTGCACCGGGACGGCACCCTGTATTTTGCCGTGGAAAACAACAAGGGGCTTTTCAAGGGCAGCGGCAGTGACGATGTCCTGCGGGAAAAGTTTGCCCGGCAGCTGAAGTGGTGTACCGATGTCATGGATGTTTTTGCACCCTGAATGGGGCTGAAATTAAAAAATGCAGTACCTTCTCTGCGCTTTTTCGCATGGAAGGTACTGCATTTTTGCCTGCTGCCTTATCTGTGCGGAATGGATGCCGCACGCGGCATTACCTGAAATCCCGCAGCCGCTCCTGCGAAAGCTGGGCCTGCAGGAAGGTCCAGGCGGCATCGAGCTCGGTGTTGAGCAGGTAGGCCTGATTCTGCTGGACATAGAGATAAATGGCATCCGGTGTGCGGTAGGCCAGATGGATGCTCTGCCAGTCGTAGTGGCGGCTGGGCTCGGACTTGTCCTGCTCACCGGCCATCCAGACATCCAGCCCGGCATTGCTCAGCTCCAGCCGGTAAAAGGGGCGGGGGAGGCCCAGCTTGCGGATCTGGTTCTTGAGGTTATGGAAGAAGGTCCAGAACCACACGGCGGGCAGGCCCAGCGCCACCACCGCAAGAACGACCGTCAGCAGGGCGGCACCCTCCCGCTGGCCGACCTGCGAGAGGCAGATGCCGGCAAATACCAGCAGGATGGCCGTGAAGAGCAGGGGCCGGTGCCAGGCTTTTTTGTGGCGCAAAAGGTCAAAGGCTGCAAATTTGTGGAAGGAACCTGCATCCATCTCCACGGAAATGCTCAAGACTTGGGGCATGGAAAATCACTCCTTTTTAGGCATCGTACCATATTCTTTTCAAACAAGCAAGGTAAATCTTGCAAAATTGCCGCAAAACATGGTAGAATAAGGCATTGATCGAGAAAAAATTCTTTGCCGGGAGGGGTGGCTTTGCACCGTTCAATGACGCTGAAACAGCGGATCACGCTGGGGCTGGCGGCCTTTCTGCTGGCGCTGGCGGCACAGATCTTTCTCAGCTTCTACCAGTCCGGCACCGTGCTGCGGGAACTGGATGACCAGATGGG
>ADJS01014871.1_pt1 | contig 16836 bp, 19 predicted proteins | sample 268128 | NCBI WGS metagenome assembly ADJS01 (sample SAMN00007486, study PRJNA43253) | human gut metagenome | isolation source: feces sample TS28 | reverse complement strand
CCAAGCTAACTATTGAAAAAATCAAAAAGATGATTGAAGACAAATTAGCTACAACAATCATCGTAGAAGGAATCAGAAGTCCTTTTGAAGTAAATATGTTTAAAGAAAACTTTGATGATTTTATAATTCTTTCCATTTTTGCAAATCCTGCAATACGCTTTAAAAGATTGCAGCAAAGAAACAGAGAAGATGACTCCGAAAATTACGAAGACTTCCTGAAAAGAGACCAGATGGAATTGGATTTTGGTATTGGAACTGTAATCTCATTATCCGATAAAATCATTATCAATGAAAAAGATTTGGAAAGCTATGAAAAAGAAATAAATGAATTTTTAAAAGAAAACACCACCCTCTAAATTCATTTATCTTCCAATTCTGCTTCTTCAATAATATACAAACCACTATCCAAATGCCATGTTTTTTTATCTTTTAAAATATTGATTCTTTTTTGAAAATTGGACCGTCAACAGCAAGTGTTTCTGCTTCTCCACCTTCAAAAGCTAAATTAATACCAACTTTTTTGTTGATTTCAACCAGTTCATCAATAGCTTTATCATCGATTTTTCTGCCCAGCCATGATTCATCTAAACCATAAGCAAAAACACCACTTATTATAACTTCAAAACCTAAAGAAACAATCTCTTTCATATATTCAAGTTCATCTACATGCCAGTAAGGAGATATGATTTCCAGTCCAACTTCATCACCTAATTTTTCAATCCTTGATTTTTGATAAACTGAATAAAGTGCACCGGTATATATGGCTTCAACACCTAAATCTTTAAGTTTTATAAAAGCCATTTTTAAATCTTCAAGTTCCTCTTCTTTAATGCCCTGAGTCTGTGCAGTAATGATTGGAATATTTAATGCTTCTGCAAGCAAATCAGTTATATGAATATTCGGAACATGAAACATGTAAGATTCATCATTAACCGATTTCATAGAAAGAAGATATTTAACATCTTCTCCTGTTTCTAAAGCATTATATAATGCCATAGTACTGTCTTTTCCTCCAGAAAATAAAACAGCTACCTTCATCAAATACTACCTTTTAACCTTTTTATTAAGGAACTTTTTGAATTTTCTATAACTAACAACAACTGCATCGAAGTAAATTCCAACAACAGAAACCACTACACCAACAACACCTGAAACCAGTATGAATTCGTTGTCAGATATCATAGACTGATTGGTTTGATTAACAACCTTTTGAGTTGGTCCTTCAATATGAGTTGCAACAATTCCTCTTTCCAATAGAGCATCTTCAAATTCACCTAAAGAGGCAGACGATACAACCAATTTAGCATGTATCTGAGCATAAGCAATAGAATCACCATAAACTAATTTATACCAATCAGAAAATGACTGCAATGCAGAACTGGATGTGTAACCCGGTTCCAAAGTAATATTAATTCTGCCTGAAGGTTCAACTGTATAATCTGCATAATGAGAATCAATATTGCCTATTACACTATTAAAATAAGCCAATTCCTTATCATTAAAACTCCATAGGAAAAACGTTACTCCAGTTTCATTAAATGATTTAAAACCATCGATTTTAGATAAATTCTGTTCCAATTCACCTATATCTGTGGCGGAAGACAAATCCAAATATAATGTTTCTTCATTTCCGGGAACATTCTTTTCAAGTTCACCGACAAATGCCGGGACCTCCTCATACAAAGGCTCCAGGAAAAAGGCACCACCAATAGACCCTATAAGAAAAGCTACAACAAGAACAAGTGCTATTTCTTTTTTAGGCATAAATGGCTTTAACATACCTATAGAAAAAACAAATACCATCAATATAATGAATAAAATAACATATACAATAGCAATTAAAATATCCATAAATTCACGCGCCAATTAAATAATATTACTATTTAAGATAACAAGTAATTTAAATAAGTTTTGGATAGATTAATGGATTATTTCCCATTGAAAAAAGAAGAATAGATGAAAATTAATCAATCATAAAATTTCTGATTAACACACTTCCAAATCATTGTATGTTCATCTTCCTGACTTACAAATTCAAATTCCGTTTCAGGAGCAAGAAGAATATCGCAACTCATTTCAGGATCCATCATACCACCTAAATAAACAGTTCTGGTGTCTTTTGGAAGTATTAAAACATTCAAATAAGGAATATTGTCATCAAAATGCATATTTACACTGGCTTTAAGTGGATCTGGAGATGAATAAACACCATCAACAGCTTGTTTTTTCATAAAAGGTTCCAATTCACGATAATAAACCCTAATTTCCTGATTTAAAGGCATGGCTTTTTCAAAAATCCAGTCATTAGGATTATTTCTTACTTCAAACAAGTCAAAAAAGGAATCAAGATCTATGCAAACAGTATCCTTACTTGAGGGATTTATCATAATTTCATCAATTTCTGATGAATCTTCAAGCATATCCTTCAAGTCTTTCATAAAAATAGCTATTACAGAAACTGGAGGATTGTTTTTTTTTAATTCTTCATTGTCTGTAAATAATGGAATACATTTACATCCATTTTCTTCAATTGTAACAGGTTTAAAGCTAAGAGGTTCATTTATTTCATCACTTTGAGTTTTAGAATATATTTCAACCGGAAGTAAAAGCTGTGCATTTTTAAATTCAGATACGAAACTTTCATATTCTTCTTTGCTCATAGATTCAGGTTCGATTTTCATTAATTCTTTAAGTTTAGCATTGTCTAGACTGCTCATAAATTAACCTCACACATTACATTATAATTTACTTTTTAGAGATAAATATATTTTCACTATCCTCAGGCCATTCAATAACAAGTGTATTTCTGCCTTTATTTAAATTCAGAACACCGCTGACATCATCTGCATCATGATTTACTCTAATCAGCTTAGATGACCCGTCATTGAATTTTACACTGACTGAGAGATGTTTTTTGTAGATATTGACATTAATGCTTTGATCCATCTCCACGATTAACAGTCTGCCTTGCGCCATGACCTTCACCATATACCTGATTGATTCCGCCGGCTATTTTATACATCTGGGATTTGACATTTACAGCATCGGAAACATCTGTTGTTTTATCAATTGCCAGACTGGCTAAAGGCAGAGTGAATATAGTCAGAATAATTAAGGCTATTGCAAATATAAACAAATATTCAACTGCAATTTGACCGTTATTTTCTTTAAGCATCCTACATCACCAGAAAGAACTTTTTTATAAACAGCAGCATCAAATCACCATAAATAACAGATATCAAGAATCCTGCAAATATTGCAGGTGCAAACGGAAATCCTATTTTTACTGAAATGCTGTTGGATATGATTTTTTGAGCATTCATAATTTTTAAGAGATACATATCCTGAGCAGTTATTCCTCCGGCACTCTGAGACTTAAAGTAATAATTAAAATCAGGATTATTCTTTGTTTTGTAAACTTTTAGATTGCCGTTGATGTCACTGATTAAAACAGCATTTTTTCATTATTGAAGTAATAATCATTGATTATCATTCCTTCTTTTAAATCTTTAATCAGTATCAGTTTATTTAGATTTAACTTTAAAAATAGTGATATGGAATTTATATTTAAAAATGAAAATAATATGTCCTTATTTGAGTTAAACATTGTGTTTTTTAATATCAGATATCCTGTAAAGATTAGCAGAAACGGAAATGCTATTAAAATGCTGTTTATAATTACTGTAAATGAAAACGGGTAAACTGACAGCTGAGGATAAATATTTAAAAAGTTAAGATTTATGCCAAATGGTATAACTGTGGCAATAGCTGTAAGTAATTTTACATCTCCCCCACCCCAAATTTTTAATTTCCAAAATAGGAAAGTTATGATATATGTTACAAACATTGAAATTATTGAGCATAAAATGTATTTAATGTTAGCAGAAAGAACTGACAAAAACAGGTTAGATATCAGCCCAAAAATAAGCAGAGATAAATTTAACCTGTTGGATATTATTCCTGTTTTAACATCAAAAATTGCAGCCAAACAACAAAATAAAGATGTAACTATAATTTGAACTAAAAATATAATACTAAAATCCATAATTCTAGTATAAACTAAGAAATATATTAATTAGCTAGAAAATAAGAGTGTAAAATTGTTTTTAAAATAAAAAAAATGAAGAGAATCAGTTTTTAGAATACTCATAAATAGCTTCTAAAAATGATTTGAATAATGGATGTGGCCTATTCGGTCTTGATTTAAATTCCGGATGGAATTGGCAGCCGACAGCCCATGGATGATTTGGCAATTCAACAATTTCCACCAAGAAGTCATCAGGACTAACTCCTGAAATAACTAAACCTTTATCTTCCAGGTCTTTCCTGTAATCATTGTTAAATTCAAATCTGTGTCTGTGACGTTCTGCAATATCTTCCACATTATAAGCTTCATATGTTTTAGTTCCTTTAACAAGCTTACAGTCATAAGAACCTAAACGCATAGTTCCGCCCATGTTTTTAACTTTTTTCTGTTCTTCCATCATGTCAATAACAGGGTGAGGATTTTCGCTGTCAAATTCTGAACTGTTAGCTTCAGGATATCCGTTACGTCTTGCAAACTGAGTTACAATAGAATGCATTCCCAAACAGATACCGAACAACGGAACATTGTGTTCAATAGCATAATCTACAGCATCAAGCTTTCCTTCAAATCCACGTTCTCCAAATCCTCCGGGAATGAGAATACCATGGAGATTGCCCATAACCTCTTCATCCAAATTATCAACATCAGAACTGATGTAGATGATGTTGGCTTTTACTCCAACATTAGCTGCTGCATGCTGCAGGGATTCCCTGATACTGATATATGCATCTTCAAGCTCTACATATTTACCGACAATTCCAATATTTACAACAGGACTTTCAATCTTAAGAGATTCTACAATTTTACGCCAGTCATCAAGTTTTGAGGAATCCGGTTTAATATCCAGTCTTATCCTGTTAACTATCAATTCACCAATGTTGTTTTCTTCTAAAACCAGTGGCACTTCATAGATAGTGCCTGCATCAGGAGTGTTTACAACAGCTTTTTGATCCACATCACAGAAATGAGCTATTTTTCCTTCTAAAGCATCGTCAATTGGTTCCTGAGATCTGCATACAATAACATCAGGGTTAATACCCATACTTCTTAATTCTTTTGTAGAATGTTGTGTCGGTTTGGTTTTGAATTCACCTGCGGCATTTAAGTATGGGATAAATGTAACATGAACAAACATGACATTATCATGGCCTTCTTCATTTCTAAGTTGCCTTAAAGCTTCAAGGAAAGGCTGGCTTTCAATATCTCCAACAGTACCACCCAACTCAATTAGAACAACATCATAATCCTCATTATCAGAGATTAACCTGATCATTTCTTTAATTTCATTGGTAATATGTGGAATAACCTGTACACAAGCTCCCAAGAATTTGCCTTCCCTTTCTTTAGAAATAACAGATTTATAAACTTTACCTGTAGTGATATTGGACAATCCAGGCAATTCAACATCTAAAAATCTTTCATAATGACCTAAATCCAAGTCAGTTTCCATTCCATCATTAGTTACAAAAACTTCACCATGCTGATAAGGGTTTAATGTTCCGGAATCCCAGTTCAAATAAGGATCTATTTTAATAGCCGCTACTTTTAAACCATAAGATCTTAAAATACGACCCATAGATGCAGAAGTAATTCCTTTTCCAATAGAACTAACTACCCCACCAGTTATAATAATATATTTTGTCAGAAAAATCCTCTCCATTTTATAAAAAATAAAATTTATATACTTTATAATTTAGTTGTTCATCTTATATATAATTATGAAAAAATCAGATTAAATTAATTGGTAGCTATACTTGGGTGGTGTAATTGTATAGCTACCCTATTTACTTAAAAGAATTTTAGTAATTAGTCACTGGGTTGGGTGGTGGAATGACTAATTACCAAAACAAATTTTTTTAAACAAAAATCAGAAGAGCAAAAAACTCTCCTGATAGTAAAATTTATAGCATGTGTTATAAATACTTTACTCTCATAACATAGATTCCAGATCAACTTCCAGCAAGTCCCTGACCTTTTTAAGCTCATCAATGATTTTTATATGCTGAGTGCAGTTCTCCTCACATTCACCACATTCCAAACATGAAGATGCCGGTGCATTTTTCTTGGCTAAATTATCATAGTAGAAATAATGTAAAAACTGGAGTTCAATGGATTGTTTAACATCATTATAAAGAGCAAAGAACTTTGAAATTGGAATATCTTCAGGACATGCATCCAAACAGTAATCACATCCCGTACATGGAATTGCTATTGAATGTTTAATGATTTCAACTACATCTCCAATAACCTTCAATTCATCTTCAGTCAATGGATTGAAATCTTTCATATAACTTAAATTGTCTTCCAGCTGCTCCAATGAACTTACACCAGACAATACTGTTAAAACACCTTCCAAACTGGCTGCAAACCTAATTCCCCAAGATGCAAGTGACAAATCAGGATTGTAGCTAGTTAATATTTTACCGGCATCTTCCGGAATATTTACAAGTGTTCCTCCTTTTAAAGGTTCCATTACAATAATGTCCTTATTGTATTTTCTAGCTACTTCATAACATTTCCCTGACTGAATTCCCTCATTGTCCCAGTCAAGATAATTTATCTGTAACTGAACAAATTCTATAGAAGGATGCTCATTTAATATTTTATCAAGAGTTTCTGCATCATCATGAAATGAAATTCCGAGATGTCTGATAAAGCCTTCTTCCTTAATTTTTCTGCAAATTCAAAGCACTTTAACTGCGGAATGATTCCATTGTAGAAGTTGTTTGTAATATTGTGCAGCATGTAATAATCAAAATACTCAACACCGCATCTTTCTTTTTGCTCACGGAATATTTCTTCAAGGTTATGCGAAGGTTTAAGCATGTATACAGGTAATTTATCAGCTATTATTACATCTTCTCTCGGATATCTTTCAGTAACTGCTTTTCTAAGTGCCACTTCACTTAATCCGTCATGGTATCCATATGCAGTATCAAAGTAATTGAATCCGCTTTCAATATATCTATCAACCATTTCAAATATCTGTGGCAGGTCAATATCTTTCGGATCATCACTATTACAGGGTAACCTCATAGATCCAAAACCAAATTTTTTCATATTATCTCCTCTTTTTTATAATGGGAGCCATTCTATAAACTCTTTAATATAATCATTGCAAAACTCCCAGGTATGTTCTCCTGAAGAGCATCTGAACTCCACATCAACATTTCTTGATTTTAAGTAATTATAATAATCTATGTTCTCATTATACAAGAAGTCATTATCTCCAACTGCCATGAAAATCTTTGGAATTTCAATATCATTAGCTATCAAATCATCAATTAAAAATTTGGGGTCCATGTCACTTCCGATTACTTTATTCAAGTCTCCGAAACAGGACTGGGCAAAAGATTTTGAAGACAATAAATCATCTCCCTCACCCCAGTTATGCAAATCATCTGTCAGCAGCGCTGCAGAGATTGCTCCAATATATCCGAAAGTGTCATGGTATTTTAATCCGTTTCTAATAGCTCCATATCCTCCCATTGAAAATCCTGCAAGATATGTGTCTTCTTTTTTATGAGATAGTGGGAAAATGTTTCTTGTCATTTCAACAAGTTCACGACCTATAAACTCCCCATAATATTTGTGGGATTCTTTTTGGTCCACATAAAAGCTATTTTCTCCACTTGGCAGGACAACTGCAATATTATGGTCTTCTGCAAATTTTTGAATTGTAGTGTTTGCTAAAAATATATCATCACTGCCGAAAAGCCCATGCAGCAGATACAATGTTTTATATGGCTTTTCTGCTATTTCTTCAGTGCCCTGCAAGTAATGTATGTTGTCTGCAGGTAAAATTACACTTAATGATGTTCTTCTCTGAAGTGACTTGCACTTAATATCTCCTCTAAACAATACCATAATATCACAAACTGTTGCACATTACAACATAATTTTTAATATTTTTAATATATAACTGTTGTGTTTAACAACCATTTTATTTCTGTTATTTGCAAATTAAAATTAAATATTCCCTTCCGCTTTTCATGCCTTTTATGTCTACAAATGAAAAAAATAATAAAACCAATCAAGCATATTCTTAAAATTTATTATAATAATTAAAAAAATACAATTATTATAATTCTTCCAGGCCAGTTAATATTTATTTTCTTAAAGAAAAGGACACAGTAATAATAAATAGTCAAAATTACTATAATACTAAGCAAAATCACATTTACAACATCTTTAATCATAGAACACATACACCCAAAATAATATTATCTCAAAATTATATACGTGGAATAATAATAGCAATTAAAATAAAAGATATATAAAATAGCCTAGATGGCCAATTATTTTTTTCTACAATGGGATTAATCTTTGCATAACATCTATCACAATCATATGATACATAAAATATTACAAAAAAAATAAAAACAAAAACACATTTAACATTAATATCCATAATCATACCACCAAACATCTAATTATTAGAGTACTGTGACTCCCAAATACCTCTCCAAATATAATCTCCCCCAACACCACAAACAGAACCTAAAGATAAAAAAAATAAAAAAAAACAATAATAAACATACACCAAAATCAACATCCCTCATCAAAACCACTAATAAAACAATCTATCAAAATAAAAATATAAACATTACTATTTGAATTTTTATGTAAAAAAAGAAAAATTAGGATTCTGCAACCCTATATAATGTCCATTTATTGCTGAAGTATCTGTAGATGTATAATCCGCCTCTTACAAACCAGTCAATGAACATAGCTACCCATGTTCCAAATACTCCCATATTAAAGTTTATGGCTAAAATGTAAGATAAGCCTATCCTGCAGGTAAACATTACTGCTAAGCTTACCACCATTGCCCATTTTGCATCACCAGCACCTCTAAACAGGTTAGGCAGTGTAAATGCTATTGGCCAAATTAAAATTCCAAGTGTACCGTGCCAGATAATCATCTTGCCAGACAGTGCTGCAGTAGCAGGAGACAAATTATAAAGGCTCAAAATAACCGGCAACAGGGCAAATATTGCTGCATTGACAATAATGTGACATACAACAACAATTAAAATAATCTTTTTATTGTAATATCTTGCCTGTTCATAATCATTTGCTCCGACACATCTTGAAATTACTGCAGTCATTCCCAGATTAATTGCAAAACCAGGCAATACTGAAAATATTCCAATTGCATAACCTACAGAATTAGCTGCAATAGCTACTGTTCCAAAAGTTGAAACCAAACTTAAAACCAGCACACGTCCAAACTGGAACAGTCCGTTTTCAATACCGTATGGAATACCTACATTCAGCACGTTTTTAAGAACTTTCCAATCAAATTTATGTTTTAAAGTTCTTTTAATATGGAGTTTGAAGTTTTCATTTAATGTAAAATGCATTATAGCAGCTGCTGCAATCAGTCTTGAAATTACAGTGGGGACAGCTACTCCTTCAACACCTAAACCCAAATAATAAATACCGAATGCATTACCTACAACATTTAAAATATCGCAGATAACCATTATCTTCATTGGCAGAATTGAATTTCCGCTGGTTCTGTAAATTGCAGCACCTGCATTGTAAATAGCTATAAATGGTATTGAAAAAGCCATGAACAGCAGATATGTATTTGCATAATTCCATACGTCTGCTTCAATCTGGCCAAATAAGGTATTAATTAAAAAGGATTTGGCCATTAAAACAACAACCATTAAAAGAGCTGATAAAATTCCTGAAAACCACACAAGCTGATTGCATGCTCCTCTAGCTTTTTCCGGCTTATTGTTTCCTAAGTACTGGCCAGCTATTACCGCTCCTCCGGTAGCCAGTGCAGAAAATCCGAAAATCAGCAGCTGCATCAGAAAATCAACTAATGAAACACCTGAAATTGCTGCTTCACCTAAAGATGCAACCATTACAGAATCAGCAAACCCTACAAAAAATTCCAGTCCCTGCTCAATAAGCAAAGGTAAAAACAGAACGAATAATGCTTTATTGGAAAATAAATAATGTTTTGGGGTTTTAATTAAAGATTCCATATTTAGTACACCATAAAAAAAAATAAAATTATTGTTGTAAATTACAACATAAATTATAAATTTCCAGATATATAACTGTTGCGATTAACAACATTAAAAGAAAATGATTAATGAGATGATTTATCTAAAAATCATCATTAATTAGCCTTGACATTAATTTATATCCTTCTTTTTATCCAAACTGCCTTTAAGAACACTCTGTTCATCAAAGGATTCACTCTCATCGCCTGTTTTATCAGAAGAATATATTATCAAAGGCACATCATCTCTTGTATGGGTTCCAACTGAAACAGGAGTTGGATGATCAGGCAAAATAGCTGCCTTAAAGTCCTGACCTTTTAAACTGTCTAAAACCGGACCTACAATATGCTTGTCAATTTGTTCAATAGCCCTAACTTTTTCAGCTGTGTCTGATGCATGACCTGCTTCATCAGGAGCTTCAATGTGTACAAACACTACATCATGGTTTTTTAAAGCTTCAATTGCATATTTTCCCTTAGCTTCATAATCTGTGTCAAAGTATCCTGTAGCTCCTGGAACATCAATAATGTCAAAGCCTGCAAAAGCACCTATTCCTTTTAACAAATCAACACCAGTAATTACTGCTGCATCCAATCCGTAAACATCTTTAAAGTTAGGTAAAGTTGGTGTTACTCCCTGACCCCACAGCCATACCATATTTGCCGGTTTTTTTGCCATTTTCCACTCTTTTTTTATTGACTTCATGATTTTCAAGAACTTCCCCTGATTCCCACATGATTTTCTTAATGAATTTGGGTAATTTTTCATCCCATCTGTCGCCGGAGGTGTTTTCATCCAGATTCTCACCTGCAATATCATGAGGAGGCATAGTCTTCAAATCAGCCAATAGCTTAGCATCTTCAGCACTGTCACAGGAATATACAAACAGATGTCTGTAACTGACTCCTGAATAGAATCTGCCTTTAAAATCATCATATTTTCCATTGAAATAATCATTTAAGCTGTCCATAAGTATTTCAGCTTCCTCAGAGGTAATATGGCCTGCATTAAAATCATCCATATGATTGTCCTTCTGGGTAATGGTATTGCATCTGAAAATTACATCCTTATCAGTTGTTTCAATACCCATGCTGCCTGCTTCCAGAGGTCCTCTGCCTGTATAGTAATCTGCAGGGTTAAATCCGAAAATACTCATATTGGCTACATCAGAACCTGGAGTATATGCATCAGGAACATTATTGGTTAAACCTCCAAAACCCTCTTTTGCCATTTTATCAATATTTGGAGTATCAGCTGCCATAAGTGGAGTCATGCCGTCCAATTCGTCGATTGGATAGTCACTTGAACCGTCAGGAATAAAAATTACATATTTCATACTATCATCAAAAAAAGTAAAAGTAAATTAGTATTTAACTTTTAAAATACTAATCAAATCAGTCAACATCGCAGAAGCAGTTTCAAGAGATCCTGCTCCAAGTCCAATAACACTAACATCACCTGCAAGGTCAGTGCGGACAGTAGCCATATTTAAAGTTCCGCTTAAATCATATGCACTGCCTTTTTTAACTAAACGTGGTGATACCTGCAGTTTGTCTTTAGAAACTTCAGCTATTAATTTAATTAAATAACCTTCTTTTCTGGCTAAATCCATAGCCTGTGAAGTAATATTTGAAATACCTTCAACATCAACATCACTATAAGTGGCATCAATTCCTAAAAGTGAATTAGCTAAAATTACAGTTTTGCAAGCTGCATCAATACCTTCAACATCCTGAGTTGGGTCTGTTTCAGCTATTCCTAACTCTTGAGATTCTTTTAAGGTTATATCATAGGAGGAACCTTCGGATGCCATTCTTGATAAAATGTAATTGGTGGTACCGTTCAATATTCCTACAATTGATTTAATTCCACAGGATGAAAGTGTTTCTTTTGTGAAATTAATAATAGGCATTGCTCCACCAACACTGGCTTCATATTTAAATTCAACATTGTTTTTCTCAGCTTCGGATACAACTTCTCTGAATTTTAAAGCTAAATGTCCCTTATTTGATGTTACAACATCTTTTCCAGCTTTAAATGCTTTTAAAGTTAAAGACAATGCAGGTTCTGCATCAGTTATATTGGTTGGAGTTGCTTCCATCAAACAGTCATATTCCACAGCATCCAACACATCCAAACCTGAAATGGTACTGCCGTATTCAGGATAATTGGATAATTTTCCAAATTCGTTTTTAGTGTTTACAAGCAGTTCTTCATCCAATCCGTCAGCACAGATTGCAGAAGATGAAGAATCTGCAGCAGCTACTATTTTTAATTCTACATTAAATCTTTCTTTAATCATGTCTTTTTTTAATGAGATTGCTCTAGCCACACCCTGACCAACTGCACCAAATCCCATTACTATGACTTTACATTCTTTCATACTATCCCTAAACTTCATTAATCATAAGTAAATCTTTTTCTGCAGCTATTTTACCAATCTTATCAAATATAAATTCTTTCATGCCAAAGTCTGTTTCAATATTAATTAAGGCAGAGGATTTGGATTCCCCGTCTAATTTAATATCAAATCCAACTACATAAACACCGTCTAAAGAATTAATTTTATCCATAGTGTCTCTAATGTCGTTATCAACAATATGACCAATTAAAATAGTGCTCACAACTTCCTTTTTAACGACTCCATCCATTGCAATAATTGAAACTCCCAACTCTTTGAACCTTTCAATAACCCTGTCAAGGCTATCACGTTCACCTTCAAGAGTAAGCTGAACAGGAATCATTCCTTTTTCATTTTTAGAATCTCTTTTATGGATTACGGTAACCAGGTTTGCACCAAGGCCACTAATCGGATCCAAAACAGAAACAAGCTGTCCAGGAACATCCATAAGTTCTAAAACCAAATCCATTTTCATAAAAAATTCCCCTAATTAACCCAATCTGCTCTTTTAACAACAAGTTTGCCTTCTTTATCAATATGAGCATTCCTTAAAATTTTTTCAGGATGTTTCTCATGAGATTTATCTTCACGAGTAAGATTTAAATTGTCAGTAATATACCAAGTTTCTTCAAGATCTGGAATATTCTCTAAAGTTTTTGAAAACTTGTTTAAAATATTTTCTGCATCTTTTTCAATTTTCATAAATAAATCTCCTATGATTATTTGATAATAATAAAAATAATTTTGTTTTTTAATATTAATAAATGTTTATTAAAACTTGGGCTTTTTGCCAACTTAAAATTACATCGCCAGTTAATCCTGACAACAAACATTTGTTGGAGCAAACCCTTTTTGAATTCTTGTGTTTTATTAAGTTGATTACTACAAAAATCTATTTTATTATCTGCTAAAGACAATAATTTTCCAATTCTTTTTTGTTCCTCAATTGGCGGTATTTTACATTTAATTGAATATATGTCTGAAGCATTATACGATGGGAGAGCACCTGTTTGAGCATATTTTCCAAAATTAATTGAAGTAGCTAAATAATACATAAATTCTAAGTCTACATTTTCATTTGGAGAAAATGCCATCATATTGTTGTCTATTAAAAAAGGTTGTTTTGCAATTCGTTTTCTATTTAAAAATATTGCTTCACCAACCTTTGCAAATATTATTGAGGGGTTTTCAATTAATTTGACACCTATATCTTTTAATAAATTATCATCAATAGTATTGTTAGATCTAGTCATTACTTTTTCATTACCCTTTAAATTCATATCAGAAACTTTATAAAAATTATAATCTAAATCTAAATGTCCTTGATATTTATTACTGAATCCAACACCACTTTTAACAGTCCCTAAATCTTTGAATTTATAATCTTTCCAGCTACTATTATTAAAATCTACAAATCTTAATTTCTGTGTGAAAATCTGTTGCATCAAATACTTTTTAAAATATTGATATAATTGATGTTTTTGTCCTAATAATTCAATTTTATTATTTAACATTATTAATAGATTAGAAATTTTATTTTGTTCATTTAAAGTAGGATAATGTAGTTTATTTATCTTTAAACTTGGTGCTGTAAGTTGTGGAACTCCAGTACTCTCGATATATATTTTAACATTATTATTAATATACTCCGTGAAAAATTCAATATTTAAATCTTCTTTAGGTGTTAATATAATTAATCTACCAACAGCATTAAATTTATTTTTTCTTGCAGTTGCATGACCTATATTTCCTCTAGCAGTGACAGTTATTGAGTTAGGATTATATTTATATTCTTTATAATATCCCAATAGCCCCTCATTTTCTAAAGCATTTGCATACAAAGGATATTTATATTCATCGATAAATTCTTCATTAAACAGTTCTTTTTTCATATCTCCTGCAACCTGAAAATCAAATAACTCATCAAATCTACAGGATTTCCATTCATCATCAAATCCGCTAAATCGCAATTTAAGCCAGGTTTACTATGCCAATGAATTTGAAGCACTGGGAAATGATCTGATAGCTGCAGTTGGAACCTACTTCAGCAACAGCTGTGAAAAATACGAAATCAGCATTTATGTAAATGATATATTAAAACACACACAAAACGGAACAAGTGCATTTGGCGGTTTTTCAACTGTCAAATTAAATAATTACATTCCAGTTAACAAAGGAGACATTTTCAGAGCTGTAATTAAAGGTGTAAATGTCCCATTATCCATAAATACCAGAGTTCATAATGACGGTTTAGCTACTTTAAATATAAATCTGATACCTGGAAAATATATCATAACAGCTATTGAACCGGTAACCGGATTAGATATGGGGTATGGAGTAACTGTCCTTAAATAGAGTTTTAAACTCTATTTTAAATACTCCCCAATATCAATATCCTTTAAAACTTTTTTTCTTAAAATTTTATCAATGCCCGTGCCGTACTGGGCTGCCTTTTTAGGTCTGTAAGCAATCTGCTTATCCAGTCCCAAATTGAAAGCCGTTTTTCTTAAAATATTTTTGCGCAGCTTATCATCAGAACCTGAAATCTTATATCTGACCGGAATATTGAGGGCAAATTCAACAAGATTCTTATCTAAAAAAGGAAGACGCAGCTCAACGCCATTTGCCATTGAACATGCATCATCACGTTCCAGATTAACATGATACATATTAGCCATATCATATCTTAATTCATCATCTAAAGTATTTTCCCTATAGCTATTCAGATATCTGTTATAGCCCCCAAACAGCTCATCAGCACCCTGACCTGAAATAGCTACCTTAATGTTATCTTCAGCTATCATTTTAGAAGCAAGATAAACAGTCATTCCCACCCCAATCTTCATCAGATTGTTTTCACCAATTGCCTGAACAACATCTTTAAGACTGTCCTTTACAATACTTTCAGTAATGTCATGAACCTTTAGAGGAAGACCCAAATACTCGGCTACACACTTAGCTGCAACCACATCCTTGGAATCCTTTTTACCGACAGCATACAAAGTAACTTTAAGATTTTTATTTAAAGATATTTCCCGAAGCAGCAAAGCTATCAAAGAGCTGTCAACACCTCCTGAAAATATTACTCCAACTTCATTCAAATCCTCAACCCTTTTTAAAACAGCCAGTTTAAGAAGCTTTTCAAGTTTTCTGTTGTCTGTTTCAAACCTCTTCTGGAAAATATCCGTTTTAGGAGGTATTTCTTCCCAGTTGTAAAGGATATGTCCCGGCTTTAATGTTTTGATATCTCCTTTCAAACACTGTTTTGAAGAAGCAAAAGCATGATGTGTGTAAAATAAAGGTTTGACACCTAAAGGATCTCTTGAAACAGCCAAGTTAATGCCATCTGTAACAGCATAGGCATAATCCCCATCCAAAAGATTATTAACCTGAGTTACTGCTCTTAAAAGGTCATCCTTATAATAAAAATCAATCAGATTAATTAATAACTCAGAATCAGAATTTATATTGTCATTTTTTGTCAGTTTAGCCAGCAAATTCTTTAGGGAAGAATAATTATAAATCTCACCATTGAAAACCAGAGTCAGAGTGTTTTTAGCTATCGGCTGAGTATGGGAAGTTCTGTTTTCCAAATTATGGACAGCCAGCAGATTATGGCCTAAACCTAAAGAATAAGCGTTTTCATCATTGAAATCATTTAAATCAATACCTTTTTGTATTTTACCATCTAAAAATATTCCTGAAGCATCTTTTCCCCTATTTTTTGATGTTTTTAACATAGCTATTAAATCATCAGCTTTGAAATTACCTTGAAGACCAACTATTGAACACATGATTTAATATTAAATTTTGGAGTTTAAAAAAATAATGATAGTACAAAAGTAAACATTTGATTATTTCAATTCATAGTGCATTATTTTAACTGATTACTATCCAAGTTAAAAGATATTAGGATTTAAATCCTATTATAATCTTATTTTTAACGAAGATGGATGAAAGTATTGCAATTCAAACAAGGCAGTATTTCAATCCTATTATAGTCTTATTTTTAACCTCAGATATATGATGCAACAGATGGAATAGCTGCATTATTTCAATCCTATTATAGTCTTATTTTTAACAGTAATGCTAAAACAAAAGCATCACAAGTAGTGTCATTTCAATCCTATTATAGTCTTATTTTTAACTGTAGTAGTTCGCAGTTGTGAGATTCTGTGCTAACATTTCAATCCTATTATAGTCTTATTTTTAACAGTGAAAAAGAAATTATGATAATCAGTAATGTCAATATTTCAATCCTATTATAGTCTTATTTTTAACTTGAATCTTTGAAAAAAAAAGCATAGGAATAAACAAATTTC
>ADJS01003884.1_pt1 | contig 16900 bp, 17 predicted proteins | sample 268128 | NCBI WGS metagenome assembly ADJS01 (sample SAMN00007486, study PRJNA43253) | human gut metagenome | isolation source: feces sample TS28 | reverse complement strand
CAGCCCACCAAAGCCGATCACCGACAGGCACACCGAGAAGAAGTCCGCGCGGGCCGAAGGGTCGTGTGAACCGAAATTATGCAGTCCGAACATGGCTGCCAGCAGCGAGATTACGCCAATGATGGTCATGGTCAGGAAGATCGAGCGCCAGCCGTTGGCATCGGTCTGCCAGCCGCCCAAGGTGGGGCCGATGGCTGGCGCCACGCTCATGGCCATGCCCACCGTGCCCATGGCAAACCCGCGGCGAGACAGCGGGTAAATGGAGAACACGGTGATTTGCAGCACCGGCCACATCACGCCTGTGCCGGCAGCTTCGAGCACGCGCCCGACCAGCACCCATACGAAGTTTGGCCCCAACCATGCCAGCACGGAGCCGATTGTGAACACCGCCATCGAGCAGATGACGATCTGGCGGGTGGAGAAGCGCCGGGTCAGAAACGCGGTTAGCGGCACCATCACGCCCATGACCAGCTGGAACACGGAGGTGAGCCACTGCCCGGTGGTCACGGAGATGTGGAATTCGGAAACGATAATCGGCAGCGCGGAACTCAGCTGCAACTGCGTGAAGTTGCCCACGAAGGTGATGAAGGTCAGGATTGCGATGGAAATAAATGCCGCGCGGCTCAGTTTACCGTCCACGTATGATTCCTCACGGCTCAGTACCCGCTGCAATTCGCCGCGACGATCCTTGATTCCCTGAGCTCCAGTCACGCGCCACTCCACTTCTGTTGCCCGGCCTGTTGTCTTGGCGGTGTCGGTGACGTATCCGTTCAGTGATATATGCGCCTCGCATATCAATGCGTATTCGGTGTATTCGGCGACCGTCGTTTTTGCGTGCTTGGCCGAGCAGCCTCTCAAAGCACCCCAACACGCTATACCTAGGGGTGGTCTAGTAGGTTCGGAATATGTGCAGAAGCAGGACGCGAACATGCTCTGTGCATAAGACCGGGGCACATAATGGGCGGTTGGTTATTGCAAGAGGTTACAAGTCAATAAGATTAGTTTTGGGAGTTAGCATGAGAGTCCATAGGGCAGGTCACGCAGCAAGTATTCCACGCAGAAGGCACCGCATCTGGCCGTGGGTGGTGTCGATTTTGGCGTTGCTCGTAGTGCTGCTGGGCGTAGGCGGATTCTTCGGTTTGAGGCTGTATTCCGAGGCCAAGCAGGTAAAGGCGCATGAGGAACAGGCGATGCAACTACTGGGCGGTGTGACCGATCTCAGTAACCTCGACAACCTCGATACGGTGAGCCAGCAGATCAGCCAGGCAAAGACCGAGACCGCGGCCGCGAACGAGATCGCGCACGTATGCGTTGATGGCTATGACTACTTCGGAGGAACGTTCAGCCGGTGGCCTGATTGGTTCCGTGGGCGTGGTGACTACTGACAACAGCAAAATCAATATTGGTGATTTCCGTTCGAATGGTGAATATATTCCATATGGTGCTGGTGATCCTACGGGTGATGAACAGCGTATTATCCAACAGTGGGGTCCGCTGAATATGTCGTTCGATGTACGAGATTTGGCCGTTTATCCCGACACCTCGCGTAGTGCTGAAGGCATGCGTGCCATTTGGCAGCGCACACCGTGGGGGGAGTGGTACCCAGCTGGATGGTGTGCTTATGGTCGATCCAGTGTTCCTGCAAGAGCTGGTGAAGATTAACGGCAACATCACCCTTTCCGATGGTCGTGTGCTCACTGGAGATACACCGCCAAGTTCTTGTTGAACAAGGTATATGTCGATTATCCAATCGCCGAGACCGACGCTTACTTCGCTCAGGTAGCTGAGCAGACTGTCGGCAGCATGTTCTCCAACTTGGATTTGACGAAGCTTACCAAGGTGGCACAGGCGATGGGCAGCATGGCCGAAGGCCGCCACTTCTCCATGTATGCCTTTGACGAAACGGCCGAGAAGTCCATCAGCGATGCAGGCTTCACCGCACAGACGCCAAACAGCGAGGAAAACCCGCAAGTGGGAGTGTATGTAACTGAACAGAATCCGTCAAAGATGGGATGGTATATTCATCGCACCTCGAAGATCACTCGCTCTGACTGCAACAGTGACGGTTCCCAGACCTATCATGTGGAATACACGATGACTAATACGTTGACTGCCGAAGAAATTGCTTCCCTGCCGGATTACATCATCGGTGTAAATCAGGCGAACCAGCCAAAGGCTTACGGCATCGAAAAGACGCTGATTTATGCTCCGGCTGGTGGTAGTCTCACAAATCTAAACACATCCGGTGCCACGGTGACCGGCATCCGACAGGAAACGATGAACGGCAAAACTGTATATGCGAGCATCGCCAAGATAGCTCCCGGCGAATCCGTCACCTATTCCTTCGACGTGACCACATCCACCAAGGCTGTCTCCGACCTCACCATTGACCAAACTCCAATGGGATGGACTTATCCCGGCGTCACCACCGACACCGCCGTCTGCTCCATCAACAAGCAGTAAAGCCGAGCTCCCTCTGATGAGGGAGCTGTCAGCCGCAGACTGACTGAGGGAAAACCAGAGACTAAGAGGGCGTCAGCAAAAAGCTGACGCCCTCTCAACATTTCAACATTCCCAAAGAAAACTCAGTACGATCCAGTCCCCTTAAACACCGCCACCACAGTCTTCAGCAGAATCGCAATATCCCCCGTAATGGACCAGTCCTGAATATACGACACATCCGCATACTCCGACTGTTCCTGAGTCAAATCACTGCGTCCGGAAATCTGCCACGGTCCAGTAATACCGGGCTTAACCAGCAGTCGCGTGGAGTACAGCATGTCATATCGCGCGACTTCTTCAGGCAGCGGCGGGCGAGGTCCAACCAAGCTCATATCGCCCTTGAACACGTTAAAGAACTGCGGGAACTCGTCCAGCGACGTCTTACGAATAAAGTGACCGATCTTGGTCACGCGTGGATCGTCCTTAAGCTTGAAGATAAAGCGATCCTCAATACCGCGTTCCTTAGCCAGTTTCGCCTTGATTTCGTCGGCATCAGTGCGCATGGAACGGAACTTGTACATGGTGAACGGCTTGCCGTAAATGCCGATGCGCGTCTGCGAATAGAACACAGGGCCGCCATCTTCCCGCTTGACCTTGTATGCCACCCATAGCATGATGGGCGAGCTCAAGATAATGGCGATACCGGAAAGCACGATATCGCACACACGCTTGAGAATACGAGTAACGGTTGAGTACTGCGTCAGTCGTGCAGTGACTACTGGCATCGTCGGATCGTTGCGGAAATGCAGGTCAGCGCCGCTCAAATCAGCCACAGAGGTAGTAAGCGCCAATTCAATACCCATGGATTCTACGGCCAGAGACAATGTACGCATGGTCTCGGAATCGCGGGTAAGTACATCAGCCACCAATACGGTGCGTGCCTTCATACGCTTCGCGGTTTGCGGCAAATGCGAGTTGAGCGGCAACACCTTCAGTCGTGCCTCAGCATCGTTGGCAGGAGTGAAGGGCACCGACACCAAATGCTGCGCCTGATCAGGATCATCCTCGTTCTTGACTGAAGCCACCGGGCATACAGCAATCGGCGCGTAACCGATACCGCGGCACTGGCGCAATTGTTCGACCGTCCGGTGGATACCTTCCGGAGATCCAATGACCACAGTCGGGTAGTTGAATTCGCCATTCATACGGTTGCGGTGCAGCGCGCGGCGCATAATCCAACGCTCAATAATAACCAATACCAGTGAGACCAGCGGAATGAACACATTCAACGACCGGGGAAGATTGAGGTGGAACAGGTACCCCAACGTGCACAGCATAATGAAATCGATGAACGCAGCGTTCAACAGCTTGGCGTACAGGGCATAGCCCTCACCCATGGTGTGCCGTTCATAGGAACGTGCGGAATACAGACTGATGAGCCACGATACGCAGGTCAACAGCAGGAAGCTAAAAACGCCGTATTCGCCGGGACCAATGCTCTGCACGTAGGTATAAGCGAAAGGTCGGAGCAGGAACACGATGTACGTGGCCACAATGGTCATCAGCAGATCAAGCACGACCAAGGTCGTGTTATAGAGATATCGCCACTTCGGTACGGAATGGCCCATCAATGGGCGCGAGTCCGTGGTGTCGTTATGGGTGGAGCTGCCGTCCGGTGTAGAGGAGAAGTAGGTGCCGTCAAAGAATGTCGGCGCAATGCCTTTCGCATTCGGCAACGGGGAGAACGAAGCCGAGGCCCGGCTCCCGCTCACCCGTACTTTAGGCATTGACATGGTCGCGGCGCTTGTTGCCTGCGACTCTGCTGCTGTGCCTCTGTCCTTCGTCATGATACTGAATTCTTCCTCCGCCGTTCCCCCCAAAAAAACCACAAGAGAACAATCATTCCTTTTCTTACTCTGCACACCCTAGCACGAATGCCACCCCCCCCCCTATAGCAAAATCCGCCCAAAAAGCGAATCCCTTGTAACATTCATGTGAAGATGAAGTGGCGGTGGGCGGACGCGGATTGGCCGCAGTCCGGTGTATCGGACTAGAATGGGACGTTAGTGGTTTGTACGCAGGCCCGCAAGGTAGCGTTGTAAGTATGAAGAAGGACTGAGCCCATGCACATTATGTTCGTCTGCACCGGCAATATTTGTCGTTCTCCCATGGGCGAGCTGCTACTCACCCGTTATCTTTCCGGTACCACGGTGCAGGTTTCCAGTGCGGGTACGCATGGTTTGCCCATGCACCAGATTGACCCTAACAGCGCCTTGCTCATGGAGAGCGTGGGCATCGAACCGAGTGGGTTCCGCTCTCGACGCCTGACACAGCCGATGGCCAAGTCAGCTGATCTGATCCTGTGCTTTGAAAAGGATCAGCGCAAAGACATCGTCACGTTGGCTCCCACTGCTGTGAAATACACGTTCCTATTGGGTGACTTCGCAAACATGTGCGAGTACTGCGCGCGCAATGGACTGGTCAAGGGCTTGACCATTCAGGAACGCTTGCAGTCAGTGATTGACTCTGCTTCTATTATTCGGCCCATGCTTCCCGAACCCGAGGATATTGAGGACCCGCACGGCAAGGAATACGCAAAGTTCCGTACCGCAGCAGAGCAGACGAACAAAGCGCTGCGCACCATCCTGACCAGCATGCGTAAGCACTACCGCGTTGAGGAAGCCCCAGTGCGCCCTCAAATTACGCGCCAGTATGCTTACACGGTCTGACATCAAGCTGACGTAAGACGTAAGTATTCACGTCATTCTCACGCCGGTTTCATCTCCCGATACGATTTGTCCGTTACAGTGGCATGCTGTTGGGTGATGGCAGTGGGAGTAATGAGTGACTGATTCTAATGTTACCGGTATCGCCGAGGCGGATTTCGGGAAAGCCGGTGTCTCGTTCGATAATGATCGACCGATATTGGCCGATACATCGGATTTTCTGTTCTATGCGGCGCTCGCCATGCTGCCGATTGATGGCACGGTTGCGGGCCCGTATATGCCGTTTTGGACGCCGCTTTCTCCGTGGTTGTTTATGGCATATGCGGTAGCGAACTGGCGTTTGCTGCCGCAGGTTTGGCACCGTTTCCGCGCATTCTTCCTGTTTCCGGTGCTGTTAATCGCGCTGTCTGCAGTGAATTGGTATCTGGTAGCATTCCATCGGCTTCCGGCGCTGGTGTCGCTGGCCGGCGTAGCTGGGGCTCTCGCCTGCCTGTGTGCGTTGGACATGGCATTACGTATCAAGCGTCTGTCTTGGCGACGCATGCTGGATCTGCTGGTTCTCGTCTATTGGTTCGCCTTCGCGGTGGGCGTGGTGCAGTGGTTGTCGATTATGCTCGATTGGACTTCCGTAAAGAACTTCTTCATTCACCTGATGAGTCGCCAGTACATTAGCAGCACTTCGCATTGGGGCGGTGGCCGCCCGCAGTTTCTGTTCGCAGAACCGAGTTATATAGGTATGCACCTGTTCGGTGTGCTGCTGCCGCTGATTTGGCTGGTGCGTGGCCGTGACCGCAAGCGTGCAAATCGACTGCGCATCCTTATTGTGGTGTTCGTTGCAGGTTCGGTGGTGATGGGTGCGGGTGTGCGCATCATCCTCGACTCGATTATCGCCGTGGTGATCGTGATCATCGAGTCTGCGGATTGGAAGAGTTGGCGAGGCCGACTATTGGCGCTCGCTGAACTTGTCGCTGCAGTCGGCGCTGGCGCTGGCAGCATGCTGTTGAACCATCGGCTTAGCAGCATAGTGGAGCTCGGGTTCGATGGTGATGGATCGTTTTACGCACGCCTGTGGCAATCGATGGGACCTCTTGCCGGTGCCGCGAAGCATCCGTTGCGGCTGCTGCTCGGATACGGAGCGGGGAATCTCTCTGACGCGACTCATCAAGGCGCGAATGTCGCTGTCCATGTCCTACAGCGGTTTGGACTGGATGCAAGTCAGCCGAGCAGATGGTATATGCAGGTAACGTCGACCAATATGTTCACGATGAGTGCTTACACCAGCTTTGTCGTTGAATTTGGTGTAGCAGCGTGCGCTATATTGTTGATCATTATCTTGCGTCATATCACGTCGTGCCATGCGTGGCGCAAGACGGTTGTGTGTTGGCTGATCTTGGTGTCCTACCTATATGTGCAATTCGAAGGATATGCGTTCTATGCGCTGCCATTGCTGGTGTGGACTGCATCTCTGTATCCAGAGCACGAATGCGTTTCTGCGCGGCATAAGCGCGCATGAATATGAGCCAGCAAGGTTGTCAGAATATACCCCCTTTACTATAGTTGACCATATTGTGGTGCTGCGTTGACAATACGAAAAGGATGTCTCGGGCATAGTGATGTATGCAGGCCTGTGCTCTCCTGTTTGTATTGCGGTGATGGGCCGTAAAAGAAAGATATTGGGAAGAAGCTATGCCGGTACAACATGTGTTTATCGTCGGGTCCAAGGGAATCCCCGCGAATTATGGCGGGTATGAGACCTTCGTCGACTATTTAACGGAGTATCATCAGACCAATCCCTCTCTGCGGTATCATGTGGCGTGCAAGTCGATCGAGCGTGGCAGCTTCATGTACAACAATGCCCACTGCTTCAAGGTCAAGGTGCCGAACATCGGGCCTGCCCAGGCCATCTATTATGATGTGTCCGCATTGAACGAGTGCGTGAAGTACATCAAGGCGCATCGTATTCAGCACCCGATCGTCTATATTCTTGCATGCCGCATAGGGCCGTTCGCTGCGCATTTCGAGCGCGAGATCCACCGGCTCGGTGGCAAGCTGTACATCAATCCGGACGGGCATGAATGGATGCGTGCCAAGTGGAGCGCTCCGGTACGCAAGTATTGGAAGCTCTCCGAGCAGATGATGACCAAGCATTGCGATCTGCTGGTGTGCGACTCCAAGAACATGGAACGGTATATCCATGAGGAGTATGGCAAGTACGACCCGAAGACGCTGTTCATCTCATACGGTGCCGAAGTGCAGCGCAGCAGTATCAAGGATGACGATCCGAAGCTGCAGGACTGGTATAAGGCCAAGGGACTGTCTGCGAAGTCGTATTATCTGGTGGTTGGCAGGTTCGTTCCGGAGAACAATTACGAGACGATGATCCGCGAGTTCATGAAGAGCGACTCGAAGCGGGATTTCGCTCTGATTACGAACGTCAGCGACAAGTTCCTTGATGAGCTCAAGGCTAAGACCGGCTTCGACAAGGATTCGCGTATCAAGTTCGTCGGTACCGTGTACGACAAGGAACTGCTGAAGAAGATCCGAGAGAATGCCTATGGGTATTTCCACGGCCATGAAGTGGGCGGTACGAACCCAAGTCTGTTGGAGGCGTTGGGCAGTACGGATCTGAACTTGCTGTTGAAGGTGGGCTTCAATCAGGAAGTCGCAGAGGATGCGGCGCTCTACTGGACCAAGGATGACGGCAATCTGGCTGCGCTGATCGACAAGGCCGACAACATGACGGCTGAGGAGATTCGAGAGCTGGGTGTAAAGTCGAAGAAACGTATTGCCGATGCGTATAGCTGGCAGTTCATCGCAGATGAGTATGAACGGCTGTTCCTCGGTAAGTCAGTTAACTAATCGCATTCTTATGTTCAGTGTAAAGCTGGATCCAAGCAAAGCTATTTTAGGAATAAAAGTGTCGATTGCTCTTTAACAGTTAGATGTATGGCAAATTCAAAAAATCCTTTAAGAAGACTGAGGTTTGAAAGAATATGCTCTCAGCGAGTGTTGTAATTGCAACATATAATGGTGAAAAATTTTTGCGTGATCAACTTGATTCAATTATTCCGCAGTTGCGGGATTGTGATGAGGTTGTTATTTCGGATGATGGATCTACAGATGGTACGTTAGATATTATTAATGAATATGTTAAAAAGTATTCGATTATAAATTATTATGAAGGTCCGAGGAGAGGTGTTATTAAGAATTTTGAATTTGGAATTGCGAAGGCTTCGAAAGATATAATCTTCCTTTCGGATCAAGATGATATCTGGCTTCCAGATAAAATTAGTATAGTGCTTGGTCTTTTTTCTGAAAATGCCGATATAACTTGTGTGCTGCATGATGTTCAAATTGTAGATAAACAGTTGAATGTAATTGATTCATCTTTTTTTGAATTCAGAAATTCAGCAAAAGGATTAGTACGCAATCTAATTAAAAATTCGTTTATGGGAAGTGCGATGGCTTTTCGGAGGAGAATGGTGCCACGATTACTCCCTATCCCAGAGAGTGTTCCAATGCATGATCAATGGATCGGCCTCATTAATGAGATTTATGGTAAAGTTTCTATTTGTAATCAGTGTTTAGGATTATATCGCAGGCATGGTGATAATGCTTCCTCATTTACTCATGAACCATTACCGAAAATGATAAAAAATCGAATATCTTTAATACAGGATTTGATCATTCGAACGCGATCAAAGTAATGACTAAGTACGTATTTTAAGAAGTTGGGTCCTATGGCAAAACCACGGATACGATCAGTAAAATTTAATGTATTGATGAACATGATTCTGACGAGTTCATCTCTTTTGTTTCCATTGATAACTGTCCCGTATGTATCAAGAGTTTTATCAACTTATGGGACTGGTGCCGTAGCGTTCGCTCAGAGTGTGGTGACTTATTTTTCCTTGGTTGCTTTGTTGGGGATATCATCTTATGGAGTTAAAGCGTGCGCACAGGTCAGAGATGATGCAGCTGAGCTGTCTCAGACGGTGAAAGAATTATTAATAATTCTTACATGTTCTACTACATTAGTATTTGCGGTATATCTTTTATGTATTTTTTTGGTTCCTAAGATGTACGTTCAAAAGGAGTTGTTCCTTCTGTTCGGAGTGGCGTTGTGGCTTGCATCTTTTGGCGTTGAATGGCTCTATCAAGCATTAGAGCAGTATGAGTATATTACAATTCGTAATGTTGCTATAAAATTGTTTTGTATAGTTTTGATGTTTGTGTTAATATGTGAGCAAAAAGACTATGTAATGTATGGTGCAATTGTAGTTCTTGCGGGCTATGGTTCAAATATCTTTAATATAATACGTATTCGAAAGATGGTTGATCTGAGAATACATACTAGAATAGATATTTTTCGTCATTTTAAACCGATGTTAATGTTTTTTATTGCAACGGTTACATCGGGCATGTATGTCCAAGCGGATCTTGTTGTGTTGGGTTTTCTCGGAACAACCAACATGGTCGGCATCTATCAACTTGTGATAAAAATTAAAGGCACTTTTCTCACTGCTGTGAATTCAGTCGGCAATGTCATGTTGCCAAGATTATCTTATTATCATGCGCAGAAAGCAGAGAAGAGGACGGAAGTTTTGGTTGCGAAGACTTTGAATTTCTCTTTTTTAGTTTCTACTTTGATAATTCTCTTGTGCATTTTGGAAAGAGATAGCATAGTATGGCTTTTAGGTGGAGAAGATTTTATGGGAGCTGTTACTCCTTTAGTTGCTATTAGTCCTGCAATTGCCATATCCTCGTTGAACTCTGTGCTTGGTAATTACATGGCTTCAAATGAAAAGGAGAAGATTTGGGCCACAATAAATGTTGTAGGTCTATTCGTTGCCATAATCGCTAATCTATGTTTAATCCCGCATTTCGGGCCTACAGGGGCTGCTCTCAGTGCTGTTGCCTGTGAGTTGGCTGTATTTATTATTAGATCTATCCAGAACAGAGATCTTCTAAAAAGGATAATAGGAAAGTTAGAATTTATAAAAGTAGCTGTATGCGGAGTGATCACATATCTAGTTTGTATGTTCTTTCTGAAGTTGATAGGTACAATGAATGTGCTGTTTTCTCTGTTTGTTGGATCAGCTCTTTTATGTTCTATTTTTTTAGTTACGCTTCTCATCAGTCGAGAATACTTTGTAAACCAAGTTCTGTTGAAGTTGTTGTCTCTTTTTTAAAGAGATCATGAAATGAAAGAGTTTAATAAGATGAACACAAAAAAGACTAATATTTTTGTTATAACACATAAAGTTTTTTATATGCCTGATATTAATGGGTATAGTCCGATATTAGCCGGTGCAGAATATAACTCAGCAACAATATCTCTTAAAGATAATTCTGGAGATAATATTTCGATCCTGAATCATTCATTTTGTGAGCTTACAGCGCAATATTGGGTATGGAAGAATGTTTCATTAGCCAAAAATGTTGGGTTTGTTCATTATCGAAGGTTTTTTTATAAAAAAAGATTTGATAACAATGCGTCTAATATTCTTTCGTTAGATGAAATTGAAAAAATTTTATTGTCTAAAGATATAATTCTGGCACAGAAAATGCCTTTGCGACGGTCGGTCAAGGATGATTATGCACTTTACCATAATTTGGCTGATATGCTTAAAGTGAGAGAGATACTTGAAAAAAGCTATCCGGGGTATCTTCCTGCTTTTGATGGTCTTATGGAATCCCATTCTTTTTCTCCATTTAATATGTTTGTTTCCTCCAGGCAGCTTTTTGCTGAGTATATGAATTGGCTGTTTGACATTTTGTTTCAAGCAAAGAATGAAATTGATTTTTCAAAATATGACAAGTATAATCAAAGAGTATTTGGTTTTATCGCCGAGCGTTTGTTGAACGTTTGGGTTATTGGGAAAGGGCTTAATGTGCAGTATTGCCCTGTTTATCAGAATAATGATAATGTTATCGTGACAGAATTCAAGAATAGTCTTAAAAAAATATTATTTGTGAAATAAGGAAAGTATAATGTCTCAAAAAATAGGTATCATAACTTTTCACGCGGCGTATAATTTTGGTTCAGTATTGCAGGCTTATGCGACACAACAATCGATCTCGATGTTGGGATTTGATGTTTCTATTATAGATTATAGGCCAAAATCACAGAATGATTATTATGGCAAATTATACAGAACATCGTTTGGAATAAAACCATTTATTAAAGATTTGATGATGGTACCGGCGAGGTCAGAGCGATTAATACGCCGGAATCGTTTTGAGGCCTTCATAAAAGAGCATCTCTCTCTTACGGAAGAGCGTTTCACATTTCCGGATGAGCTTAATAAGATCGCAGACACCTTTGATGTATTTGTGAGCGGAAGTGATCAGATCATCAATAAGCATTCAAATGAACTCCAGAATGAGAATTGGTCCGCGATGAATCCTTATCTTCTGACTTTTACAACGCGAAAAAAAATTACGTATGCATCTTCGCCATCGAGTATGTCTGATGAAGAATTGCAGAATATTGTGGAGCCGTTAAAGAGATTTGATTTTATATCTGCCAGAGAAGAAGATGCTGCAGTAAAAATAAGTCACTTAACAGGAAAGAAGGTTCCTAACGTATTGGATCCTACACTGCTTTTGTCCAAGGAAAAATTGGTTAAAAAGTATCTGAGGGCGCCAGTATTAGATCTTTGCCTCATGACTTCGTGTTGTACTATAGCCTTGATGGGACCAACAAAGTTGCCAAAAAGAGTAACAACTCTTCGAAATATTGCGAAGAGTCTGAATGTTCCGGTGCTTGTTATCACGCCGTTTGCATATGTGCCATCTGATAAGTACTTGATAAATGATCATTCTTTTGGGCCGTCTGAGTTCATTCAGGCAATTAATAATGCTTCTCTAGTGATAACTGATTCATATCATGGTACTCTCTTCTCTTTAAATTTGGGAACACCCTTCTTGTCAATCAGTAGCGGAAGTGGTTCAAGTACTCGTAAGGATCAAGTTCTTAGTCGTCTTCATTTGTCAGATCACATTGTTGGTTCGCTGGAAGATTCAGTATCAAAATTGTCTAAAGGCAATTTCTCTGAAGATAAAGATTATCGGCAATTGCTTGATAAACTAAGGCAAGAATCTGTGTCTTATCTTTCCAATTCTCTTAAGTATGAGTCCTGAACGGATATAAACTGTGACCGAGATAACTTGTGCTGCGTCTCTGAAGCAAGATAGGGTTTCTTCTATTCAGAAGTTTAATGCCTATTTTTACTATGTTGGAATTTTTGTATATTGCGTTAATATAGTATTATCGCGTTCTACATTTACAGCTTTGTTGTCTGACTTCTTCTTTTCTTCGACGAAACTGTTGTGCATCCTTTTATTCTGTCTTGCTGCAGTGACTAAAGTGACGGTGAAAATAAGTCGTGTTCTTATTGCAATACTGTCTGTTGTTCTTGCGCTTTTAGTCTATCAAAAATCACAGTCTGTGACGCCTTTGTTTTTTGTTTTGTCTATTTATAGCGTTCCGAGTGAGAATATTCAAAGTGTATTACGTCTTTTTATTTTTTCTTTATTGTTTAGCTGTTTAATAGTTGTCTTTTCAGCTTTATGTGGCATAATTCCAAATATTTACAGGCCTGGTGTCTATTTTCTTTTGCCCTATGATCTTGGTTTTAGTTATGGCTCGATGCCTGGATATTATTTAGAAGGAATATCGATTGCGACTATTCTCTACTTTAGAGGTCGCATACCGAAATTGACTGGATGGATTATTGTTTTTTCGTCTTTACTTAATTTCCTGTTTTGGGGATTTGTAACCCAATCATTTATTGTTCTTCTTGCATTGATTGGGACTTTTGTACTGGATCAAGGTAGAGAATCGCGCACTGATCATAAATTTGTAAGAGTTTTTAGTATTCTATCATTTTGTCTGATTCCTTTGGTGTTCTTTTTTGTGAACTATTTCTTTTCCGAAGGAAATCCAGTGATGCAGTTCTTCAATAGACTGTTGACGTGGCGCTTAGGCTTAGGCAGAAATGCATTGCATGCCTATGGTGTTTCTCTTTTTGGGAAAAATGTTTCATTTTCGGGTTTTGGTTTTTCGCCTACTGATATGGCAGTTTCTTCCGGAGGCCGTCTTACATTGGACTCTTCCTCTACCTATGATTACGTTGATTCTTCTTATGTTATAAATCCTATTTTATATGGTGTTGTTTGCGCATTGCTGATTATATTTTTTTATATGATGTTAGCTGTTAAATCGTATAAAGCAAATTTGGATTATGTATGTTTTCTGCTTATTGTTTTAGCAATTCAGGGTTGTGTGAATTGGGTTCTATTTGAATTATACCTTAATCCATTGCCACTATTTGCCGCTCTTCTCTTTTCTGATAAGAAAACATTTAATTTTTAGAAATGGAGTTTTTTATGAAAATAAAAACTTTTGTTCGAGATTGCATTCCTGGGCCTATGTATGAGAAGCTCAGAAGACTCAAATCTCTTTTATTGCTATTTGTACTTTTCATGAAACAAGATAGACGATTCTCAAAAAATGCTGCTTTGCCGGGCAATATGGGACAAAAACAACTTGAGACGCAGTTGATTTTCTTTTCCCATCAAATAGAAAAAGGACTTAGTCACAGTAATTTTAGGCCAGGATTTGGTTCTCGTCCGATTTATGCCCTTGGCGTATGCCTTAAAAAATGGAATAATCATGGTTATTCAAAAGATATATTTGGTTTTAAAGTAGCTACTTCTGCTCTAAAAGCATATATAGATAAGCATGATGAAATCGGCTGTGTTTTACCTGATTTCTTTAATAGTGCATTTGATCGAGAAATAATGAAGGATATCGATGCGTCCGATCCTTCGTTTTCAGGAACATCCGTTATTAGTGGATCGGAGAATTCTTCATCTATGAAAACATATTCTCAGATCTTAAATTCTCGAGTGAGCATCAGAGAGTTTGAAGATTGTCCGGTTTCTGAGTCCACTATAGAATCAGCTATATCATTAGCGATGAGGGCTCCAACTGTTTGTAATCGACAACCACAAGCAGTTAGAGTTATCTTTAACAAATTAATTATTAAACAGGCGCTCACAATTCAAGGAGGATGGCGTGGGTATGAGTTCCCTCCTGCATTGCTTTTAGTGACAGCGCATAATAGCTCGTTCAACAATGCGATTGAAAGGAATGAGCCGTATGTCGATGGCGGTATTTTTTCTATGGCTCTGTTGGGAGCATTAGAGTCCTATGATCTAGGAGCTTGTCCTCTGAATACGATGTTTGATATTCACCAGGATGGATTTACACGTAGATTGCTGAATATTTCCGAAGAAGAAGAATTCATTATGTATATTGCTGTGGGTAAGAAAAAGGTAGGTGTTTCTCATCCTCGATCATTTAGGAAGGCAGCGGAAACAGTGACCACTGTGATTCGGTGAGATGACTTAAAGGCTCTGCTGCTCTCGGAGCAAGAATAATATGCTGTAGATGCATGGCTTAGCTCGCTGTAGCAGAGCTTGATGAATGCGTAAGATATGGATGCGTTAGAAGGCACCGAGTAAGCGGATGTCTTGACCCGATTGTTGAACATTTCAGGTATGACACCGGGACAGTCGAGCTCGATGGGGGGCTGAAGTGCGGACGATAAGTTGGACGTTTCGGCGTTCGGATTGGAGTCTGTGATGCATTCGCAGGGGATGAGGGCCCGCGTCCGCGATTTGCATTTCGTTCAGGGTATGGGGATGTGCACGATCGGCGCGATGCCGGGCATGCCCACGCGAAGGACGGTGAGGCTGTGGGTGTGTGCCGACCCCCGTTACAGTCCGGCCTCGCGACGATACGGGATGTCGTATACGCTGGAGGCCAGATTGGGGCCGTGCGCGTGTTCGCGATGACCGGGGGCCGCTGCCGCATCGGCGGGCTGCTTGCCGTCGAGCGTGTACGCGTGGGCCAACGCTCATCTCGAGGAAGGCGGCGCTGGATTGGCCATGGGACGGGATGAAGACGCGCCAGACGCCGGCGGTGTGGAGGAGCTGCGCCGGCAGGTGGAGGCCCTGTGATTGAAGAACGCGGTGATGGGGGAGACGATCAGGGTTTTTAAAAGCCGATGACCCACGCCTTGACCCGTCCATGCTGACGAACTGGTCGAGGACTCGGATCATTGACGCGATCAGGGGTGAGTTCCGTCTGGCCCGCGCGCTTCAGGCGACGGGGTTGAAGCGCGGCACTTATTATTACGAGCGTGGCGTGATCACCGCGGGCGACAAGTACGCCGTGCTGCGGGCCCGCGTCGCGGGCTTGTTCGAGAAGGGCGGGCGCGTGTGGAGATACCGTTACCTGCACCGGATGCTGCGCCTCGACGAGACGGCCCCGCTCGTCGTCTCGGGAAGGTGCGTCTGCGTCGCATCATCGTCAACATCGATAGAGACAATATCGGTAAATAGTGGAACTCGGAGTGAATCACGGATCATCGTCGTCGTCCCCGTCATCGGCGGAATCCTCGCCGACCAAGCACTCGATATAACGTGCGAATACCAATATCGAAAACCGCTGCAAACGTCAACCATGCGCCGAGACAATACAGTGCCAGCCAAATGTTTACCATGTCAATTAGGGGTACACGGCTGTATGCTGTGAATCATGGCAGAAAAGATTTTCACTCCGAAGAATATTATTGTGACCGGTGGTTGTGGTTTTATCGGTTCGAATTTCGTGCATTACGTGTATGACCATCATCCTGATGTGCATGTCACGGTGCTGGACGCGCTGACGTATGCGGGCAACCTTGAGAACATCAAGGGCATCCTGGGCGACCGCGTGGAGTTCGTGCACGGCAACATCTGCGACGCCGAGCTGCTCGACAAAATCGTGCCGGGCCATGACGCGATTGTGCACTACGCGGCGGAATCCCACAACGACAACTCGATCGCGAACCCGGAGCCGTTTTTGAGGACGAACGTGGAGGGCACGTTCCGCTTGTTGGAGGCGGCCCGCAAGTACGATGTGCGCTACCATCACGTGAGCACGGACGAGGTGTACGGCGATCTGGCCCTGGATGATCCGGCGAAGTTCACGGAGCAGACCCCGTACCATCCGTCCAGCCCGTACAGCTCCACCAAGGCGAGCTCCGACCTGCTGGTGCGCGCCTGGCACCGCACGTTCGGCATCCGCGCCACGATCAGCAACTGCAGCAACAATTATGGCCCGTACCAGCATGTGGAGAAGTTCATCCCGCGCCAGATCACGAATGTCCTCGATGGGCTGAAGCCGAAATTGTACGGCAACGGGGAGAACGTGCGCGACTGGATCCACACGGACGACCACTCCACCGGCGTGTGGACCATCCTGACCAAGGGACGCTTGGGCGAGACCTACCTGATCGGCGCGAACGGCGAACGAAACAACATCACCGTGCTGCGTGACATCCTGACCGTGATGGGCAGGGACCCGGATGACTTCGACTGGGTCAGGGACCGTCCCGGTCACGACCGCCGCTACGCGATCGACAGCACGAAGCTGCAGACCGAGCTCGGCTGGAAGCCGGTTCACACGGACTTCCAGAAGGGCCTGGAGCAGACCATCAAGTGGTACACGGACAACCGCGCCTGGTGGGAGCCGGCCAAGGCCGCCACTGAAGCCAAGTACAAGCAACAGGGACAGTGAGTAGATAGAGGGGAGTTCTACCGTTTGATGGCTCCCCTCAGTCGCCTTAAGGCGACAGCTCCCCTCGGAGAGGGGAGCCAGGGATTAAGGGGAATGT
>ADJS01004079.1_pt1 | contig 16996 bp, 19 predicted proteins | sample 268128 | NCBI WGS metagenome assembly ADJS01 (sample SAMN00007486, study PRJNA43253) | human gut metagenome | isolation source: feces sample TS28 | reverse complement strand
AAGTTCATAGTAATATTTCAAGACGTGTATGATATCCTGCTCATCTTTCATCTTGATTCCGAAGATTTCTTCTATCTCTTCGTCATTTGGCTTGATCAATAATGGCTCATATTTTAATAAGTCTTTTAATTTTGAGGAACTTATGTCTAATACGACATCAATTCCTTTTTTCTTACATAAACTTAGTATGCTCTCATAATATGTTGTTTGAATTCCAGGTGGTAAACTTCCGCTGATCGCAATACATTCACAATCATCTGCTTTTTCAAACATCTGAATCATTTCGTCTTGCTGATCATCATTTACTGTTGCACCACTATTCACGAATTTAAATTCACCATCGCCATCATTTAGAAAAATATTAATTCGAGTGGTATCTTCTACCCATATTGGCTGAACTTTCACTCCTCGTTTTTCTAATTCTGTTACGACATAGTTTCCAGAGAAACCTCCAAAGAATCCTGTTACTACTGATTCTACTCCGAAATGTCTGAGCGTTAATGTAACATTCACGCCTTTTCCATTTGGTGTATACACTGTATCAAAGGTTCTATTTACAAGTCCTCTCTTTAAACCTTTTGTTGTAATGTTCATGTCAATGGCTGGATTCATTGTTAATGTGTAAATCACTTATCTTTCCTCCGTCATTTGATGGTCTTATTATACAAAAGGCTTTCGTGAAAATCTTTTCAATTCATGAAAATGGCACTGGCTTTATTTTTATTCTTCTATATTAAGTTGTTTTTCATTTTCCAGCAAAAATTCTTCATTTTCTGCTAAAAAGTCTTCATTTTTTGTCTCTACCAAGAAATCTATGAGGATTCTGCACATAATATATAATGGCAGTCTTGATGTAACCTCAAAGTTTCGGATCGCGATATGGGAATGTTTGTATCCGATCATTACATATTTGGAATATTGTATTAATTCGCTTGAGCCAGAACAGCAAAGTGTAATGACTGTTGCTCCTCTTGCCTGTGCATTTCTTGCGGATTCAACTAATTCCTTTGTCTCCCCGTTTAATGAAAGAATAATGACAACTTCTCCTTTTTTGATATTCTTTGACATGACTCGCATGATCTGTGGATCTCCATTTGTCACGGCAAAGTAATCAAGAACCTGTAGTTTCATGCAAAATTCCTGTGCGACCAATTCTGACAGTCCTCTTGCAAATATCAAAATTCGCTCATTCTTTCTTTTTGCATCGCGGATCGTATGTAAAATATTCAACAGATTCGTAAGTGACATATGTTCAATCACAGATGTCGCTTCGATCAGAGATTTATTCATGATCTCATTCAGGTCATGGATCTCTTTATTTTCAACTTTCTGTGTTAATTTATAACGCAGTTCGTTAAATCCATTGATTCCACATTTTCGAATGGCTCTTGATACGGTTGATGGTGATGAATAAGTTTCAAATGCGATGTCTACAATTGATAATTCTGATAATCGTTCTTCATTATCATTGATAAAATTAACGATTTCTAGTTCTGTTTTTGATAGATTCTCCAGTATCTTTGGACTCAATTCTATAATCATTATTTTCCCCCATTTTTAAAGCACTATTACCATTAGCAGGTTTAGATTAACATACTCTTTAAACTTGTGCAAAGAATATATTTATTACGTTTTCAAATTAATTATATTTTTCATTTTCATAACATGAAAAGATTTTCAAAAATCTATCTTCTATAATGATCTTATACGAAATATTTTGATCATATTTAGGAGGATTATTATGCCATTAGTTACAACAAAACAAATGTTATTAGATGCTCAGAAAGGTAATTATGCTGTTGGAGCATTTAATGTGGAAAATATGGAAATGGTTATGGCTGTTATGGAAGCTGCGGAAGAGTTAAAATCTCCTGTTATCATGCAGACAACACCATCTACAGTAAAATATGCAGGTTTAGATTTCTTTCTTGCAAATGTAAAAGCTGCTGCTGAACGTGCAAGTGTACCAGTTGCAATGCATTTAGACCATGGAAGCAGTTTTGAACTTGCTATGCAGGCATACAGAACAGGTTATACATCTATCATGATCGATGGTTCTCATGGATCTTTTGAAGAAAATATCACTGTATCTAAAGCTGTTGCAGATGCTTGCACTCCTTCTGGAATTCCAGTAGAAGCTGAGCTTGGTAAAGTTGGTGGTAAAGAAGATGACCTTGATGGTGGTGACGATAATCCATATACTGATCCAGATCAGGCTGTAGAATTTGTGAAACGCACAGGTATCACATCCCTTGCTGTTGCAATCGGAACTGCTCATGGTGTATACAAAGGTGAACCAAAACTTGACTTAGACCGTCTGTCTGAAATCCGTGAAGTTGTTGATATTCCTTTAGTTTTACATGGTACAAGTGGTGTTCCTGACGAAACAGTTACTGAGTGTGTAAATCGTGGAATCTGCAAAGTAAACTATGCAACTGATTTAAGGATCGCATTCACAAAGGGTGTTTCTGAAGTATTCAGCGAAAATCCTGACGTTATTGATCCTAAGAAATATAACGCTCGTGGAAAAGAACGTGTAAAAGAGTATGTTATGTCCAAGATGAAGGTATGTAAGAGCGTTGGGAAGGCTTAATTTGAAGTATCCCAAGTTTGCTTTTTACTAAAAATAAATCCATATAAATTATCTTAACTTATTATTAAACGTAAGGAAATGCCAGAAGATTGATGATTTTTGTCGATCTCCTGGCCTTTTGTTTTGGTTAAATTTAAGTTAGTATTTCTTTCACTTCGGATTCTTTGATGTTACATTCTTGTGCTATTTGCTCTGTTGTATAACCTTTTTGTAATAATTGAAAAACTTTCTTTGCCAATTGTATTCCTTCTGCAATTCCCTCATTCTTAGCAGTTCTCATTCGACTTATCTCATCACTCACTGCCATTTCCTCTCTCAGATATAAATACCGTTCTTTCTCATCCTGACTCATCTTATACATCTCATTCTTCACCGCCTCTCTATAAGGATTTCCGCGAATTGTTTCTTCAACTTGCTGCCAGTCTTTCGCCGCAAGTAATTTCGCCCAATAGTACAATTCTGTCTGTTTTTCTTCTTCTGTTGCTGATTCTATTTGTTTTAATTGTACCACATGAAATTGTAACTTACTACTATATTCCTCATTCGTTTTTATATCTAATAATTTAATTTGATGATGGAACCCTTGAGTTTTCATTAGATCAAAATCCAAAATTCCAACATGAATGCATGGCTCTAAATCCCCATATGGTTGTCCATGGTAAAATCCATCTGTAAACATTCTGCAATTGTAAAACAAACTGCGCTCTGTCCAATCTTTTTGATAACGATTTTGCATTTCAATGTTAATTTTCTTATTATTGTTTAGATAAATTTTTATATCAAGAATTCCCTCTCTTTCTTCTTCATTCTCTCCCTCTTCAAATGGATCAATAATTTCCAACTTTACAACATCTTCTTCATCTAACCCCAATAATGCAATCAAGAATCCTCTTGCAATATAATTCATTTTAAATAATTTTCGAAACGCATAATTGTTTGTCAGCTGAATATTCAATGGTTCTTTTTCTGCTGCTTTTTTTCTTAAATATTGTTCTCTTGAATAAATAGTATCTTTCATACCCTTCCTCCTTTTTACATTAATATCCAGTTTTTGTAATTCGAATTATAACAAGGTCACACACTTATTTCAAGATATTTTTGTAATATTTTCTATTATTTTACATTTTATCATTAAAAAGACTTATTATAAAAGGAATCCTGCCAAGCAGGATTCCCACCATTCGTCCCTATTCTATTTTACAGACCTTAAACCTTTCTGCTTCATCCGCTTAATTACCTTCAGCCTCGTAAATTCCTCTCTTTCCTTCTCTTCCAGCTCATTTGAAATCTTATAAACCAACCCAGTATAAGTCGGAATCGTAATATTCTTCAGTGCATTGGCTCTCTTCTGTGTCTTCTTAATACTAGTTGCCAGTCGATAAGCCGCGTTTTCGACCATTGACAATTTAATCGTCAGATCTTTCACTTGTCGAAACGCTTCTCTTGCAACATCAATCGACTCAAATGTCCCATCCATCGCATAAGTCAGCTGGTTTTCATGTGCATCATATTTTACATGTGGTATCTCCGTTCCCATGATGCTTCTGGTCTGAATCTGAATCGAATCCTCGATTGGAACCGTATAGGCAAGTTCTTCGACCTTACTAATCCCATGCTGGATATTTGCTCTCTGAAGACATGCATATGCTCTTGTAAATGTCGTATCGATCTCTTCCTGAATATCTTTTGCCTCATCGATCAGATCCATCAGCTCACGGATCAGAATATTTCTTTTTTATCCATCAGATCATAGCCTTGTTTTGCTAATGCAAGCGAGTTCTTGGCTGCGATCAGATTTCCTTTGGTTGGGAATTCTCGTGGGTCCATAATCTCACCACCTTTTTAGCTTTCCTGCTTTTTCGGCAGGTATTTATCGATGATCTTCGTGTCGATTCGGTCTAATTCTTCTCTTGGCAGGATCTTTAATAATTCCCATCCAAGGTCCAAAGTCTCGATCATAGAACGATTTTCTTCCGGTCCCTGACCGATGTATCGTTCTTCAAATGCCTTTCCGAATTCCAGATATTTTTTATCGATCGGTGATAACTCATCTTCACCGATAACGGATGCTAAGTTTCTTGCTTCTCCAACTTTTGCATAAGCGGAAAACAACTGGTTTGCAAGATCCTGATGATCTTCTCTTGTGTATCCTTCACCGATTCCGTCTTTCATCAGACGTGAAAGGGATGGCAGGACACTGATCGGTGGATAAATGGACTGGCCGTTTAAGTTTCGATCCAGTACGATCTGCCCTTCCGTGATATATCCCGTTAAATCAGGAATCGGATGTGTGATATCATCATTTGGCATTGTAAGGATTGGAAGCTGTGTTACCGAACCTTCTGCTCCTTCAATGATTCCTGCTCGTTCATAAAGTGTTGCAAGTTCACTGTATAAATATCCCGGATATCCTTTTCTGGATGGAATCTCTCCTTTGGATGAAGATACCTCTCGCATCGCTTCTGCAAACGATGTCATATCTGTTAAAATTACCAAGATATGCATGTTACAGTCAAATGCTAAATATTCTGCTGCCGTTAAGGCAACTTTCGGTGTGATCAGTCGCTCGACTACCGGATCGTTTGCCAGATTTAAGAACATACACACATGATCTGCAACTCCGCTTTCCTCAAATGTTTTCTGGAAGAAATCCGCAACATCATGTTTGACACCCATCGCTCCAAAGACGACTGCAAACGGCTCATCAGAACCATCTCCCAAGGATGCCTGTTTTACGATCTGTGCTGCCAGCTGGTCGTGTGGAAGTCCATTTCCAGAAAAGATTGGAAGTTTCTGTCCACAAATCAATGTTGTTAATCCATCAATCGCTGAAATACCTGTACGAATATAGTTTCTTGGATATTTTCTGCGGACCGGATTTAATGGAAGTCCGTTGACATCTCGTTTCACATCAGTGATCAATGGTCCTAATCCATCGATCGGTTTTCCGATTCCGTTAAAGGTTCTTCCAAGCATATCTGGTGCAAGAGAAACTTCCATTGAATGCCCGGTCAGTTTCGTTCTTGTATTATCAAGGGACATATTTTCGGTTCCCTCAAATACCTGAATGACTGCTTTATCTTCATATAATTCAATGATCCTTCCGATCTTTTTCGTTTTTCCAGCGACCGTAAATTCAACGATCTCATCAAAAAATGCGTCCTGTACTCCTTCCAGAATGACAAGCGGACCATTGATGCTGCTTAAGCCTAAATATTCAATTCCCATAATATCGCCGCCTCCTTATGCATTCTTTTCCAGTACTGCGTCATAAAAATCATCAATCTGTTTGTGATAAAGATCCAGTAATTGCAGATTATCATTTGGCACATCATATTTGATCGCGATAACTTTCTCAAAGATTCCTTCTGCTTTTAACACACTCATCGGCATGCCTCTTGCCACCAGTTCTCTGCTCTTTTGATATAGATATAAAATGACTTCCATCATCTTAAACTGCTTCTCCATAGAAACACATGTATCATCTTTATGAAATGCATTTTGCTGTAAGAATCCTAATCGAATCACCCTCGCGATTTCTAATGTTAATTTCTGATCATCTGGGAGAACATCTCCACCGATCAGTTTTACGATCTCCATCAGACTGCTTTCCTGATTTAAGATCGCCATCAGGCGATTTCGATAGTCCACAAAGTTTGGTGATACATGATCTCTGTACCATCCGCCAAGGTCTGTCAGATATTCGCTATAACTTGTTAACCAGTGGATCGCTGGGAAATGTCTTGCGTAAGCTAAGGATTTATCCAGTCCCCAGAAACAACGGACAAATCGTTTGGTATTCTGCGTGACTGGTTCTGAGAAATCTCCTCCCTGTGGTGATACCGCACCGATGATCGTTACGGAGCCATCCGTTCCATTTAAGTTATGCATCATTCCAGCTCGCTCATAAAAGGCGGATAATCTCGATGCCAAATATGCCGGGAATCCTTCTTCTGCCGGCATTTCTTCCAGACGGCCGGATAATTCTCTTAAGGCCTCTGCCCATCTTGAAGTGGAATCCGCCATGATCGCGACATCATATCCCATATCTCGATAATATTCCGCCAGTGTAAGCCCTGTATAAATGGATGCTTCACGGGCTGCGACCGGCATATTAGATGTATTGGCAATCAGTGTTGTCCGGTCCATCAATGGATTTCCACTCTTTGGATCAACTAACTCTGAGAATTCCTCCAATACCTGTGTCATCTCATTTCCACGTTCCCCACATCCAATATAAATGATGATATCCGCATCGGACCATTTAGCGATCTGATGCTGTGTCATTGTCTTTCCAGTACCAAATCCACCTGGAATTGCGGCCGTTCCGCCTTTCGCGATTGGAAACATGGTATCCAGTATTCGCTGTCCTGTGACCAGTGGCACACATGCTGGAATTCGGTCATGCACTGGTCTTGGAACTCGGATCGGCCATCTCTGGATCATAGTTAAGCTTTTCTCTGTTCCATCATCTAATCTTAATGTGATCATATGGTCTTTGATCGTGTGTTCCCCGTCAGATGCCACAAATGTTACCGTACCAGTCAGATCTGGCGGTACCATACATTTGTGTACGATGGCTCTTGTTTCCTGCACTTCAGCATAGATATCGCCGCCATGAAGCACATCGCCTTCATTGACAACCAGTTTGGTATCCCATAACTTCTGTGTATCAAGCGAATCTACACTGATACCTCTTGTGATAAATGCCCCTGCATTTTCTGCGATTCTCTCTAACGGACGTTCAATTCCATCAAAAATATTATCTAAGATTCCGGGAGCTAATGTAACGGATACTGCTTCCCCGCTTGCTTCCACGATCTCTCCTGGTTTTAACCCGATGTTTCTTCATAAACCTGAATTGTTGTACGGTCTTTATCCAGAGAAATCACTTCTCCGACTAATTTTTCTTTGCCGACATACACCATTTCTGACATCTTAAATCCAGTATTTCCAGCCAGATAAATGACAGGTCCGTTGATTCCATAAATTGTTCCAGTCTTACTCACCTGTCACACCCCCTTTAAAGGTAAATTCTTCGTATTCTTTCTCCAAAGCACCGGAAAATGAATGATCGATCAGAATATTCCTTCCCGGAATGACCGAACGGATTCCTCCTAGAAAATCTTCTTCGCTCACTGTCACTGTCATTCCTGTTCTTTTTTCAAGGAATTCTTTCTTATCCTCATCGGAGCTGTTAATATAGATCGTCAGTGGATTTCCATCTGCAAATCTTGCTGCTTTGGCAATATAAGATACGAGTAATTCTTTATATTCTTCTGTTTTCATGTATTCTTCTGTCATCGTTTTGACTTCTTCAAACAGTTTATTTTTTAATTCATTCTGCACTCGGCTTAGCTGTCTTCGAAGTTTTAACTGCCCTTTGGATGTTGCAGTATTTAACTGCTGCCTTGCCGATGCTGTTTCGGTCTTGATCCTCGTGTCCGCCTGCATCACGGCTTCTTGTTTATGTGTCTGAAACACAGTTTCCAAAGCCTTCTGATGCTGGTCTATGATTTCATTTCCTCTGGCTCTCGCCTCTTCCATGGCAGCTTCCCTGATATGTGAAATCTTTTCTTCTACTGTCAATATCATCACCTTCCTTCTACAGCCGGCTTACAATTTCAATCCGATCGCCTCATTGACATAAGACGTGATAAAATCTTTCTTCCGTCCAGTTCCGTGCCTGTCAGGAATCTCGATCAGGAGCGGCATTTTCCGCTCCAACTTGATCTCATCGATCAATTCTGGAAATTCTCTTCCAAATTTCTCTGTCAGAAGCACGATCCCGATCTCTGGATCACTCATAGCCTTCTCGATCGCTTCTTTTAGTTCATCCCTTTTATGAACTACGATCCCGTCAACCCCAGCTAACCGCATTCCTGTCAATGTATCTACATTATCACTGATCAAATACATCTTCATAATTATCACTTCCTGATCTATCCAAGTTTACCAATGATCATAAATGAAATGATCAATCCATACAGACATACACCTTCTGCCAGACCTACGAAGATCAGTGATTTACCTAAAGCACTTGGATCTTCACTGATTGCTCCTAAAGCTGCACTTGCGGCACTCGCTACGGCGATACCACCACCAACACAAGAAAGTCCTGTTGATAATGCTGCTGCCAGATATCCAAGTCCTGTAGCCATTCCTGCATCAGAACCTGCTTGTGCTGCCTGTACCGGATCTGTGACAAACATCATCACTCCGGCGATCACAATGATCCCGAAGAAGAAAAAAGCGTTAAATGCAATACTTCGTTTATAACGTTTCTTTGTTCTCTCTCCATGAAGAAAATAACCAAATGGAATAAATATACTTAAGATTAATGCTGCGATGATCGCTAATTTGATTGCTAATGTCATAACCGATACCTCCTAATTTTCCTTGCCTGCATGATTGTCATACGGATGGAATTCTCTTCCTGATCCCGTATAGAAACGACTGAACATTTCATAATATTCCAGACGCAATACCTGAATTCCGACAACCAGACCTTCTAGTCCACACACGATAATATTTCCAAGAACAATGATGATCCAGTTTGGATTTCCTGCTCCATCTGTGATCCCTCCGAGCATCAGAACAACTTCCATCATAGCCGCATGGCTCACTGCAAATGCCCCGATACGCACAAATGAGATCGTGTTAGAGAAGAAACTTAACATCGTCTCGAACAATTCAAAAAATCCCTGCACCAGAAACATTCCAACGCCGCCTTCTGCTTTTGGTTTCTTTCCTTCCACGAGCTGTCCTAATGGTTCTTTTAATAAGAACATGATCACTGGAATTCCAAGGAAAATGATCATCATGATATTTCCTGGTGTTTTATGACCTGTCATATAAAGCACGATCGTTAAGACAAGGAATCCATAAAATACAAGTCCTGCAACTCCATTTGGGCTGAAGAATAAATTTTCTTTATCCCCACGTTTCTTTGCATTGATGATCTGAAACACCATCGCAAGCAGGATCAGTGCCATACCAAATGCAACTGCCACGATAAATACAGTATTTAACTGCCCAACAAACGGTAATTTCATCATCGCATGCATTGGCGATAACCACATTGGTTTAATGATCGTTCCTTCAAATCCAAAGAAGCTTCCAAACATAAAGCCAAAGAATGTAGAAAAAATTCCGGCAACAGAAATGATTCCTGCTAGATTCCATTTCTTGATCTTATATAGTAATCCCCCGCCGATAAACAAACACAATCCCTGACCAACATCCCCAAACATCGCTCCAAAGATAAAGGTATAAGTCAGTGCCACGAAAATGGTTGGATCCATCTCATCATGGGATGGCAGTCCATACATTCTGATAAACATTTCAAATGGTTTGAAGAATTTGGGATTCTGTAATTTCGTTGGTGGATCACCGAAGAATTTTTCTCTTCCTTCTTCAACAATGATCGTGATTCTATCATCATCTTTTGTCTCCTCAATAAATGCCTGTGTATCTTTTTCACTCATCCATCCACAGAGAATGTAGTAATCTTCCTGTTCTTCATTTTCCATACAGGCTGCCATTTTACGCACATCGAAGTTATTGGATAATTCTTCTAACTTATATCTCGCTCCTCGAATCTTCTTTGCCTTGACTGATAAGAAATCTTTCATCTGTTTCTGGACATTTTCGATTTCTTTTTCAATCTCATCGATCTGATTTCTTAAATTTCTGCAAATCTCTGCCGGCATTCCTTCGTAATCGTCTGGAAGTGCGATATTTTCAAAATGCAAAGATTTAAAAGTAGAATCAATCTTTCCCATCTCCTTATGTGCCGCAAAATAACATCCATACACATAATTTTCATTTCGGATTCCTTCTAAAAAAATTGCATTGAGATCATCGAATAAATATTTTTCAAGTTTCTGATAATACTCTACGTTTACTCGTCCGAATCTGACTTTCATATATTGATAGCCATAAACTTCTTTTAAATTTAACTCTAAAGGCTGAAACGGTTCAAGTTCATGAAGTTTTTCTAATAATTCTTCTTTCTGCTTCTTTAACCGGTCTTCCCTTGCCTTAAGGTCCAGATAATCATGATTGAGATCCCTGATCATTGTCAGGATCTCATCTGCCGTAAGAGATGTATCCATCTCTCCTTTTGGCTGTGCAAGCATCAATACATACTGTTCCGCTTTAGAAAGCGGTTCTTTGTAAGGATTCACATCCATAAACGGCATGAGGTTATCTGTCGTTTTCAATTCTGTGATCGCATTTTCCAGCTGCATTTCGTATTTGGAAAGGTAAGATGCACTTACCCTGTCAATATCAGTTCTCGGTCCGGAAATGCTTAAGAATTTCATCTTTACGATCATGATGCATTACCTCCTTGACGTCGTTGCTTTTGCACCAGATACTGTAATGTCTCCCGTTGTGATAATCCATAGCGAATACATTCCAGTGCCGTGGTGATCTTATAAATCTCTTCCTCCTTTAAAAATAAATATTGTTGTATACTTGCCAGAGAATACGGATGGTTTCTGTAAGCGATCGTTAAGATATGTTCCACACATTCATTCACAATACTCTCAATCTGCACCTGTTCTCCGAACTCATATTTCTTTCCGTAATAAGTTTCATTTAATCTTCTTTTGAATTCTTCCACTGATGGCGCTTCGACCAGATCTTTAAATTCCTGATTCGAAAGTTTATGTTGAATCGGAATTAACAATGTGTAAATATCTGGTGCGAGCATATGGTAATATTTCTTTGCTCGGTAAATCCATTGAAGATTTAATAGATCGATCTTTGCTCCTAATTCTTTAGTCAGCATTTCCTTATCTTTTTTATCCCAATTTCCCTTGCGTTCTTTCCACATCATAGAAAAATAATATAAATCCAATGCCAGTTCATAATCCGCTAATGTCGATGCCCCTGACTGTCGGATTCTTGACAGTGGTGCGTAATATTCTGTATTCTTCAGGTAATCTACCAGATGATCAATATTCTTTGCCGTCACTAGCTGGTCAATCCGTATCTTTGAATATTTATCAAAAAATGGCTTTTTGTAATTCAGATCAAATGGTACATTACTGTGATTAAATACAATTCTTAAGCAATATCGAACCAACTCTACTTCATACCGCTTCATAAAGATCTTTAAAAAATCTTTTTGCTGCATATCTGCGAAACGATAAAGTCTTGTGTAATCATCATATAATGACTGGATAAGGACTTTTTCGATATTACCTCTGTGATACAGTGATTCATCCATCTGTGTGATAAATTTTCCGTACGATTTTGTCTGTTTCAGATATTCAATGATATCTGTCACTGTATCCATAGAAGCCAGCTGTTCATAATCCTGTGGTTTTAAAAGCTTTGCACGCATTGCTGCGACTTTCGTCACAATTCCGCTGTAGCGCATCACATCTCTCAATGCTATCGCCTCCTATACTTTGATCACTCGCTCTAATATCTGTTTTGCATATTCGCTGTGATGTTCTTTGAAGTCTTGTTTTAAAGATTCTATTTCATTGTTATTCTGTTCTTCTTGTTTCTTTAGAAGTTTTTCCATGTTTGTTGCAAGATCCGACTGAATCTTTAATATCTTTTCGTTCGTCTCCTTTTCCATATCTGCATCAAATGCATCCCTCTTTTTCTGCATCTGCATTTCCATCTGATGCTTTTGTTCCTGTGCATTATCTACGATCGCACGCGCTGTCTTTTCGATCTCTGAAAGTTTCTCTGCTATTCTTTCCATCAGTAAAACCTCCTTTCATACCAACCATTGTAGTCCTTTCTATTTATTTTTGCTAGTATTTTATCTTGTTTTTTTGCGTGTATTTAGCAATTATTCACAATTTTTTGACAGTTTTCATGCAATGTTTTACAATCTGTTGTATTATTATTTAAAATGATCGACCTTCCCACAATAATTCGCGATCGTTTTGATCAACACCTCAGATTCCAACGGTTTCGCCAAATGCTCATTCATTCCCGCTTCCAAAACTCTCCTACGATCTTCCGTAAATGCATTCGCTGTCATCGCAATGATCGGAATATCTCTGGCATTTTCTTTATTGCTCCATCTTATATATCTCGCTGCTTCTAATCCGTCCATCACCGGCATCATCACATCCATTAAAATAATATCAATTTCTCCTAGTTTCGATTCTTTGAAAATTTCCAATGCTTCTTTTCCATTAAATGCCTTAATTACATTCGCCCCGGCACTCTCCAGAACAAATTCTGCAATTTCCATATTCAATTCATTATCTTCGGCAAGCAATACATTGACACCCTTGATCGATGCTTTTTTTATCTCTTTTGTCTTAAGTTCTTCGTGCTTTATATTATGATCGATCTGAAATGGAAGCTCAATATAAAACGTCGTTCCCACACCTTGCTCACTCTCAAATGAGATTGTTCCTCCCATTTTCTCTACAAGACTTTTTGTAATCGGCATCCCAAGTCCCGTTCCACCATAAACTGTTCGTGCCCCTGCTTTTTCCTGTGCAAATGGCTCATAGATCGTCTTTTGGAATGATTCACTCATTCCAATTCCAGTGTCTTCACATTTAAATCGAATAATAATAGTATTATAATTTTTCTGAATTTCATTAAATTCTATGCAGATCTTTCCATTATTTTTGTTATATTTGATCGCGTTTGTTAAAATATTCATCACAACTCTTTTTACATGCACTGGACTTCCGATCAAATCTTCATGAATCACATTATATTTATGTACAACTATATTGATTCCTCTCTCTCTAGCCTGTTTTTCAATAACCGTTCGAATCTCTTGAAACAATTGAAAGAAATTAAAACTTCTTCTCTCCAGGATCACTTCTTCCGATTCCAATTTTCCCATATCCAAAACTTCATTGATCAATTCTAGTAAGAAGCCTGATGCTTCCCATATTTTTTTGCGGCATTCTGATTGTTTTTCTATATCACTTTTATAATAATCTCCAACTTCTACCATTCCCCGGATTCCATTGATCGGTGTCCGGATATCATGGCTCATTCTTTGCAGAAATTCTGTTTTGGCAATATTGGCTTTCTTTGCTTCTTTTGCTGATTTTTCTAATTCTTTTTTATACTCTTCTTCTCGTTGTTTCTGAATGCGTTCATATTGTTGATTGGATCTTGCTTTGATCATCATTAAGATTGCCACAAAAATTCCATATAAAATAACCGCTATTCCAATGTTACTCGTCAATGTTTTTACAAGATTCCTGTCTTCTGCATACACGTAAATATAATAATTTCGTCCCTTATCAAGACTTGTAAAATATTGTTTGATACCGTTTCGAATGATTGCAAACTGTCCTACTTTTACACTTTGTCGGATCTCATTAATAATAGAATCTTCCTGTACCTTTGTATCAATTAATTTTTCATCATTTGATGCTATAATATCATTTCCATTTGTGATTACGATCGTTCCATCATTTTCCCGCTTATATCCAGCAAGCACGTTTTGGATTGTAAGATTATTGTTTTTCGCATATTCGGTTTTTACATACTGATATCCTATAACCGTTCCTTTTGCATCCTTTCTTCCATACGATGCCAGATCAATATAGCCTCCATTTTTCAGCTCAATTCTTGCCATATATGATTTTTGTGGATAATTCTTTACATCACGAAGTGTTTCTTTCTCCATGACATAACCCAAAACTTTTTTAAATCTTGGTCCAGTATGATATTGTGCAATTTGTTTATTCTTATCATTTAATACAATAATCCCCGTAAGTCTTTGTTCCCTTGCATACTGTTTTAAATATTCTTTTTCCAATGCCTGTTTATCTGTTTTGAAATTTCTCGCCGTCTGCTGGACTTTTTCAACCATTCTGACAAGACTTCTTGCTTCAACTGCTTCATTAAAACTGTTATACATGGAATATTGATCCTTGATGTATTCCATCGTCGAATGAATCCTGTTTTTTGGTATTGTTTGTTTCTATTTTTACGGACACAAAAAGAACTGTCAAGACAACGATCACACAGCCAACAATACTCAATGTCCATAACCTTTTATCCGCTTTATCTCTCAAGGCTGTTCACCTCCAGATATTTTTCTGCATCAGGAACATATTTTTGTAGAATTTTTTTGGCACTTCCATCTTTGACCATTGCTTTTAATGTCTTTGACAGTTCTTTTTCTATTCCTCTTTTATCATTTTTTGCAAACGCAACACCAATTCCAGTCTCAAGAATATCTTCATCAAGAATTCTGTATTTTGCTTCAAAATCAGACATATACTGTCTGATCGAGATCTCATGTGCTGCAATAGCGTCTACATATCCTCTGCTCAGAGAAGTATAGATCAATTCTCTGTTTTCCATACTGTAGACTTGTTTTACTTTTGGTATTTTGGGATCTGTTTGTTTTAGAAATAATTCCTCTGGTTTGGTTGTAGACTGAACCGCAATGATTTTATTCTTAAGATCAGACAACTTATTGATCTTGCTGCTGTCGTTCACTGCGATCACCTGACGGCTCAGCATATAAGGACCTGCCCAGTGATAATCATTTTCTCTTCCTGTCACTGAAAAGCACGCCCATATACAATCTATTTTTCCTTGTTCCACAAGATTTTTCTTATTCTCCCAATCGATATTTACAAAGACCGGCTTATAACCCATACGATGAAAGGCTTCTCTGGCAAATTCTACATCGATTCCTGCCATATTGCCATTCTCATCGGTATAGTTAAATGGCGGATAATTGTCTCCACCGATCATAATCTCTTTGTTCGCATCTTTTGTTGTTTTTCTAGTCTGATCTTTTGTCTTTCCACATGCACAAAGAAAGCAGCCTAATACGAAAAAGACCATGACTTCAATCATAAGCTTCTTTAACTGCATAGTTTACCTCGTATGATCTGTTTGTAAATAATGTCCTAAACTCTTGTAACCATTGCCATCAATCTTCTTTGTTTTGCATATAATTTCACTGTATTAGATACTCTCTGATAGACAATATTGGCATCAAATGGGCGGTTAATATAATCAGAAACTCCCATCTCATAAGCTCTTCTGATATAATTCGCAGAATCCTCACTTGAGATTATAATAACTGGAATATCTGAGATTAAACGCTCTTCTTCCATATATTTCAAAACTTCAAAACCATCCTTTTCTGGCATAATGATATCTAATAGTACAAGCGAAATTTTCATTCCATATTCATCGATCTTATGCAATGCTTCATTTCCACCATCAGCTTCTATGATTTCGTAGGTTTCCTCTAAAATCTCTTTCAAGATCGCACGGTTAAATTCTGAAGCATCAACGATCAAAATTCTAGGTTTATTCTGAATTTTTTCCTTTTTAAATATCGTTTTATCACATTCTGTTATGACCTGTGCCTTATGATCTTTTGCCTTATACATCAACTGGTCTGCTTTCGCGATCGCCTCATCGATCTTCCCATCTTCCGATATCACTCCTCCAATACTTGCTGTAAGCTTCAATCTAGGGCAGTTTGGAATCGTTGCATTCTCAATAGCCTCTTGAATCTGAAGCAGTTTTCCACGCAAAGTACCTCTTACCATATCCGACAAGATCAATAAAAATTCATCTCCGCCATAACGTATTAACTTATCTGTCTTGCGAATACAATTCTTGATCACATCCGCAACAATACAGAGAACCTGATCTCCCATATCATGTCCATAAATATCATTATACAATTTAAAATCATCCAGATCGATCATCGCAACCCCTGCTGAATTCTGCATATTACGAATCTCATCTTCAAAATATCTTCGATTGTAAACGCCTGTTACCGGATCTATGTATAATTTATCCTGATACCCTTTTAACTTGCCAACAAGTTTGTCCCTTCCATCGGTATCGATCAACGTATCATTCTCAAGATGCTTAACAAGTTCCATGACACATGCTTCATCATCTATTTCCAAATATCTTGAAATCACCAAAAAAACATCTGCATCCAAAAATTCCAGTTTTGTTTTTTGTTTCTTCTCCGCGTATGCTTTCATTGATGTACAATTCTCACATGGTTTATTCTTCTTCCAAAAATCATAGCACTGACACATTCCAATTTTTACTCCGATGCGTGGATCATCTTGCATCTGCTCAAAAAAATCCCCCTCCAAAAACCTGACAACATCAAATACTTTCTCCAGCATCTTAGCTTCTTCTGCTGCCTGTTGTCTGGTTATCTTTACATTCTGGTTCACTTCTTATCCCCTTCCTATTTTTATTTGATATATTCCCCTAATTTACTTAAATACCCTTTTATGATAGCACATCATTTTGTCGTTTTCCATCGAGAAACCTGAATTATACAAAGATTTCCTAAATTAATATCAAATTTCTTTTTTTATATAAAAAAAGAAGGGAGATATAACATTAAAGTATGTGTATCTTCCTTCTTATTCTTATGATCTTTTATAATAC
>ADJS01017175.1_pt1 | contig 17016 bp, 17 predicted proteins | sample 268128 | NCBI WGS metagenome assembly ADJS01 (sample SAMN00007486, study PRJNA43253) | human gut metagenome | isolation source: feces sample TS28 | reverse complement strand
GATGCAGGACAAAGCGGATGCGGTGAAAGAAGTCAGAAATGGCGAGATTACCTTTGAACATGTAGATTTCAGCTATGCGGGTGAAGGCGGAAACCTTTCCCTGAAAGATATCAACCTTCATATTAAATCGGGACAGACAGTTGGCATCATTGGCGGCACCGGAAGTGCCAAATCTACACTGGTACAGATGATCCCGAGACTTTATGATGTCACTGGTGGTGCAGTAAAAGTAGCCGGAGTTGATGTACGTGACTATAATCTGGAAGTTCTGCGTGACCAGGTATCTATGGTTCTGCAGAAAAATGTATTATTTTCCGGTACGATCTACGATAATATCCGCTGGGGCAATGAACAGGCCAGTGATGAGGAAGTTAAGAGAGTCTGCCGTCTGGCGCAGGCAGATGGATTTGTAAATGAGTTCCCGAATGGTTATGAGACCATGATCGTACAGGGCGGTAATAACGTTTCCGGTGGACAGAAACAGCGTCTGTGTATTGCACGTGCACTGCTTAAGAAACCTAAAATCCTGATTCTGGATGATTCCACCAGTGCAGTAGATACCAAAACAGATGCATTGATCCGTAAAGCATTCCGGGAAGAGATCCCGGACACGACCAAGATCATCATTGCACAGAGAGTTTCTTCGATAGAAGATGCCGATCAGATCATTGTGCTGGATGATGGTAAGATCGCAGGTGTGGGAACATCGGAAGAACTGCTGCAGACAAATGAGATCTACAGGGAAGTATATGAATCTCAGGTGAAAGGAGGAGAAGAGGATGAATAAGAATAAAAAACCGAAAATGACAAAAAATGATTTAAAGACGGCAAAACGTCTGATGAAATATGTGACAGAGAAATATAAATTCCAGTTTATTATTGTTTTCTTCTGTATCCTGATCAGTGCTGTGGCGACAACTGCAGTCTCTCTTTCTCTGAGATACCTTCTGGATGATTTTATCCTGCCGCTTGTTGGACAGAAAACCCCGGATTTTGCAGGACTTTATAAGGCCCTGACTGTTTTGGGTGTAATCTTTCTGGCAGGTGTCATTGCAACATTTATTTACACAAGAATGATGGTTTATATCGGACAGGGTGTACTCAAAAGAGTACGTGATGATATGTTTGAACATATGCAGACACTGCCAATCCGTTACTTCGACCAGAATACAAATGGTTCGATCATGAGTCTTTATACCAATGATACAGATACATTGAGACAGATGATCAGCCAGGCAATTCCACAGGCACTGATGGCATTGTTTACAATTGTTGTCACTTTTATTTCCATGCTGGTGCTGAGTCCGCTTCTTACGATACTTGCAGTACTGATCATTTTTGTGATGCTTGCTGTTACCGGCAGGATCGGAGCAAAGAGTGGAAAATACTTTGTACATCAGCAGATGTCTCTGGCAGATGTGACCGGATTCGTGGAAGAACGAATGAACGGACAGAGGGTAGTAAAGGTATTTAATCATGAGGCAAAATCAAAAGAAGAGTTTGATCAGCTCAATGAAGTCCTTTTTGAGAGCGCCTCACAGGCAAATAAATACGGTAATATGATGGGACCAGTTATCGGAAATATCGGAAACCTGCAGTTTGTACTGACGGCGGTTCTCGGAGGAATCCTTTCTGTAGCAGGCATCGGAGGAATCACACTTGGTGTTATGGCTTCCTATCTGCAGTTCACCAAAAGCTTCACTCAGCCGTTCATGCAGGTGGCACAGCAGTTTAATTCCATCGTCATGGCGCTTGCCGGTGCGGAAAGAATTTTCAATCTGATCGATGAGAAACCGGAAGAGGATGAGGGTTATGTAACACTTGTCAATGCAAGAAAAGATGAGAATGGCAACATTGTAGAATGCAAAGAGAGAACCGGCATGTGGGCATGGAAACATCCGCATTCTGCAGATGGCTCCGTATCCTATACAGAGCTGAAAGGTGATGTAAGATTTGAGGATGTAACCTTTGGATATAATGAAGACAAAACAATTCTTCACGATATCAGCCTGTATGCGAAGCCCGGACAGAAACTGGCATTCGTCGGCTCTACCGGAGCCGGTAAGACAACCATAACCAATCTGATCAATCGTTTTTATGATATCCAGGAAGGCAAGATCCGTTATGATGGAATCAATATTACCAAGATCAAAAAGGATGATCTGAGACATTCTCTTGGAATCGTTCTTCAGGACACACATTTGTTTACCGGTACGATTCGTGATAATATCCGTTATGGCAAGCTGGATGCAACGGATGAAGAAATCTATGCAGCAGCAAAACTGGCACATGCAGATCAGTTTATACAGATGCTCCCGAAAGGATACGATACGATGCTGAGCGGGGATGGTGAAGAACTCTCTCAGGGGCAGAGACAGCTTCTGTCCATTGCGCGGGCAGCAGTTGCAGACCCACCGGTACTGATTCTGGATGAAGCAACTTCCAGTATCGATACCCGTACAGAAAGTATCGTACAGAAAGGTATGGACAACCTGATGAAGGGCCGTACCGTGTTTGTGATCGCGCACAGACTTTCTACGATTCGAAACAGTGATGCGATTATTGTTCTGGAACATGGCAAGATCATTGAGAGAGGTGACCACAAAGACCTCATTAAACAGAAAGGAACTTATTATCAGCTGTATACTGGTAAACTGGAACTTTCATAAAAAATATTACAGAGACAGAATTTCCTGATAATCTGGAGTTCTGTCTCTTTGCATATTCGGTAATCTGTGAGAAAAAATGGTGCAATATGTGCAACAATTAACTGTATTTTTATTCCGGACGTGGTATACTGTCAACAAAAAGAAATGGGGGCTCAATATGTTAAAATCATGGACACCGGGCGAAGGACCGGACAAAGATGAGATGAAGGTGCAGCTTGAGAAAACCAGAAACAGACTTTATGATCTTCAGATGAAGATCAAGGAGCATAAACTCCCGGTGCTGGTTCTTTTTGAGGGATGGAGTGCAGCAGGCAAAGGCAGCATGATCGGCAAAGTGATCAGAAATATTGATCCTCGCTTTTTCAAGGTTGCCACGATGTCAGCTCCGACAGAGGAAGAGGTACGCAGACCGTTTCTGTATCGTTATATGAAACAGATCCCGGAAGAAGGCAAATTTACATTCCTGGATTCCGGATGGATGGAACAGACGGTGAAGGAAGTATTGAATGGAGAACTCGAAGGAGATGCTTATGAGCGGCGTATCGAGAGCATCAGGCGTTTTGAAAGGCAGCTTACGGACAATGGATATCTGGTCCTGAAATTCTTTATGGAGATTGATAAGGACGAACAGGAAAAACGTATGAAGAAGCTGCTTTCCAAGGATGATACCAAGTGGCGTGTGACAGGATTCGATAAATGGCAGAACAAACATTATAAGAAGTGCGAGAATGTATTTGACCGTTATATGAAAGACACCAATATGTCCAGTTCGCCGTGGTATATCATTGATGCAAAGGATAAGAAGTGGGCAGAGCTGCAGGTGATGGATACACTGGTCAGCAGTATTGAAGTGGCATTGCAGAACCAGAGTCATTCGGTACCGATCCTTCAGAATGTTTTTCCACTGGTCAAGATGCCTAAGCTGAAAGATGTAGAGCTGGAAGGCAAGACAATTGACGAAGAAGAGTACCAGAAAGAATTGAAGAAGCTGCAGGCCAAACTGGGAGAACTGCATAATCGCCTGTACCGTAAGCGGGTTCCGGTGATCATTACCTATGAGGGATGGGATGCGGCCGGCAAAGGCGGCAATATCAAACGAATTGCAGGGGCATTGGATCCTAGAGGATATGAGGTACAGCCAATCGCCAGTCCGGAGCCACATGAGAAGGCTCGGCATTATCTCTGGAGATTCTGGACAAGATTCCGAAGGATGGGCACATTGCAATCTTTGATCGTACGTGGTATGGCCGTGTCATGGTAGAACGGTTGGAAGGATTCTGCAGTGAAAATGACTGGAAACGTGCTTACAATGAGATGAATGAATTTGAAAAGGAACTCCACGACTGGGGTGCAGTGATCATCAAATTCTGGGTGCAGATTGATAAAGATACACAGCTGGAGCGTTTTAATGACCGCCAGAATAATCCGGAGAAACGCTGGAAGATCACAGACGAAGACTGGCGAAACCGTGAAAAATGGGATCAGTATGAAGAAGCAGTCGATGAGATGCTGAAGAAGACGAGTACAACGTTTGCACCGTGGCATATTCTGGAGTCCGTTGACAAGAAATATGCACGTATCAAAGCACTGAAGATTGTAATTGAAGAAATTGAGAAAGCACTGAAATAAAGAAGAACCTCTCTGTCGGCAATTGGTCCGGCAGGGAGGCTTTTTGCATATAAAGCAATTTCAGGATCTCAGATAATTTTTCATGGTCTTCAGAGCATTTTTTTCAAGGCGGCTGACCTGCGCCTGAGAGATGCCGATTTCATCAGCAACTTCCATCTGTGTCCGACCCTCATAGAAGCGCATTTCAATGATGTGCTTTTCTCTCTGGTTAAGCCGGTTCATGGCTTCCCGGAGAGATAGGTTTTCCAGCCAGTGGTCTTCTTTGTTTTTCTGATCGCTGATCTGATCCATGACATACAACGTATCGCCACCCTCGGAGTATACCGGTTCAAACAAGCTGACAGGACTCTGGATCGCATCCAGGGCATATACGATCATTTCTTTTTCAATGCCGATCTCATCAGCAATTTCATCGATCGTTGGTTCCTTCAGATTCTTTTTGATCATATTTTCTTTGGTATAAATGGCTTTATAGGCAATGTCGCGCAGAGAACGGCTTACCCGGATACTGTTATAATCCCGTAGATAGCGGCGGATCTCACCGATGATCATCGGGACTGCATATGTCGAGAATTTGACATTCAGTGTATCGTCAAAATTATCGACGGCTTTCATAAGACCAATGCACCCGATCTGAAAAAGATCATCGGCATTTTCATTGCTGTTCTGAAATCGTTTGATAACACTTAACACAAGGCGGAGATTTCCTTTGATATATTGTTCGCGGGCTTCAGAATCTCCTTTTTTGATCTTTTGAAATAATGCTTCTTTTTCGTCCGACTTTAGGATCGGAAGACTGGATGTATTTACCCCGCAGATTTCTACTTTATTAAGTGCCATCAAAATATCCTCCTCATCTCTTATTTCTGGTACTAGAAATGATTCTCAGGGAGGACAGGAAATATTCTTTTCTGGGAAAAATATAAAAATTAATAGCCCTTGACAGTGTCAGAGAAGGTGGTCTTTGTGAAAACATTTTTCTTCTTTGACTTCGACGAGGATGATATCATCACCAATCTGGCAGATGCAGCACCAGGGAATGATGTATTCGCTTTCTCTGCCGGGAAAAAAACAGAATTTGCCGGGACCTGGAACGATGAGAGCAGTGATGGCTCCTGTTTTGCGGTCGAACTCCAGATCGACCGGGCAGCCAAGACTGCGACAGGTACAGGTATTGATGACTTCTTTCTGTCTAAGCTCACATAATCGCATGAATTTACCACTTTTTATAAAAGATATGCAAAATTTATCTGAAATATACAGGTCCATTTCTTGACATTGTCCGAAAAAATAAAGTATAATTATTTCATTAAAAGGGGAAAGAGGGGAAAATACTGTGAGATGCCCGTTTTGTAATCAGGATAACAGCAAGGTTGTAGACTCCCGACCGGTAGAGGATACAAATTCAATCCGGAGACGGCGAATGTGTGAATCCTGTGGAAAAAGATTTACGACATACGAAAAAGTTGAAACTATTCCATTGAGTGTCATTAAGAAGGATCAGACACGTGAACAGTATGACCGTTCCAAGATTCAGGGCGGAATTCTGCGTGCCTGCTATAAGAGACCGATTCCGGTGGAAAAGATCGAGTCGCTGATGGATTCTATAGAGGGAGATATTTTTGACACAGCAGACAAAGAAATTTCCAGTACCCGCATTGGTGAGATTGTCATGGAACATCTGAAGGACCTGGATGCAGTTGCTTATGTTCGCTTTGCTTCTGTCTACAGAGAATTCAAGGATGTCAGTACATTTATGGATGAACTGAAGAAATTTATGGAACCATAAAGAAAACATGAAAATATAAAAAGGCGCTTCGGATCAGAAATCCGGAACGCCTTTTGGATTATACTTACGAATGAACAGGAGATTAAACAATACCCTGAGCCATCATTGCATCTACAACCTTTTCGAAACCTGCAATGTTAGCACCAACAACGAAGTTGTCCGGCATATCATAACGTTTTGCAGCATCGCTGATCTTAGCATAGATGTCAACCATGATCTGATGAAGTTTGGCATCAACTTCTTCGGATGTCCAGGAAAGTCTCTGAGAGTTCTGGCTCATTTCCAGTGCGGAAGTAGCAACACCACCTGCATTGGATGCTTTTCCAGGAAGGAAGAGAACACCGTTTGCCATAGCGTAGTCTGTAGCTTCTCTTGTAGTAGGCATGTTTGCACCTTCTACGATATATTTGCATCCGTTTGCAATCAGAGTTTTTACACCATCAAGGTCAAGTTCGTTCTGAGTTGCGCATGGAAGATATACATCACATTTGATGTTCCAGATGCCAACACCTTCTGTGTAAGTAGCACCTTCTACACGTTCAGCGTATTCTTTGATACGTCCACGTTTTACTTCTTTGATATCTTTGACAACATCAAGGTTGATTCCGTTTGGATCATGGATATATCCGTTAGAGTCGCACATTGCAACAACCTTTGCACCAAGCTGAGTAGCTTTCTGCACTGCATAGATTGCAACATTACCGGAACCTGTAACAACAACAGTTTTTCCGTCAAGAGAATCGTTGTGGTCTTTCATCAGTTCGTTCAGAATATATACAACACCGTATCCGGTAGCTTCTGTACGGATCAGGGAACCACCATAGGTAAGTCCTTTACCTGTCAGAACGCCTTCATAAAGATCACGAACACGTTTGTACTGTCCGAAAAGATATCCGATCTCACGTCCGCCAACACCGATGTCACCAGCCGGTACGTCTGTGTCTGCGCCGATGTATTTGCAGAGTTCTGTCATAAAGCTCTGGCAGAATGCCATAACTTCTCTGTCAGATTTGCCCTTAGGATCGAAGTTGGAACCACCTTTACCGCCACCGATCGGGAGACCTGTAAGGGCGTTCTTGAAAACCTGTTCGAAGCCGAGAAATTTAAGAATGCTCTGGTTTACTGTCGGATGGAAACGAAGACCACCCTTGTAAGGTCCGATTGCACTGTTGAACTGTACACGGTATCCTTTGTTTACCTGTACTTTGCCGTTGTCATCTACCCACGGAACACGGAAAGAAATGATTCTTTCTGGCTCTACCAGACGTTCCAGAACGGAAAGACTGCGGTATTTTTCTTCATTTTTGTCGATAACAACTTTCAGAGAATCCAGTACTTCTTTGACTGCCTGATGGAATTCTGGTTCGCCAGGATTCTGTGCAACGACTCTTTCATAAACTTCTTCTGTGTAAGACATGTTGATTTCCTCCTCATTCGTTTTATGAATTATGTCTATCTGTCTAAGACATTTGTCCAGGGACTATTATACACAAAAGTGGTAAAGTTGAAAAGGGTATGAGAAAAATTTTTTTAAAAAATATATTCAGCCTGACTTACAAAATTTTGAGATACAATATGCAGAGAATTTTACCTTGCGAAATTGGGCGGAATGTGAGATTATAGTACAATACGAGTTACTGAATATAGGATTCCAGTGACCGATATGAATAAAAAATTCACGGAGAGGAGTGAAAAAATGAGAACATTTGACAAATCAACAAAGCTCGATAATGTACTGTATGATGTGAGAGGACCGGTGGTTGATGAGGCGGCCAGAATGGAAGAGGAAGGCAAGGAAATTCTGAAACTGAATATCGGAAACCCGTATCCGTTCGGATTCTCAGCTCCTCAGGAAGTGATTCTGGATATGCTGAGCAATATCCGTACATCTCAGGGATATTCCGATTCCAAGGGAATCTTTTCTGCACGTAAGGCAATCATGCAGTATGCGCAGCTTCGTAATATTCCAAATGTTTCCATGAATGATATATATACTGGAAATGGTGTAAGTGAGCTGATCAATCTCTGTATGCAGGCACTTCTGGACAATGGAGATGAGATTCTGATCCCGGCGCCGGACTATCCGCTCTGGACGGCTACAGCTACACTTGCCGGAGGAAACGTTGTCCATTATGTCTGTGATGAACAGTCAGACTGGTATCCGGATATCGATGACATCAGAAGCAAGATCACAGATAAGACAAAAGCAATCGTCATCATCAATCCGAACAACCCGACAGGTGCAGTATATCCCAAAGAAATTCTTGAACAGATCGTTCAGATAGCAAGAGAAAAAGAACTGATCATTTTTCGGATGAGATTTATGACCGCCTGGTTATGGACGGATATGAGCATACATCCATTGCCTCTCTGGCACCGGATGTTTTCTGTGTTACATTTTCCGGATTGTCCAAATCCCATATGATCGCCGGATTCCGTATCGGATGGATGATCTTAAGTGGAGCAAAGGACAAGGCAAAAGGTTATATAGAAGGAATCAAGATGCTTTCCTCTATGAGACTTTGTTCCAATGTGCCGGCACAGTCAATCGTGCAGACAGCACTTGGTGGATACCAGAGTGTCACAGAGTATATCAAACCGGGTGGAAGAGTTTATGAGCAGAGAGAGTGCATCTATAATGCACTGAAAGATATTCCGGGAATTTCTGTAGTAAAACCTCATGCTGCTTTCTATATCTTCCCGAAGATCGATACCGAGAAGTTCAATATTACAAATGATGAACAGTTTGCACTTGATTTCCTGCATGAGAAACAGGTACTGATCGTTCCGGGCAAAGGCTTTAACTGGATGAAACCAGATCATTTCAGAATTGTTTATCTTCCAAATATAAGACAGCTTGAGAAGTCAATGGAAAAACTTAGAGAATTTCTGCGCACATATCAGCAGAGATAACTGGACTGAAATGACAGGAAATGTTATACTTGTTTTAGATTAGAGATTTGTTTTGAGGAGGGCCTGAGGGAAAAAGAAGCATAAGTCGAAAGGAGTATCATGCATGACAGGATTTAACACAAAAGTAACAACGGAAATTGAAAATCTGACACAGATGTGCGTAGATCATTCCAGTATGGATGTGTCACTTTATGGAAAGTACGATGTAAAAAGAGGACTTCGAGACATCAATGGTAAAGGCGTTCTGGCCGGGTTGACGCAGATATCCAATGTACAGGCGGTTAAAGTTATTGATGGGAAAGAAGTTCCCTGTGCAGGAAGTCTTTATTACCGAGGATATAATATCAAAGATTTGACGGCGGGGTTTGTCAATGATAATCGGTTTGGATTTGAAGAGACGACCTACCTTCTTTTGTTTGGTAAACTTCCAAGTGCAAAAGAACTTGCAGATTTCCAGACTTTGCTGGCAGCCCAGCGTTCATTACCGAGAAATTTTGTACGTGATGTTATCATGAAAGCACCGGGACGTGATATTATGAATGCACTTTCACGAAGCGTGCTTACTCTATATTCCTATGATAATAATCCAGATGATATTTCACTTCCGAATGTACTAAGACAGTGCCTGAACCTGATCAGTGAATTTCCGCTGCTTTCCGTATATGGATATCAGGCATACAGTCATTATGTGAGAGATAAGAGTCTTTATATCCACAATCCGAAGAAAGAACTTTCTACAGCTGAGAATATTCTTCGGATGCTCAGACCAGATAAAAAATATACAGATCTGGAAGCGAAGATCCTTGATCTGGCATTGATACTTCATATGGAACATGGTGGTGGTAACAACTCTACATTTACAACACATGTTGTTTCATCATCCGGAACGGATACATATTCTGCAATTGCTGCTGCACTCGGCTCACTGAAAGGCCCGAAACATGGCGGTGCGAATATCAAGGTTATTCAGATGTTCCAGGATATGAAGAAAGAAGTTCGTGACTGGGAAGATGAAGAGGAAGTTCGTGCATATCTGAAACGCCTTCTTCATAAAGATGCATTTGACAGACGTGGCCTGATTTATGGAATGGGACATGCAATCTATTCTGTTTCCGATCCGAGAGCAGAAGTTCTTAAGGGCTTTGTAGAAAGCCTCGCAAAAGAAAAAGGACGTATGAAAGATTATCGTCTGTATTCCATGGTTGAATGGATGGCTCCACAGGTGATTGCAGAAGAACGCCGTATTTATAAGGGTGTCAGCGCCAATGTCGATTTTTACAGTGGATTTGTATACAGCATGCTGGATCTTCCACTGGAACTCTATACACCGATGTTTGCCGTGGCACGTATTGTTGGATGGAGTGCGCATCGAATGGAAGAGTTGATCAATACAGATAAGATCATCCGCCCAGCATATAAGAATGTTCTGCCTGAGGCAGAATATATTCCTCTCAGCGAGAGATAAGATCAGACAACAGAGGAGAAAATAATGTTTCGATGTTTTTTTCCAGATGAATATCTGGATTCTGCGTATGTGATAGATTATGACCGCCTTTACCGCGAAGGGTATCGCGGTCTGATCTATGACATTGATAATACACTTGTGCCTCACGGGGCACCGGCAGATGAGCGGGCAATTGCACTTTTTGCACATTTGAGAGAACTTGGATTTGGCTATTGTCTGTTGTCAAACAATCAGATTGAGCGGGTTTCCTCATTTGCAGATGCGATTGGTGCACAGTTTATTGAGAATGCGCACAAGCCATCTGTACGTAATTATAAGAAAGCAATGGAACTTCTTGGAACAGACACAGGAAATACCATTTTTATAGGAGATCAGCTTTTCACAGATGTATATGGGGCCAAAAGAAGCGGCATCCGTAATATTCTGGTGAAGCCGATCCATCCAAAAGAAGAAATTCAGATTGTGCTCAAACGCTATCTGGAAAAAATAGTATTACATTTTTACAAAAAGGAGGAGGGGATTTCATGAACCACGTGGTGATCATTGGGTTTATGGGTTCGGGAAAAACGAGAGTTGGAAAGCAGCTTTCCAAAGACTTGGGATTACCATTTGTTGATCTGGAGAAGATCATTACAAAGAGGATGAATCTTTCTGCAAGAGAGATATTCGAGAGATTCGGAGAGCCGTATTACCGTGCATTGGAGACTCTGGCACTGAAACAGCTGATTCAGGATTCAGAGCGCAAGGTGATTTCACTTGGAGCAGGTCTTCCACTGCAGGAACAGAACGAAAAATATCTCAGAGAACTTGGAACAGTTGTTTATCTGAAAGGATCACTGGCAACGCTCAGGAAACGTCTGGAGGGATCCAAAAAAGATCCGATGCTGGATGGGGAAGACAGAGATGACAAGATCAAGAAACTTCTGAAACAGAGAGATCCGGTATATCAGAAGTTTGCTGATATTCAGGTAACGACAGGAGAAGTGCCTTTTGAGGAGCTTATTAAAGAAATTGAAGAGAAATTGGCTTCTTATGAAAAAAAGTAGTTGAAAAAACTTCCTGTATATTATAGAATAACTGATAGCGAACACAAAACGAAGGAGGATAATAAAATGATTTCTGCAGGTGATTTCAGAAACGGTGTCACAATCGAAATTGAAGGAAACGTATGTCAGATCGTTGAATTCCAGCATGTAAAACCTGGAAAAGGCGCTGCGTTCGTAAGAACAAAATATAAAAACATTATCACAGGAGCTGTACTGGAAAAATCTTTCCGTCCTACAGAGAAATTCCCACAGGCTCGTATCGACCGTGTGGACATGAGTTATCTGTACAATGATGGAGATCTTTACAACTTCATGAATACAGAAACATATGATCAGGTTGCACTTACAAAAGAACAGGTTGGGGATTCTCTCAAATTCGTTAAAGAGAACGAAGTTGTTAAAGTTTGCTCCTGGAATGGAAATGTATATGCAATCGAGCCGCCTCTGTTTGTAGAACTTGAAGTTATCGAGACAGAGCCAGGATTCGCTGGAAACACAGCACAGGGTGCTACAAAACCTGCAACTGTTGAAACAGGTGCTCAGGTAATGGTTCCGCTGTTCGTTAACCAGGGAGACAAACTGAAAATTGATACAAGAACAGGTGAATATCTGTCTCGTGTATAATTAATAGGATGAATAGTTGCTGCGAACGTAGTGAGCAGTAGCAAGTTAAGATACCACCGGAGAGATTCGGTGGTATTTTTTTACTGTGCTGATTCGTGGAAAAGCAAAGAAAAAGAGCAAAAAGTGAGAAATCGTTGCCGAAAATAGAATTTTGGTTAAAATAGAAATGGAGGACATGATATGGAGTACAGAACACTTGGAAAAACAGGATTGAAGATTTCACGTATGGGATTCGGAGGCATTCCGATTCAGAAAATCGATGAAGAAGGGACAAAGAAGCTTCTTCATGCAATGGCAGAAAAAGGAATCAACTATATTGATTCCGCGAGAGGATACACAGTCAGTGAACGGTATATCGGTTATGGGCTGGAGGGAATTCGTGATAAATTTGTACTTGCGACAAAATCCATGGCAAGAACAAAAGAAGCAATGGCGGCAGATATTGAGACAAGTCTGAATAACTTCCGCACAGACTATATTGATCTGTATCAGGTACATAATCCAAGCATGGAACAGCTAGATCAGGTTATTGGAGAGGGCGGTGCACTGGAGGCGCTTATAGAAGCCAAAGCAGCTGGAAAAATCGGACACATTGGACTGACTGCGCATTCCACTGCTGTTTTTGAGCGTGCATTGGAGCTGGATTGGGTAGAAACAATTATGTTTCCATATAATATTGTAGAGCAGCAGGGCGCTGAACTGATTCGCAAATGTGCTGAAAAAAATATCGGATTTATTGATATGAAACCACTTGCCGGTGGCGCAATTGAAGATGGTACACTTGCACTTCGCTATGTCTGTTCCAATCCGGATGTGACTGTTGTGATTCCAGGAATGGCAGAGATCCGTGAACTGGACGAAAATATGGCAGCCTGCTCTGATTCTACACCTCTTACAGAGGAAGAACTCAAGAAGATGGAGGAGGTTCGCGCGCAGCTTGGAAATGATTTCTGTCGTCGCTGCAATTACTGTGCACCATGTACCGTAGGTATCAATATCCCAAGTGTATTTCTCTTTGCCGGTTATCTGCAGAGATATGATCTGGCAGACTGGGCGAAAGAACGCTACAGCACGCTGAAAGTAAAAGCTTCTGCATGCATTGGCTGTGGCAAATGTGAGCCAAGATGTCCATATCATCTGCCAATCAGAGAAAAATTAAAGGTATGCGCGAAAAGATATGGGAGAATAAACAATGTTCAAAGATATTGTAAAAGCAAGCAGAAGCTACAGAGGATATGATGAATCTTATCGCTTCAGCAGAGAAGAGTTGGAAGACTTCGTGGACTGCGCGCGTTTTGCACCGTCCAGCGTGAACGCCCAGCCATTTCGTTATTATCTGGCATGGGAGAATGGAGAAGTAGACCGAATCCAGAAACTGACAAACTGGGCGCGGGCGCTTCCGCAGATGCAGCTTCCTCATCCGGGCATGTGCCCGACAGGATTTATCATCATCTGCCAGGATCTGAACCTTGGAGCTTCCATCCCTAGATACCAGAAAGATGTCGGAATTGTGGCACAGACCATGCTTTTGGCGGCAGCTGAACGTGGACTTGGCGGTTGCATGATTGGAAACTACAATGCCGATTCCGTCAAAAAAGAACTGCACCTCGCCGAAAATCTCGCTCCGGTGCTGATCGTGGCATTTGGCAAGCCGGCAGAAAAAATTGTGATCAAAGAAATCGAGGAAGGCGAGAACATTGCCTATTACCGCGATGAGAACGATGTACATTACGTACCCAAAAGAAAACTGGAAGACATTATAATAAAGAAATAAAGAATTCCCAATACCATACTTTATTTCCTAAAGTGCGAAGCATGACTACACCCCATCAATTAAAACTGAAGAGAGAATCTGGATATAACCACTACGGGTACAGATGCATCTGCAAGAGTTCGTAGAAATACTTGGGATGTATCCTTAGTTATCAGAACCGCAAATAGCTAAAAATTGACATTAATCAAACATTTATATAAAAAACTGCTGTAATATCGGCAGTTTTTTGTACTTTATTTGACTTGTTGAGACAAAATGCAGTGTGCTATAATAGAAAAAGTTTGTTACTCATAATAAAAGAACAGGGGTAATAAAAGATTTAAACTCAGGAGGCGAATAAAGTGAAATATTTAAGACAGTTTGGAATCATTCTGGCTGTGACCTGCGCGGGGGAGATTATGAAATATTTTATCCCGCTTCCAATACCGGGTAGTATTTATGGACTGATTCTGATGTTTGTGCTTCTGCTTGCAAAAGTGATCAAGGTAGAACACGTAAAAGAAACAGGAGAATTTCTGATTGAGATCATGCCGCTTATGTTTATCCCGGCAGGTGTAGGACTTGTTACGTCCTGGAGTCAGTTGCAGTCTTTCCTGGTGCCACTTCTTGTAATAACAGTAGTATCTACATTTGTAGTTATGATCGTGACAGGAAAAGTGACAGATTTCTTAATTTCAAGAAAAGGAGAGAAGAAGAATGGATAATCTGATTTTGAGTTCTGCAACAGTTGGAATCGTGATCAGCCTGCTGGCTTATGAGATCGGCCTGGCTGCTCAGCGCAAATGGAAACTGGCAGTTTTAAATCCATTGTTGATTTCCATCATACTTGTAATTGCGTTTCTGGTAGTATTTCATGTGGATTATGAAAGTTACAATATGAGTGCCAAATATCTGAGCTATCTTCTGACACCGGCAACGGTCTGTCTGGCTATACCTCTTTATCTTCAGCTGGATCTGTTGAAGAAAAATATAGTAGCGATTCTTGTTGGTGTATTTTCCGGAGTGCTCGCAAGTCTTGGAACCGTACTTGCAATGTCAGTCGTATTCGGTCTGAACCATAAAGAATATGTAACGATGCTTCCAAAATCTATTACTACAGCGATCGGTATGGGAGTATCTGAGGAACTTGGCGGATATGTGACAATTTCTGTTGCGGTGATCATCATTACAGGAGTACTTGGAAATATGGCAGCAGAATTTATCTGTAAGCTTTTCCGTATTAAGAGCCCGATTTCCAAAGGCCTTGCAATCGGCACGGCATCCCATGCAGTAGGAACTGCGAGAGCAATGGAACTGGGTGAAGTCGAGGGAGCAATGAGCAGTCTTGCTATCGTTGTGTGCGGTCTGTGCACAGTAATCGGAGCATCCATCTTTTCCTATCTGTGGTAAACGGAAATAAAAAATACAAAAAGTTGACGATTCATCCTGAAACCACGGATGGTCGTCAACTTTTTTTCTGTTCTAAAAGAGTTATATGTATCTCTCCTGCAACTGGCTGTCATACATTTGCTTAGACCCTATAGTTTTGCGCCACCGGATTTCCCCGGCTATGCCTTTTTTTAAAATAAATATAGTCTTTTATTGCATAAACGATAATATGTAGTATTGTATATTTGAATTCATTCCATGTTTTATTCAGCATTGATACTGAGCGGCTGTTCCTGATTATTTAACATTCCCATTTTTGTAAGTAATGATATTGCATCACCCATGCCTGCTACATAGGACATGTCTGCGTATCGTTCATCCCTTGATTCCAGGCATGCAATATAATCATCTACGACTCTTCTGATCACATAAGGTATTTTCAGACTGCTGTAGCGTTCTTCCAGATAATCCAGATCACCGTTGTCCTGCTGAATATACTCATCCGATTCAAATATTTTCTGTCTCCTTTCTCCCATCATTTTTTCGATGTAGTTTGCAATTACAGCTTCGTTTTTGTTTTCCAATTTTTAATCCTCCGTTTGTGCAATAACTATAGGTTTCGCCATTATTCTATAATTCAGGAAGGTATATCGTCAATATGATTCGTCAGACAATTTCTTAGATTTTTCGACAAATCATAGAATCTTCTTTGGTAGATTTTATGTTATTTTTAAAGCATTTCCGATGGTTTTTGTGTGTTTTGATTTTTTATAAAAACAGAGTCGTTTTTTGCTAAGAATTTTCTTTACTTTTCTGTAGTTTTCGAATAATATTGTAGGTATATGCATATCAGAATATGAATAAATATGCATTCCATTTCAGAAGGGAGAGGAACTTATGACAACTTCACACATCTGCATCATGATAGCAATCATTGTTTATCTGGGTGCAATGATCTATGTCGGCTACCTCTGTTCCAAGAAAAATAATGACACATCCGATTTTTATCTGGGTGGACGTAAACTTGGACCATTGGTTACGGCAATGAGTGCAGAGGCTTCCGATATGAGCAGCTGGCTTTTAATGGGACTTCCGGGTCTGGCGTATCTGTCTGGAATCGCTGATGCCGGATGGACTGCGATCGGACTTGCAATTGGAACGTATCTTAACTGGAAGATCGTTGCAAAGAGAATTCGTCTCTACACACATGTAGCAGGCAATTCGATTACATTGCCATCATTCTTCAGCAACCGTTTCAGAGACAACAGACATCTGTTACAGTCGATCGGAGCTATTTTTATCGTTATTTTCTTTATTCCGTATACGGCTTCCGGATTCGCAGCCTGTGGAAAACTTTTCTCCAGCCTTTTTGGAGTAAAATATCTCACAGCAATGATCATCAGTGCCCTTGTTATAGTTGGATATACGACTCTCGGAGGATTTCTTGCCGCATCAACAACGGACTTTATCCAGAGCATCATCATGTCTATTGCACTGATCATCGTATTTTGTTTTGGGGTATCTATAGCAGGAGGTCCTTCGGCGGTTATTGATCATGCGAAATCACTGCCGGGTTATCTGACCATGATGACAACTTATGATCCTGTAAGTGGAACGGAGTCTGCATATCCTGTTATAAATATTGTTTCCATGATGGCCTGGGGACTTGGCTATTTTGGTATGCCGCATATTCTTCTTCGATTTATGGCAATTGAAGATGAAAAGAAACTTTCCTTATC
>ADJS01007931.1_pt1 | contig 17153 bp, 12 predicted proteins | sample 268128 | NCBI WGS metagenome assembly ADJS01 (sample SAMN00007486, study PRJNA43253) | human gut metagenome | isolation source: feces sample TS28 | reverse complement strand
ATCGGTTCTCTTCTCGGGCGTCTGTCTCTTAATGAATTAAATAGTACTATATCATTTTGGGGAGCCGCAGGCAAGGAAGAAAAGTGAATTTACCATAAGATACAAATTGCGAAAAGCAAGGATTTGCGTTATAATAAAAATCAGTATGTCGGGGCAGTCTTATTCAATTTTTGGAAAGAAAACAAGGACTGTAACAGCAAATATAGGAGGATGAAAATGGGAGTTTTAGATAATTTAGTACCAGAAAAAGTTTTTATTATTTTGAGGAGTTATGTAATATTCCACATGGTTCAAAGAATACAAAGGCGATCAGTGATTATTGTGTTAATTTTGCAAAGGAAAGAGGATTAGCTTATCATCAGGATGCCAGTAACAATATTATTATTTTAAAGAATGGCTCTAAAGGATATGAAGATTCTAAGCCGGTGATCATTCAGGGACATCTTGATATGGTCTGTGAAAAAGAAAAAGATTGTACAATTGATTTTGAGAAAGATGGACTTGATTTAGCGATTGACGGTGATTATATTTATGCCAAAGGAACTACTTTGGGCGGTGATGATGGAATTGCGGTGGCAATGGCACTTGCGATTCTTGATGATGATACATTAGATCACCCGCCAATTGAGGCAGTATTTACTGTAGATGAAGAAATCGGTATGCTTGGTGCGGTAGCGATGGACTGTTCTTCTTTAAAGTCACGTCTGATGCTGAATCTCGACTCTGAGAACGAAGGGCACTTCCTTGTAGGCTGTGCTGGCGGAATGATGGTAGAGTGTGTATTTCCAGCAGAGAGAAGACGCTGGAGCGGCAAAGTTGTTTCTGTTCATGTGAACGGAGTTACTGGCGGGCATTCTGGTGTGGAGATTCAGAAACAGGGAGCGAATGCGAATGTAATTCTTGGAAGAGTATTATATGCCTTAAAGAAAAAGGTTGCTTTTAACGTAATCTGTGTGGATGGCGGATTAAAGGATAATGCGATTACAAGAAGTTCCAGAGCAATTCTTATGCTCGCTCCAGGAGAAGAAGAGATTTTTATGGATATCATAAAAGAGCAGCAGGAGATTATTACAAAGGAATATCATAAGACAGATGCTAATATGTCTATTGAAGGTTTCTTAGAAGTTTCTAAAGAAGATGAAGCAAGCGCGGCAGGTAAGATGCCGCTGACAGAAGCTTGTGGTAATGCAGTGATCGCAGCGCTGCGTACATTCCCATGGGGTGTTCAGAAGATGAGCCAGGACATGGAAGGACTTGTGCAGACTTCTTTAAATCCAGGTATTTTAGCAACAAAGGAAGATGAGATTTCTCTTACTTTCTCTGTACGAAGCAGTGTGGCAAGTGAGAAGGAAGAACTTTATGAAAGACTGGTGTGCCTGACAGAGAGTCTTGGAGGTAAGGTAAATCGTTCCAGTGATTATCCTGCATGGGAGTATGTAGAAGATTCTAAACTTCGCATTCTTATGGGAGATACTTACCGCGAAATGTACAAAAAAGAGCCTGTAATGGAAGTGATTCATGCAGGTGTTGAGTGTGGATTATTCTCTGAGAAGATGCCTGGTCTTGACTGTGTGTCTTACGGACCAGATATTTTTGATATCCATACTCCGCAGGAACGTCTTTCCATTTCCAGTACTAAGAGAATTTACGAATATACAGTAGAAGTATTAAAGAGGCTTAAATAGTGGAAAAGCAACATAAGGTGCAGTGTTACGCTGCACCTCTTGAAGGAATTACCGGCTATATTTACAGAAATGCTCATCAGCATATTTTTCAGGGGGTTGATAAATATTTTACACCGTTTGTTACACCAAAGCCGAAAAAAGGGTTAAATACAAGAGAGAAGAACGATATTGCGCCGGAACATAATAAAAATATTCCTGTTGTACCACAGATTCTTACCAATAAGGCCGCAGATTTTATCAAGGTAGCAGGGATGATGGAAGAGCTTGGATATAAAGAGGTTAATCTCAATCTTGGCTGTCCATCCGGGACAGTAGTTTCTAAGAAAAAAGGAAGTGGATTTCTTGCAGATTTAGAGGGAATGAAGTACTTTTTTGATGAAGTGTTCTCTCAGGTAAATATAGAAGTATCCGTTAAGACGAGACTGGGTGTGGAGAATCCAGATGAGGTTATAGATTTGATGAACATTTATAATGCATTCCCGATTTCGGAGGTAATCGTTCATGCAAGGGTCAGAGAAGATTACTACAAAAGGCCGGTCAATCAGGAAGCATTTGCTCAGTGCCTTGCTATAAGCAAACATCCAGTATGTTATAATGGCGATTTATTTACCGCACAGGATATTGAGAACTTGACCGCAAAATTCCCAGACATTAAAGCAGTTATGCTTGGGCGCGGAATGATTGCAAATCCACAGCTTACGGAAGTATTTTGTGGAAGGGAAGCACATGGAGATAGCACCAGTGTTGAAAACAGGCAGGAACTTGATTATGTGCGCTGGAAAGCATTTCTTGATGAATTGTGTTATGGATATGAACATATCATGTCCGGCGGAAGGAATGTCCTGTTTAAGTTAAAAGAAGTATGGTCTTATATGATTACATTTTTCCCTGAAAGTGAGAAATATGGGAAAAAGATAAAGAAGGCAAAAACAGTTGAGGAATATCAGAGAATAGTAGATACACTTTTTAGAGAAATGGGGATAGTTTAATATCCCCGGAGGTGAATGATATGTGGAAAAAAACAACCGCTGTGTTAATGATTTGTATACTTTGCATAAGTTTTTCTTTTCCTGTAAGTAATGCAGCAGAAATATCAGGCACAGCAAGTGATGTTACAAATTACAAGCAGATATCCAGTCTGGTATCCGATACATGGGAAAGCGATTATTTTGAAAAGATGATTATTTCGCCAGGTTCTGATTCGATGGAAAAGGACGGAGAGCAGGAGAGTGTCTCAGATGAATTTAACGTCAGTGTCTCTAAGGCAAAGGAGATAACGAAAACCGAGAATTCTATGGACAGCTATCTTGACAGGCAGGATGGAATTTATGAAGTAGAGAAGAATGATGACGGTAATCTGGAAGTGACAGCACCGTATCAGACAAAGAGAATTATTGTAGAGAATGATAATGTAGAAGATACATATGGCGCAAGCCATGTTTATGTAAATAAAGCGGATGGCGAGACTATTTTGCAGTATGATGCAGAAGAAGATACAGAGTCTGCCTTTGAAGCATTAAAGCAGACCTATGGACCGTCACAATGTTATTTAGATAAGGTTGTTTCTTTAGATGAGACAGCTATGGGACTTCCTCTTTCTCAGGAGATTGTGGATGGTGTGGATAGCTATTCCTGGGGTAATGACTATATGGGAATGAGTAAGCTCAAAAAGGAAGCGGCATCTTATGGGTATACACGCAAAGTTACCGTTGCGATTGTCGATACCGGAATTAATACTTCAAACAGGATGTTTAAAGGCCGGACAATTTCTTCGCAAAGTTATAACTTTTTCAATGGAAATAAAAATGTAACAGATGTTTTTGGACATGGTACACATGTAAGCGGCATTATTGTTGATGCCACTCCTGCAAATGTCAGTCTTTTAGTATTACGGGTTGCAAACAGTAAAGGGCAGTCTTCTATGCTTACGATAAAGACAGCGCTGCAATATGCCATTGCCAAAAAGTCTGATGTAATTAATTTAAGCATGGGATTTATTGATGCGAATGCAGATTTATATAATTATCTTGATTCCACGATTGATAAGGCGTATGAGAAGGGAATTCCAATTTCCTGTGCGGCAGGTAATCAGGAAACAGGCGGCATAGATGTCCGTTATTGTTATCCGGCAAATTATAGTAAGACGATTGCTGTGTCTGCAATTGATTCCAGCGGACGGTTAGCGAACTATTCAAACAGAGGCAATGGAATAGACTTTGCAGCTCCGGGAACAGGAATTATCAGTGCGGATTATAAGGGGAGTTTGACTTTACGTGCTATGTCAGGTACTTCTATGGCAGCTCCGCATATTACTGCGGCAATTGCATATTTAAAGATGATGCAGCCTAATTTATCAGTAAAGGGCGTCTGCCGGGAACTTGAACTATACTGTAGGAATCTTGGTGCCAAAAAGTACTATGGCAGGGGATGCCCGATTCTGACGAATTTATTTAAAAAGGGCATTACGAATAAAAAGTATATCGTAATCTTAAAGCCAATGCTGAGTTCTGTATCAAATAAAGGCAGTGGAATAAAGGTTACATGGAAGAAAGTTACAGGAGCTGCATCTTATTATGTGTATCGAAGAACGAATAATGGAGCCTGGAAACGGAGAGCAGTACTCTCTGCTTCTTCTAATTCTTACATAGATAGAAATGTAAAACAGGGAAAGAAGTATACTTATAAAGTACGGGCCTATAATAATGGAATATTCGGAAGGTTCAGTTCTGAAAAAAAGGTATATCGATTAAAGACGCTTACGAATATCCGGGTAAAAAATACTTCTGGAAGACGGGCAGCCGTGTTGTGGAAGAAAAAGACATACGCAACAACTTATCAGGTAAAATATGCAGCCAATCCGTCTTTTAATAAGGCAAGAAAAGTTTCAGCAAATAAAAAGAACAGCCGTTTAACAACAAAGAAGTTAAAGAAAAAGACATACTATTTCCAGATTCGTTACAGCTACAAAAAAGGCGGTGTAAAAAGCTGGTCTGCCTGGTCTAAGGTGAAGAAAATAAAAATTCGTTAGAATTAAAAATGTAATAAAAATAGAAAACATTACAGAAAGAGAATCAAACCATGAATACGGAAAAAGAACAAAAAGAAATAGAAGAAAAATGGCAGACTGAGCGCTTAGAAAAGCAGATAAACTTTATCCGCGAAATGGATAAGGAGAAGTTTATCGGGAGACAGACATATTTATCCGATGGAAAGCGCAAAGAAAATGATGCCGAACACGCATGGCATCTGGCATTAATGACCTTGCTTTTATCAGAATACGCGAATGAAAAAATGATACCTTAAAAACGATGACTATGGTGTTATTCCATGATGTAGTAGAAATTGATGCGGGGGACACATACGCTTACGATGAAGAAGGGAAAAAGACACAGGCCCAAAGAGAACAAAAAGCCGCAGAAAGACTTTATGGCCTGCTGCCAGAAGACCAGGGAGCAAAATTAAAAGCTATCTGGGAAGAATTTGAGGCCAAAAACACACCGGAATCCCGCTTTGCCCACACAATGGATAACCTTCAGCCAGTTATTTTGAATGCGGCCACAGACGGAAAGGCATGGAAAGAACATCAAGTACGCCTAAGCCAGTTTATGGGCCGACAGGAAGATACACCAAAGGGCTCCGAAACACTTTGGAGATATGAATGGGAAAAACTCGTAAAACCATTTTTAGAAAATGGAACAATTAGGGGGGATGAATAATTCTGTTCAATGGACAAGGAGACGAAACCGAGAACCCCAATAGCATCCTATCTGTGACTTTCGTCGCTGCAGGCTGAATGTTCGCTTACACGCTCGCATCCAGCCTTTGCTCCCAGGCCACAGATAGGATGCTATTGGGGTTCTCGGTTTCTGTCTTTGGCAGGATTGAAAGGGATTTTTCTATGGTGTTGCAGTTATGAAAAATTTTTCGGGTGCGTTATCTATGGATAGATTGAATGGAAGCCTTCTATAGGATTGCGTTGGTTGAATTATTCAACAATTTTCATACAGATTGAGACTTCACTTCAAATCAATCAAAAGATATGTGAGTTTTCCCTTTATAAGTATATGTGCCTGATTTGTGGAGTCAAAGACAGAAAATAAAGCCAAATTTATTTTCTTTGCCTTTGATATAGGATTTTCGTAAAATAAAATGTGTGGGGGAAAATTCAGGTGTGAGTTTATTCAAAGACTGAATGAAAAAAGAACCTTTCGATACTATAATTTTTGACTTTTGCGCTATGGAATTTTGACTGTAAGTCCTGCGAGCTCGTTTTCGAGCAGGACTTGTTTTATCAGGCAAAATGGAATGTTTAGCGCAATTGAAAAAATTATAGTATCGAAAGGTTCTTTTTTGCAGTACACTTTGCAATTGATATAACACCTGAATTTTCTCTATTTACAGGAAGAAAATCAGCATATCAATCAAAAATACTGGTATCAGGCAGCTTAGTGACCAGAGCATATATCCAAAGAAAGATGGCATTTTAATACCGTTCTCCTCTGCGATGGAGCGTACCATAAAGTTCGGAGCGTTACCGATATAGGTATTAGCGCCCATGAATACGGCACCGCAGGAAATCGCCATCAGAATTGTCTGTGGTATAAAGCTGGTCAGTGTCTGTATACCGGAGCTAAATCCTAAGGAGGCTGCGGTTGTGAAGAATACCAGGTAAGTCGGTGTGTTATCAAGGAAGCTTGATAATGCTCCGGTTATCCAGAAGAACTGCCAGGGTTCAGTCAGTCCAAGACTGGAACCCCGGGCTTTTAAAATAAGGAGTGCCGGAATCATCGTAATAAAGATACCGATGAAAAGAATGGCAACTTCCTGAATCGCATCCCAGGTAAAATGGTTGCTGCTGCGAACTTCCTTTTTGGTTGTCTTAAAGGAAAGATAAGCAGAAGCAAGAATCATCGCAATTTCGATAATGGAAGCATAGGATAAAGTTACACCCATTATAGTAAGTCCTTCGCTGAAAACAGGGAAGGTTGTTGGAAGTACTCCGCTTAAAATAACACCTGCAACGATGATAAGGAGAAAGAGAATGTTGTGTGCTCCGTCTAAATGAAGCTTTACTCTGTTTTCTTCTGTTTTCATTTCCGGGCGGAAACCGGCAGCAATGTCTTTTTTATATGCCCTTGTATCAATAAGGAAGAACAAGGCCAGTAAAATAATGACATTAATAATCATTACAGGGAGAAGATGGAGACTCCAGAAAAAGTCAACACCGTTCATAAATCCCATCAAAAGTGGCGGGTCACCTACAGGGGTAAGACAGCCACCAATATTTGAAATGAGGAAAATGAAAAATACCATAATCTGTACTTTACGCTGACGCCATTTATTTGCTCGGATAATTGGACGAATCATCAGCATACTTGCTCCGGTTGTACCAATCCAGCTTGAAAGTAACGTTCCGATAAGGAGAAGTACAACATTAACCTTTGGATTGCCGGCTAAATCGCCCTGAAGACTGATATTACCTGCAACACAGAAAAGACCAAATAAAAGGACAATAAAAGTGAGATAATCGCCCAGTGTAACCTCTATCAGATGTTCTAAAGCGACATGCCTTCCAAAAGCGATGGCAAAAGGAATGAGGAACAGCAAAGACCAGAAGGCAACGACCCAGGGCTTATGTTTTTCCCACCATTCTTCCTTTATCAAAGGGAAAATCGCAATACTTAAAAGCATACCAGCAAAAGGAATACAGCTCCATATAGGAAGGGTGTTTCCGAGTGCAGTATCGGAAAGACCACTTTCAGCAGCAAATACATGCAGAGGACTAAACAGCAAAAAAGCCGACAGTCCGATTAATAGTTTTTTCATTTGTTAAACCTCCCGTATGTTGGTTTTGTATTTTTTTATTATAGGCAAAAGTCAGAAGGCAGAATTCACCAACATAATAAAATAACTAAACTCATACTAAGACGAAGACTTTTTCTTGTCAAAGGACAAAGATAGTGATTTGTCTAAAATGGCGGAAAAAATTATAAAAAAACCAAGAATTTTATGTAAAATAAATTAAGAAAAAGCTTTTCTATCTGTTTAAAAATAATACGATGTTTGCTATAATATGTCATATCATGGAAAAGGGAAGGACATGGACGTGAAAGAAGAAATTAGTACAATAAAACAGATAAATAGTGAAGCTACGCCGATAGTAAGTCTTTCCGTTACGAATCTGGATATCGAGGTGGAGGAAGGGAAAGTTTATAAGGACTCTTTTTTCATCGAGAGTGAGAATAAAGTTCCGATAGAAGGATATGTCTGTACAACCAGCGATAAGGTGGAGACAGAGGCTGAACGGTTAGAGGGAACCCGGCAGGAGATTCCTTTTTATTTTAAAGGGAAACTGGCTACCGCGGGGAATACTTTTGAGGGAGATATTGTCTTAATAACGAACGGCGGAGAGTATAATATTCCGTACTGCGTTAAGGTAATTCGTAAGTTTGTGGAAAGTTCGGGTGGACGTATCTCTACAATGGAAGAGTTTGTACAGATTTATGAGAATAATAGAAAGGAAGCAGTAGATATATTTTTCCTGCCGAATTTTGAAGAAGTGTTTCTTCAGGGAAAGCCAGAACAAAAGGAGCTGTATCACAGCCTGATGAAGAGTCGTTCTAAAAGCCTTATTCTGGAAGAATTTCTGACCGCTGCCGGTTATAAGAATACTTCATTTCTTGATGTATCACAGGATAAGCTGGTTTTAGAAGAAGAGGATAGCAGCGCACAGCTTGAATTACTTCTTACACATCCAGGATATGTTGAGGGAAGTATCTACAGTGAAAAGGGTCAGATTCAGATTTCAAGGGAACGTTTTTCCAGTGATGATTTTACAGATGGGAAGCTGCTTTTTAATGTTGAGAAGAAGCAGAACCTTTTAAATGGCAGTGATATCATTCATATTGATACCGTTCGTCAGGATATTGAGATTTCTGTAGAATGGTGGGCGAAGCAGACAGCTTTGACTAAGGAAAAGGAGAAGAAGTTATACCTTAAGAAAAAGAGAGCACAGTTAATGCATAACTATCTGTATTTCCGAACAGGAAGTATCGCATTTGAAGATTTTGCAGAAGATTCCGGGCATGTATTAGAAGAATTGTCACGATATACAGAGGATAATGAGTGGAAGCTTTACCGAATGCATTTCTTCTTAATGGAAGAGCGAAAAGAAGAGGGGAAGGAACTGTTAGAACTCTTAGAAACTATTTCTCAAAGAGACGAATTTACGCCATTAGAAGCGAATTACTTTTTATATTTAAAGGCAATGTATTACAGAACACCGGAGGCAATCAGCAAAGCAGTATCTACGATAAGGGAGTTTTATGAGTTATCAGAATATAAGGCAGAAGCTTTGTGGATGCTTATTTATCTTGATAGAGAGTATGTGTATAACAAGCGTCTCCAATATGATACGATCCGTCAGTTATTTGAAGAGGGGAATAACAGCAGTCTTTTATATTTTGAAGCCTGTGATATTTTGAATGAGAACCCGAATTATATGGAAGAACTCGGGAAGTTTGAGATAAGTATTTTCCGCTGGGGTGTGCGGTATGGATATATTTCTTTATCATTATCCTACCAGTTTGCGCGTCTTGCCTTAAAGGCTAAATACTACAATAAGTCTATTTATTATATTGCGGAAAAACTGTATGGAGTAGAGCCGGATGAGCAGTTTTTACAGGTGATTTGTTCTCTTCTTATTAAGGGAAATCGTACAGGTAAGGAATATCATGAATATTTCAGACTTGCGGTAGAGGCCAATTTAAAGATTATTGGTTTGAATGAATTCTTTATCCGCAGTATGGATTTTGAGACGTATGATCTTATTCCACAGAGAGTTTTGATCTATTTTACATACAGCAACAGTTTAGATTATTTAGAGAAGGCATATTTATATAGCAACGTGCTTCGCAATAAAGAAAAGTATGAGGAAGTATATGGAGCTTACTATTCTAAGATGCTTCCGTTTATAGAAGAACAGCTTTTAAAAGGAAGAATTAATGAACACCTGGCTTACTTATATACCTGTTTCCAAAAGGAAGTACTGGAGAAACCAGATAACTGGAAAGCTGTCTGTGATATTTTATTCTACCATAAATTAATCTGCACAAATCCACATATTATTGGGGTGTATGTTTCCTGTCCAGAGCTTGGAACGGAGAAGTATTATCCACTTTCCGGCGGAACGGGCGGGGTAGAGATTTACAACGACAGGGCAGTACTTTATTTTGTAGATAATAATGAGCAGCGTTATGTGAAGGATATTAACTATCAGTTAAGGGAGTTTTTATCTCCACAGCAGTTTGAGGAAGAGTGGATACGCAGGAATTTATCCAATAGAAAGATTCTTCTTATGGAATCTGGCAAAATGGAAGAGAATATAAAAGAGCAGACTCTTCCAGTATTGCAGAGAATTGTATTTAATGATGATTTTACACGGTGGATGCAGGTGGAAGCCGTAGAAAAGATGCTTGTCTATTATGAGAATCATCAGGATAAGCGGAATCTGGCAAGATGGCTTGGCAAGATTGACTATTCGAATATTTCTACAGAATTCAGAAAGACATTGATGGATTACTATATGGAAGTAGGAATGATGGAAGATGCTTTCTTTGGAATCGAGCTTTATGGATGCGATATTATGGGTGCGGCAAAGATTTTGCGTCTGGCATCATTTGGAGCACTGTGCTATCAGGGAAAGGATGATGAAGCAACCCTTTCCTTGGCTTATGCGGCATTTATCCGTAAAAAATGCAATAAAGATACGCTTACCTATCTGATGAAGCATTTTAAGGGAGAGACAGCAGCTTTGTTGGAAATCTGGGAAAGAAGCAAGCGATTTGGTCTTGAAACAGCAGCCTTTGAACGAAGAATACTTGAGCAGGTAATGTTTACTGGTAATGATACAGAGGGCGTATTTCCTGTCTTTGAATCATTTTATGCAACCGATGAGGGTGACGAACTGATTGACCGTTATCTTGAATATGCTTCCATGAAAGAACTGGAAAGTTCAATGGAACTGAATGATTTTATGCACATGGCGATTGGTCAGGAAATTGTAAATGGCAGAATGGAAAACAGACATTCAAGAATTCATTTTCTGTATTATTTTGCAGGAAGAGAAGAATGGTATGATACGATAAAAGATACGGCAGTTTATATTATTAATGGATTTTTGCAGGAAGAATTTTATCTGCCAGTTTATCAGGCATATAGTCAGTGGATTACGTTCCCGATTCATTATCAGGAGATGACATTCCTTACTTATCATGGAAGAGCGGGAAGTAATGTGATACTCCGCTACCAGATTGATGGGGAAGAATATTCTCTCAGAGAATTACATTTAGAAGAAGTACTTCCGGGAATGTATGTGTGTCACATGAACTTCTTCCAGAAAGATCATGTAAAATACCGTCTTGAATCGGATGGAAGTCCGGTAGATGAGGGGGCTGGTTTAGAGTTTGAAACTTTTGAATATGGAGACGGAGAAGAGAGTCGTTTCTTCACATTGAATCATTTAGATTCTGAGGAGTCTTCTTTGCCGGAGGTAAAGGATTGTCTTTTAAAAACTTTTTTTGCAGACCAGTATATGAAGCTTCTGTAAATAGAAAGATAAGTTAAAAAAGCAGAATGAGAGGTTTACAATGGAAGAACTGGAAACAAAAAAATATGCCGGAATAGACTTAGGCCGTACTTCTGTACAGTTTAGCATATACCGTGAGGGACAGGAGGAGATGACAGAAGAAAGTTTCCTCCTGTCTGAAGAAGAACAAAAAGAATATATAGAGTCTGGGATGCGGCAGGTTGAAAGATATATGGAGACAGTAGGGCTTCGGTGGCTTGATTTTCAGGCGGTTCATTTTTCGATGGAGGATGCATCGGAGGAGAATCGGAGTAAGCTCAAATCGGCAGTAAGTGAGGAGCTTCGGAAACTGCATGGGGTGAAGGTTATCACGCATTTCAGAGCCTTTGCAGAATATGTATTTCATCAGGAAAGAATCATGTGGGACCGAAATACGCTTTTGTTAGATTATCATGATAATCAGCTTAGTTATGTTTTGATTGACCAGATCAGACGCTCAAAGCAGAAGGCATACCGGGCATTGCAGCAAAGAATTGATTTAAATGAGTACCGCGTAGCAGAAGGAACACCGGAGCAGGATCAGAACTTTGGCCAGATGATGAAGCGGTTCCTTGTAAAGAATCCGGCGAATATCATTTTCCTTACAGGAAGTGGATTTGAGGGAAACTGGATGAAAAAGACACTTACCTATCTGTGTGCAGGAAGAAGAGTATTTTTAGGACAGAATCTTTATGCCAATGGAGCATGTCTTTTGGGAATTCATTCGATTGAACTGATGGATGAGGGAATGATTCTTATGGATGGGCCTGATATGGTTTACCATACTGTCGGTGTCGTTACAACAGAAGCAGGTAAGCCACAGTATGTTCCGATTACTTCAATTGGAAGAGAATGGTATAATACACATGGAAGTGTGGATATTATTCTTGATAAAAGTCAGAGAGTGGATTTCTTTTACCATAATACGAAAGAGAATGAAATTGAGGGAGCCGCCTGCGATATCAAAGGACTTCCGAAACGACCGCCAAAGACAACAAGAATCCGCATTGAAGTCAGCTTTACTTCGCAGACAGAGGGAGTGATTCTTCTCAAAGATATGGGATTTGGGGAGATGTTCCCGGCAACAGGAAAGATTATCGTCTTTCCGTTTACATTGATTTCGTGATCTGGAGTGACTTTTTAACACGCTCCAGAGAATTTTCGTAAAAAGAAAGAGGTAGAGAAGATGAGAGAATCACTAATCTGTATTGGAAAGATTGGAGAAAAAGGATATTATTTTGAGGATACAGGAATACAGATTTTCTCCTATGAAGAACTTTGCTATTATATGAGTCAGCATATGATCTGCTATATTCATACACTTCCAGGAGAAGATTTGCTGGCCTATATACGGGATGAACTTGATTTAGATAAGCTGTCGAAACAGTTATCTAAGCTGCTTGATCCGGAAAAAGATCAGATGAAGTATTTTGCGGCATTGTTCCGCGAAGGTCATTATTTTAATGAGGACGAAATCAGGGATATTCTTGATGAATACAGAGGATTGATGAATGCCCCTGTCTATTTACAAAAAAAGTGGATGGGAGATCTGCTTACGAGTTCAGGACGGGCTTCAAGGGCGATACGGTATTATCAGGAAACATTAGAGGAAAAAGAGATAAAGGAAGAAGAAGTCGGACGGCTCTATCATAATATGGGAGTGGCAGAGGCAAAGCTGTTCCGGTTTGAGAATGCCAAGATTAATTTTATAAAGGCATATCAGTATACGGGAGAAGAAAGTTCCTTATTTTATTATTATTGCATTATGGCGCTGACCGATGGAATCGAGGCAGCAGGAGAAGAATTAAAGACATTTGAAGACTCTGATTTTCTGCTGGATGCTTTTGAAGAACAGTTCGCTGCTTTTGAAGAAGATTTTGCTTACAGTGCAATGGCTGAAAAATATAGAAAAATAGTATTTTTAGATGAAAATGGAAAGCCGGAAGAGGCTCTGGCGAAAAAACAGAGACTGGTAAGTGCCTTAAAGAAAGATTTTCGAAAAGAAATTGACATTTAGGGCAAAATATTAGTGACAAATTCGCAAATAAGTTATACTATGATAGTCAGAGCTTTTTTTGCTCTGGTGTATTGTTTTTGCAGAATAAGTTAAAACAGTAAAAATATCATGTGCTTTTTGTAGTGCATGATTTACAGGATAAAAACCAGGAGGAATGAAACATGGCAACAGAGATGAATAAGACCTACAATCCTTCCGAGATTGAGGACAGACTTTATAAAAATGGCTGGATAAGAAGTATTTCCACGCTGAAGTAGACCGCAGTAAGAAACCTTTTACTATCGTGATGCCACCGCCAAATATCACAGGACAGCTTCACATGGGACATGCGTTAGATAACACATTACAGGATATTCTTATCCGTTTTAAGAGAATGCAGGGTTACAATGCGTTATGGCAGCCAGGAACAGACCACGCCAGCATTGCAACAGAGGTAAAGGTTACTAATAAGTTAAGAGAAGAAGGTATTGATAAAGAAGAACTTGGACGTGAGGGATTCTTAAAGCGTACATGGGAGTGGAGAGAAGAGTACGGCGGACGTATTGTCAGCCAGTTAAAGAAACTCGGTTCTTCCGCTGACTGGGACAGAGAACGTTTTACAATGGATGAAGGATGTTCTAAGGCAGTACAGGAAGTATTTATCCGTCTTTACGAAAAAGGGTACATTTACCAGGGGTCCCGTATTATCAACTGGTGTCCAGTGTGCCAGACATCTATTTCTGATGCAGAGGTAGAATATGAGGATCAGGCAGGACATTTCTGGCACATCAACTATCCGATTGTTGGAACAGATAAGTGCATCGAAATCGCTACAACCCGTCCTGAGACCATGCTTGGAGATACAGCAATCGCTGTACATCCAGATGACGAGAGATATAAAGATTTAGTTGGAAAGATGGTTCTTCTTCCAATCGTAAATAAAGAGATTCCAATTGTTGCAGATTCTTATGTAGATAAAGAATTTGGAACTGGTGCCGTAAAGATCACACCAGCTCATGACCCTAACGACTTTGAAGTTGGAAAGCGTCATAACTTAGAAGAAATCAACATTTTAAATGATGATGGAACAATCAATGAGAACGGTGGCAAGTTCGAGGGAATGGACCGTTACGAGGCAAGAAAGGCTATCGTAAAAGAGTTAGAAGAAGGCGGTTACCTTGTACGTATCGAGAACCATGAGCATAACGTAGGAACGCATGACCGCTGTCACACTACGGTAGAGCCAATGGTTAAAAAGCAGTGGTTCGTAAAGATGAATGAGATGGCAAAACCAGCGATCGAGGCAGTAAAGAACGGTGACCTCCGTTTCGTACCAGGTCATTTTGACCGTACTTACCTTCACTGGTTAGAGAACATCCGTGACTGGTGTATTTCCAGACAGTTATGGTGGGGACACAGAATTCCAGCATACTACTGTGATGACTGCGGTGAGATTGTTGTAGCAAAAGAGACCCCTTCTGTATGTCCTAAGTGTGGATGCACTCATTTCACACAGGATGAGGATACCTTAGATACATGGTTTAGTTCTGCATTATGGCCATTTTCTACATTAGGCTGGCCAGATAAAACAGAAGACCTTGATTACTTCTATCCTACCAATGTTCTTGTAACAGGATACGATATCATTTTCTTCTGGGTAATCCGTATGGTATTCTCCGGATACGAGCAGACTGGCAAATGTCCATTCAGTGACGTATTGATTCATGGTCTTGTTCGTGATGAGCAGGGACGTAAGATGAGTAAGTCTCTTGGTAATGGTATTGACCCATTAGAGATTATCGACCAGTATGGTGCAGATGCCCTTCGTCTTACTTTAGTAACTGGTAACGCACCTGGTAACGATATGCGTTACTCTGAGAAGAAGATTATTGCAAGCAGAAACTTTGCCAACAAAGTATGGAATGCTTCCAGATTCATGTTAATGAATATTGAAAAAGCAGACCTCAGCAACGTATCTCTTGATGATTTAACACCAGCAGATAAGTGGATCTTATCTAAGGCAAACTCTCTTGTAAAAGAAGTGACAGATAACATGGAGAATTACGACTTCGGTGTTGCTGTTTCCAAGTTAAATGATTTTATCTGGGAAGAATTCTGTGACTGGTACATCGAGATGGTAAAACCAAGACTTTATAACGAAGAGGATACAACAAAGGCAGCAGCACTCTTTACATTAAAGAAAGTATTGACAATTTCCTTAAAGTTATTACACCCATATATGCCATTTATCACAGAAGAAATCTTCTGCAGCTTACAGGATGAAGAAGAGTCCATCATGGTATCTGACTGGCCTGTATTCGAGGAAGCATTTGACTTTAAGGCAGAGGAGAATGAAGTAGAAATCATTAAGAATGCAGTAAGAAATATCCGTAACCTTCGTGCAGATATGAACGTACCACCAAGCAAGAAAGCAAGCGTATATGTAGTATCTGAAAAAGAGGAAGTACGTAAAGTATTTGAGGACTCCAGAGTATTCTTTGCAACACTTGGTTATGCAAGCGAAGTACATGTACAGGCAGATAAAGCTGGTATTGCAGACGATGCAGTATCTACCGTTATCCCTGACGCAGTAATCTATATGCCATTTGCAGAGCTTGTAGATGTAGAAAAAGAAATCGCCCGTCTTGAAAAAGAAGCAAAACGTCTTGAGGGCGAGATTAAACGTGCCCAAGGAATGCTCTCTAACGAGAAGTTCATAAGCAAAGCGCCAGCAGCAAAGGTAGAGGCAGAAAAAGAAAAATTAGAGAAATACACTTCTATGGCAGCACAGGTTGCAGAGCGTCTTTCTCAGCTTAAAAAATAAATAGAGATAAGAGGGATAGAGGAATGATGACCTACAGCGAAATGGAACGGGAAATTAATGAGATACCCAAGTTCGGTGCCAAAGCAAGTCTGTCCAATCTCTCCGATTATCTGGAATTAGCGAATCACCCGGAAAGGAATCTCCGGGTGATTCATATTGCAGGGACAAATGGAAAAGGTTCGGTCAGCGCATATATTGACTCGATTTTAAGACAGGCAGGGTATACGACAGCATTATTTACCTCTCCTCATCTGGTAAAGATTAACGAGAGATTTCGTATTAATTTTAAAGAGTGTTCTGATGAAGAATTGATTTTAGCGTGGTGTCAGGTGAAGTCTTTTATGGAAAAGGGTGAGAAGCAGGGATTGCAGCCTCTTACATTTTTTGAGATTCTTTTTCTGATGGGAATGATTCTTTTTTCACAAAAAGAAATTGACTATTGTATTTTAGAGACCGGACTTGGCGGACGTCTTGATGCAACAGTACTTTCAGATCCAGTACTTTCCATAATTACTTCCATCAGTTATGACCATATGGAGATTCTCGGCGATACGATTGAAAAGATTGCAGCAGAAAAAGCAGGAATTATAAAAAATGGGATACCAGTTGTTGCTGTTGATGAAGAAAACGGGGCATTTCCTGTTATCGAAAGAACTGCGAAAGAAAAAAAATCCCCAGTTTACGGGCTGAAATCGCAAGACCTTACAATTTTAAAAAAATACGAGAATAAGATTGATTTTTCTATCAATAGCCGTTATTATAAGATAAGTAACTTAAAGGTAAAGAGTTATGCTTCCTATCAGGTACAGAATGCAGCGCTTGCCGCACTTGCCGCACATGTCCTTTTGCCAGATTTGGCGGAGAATGTTATCAGAAATGGCATTTTAGAGATGTTCTGGGCTGGAAGGATGGAAGAGATTGCAGAGAATGTTTATGTAGATGGAGCACATAATCCGGGAGCGGTTCGTCAGATTTATAACAGTTTAGCTGATTCTGATAAAGAGTGGCTCTTATTGTTTGCAG
>ADJS01011988.1_pt1 | contig 17220 bp, 11 predicted proteins | sample 268128 | NCBI WGS metagenome assembly ADJS01 (sample SAMN00007486, study PRJNA43253) | human gut metagenome | isolation source: feces sample TS28 | reverse complement strand
GTTGCGATGCTATATTGAATATTGAATTTTCGGCACAGTTCAAAGAACGTATCAAAGAACAAACGACTATTGCTTTCTGTGTCCAAGTATTGTTGCTGCAAATCTTTTTCCATAGCTTCTAAGCCCCATTGCATGAAATTTTTCGATATGATATCGCTTTCCTTAAACTTAGACCTCTGGTTCATGGATTTCTACATTGCTTTCCAATGCGGCTTCAATCCAAGCCCGTTTTGCATCCGCCGCGTTCGCTATTGCCTTTTCTTTGGTATCCGCACAGGTGATGCATCCCGGCAGGTCTGGAAAAGAAGCCACATATCCGCCGTCCTCGACATCAGGGGTAAGTACCATTTTGTACGGAAGAGAATCATAGAAATCTCAATTATAACGATGCTCGTCTTTTATCATTGCTATGAGGGTATTAACTTTTCCGAGATATACCTACGGGGCTGCTATTGAATCTTTCTCAAACTTTCGACACTGAGTTCAGCTTCGGAAAGCACAGATAGCTTTTTTCGATATGTATTCACACTCATAAGAGGTTCGTTTGTAATGAAAACACCATGTACGGTCCATTTATTTCTGGAAAGTGAATATTGAACTCTAACATCATCAAAATGAGCAATGACCCATTCAACACGACGTTTATGCTTTGTTGCAAAACTTTTCTTCTTACCATCCAAAAACATTTTCTGATATTCAGCATGTATTTCGTATGGATTTTTAGAAAAGTCAAAGTTCTTGACTTCCGCGACAACAATACGATGCTTTTTCTCATCTATAATTAGAACATCAATGTCGCCAAGTACATCACCTTTTTCATCTGCAATCTTTTTCTTGTTGATTCTTTTTACATTAGGGAATACTTTAAATACACCAAAGCTTTTTACAATGTCGGAAATATGCTGGTTAAAGGCGTCTCCTTGGTCATTACAAATACGTCCCATAAGGGTATTCATCTTTTTATCCGTAGTTGCTAACCGTCCACCGTATATTAGGTTGGTAACATACAATAAAGAATGATAAAGCTGGCGAATTCCCCAAATTAGGTCGTTACCTCTGCATAGTATCGGCCGCCTAATAAATGAATACTGCCGATTGAATCTCCAAGGATAAACATCTTCTTTACGAAAACCCGCAGGAGCCTTCATAAAATCCTCGCGAGCTGTCAATGTAATATCTTTTAAAATCCGAGTTGAAATCTCCGAGGTGAATTCGTTGTCACGCTCATATAGATACCCTAAAAGCTCATCTTTTGTAGTGATAACAACTTCTCCTTGGAATGCTCTTCACCAAAGTCAATAAGCAAATGAATAAATACAGCAAGCTGCGTATGAGAGTATGAATAGGCAGAAAGGAATGCTTCATCTAAAGCTTGTGAATAATCATTACTCTCAGAAGAGGAAGGAAAAGACGCCGAACTGTAAGCAAGCTGTTCTTTTCTATAACGTGAACCATATTGTCCCATGCGTACAAGCTCAGCTTCATTGATTCCGATTCGATTAGATTTTAGAATGCTTATGGGAAGATTCATCATTTTATAGTGAAGCAAATCTTTTCTATAAGCCCATTCAATAATTTGAACGCAAATAGCTAAAACAAACTCATACCGTCCAAGACCGATAGGAGTTTCCCCTGATGGAGGCGTTGCTGTTACATATTCTGCTAGGAACTTAAGCGCCATCGAAAGGCGGTTGACATCATTTAGCTGTTTTAGATATTCGTCCTCTTTTTCCGGGTAACAGGTGACATCGTAGCGGTAGCGGTCATATTGAGAATATTCCGAACTGATGACCTCTTCTAAATCACTATATATTTTTTCGAGAAGACCAACAGGAGACCATTCAGAGACTTCACGTTTCAGCATATCATATAAGGTGTTTACACAGAAAAAAACGATGTCTTCGCCATCTGAATTGGATACAGGGCCATAATTCCAGCGGTGACTTTCAACAGCTTGTTGTCCAATAAGACTAGAAAGGCGGTCCTCATCTTCTGGTCGGATGGCAGTGTTCTGAGGAAATAAAACGGGCGTAAGATATTTTTCTCTCTGGATATCGAAAGAAACAATTTTTTTCTTGTAAGACGGAGAAAAAATACGTTCAATAATGCTATTATAAGTAATCGCAATAGAACTTGTTTTAGATAAATAATCAAGAAACAACGTAATATATTCTTTCTCTACACGATTTGTTTCACAATTAAAAGGTATAAGGGAGAGTTCAGAGAAAGTGACGGTATAGTGTGTGGGGCCACCAGAAATAGTAACATATTCATCTAATGTTTTTGCATTATTTTCTGTTGTTGAATTTTTCTCAAAGCATAGAGAAAAGTGATAAATGCTGTACATTAAGTCCATGTGTTCAATGATTTCTCTCGATTCAGATAGCCAATAAGAAGTCATATCCATTAAGCTTTGAATAACATTGACATCAGGTACATCAGATATAAAATTGACATCAGAGGTCAGCCAAATTATTACATCGCTAAATCTGATACAAAAAGAAAGCACATTTTTCGTGGCAAAATTCTCATCAAAATAAATCTTGCGTTTTACATCAGAAAGAACAACAGGAATTTTCGTTTTATCGTCATAGGATTTAATAAGAATAGCATCTTCGGCCAAAAGTGCCTTTCCAATGTAATAAGGCGCATCTCCCGGAGTAATTAGCATGAGGGGATTATCGGGACTTGCATCATCACTTAAATAAAAACTATACTGGTTGTCTGTATAAATTGTAATGCAATTTAATTCGCTGAACAGACCACTGGTTAGCGTTTTAACGGAACTTTTCGCAACAAAGTAACGTGGCAAAAAGCCTGTGTGTTTCATCTCGTTTATACTTATGCAATGCAATTCAAAAGGGTTCAAATGAACTATACCATAATCAGAAAATACATTCTCCAGAGAACACGATACAGCCCGACCTATTCCATTAAGAATAACAAGGTGAAATACATTCTGTGGGAGGATATGATTGTCTTTAAATTTCTTGGCAAAATAGTCCTCGCGTTTTGTTATGGCATTAGTGTATTTAGAGGGAGCATATGTGTCGTGCATATTGTCGGCACTGTAATCCAACGCATCATCACATATAAAAGATACTACCATCAATTGATTGTTAAATACATTCAGCAAAATTTCTTTATAATAATTGGTGTCTAACAGTTCAATATGTAATGAGGATTCCTTGATTTTTCTATGTCCCAATTTTGCAAGAGATTTTTTACAATCATACCAAATTCTGCTGTTGTACATATCTACAACAGCATCTTTAATTTTAAATGTGTCAGCAATTTTTAATGTCATAAAGGACATGAACTCTGGCAGGAGCGCAACATTGAGTAAAATATAGGAATCACTTCCAGCATCATACAAAAAGGACTTTGTGTAGAACGGGCGTGTATTTAGGCTACCCCAAGCATGGGTTCCAAATGGTATGGCTATTATATCAAGCATATCCACATCATTATTTAACATACGGAGCATATTATTACGCGAAATAGAAATGAGTTTTGAATGATAAGAGAGCGTTTCATTGCTTGGAACTTTTGTTGATGCCGTTTCAATAATAGGTGGTTCAGAAGAAATGCCAATACTTTTTGCGATGTGGGTCGATATTTTTAGCATAGCAGAAAATAGGAAGTATACTTTCTTTATGTACTCCAAGGGAAAAGAATTTTTGAATCCGAAAAAGATTTCACAGAGCATCTGTAGCCTATATGCAGGGTAAGAATCTATCCCATTAAAAACGGTATAGTTATCATACAGCATCACATTTTGCGTAAATACATTTTCGTTTGGGTCAATGGCATGGACTAACGATACGGAGTCTAATTTTTTAATGATAGATGAAACCTTACTCGCACTCATTTTTGCAGAAGATGTGTAATAGGTTTCATCATTATATAAAATGGCGCTTTGCAGTGCATCCAATAAAACTGCGCGATTTTGATTCTCTTTTTGTAAATTTAAAGCGGAAAGTCTCCGAAGAAAATCATAAATATCATAAGCGCGAATGATTTCAACAAGTTCTTTTAATTCGTGCTGAACATCATCGCTCTCGAAAGTTGATTGTACAATACTCAAGGGGTTGAATGGATTCATGCTGGGAAACCTCCTTTTACACAAAGTAATTAGCCAGAAATAATGATGTGGTATTTATATTTATTATACTGCTTAATCGCTACTTTGTACAACATTTTTATCATACACATGTTACTATTTCACCAATGGACTGCTATATACGTAAAAACTGAACCGTCTTTTGGACTTAAGTATAAAGACGGGCATCACCATTGCGGCGATGCCCGTCTTTTCTATTGCCATTGATTCAGTAGCTCTGCTGCTCGTGCTTCGTTTATTTCTCCGTCAGCAAGGGCCCGTTGGACCATTTGCTCTAAGCGAGTCGGCTTTTCTTGCGGCAAACAAAGTGCTGCATTTCTCGTATTTGCCGAAGCAACTGCTGATGTGCGCTGTGGCTGATGATGTGCTCCGGTTCTGCTCGTTTTGCAACCATCTGCGGAGAAATACCGTATTCTTCACAGATATACCGTATCTCTGCAAAGCTAAGATGTTTGCGTTTTTCTCCGATTTCGCAGCACAGGTCAGAGGTTGGAAGCAGAAAGCGGCTGACTATATCGCCTAAATCTACATTGTCGGTATCGTGGAATAGCATTGCCGCCAGTTCACAGGCCAGTGCATACCGCTGCTGAACGCCATCATAGTTGCTGTTGATAGAAATGATGGCAAAGCCTTTATTTGAGATGGCGTTGTATCCGCTAAATTTTCCTCTCTTGGGAGAAGATACCAGTACAACAATAATGCCGTTGTTTTCAAGGATATGCGTCAAATTGCCTATGGGGCCACTTTTGGGTAGGCCAATGGCAGAACGCATATATTCTGCTGCCACTGCTAAATCCTCCGGCAACGCAATCTTCTCCGCAGGCAGGTTGCATCTATCGCACGGCGCATTGGCGCATAAGCAGGCATCGTAATATCGCTGTGCTGCATATCGAATCTGGGACTCGATGGATTCCTTCTGCGCAGTGGTAAGCAAATCAGCATTCTGGAAATGCCCAGCAGATAACTCTACACCCTCAGAATAGGCCATGAACTGCATCAGAGAAATGTCAAGGGCCTTGCAGATGACCTTTACGGTTTCGATGTTCGGTTGTCGCTTGCCTTTCTCATAATTTGAGATAGCCATTTTATTGATGCCCAGTGCATCGGCCAATTGCTGTTGGGTCAGCCCTTGCTGCTGGCGAAAGTATAATATATTTCGGCCAATATTCATAGCTGCGTCCTCCTGACGTTTACAGCATAACATATATAAATAAATAAGTAAACAGCTAAAGAATGAGGATTGCGCATTGCTGCAAAATGCGTACAATGAGAAAAGGACCAAATATCATACAATCAGGCAACAAAAAGCACGAAAAATGTAGAAAAGAAATTGAGAGTATGGTATAATTTACACAAATTGAAAATGCGGAAGAGGCGCCTCTTCCATTGCATGAGCTAGCTCATGCAATGATAAGCCTTGACCGCAGAGAGACGGGACGGGGTGGCGCATCTGGGCAAACTGATTGACTTGTATTCTTATCCGGTCAGAACGGCAATGCGGTTTCTGCTGGCAGATAAGACGACAGGTGAAAATATAATCTGGGCAACAAACACTTATGTCCAATTATCTGTTCCAAAACATTTCCAACATCTTCGGTGCTCCGCAGGCGGTTGTGGACATTATTACAAAGTTCACCCCCGTGGATGAACCGAAAAAGCAGGAAGTTAAGAAAGAAGACTTGGACCGCGTCCATGTGGATGAAAACGGCGATGTCAAAGTAGATGAGGGCTATGTTATCGGTCTGGCTGATGACATTTTTGGCGATAAAATCTATGATACTGTCGGTGAACAGGTCACGCAGGCTATTGATAAAGTCGCCGTTGACAACCAGCCCAAGGATAAGGCGCTGGAAGCGTTGCAGGAGGCTTTCAAGGCGCAGGCAGTTAAACCTATCGTTGCCGCTGCTACCTCCAATTATGGCACGGAAATCAAGGCTTCGGATGCCAAGCGTGTAGAAAAGAAGCTGGGCGAGGATGCGGACCGTCTGGTGGCGCGGACTTACGGCGACTACCGTATCGAAACCAACCAAATCGAAAAAGAGCGCCATGAACAGTTGGCCGCTGCTGCGCCCCACGAACAGGAAAAAATCAATCAAGAGTTCGACCAGAAAAAGGCTGAGGCTACTGAAAAACTGAAAGCGGCTTTGAATGATACAGTCAGCAGTTTCGTGGAGGATGCCGCCAAAGAGACTGTCCGCAGCTATGAGACGCAAATTGAGGAGCGCAAAAAGAACGATGTGGAGGATACCATCCGCGACCATCTGCGCGGGTTTGCCCGCACGATTCCATCGTTCCTGATGGCCTACGGTACAGGGGATACCACCCTTGCTAACTTCGACCAAATCGTTCCCGATGAAGTTTTCCAAGAGGTCACCAGCATCACGCTGGAGCAGTTCCGGTTCCTGCGCGATGGCGGCGATTACAAGGATACCGCCACAGGCGAAACGAAGCACTTTGGCGGGAAGCTGTTTGATGAAGTCGTGTTTGATGATTCCATCAAAGAGTTCCTGCGGTTAAAGCGTGAATTGGCAAACTATTTTGACCCGGCGAACGAAAAGGACATCTTCGACTACATTCCGCCGCAGCGCACGAACCAAATCTTTACCCCGAAAGCAACCGTGGCAAAGATGGTATCGCTTTTGGAAGAAGAAAATCCCGGTTGCTTTGACGACCCGAACAAGACCTTTATTGACCTGTACATGAAATCAGGTCTGTACATTACCGAAATCGTCAAGCGCCTGTACCAGAGCGAGGGCATGAAAGCCGCGTTCCCTGACCCCAAGGAGCGGCTGGAACATATCTTTGAAAAGCAGGTCTACGGTCTGGCCCCGTCTGAAATTATCTATCGTATTGCAACCAACTATATTCTCGGATTCTCTGAGGAGCATAACGGGAAGCAGTATAACTTCCGTATGTGCGATGCGCTGCCCTATGCAAAGGATGGCACGCTGAGCGAGAAGCTGGACGAATTGTTTGGGTAATATACGGTTGACAGTCTTTTTTGCCCTTAGTATAATACTGGTAAAGGCAGACAACACATACAGAGGCTCTATCGTGCTGATAGGGCCTCTTTTAATAGAATGCTAAAAGTATGCAATGCTCTGAAATAAGGTGTCGCAAGAGGTGAGAATATGCTGATTGAATTTAGTGTAAAGAACTATAGGTCTTTTCGTGATGAAGCCATTCTTTCTCTGGAAGCAACCAAGTCAAGCACACTAAAGAGCGTCCTTATTCCATTTGGCAGAACGCCTATTTTGTCAAGCGCTGCCGTTTATGGAAAAAACGGTGGAGGAAAAAGTAACGTAATTCGAGCTTTTTGGCTTGCTGTTCAGTTCATTAGAAATGCGCAGAGAACACAGCACGAAAAAGCTCCGATACCTGTTGTACCATTTGCATTAAATGATTATTCCGCATCTGAGCCGACTAAATTTTCCTTCCTATATGCGCTGGATGGAATCAGGTACTGGTATTCGTTTTCAGCTACAAAGGAAAAAGTGTATACCGAATCATTGTATCATGCACCCAAAGGACGAAAAACGCTGGTTTTTGCCAGAGAGGGACAAGAATTTTCGTTCACAGAAGCGAAAGCCCGCAGAAAACTGATTAGTCAAGTCGTAGCAGAAAATCAGTTGTTCTTCTCGGTTGCTTGTACAATGAATGATGTGGATTGCGCTAAGGCTATGATGTGGTTCCGGGAAATGATTTATTTCTCAAGAGATTACTCGGATATTCCACGGCAGTTACTTGAATACCCCAATGATGCCAATATTTTGAGAGCCATTTCTAATTATGCGAAGGCTGCGGATGTTGGTATCGAAGATATGCGATTCGAAATCAACGGTAAACAAATTGATGAAGAAGCTGCTTCCTCGGAAGAAATCAGAGCTGAGCTGGTGCAATTTATGCGATTGCTTTCAGAGACTTCCAATGATTCGGAAACGAATCTAAAGGCAATATCAATACACCAAGGCAAAGATAAAATCGGAAAACCCAGTGTTTATACGATGGAACTTGCCGATGAATCGGACGGCACCAGAAAACTGATGGCGCTTGCTCCCGCGATTGAATCTGTATTGACCAAAGGTGGGCTTTTGCTGGTAGATGGTATAGAAAAAGAACTGCATCCGGCCTTAGTCGAATTTGTCATTGCTAAGTTCCAGAGCAAAAAGACTAACCCCAATGGCGCACAGATTGTTTTTACAACGCACAACACCGAATTGCTGGACATGGAATTGCTCCGAAAAGAACAACTCTATTTCGTGGACAAGAATAGCGAGGGCGTGTCGGAACTATATGGTATCCGTGATTTCTCGGCTCACACAACAGAAAATATACGCAAAGGATACCTTCTTGGAAAATATGGGGCGACCCCCAATATCGAAATTGAAGAGTTGTGATAAAATGCTAGGACTGTAGCAGTCGTAGTTGTGCGATATACAGGGGCGATTATTTGAAAATGCGGGCAAGGCCGGATACAACAGCGCACAATTCATAGTTGACGCTATGTTTTCTTTTGCTGGATTGGAACTATTGGAGATACGGTATGGTTGTTGATGAAGGCAAACAGCAGCAGATTTGCGCAGAACACACCAATTCAAAGTGTGTGGAACCTGATTCTGTGGTAATCGCTGATAAGTCTGCACGCATTGACTTGACAGATTCTCTTACTGGGGTCATAAAAAATTCCTGCGACATTGATGCTGAAAAGGAAAAGTCGCTGAAAGAAAAGTATGGCTTCGGTAATTGAGGAATGGTAATCTTCGGAACTTGCGAGTGATTCTACATAGTCAAGTAACGCCAATTGATATCCAATTACAACGAAATATTTAGATTGCAGCCGTCCTCACCGTGAGGGCGGCTGCTTTGTTATCCGATGTTGGTATAATAAAGACGGCTGCTTTTGTTTGTATAAACATACAACACTCACTTTAACAAAAAAATGCAATATAGAAGCAGCAAAAAAGTGCATATGTAAGTAATGTTTTGAAAAACTTTCCTTATTGCATCCTACTCTATATACTCTTTTGTGCATATAAAGAGGCCGATGCCGGTTTGTCCTTTTGGCAATTATCTCAGATAAGGAACCAGAACATCATAGAATTTTCTGCTCCACTGTGCTTGGAAGTTTGCCATCTGAAGCCAGTCGGTTTCATTTTCGATACTGACGTTATTGAGCTGGTAGGATACCTTGCTCGAATTCACATCATCGCCCCGGTTCCATATCAATGCCGCGCCTACGGCAGATTCAATAGCAGACTTGTTTGCTAGCAGCTTATCATAGGCAGCTTTGTTCGCAAGTTTATCTTTCTTGCCCATATACAAATCTACACGGGCAGAATCGCTGTTAGCAACGCAGCAAATATAAAAGCTGCCAATACCGAAAGCACCGTTAATCCAATTACCCTTGGCAGGTGTCACATTGCGGAACATATGATTTTCGCTGTTCGCTTCTTTTATCTTCTCCAGTGCAAAAGCCCAATATTTGCGCCGTACTTCAAATCTTGTTCCGGCTTCTTCTTCGGCCTGTGAATTATTATCCCGCAGATAAAACACCAAGTCATTTGGGTCTTCGTTGTACAGTTTAAATACGCGCTTCAAAACAGATAGCTTGTTTTGGGTACTACTGTTTGTAAGCACATAAATGCCCTCGCCAACTTCAGCAGATTTTATAAATGCGTTTTTGTTGGTGCTGAAGTGGTAAGGTACACCTTCTTCGGAAGAACCTGCGAGATTTTCAATAATGCTCATATCCTCTGCATAGAGAATACGAAGCACTTTTTCATACATCTCGGCCCAACTGCCAACAGGTTGTTCTGTGTTTTTATAGTTGAATTTTGCAATCAGGCGGCCACTGAATGTTTCGGCATCATCATCGAGGGTATAGGAATCCAACTGCTTTTCTGCGGGCTTATAGTCGGTAACAGGTCTTGCCCAAATCTTTAGTGCCTGTTGTGTTAATGCACTATCACGTTCTTCAAGTTCAGCAAGCGTCCATTTGTCTTTTTTAGCAATATCCTGATTTAAGCGGATGCCGCTTTGAGAAAAGCCATGTTCCATAGTCTTTTTCTCTTCAAAAGAACTATTGCTGTATTTGCTGTTGTATGCGGTGAGAGTAAGGTTTGCAATACGGTGCAGCCATTGCTCATGGATTTGCTCGTAATCAGCACCGAGCGTCTTTATCCATGTCGGGGTCAGATGCTGTGGCATAATATGCTCGATACTATAATCGCCTGCATCAACATGGCGGTAAACATCTTTATCTTCGAGCGTATTATCGTTTTCAAGGTGTTCCAGTATGTAGACTTTGTTTTTGCTGTTCATCTGATAAATCTGCCGTTCACTGAACAGCATGGCAAATTCGTCATCGTCAGGGAAACGAGCACGCTCTTTCTTTGAAGTAAGGGCATATTTGAATTTTTCAATGTAATTGGCTGCCGTTCCATCATAGCGCATGATTTCGTGGTGGAGCGTAAGAAATACTTTATTTAAGACATTGGTAGGCAAATCACAAATACTTCTGCGAAGAAGGTAATTTTCGGTGGCCAGGAAAATGTCTGTGACATCATCAATATTTAGGACTTTTTCATCCTGGAGGCGCAATACCTCAAGGAAGAAAGGCCGAGTAACGGTCGTTTCCAGTCTGTTTAGTCGATAAATGCAGGCGTCCAAAGTTCTGTTATCAGGACATCCACGCAAGAGGACGGCATATCGTTTGGCGTATTTCAGGAGTTCATCAAGAAGAATTTCCAGTTCTATATTGGCCGAGTTGACATACTCTTTGAAATCCCGATAGATGCGCTTTTGGGCAGGAATCTCCTGTTGCTTTACGCTCAGATAGTCTCGGATGAAGGCACTGACATCATATCCAGTGTGTTCTTCGATGCGATTCCAATATTTTTCGTAGTATAATTCCTGTTGTTGGGACGGCAATCCCATTAAGATAAAATTGCGGATTTTATCACCCTCACTCAAATCTAAACCGGTAGAGTTTAGGCTTTCAAAAATAAGCTGAGGATTGTCGTCATTTTCAAGACGAATACTGATGATTTCAAGACGGCAAATAGCATCAAAAAGTTCATCGATAGAGATTTCCTGCTTTTGGATGCGTTCGTAGAAATAATTATAGTTGTTGGTTATATTGGAGCCGCGTATGTGCTCGTCATCAGCATCAAACAGTTTGCCAAACGCCTTTTTATCATTTTTGACAGGCTTTAATTTGATGCGGGTTTCCTGCTTCTGGTACTTGTCAACGAGAAATTCCTCGTATATTCTGGTTGCCAGCATATCATCTTGAGGCACAATAACGCCCTTTTGGATAAGATTATACATGGCAAGAAGCAGCAAAGAAACGGTTGTTAAGCGTTGCTGCCCATCAATAACAAGAAATTCGATATTCTTGCCAGATGGTTCATATACAGAAACAATACTGCCAAAGAAATGCGTTTTGCGATTGGTCTTAATGACTTTTACAAGGTCATCATATAATTGTTTACAGTTCTCCAGCTTCCAATCATAATTCCGCTGATATACAGGGATAATAAAGCGTTTGTTTGCGCCCTGCATATATTCGGCTAACCCGCATTCTGCACCTTTCATGGAATATCCCCCACAACAAATATTTGATTAACTCTATTATACAATTTTGAATAAAATCCGTCATCACATCCGCATGAAATCTTTTCTGGAATATTGCTGAAAATATTGGGACAAATATAGACAATATGCGATAGCGTTATTCAAATGAACAGTATTTGCAATATACCCCCTGACACTGTTCACCTGCGATTACAGCGGTCAGGCGCGTATCGCTGTGCGCTGCCAACTGAACCCATAAAATAAGCAAGCTGCAAGAAGGACGAAAGTGTCTGACTTGCAGCTTGTTTGCTTTGCTTGGGGTCTTTAGGAATGTAGACCCCAATTATTCAATGCTTTTCACTCTGCAGTTATACACACAGGTGATTTCTCGGTTTGGGAGAGCTACATGGCAGAGATAATCACCGCTGACGGAGATTTCCGCCTTTACGACTTTAAGATAGCCAGATACGAGCAGGAAACTGTAAACAGCCGACGGATTATTCTGCGGCTGCGGGTAAATCACGCTGGTGTCTACATAGGTAGCAACGGTCTTCCCCTGCAGGAGATTCGTTAATTGGGTATAAATATCCTTATCAGCCTGTTCAAGAACTTCCGCGATAATGTCGTTATTGCTGGTAGAAAGCCAATACGGGCGTGCTTCACATCCGGCATTAAAATAGTTGATGACGGACCATGGATTGTAGATTTCCGTATTACCGAAACGATAGCCGTCATACCAGTCACGCAGCTCATCGAGTTTGTCGTAGGCGTTATAGTAAGCAGCCATCTTGGCGACTTCGTCGGCCGTAAATCCGAAGTAAGCACTGTATTTCTTATCCAAAATTGAATTGACAACAAGATTATTTAAGCCGCTGAAGATGCTCTCATTCGTAACACATAGAATCCCAGTAAGGAAGCCAAAAGCTAGGCTGCGGTTATCTTTAAGACCACCGGAAAAAAGTCCCCGCATAAAGGAGACGGCATCGTCATAGAACCCCATCAAATTCACCATTTCCCTATACCCATAATTTTGGCTCAAAGATTTTATCGATTTAAAAACGGCCTCCGCCTACGGTTTTCACGCCGCAGGTGGAGGCTGTTATCTTACTTATCGAGATTGCAGAACTTATGAATCAGTTCTTTTGCTGCTTGTCGTTCCTCTCGGATACACTCTCGGTCTGATGCACTCAAAGCACCGGATTCCAGCTCGTCTTTGGTGTAATCACTGTACACCGCCAATGCATTTCGCAGAACATGCAGGTTAAATGTGCTCATCGTTCCAACATTTACGGTTCGTTCTTGCATATGGATTCCTCCTTTGCGGCTGTCTCTTCCAACTTCTTATAAATCAGTTTCCGTTGATACTGCCCATTCGGGGGCATGTGGGCATCACAGTATTTTCGGTCATGATTTCCAACAACAAAGTATGTGTCGCAGCAGAGACATTTCTTGTAAGACAATCCATGCTGCAAATCCCACGACAGGTACGCATACATCGCATCTACAATGGAATCAGAAACAAGGTATTGCTGGTCGGTACCGCTGTCTATCTGCAGGCGTACACTGCTTAGGTGCGCGTTTACAATGTCATCCATGCCGCGCTTTACGCATATATCGGGGCCTGCAAGCACATAATCCAGCATTGCTCTGCACTCGGCATTGCGGACCACACGAATTTGCTCGATTTTGGAAATGGCGTTCAACCAACTGCCGGGGAATCGCTTTAGGCTCTGAATTTCAGCATCAGGGTCATCATCCATGTACTTTCGTCTGTAATAGAACAGGCTTTTTAGGATGTACTGCCGTCGTTCTTCCAGTAGTTCCCGAATTTCATCGGTAGATGCCGGGTTAGACCACCATCGCAGAACGCCCGCCGTCCCTTTTCCATAGTCCCGGATTTTCAGGCCGTATTTCTTTTGTAGTTCTTCATCATGCTGCTGTTCAATGTCTTTCCACATACAGCAAAGAACCGTAGCAGCGGCAAGGGCGTTGGTATATTGCGGCCACTTTCCTAATAATAGGTTGATGGCTTCATCGGTATAACCCATGCGCTCAGCAAGAAAGTCAGGTACACCATCTTCGATATAGTGCTTGGTCTGTTCCTCTCGCGTTTCGGTGGGCAGAAAGCACCCAACAGCTTCATGTAGGGCCTCGTATACCGTACCATCCTTGAGTGCAGCATAGCAGCGCTTTACATTGCGATAGCGGTTGATGTCCTCGAACATAGCGGCTATCAGAGCCTTATTGCGCACACCGTCAAAGGGAACGGTATATCCATCAGGCGGCAGACGCTTACGGCCCAGCCATTTCGCCAGTTCACTAATCGAGCGAATCGTTTCTTGACAATCCGTCAGCTTGTCTTTGTCCAGTATCGTGTATTTGGTGGCCTGCCCATCTGCGTCATCTTTGCTTTTTCGATACCACTTGTACACGATTTCGGTCTGGTAGAAGGTCGCCAAAACTTTCACATCCTTTCGATTTAATTATACGATATCAATCGTGTAACCGCAATATTTTTGATGAAAAAGTGTAGATTTATATTGAATGTATAAGTATAATTGAAAATCTGTTTGTGGTATAATAAAAGAAAATGCGAAAATTGACGATACAAGGAATATTTGCAATATGTATTTGCCTGTTATCATTGCCCCGAAGAACGACGAAACAACTGCTTCATGGATTAGACGCTTGACCTTGGCAAACGGATTTGACAACACTGAAGAATTTGCCCAACAATTCATCTGCGATTCTGACATCGCAAATGCGCAGAGATTTAAAGCTATGCTGGGTACGGAAGATTTTATCTCGTTATACAAAGCGCTCAATTTGCAGGGTATCTCCATGTGGGACCTTTATATGAAAACATCCTGCTATGGCGGTATTGCTCCGTTCTTATCCGATGCGCGGCAAACCCATTATCTGAATACTGCGTTTCGGCTTGGAGCGTCGAATAATTCCATCGTGAGTGCATCAAACTCGCTCACCTCAGAACTTCGGTTCTGCCCACTATGCAAAAAAGAGGATGAAGTTGCTGGTGGTTGGTACTATCATCGCGCCCACCAGATGCCAAGCATTAAGGTTTGCTATAAACATGGCTCTATTTTACGTCGTTTTACGGGAAAATTTGGTACAGAACTTTCAGTAAGCCCCCAGTCAGTTTCGTGTACTAATACAGAGAATTCGTGGGAACAAGACTTTGCTGTGTTTGCAAAAGAGCTGTTGGATGCAGCACCAGATATTTCGGCCGAGAACACCAAGGCGGCTGTTCTGCGGGAAGTGAAGTGCCAAGGCTTCTATGCACCTGCATCCGAGTATGCGAAATTGAATACGACGCTGAAAAATGCAGGTGTTTATGTTTCCAGCCTGAGTAGACTTTTTGTGCAGATGTATGACATGAATTATGTTGCGATAGATGACCTTATGAGGCTGTGCTGGTTTCTGTTTGGTACGGCTGACAAATTCATTTCTGCGTGTAAACAAGTGCAAAAGCCGACAGTTCCGTTGCAATTGCCAGAGGGATACACTGCTTGCAGCCCTTACCTTGTAGTCAACTGCGTTGCCAACAGCAACTTCTCAGCGTTGTATGCCAGCATTGGCAATGCCATAGACCGTGCATTGGGAATTACAACGAGCGTTTATCAAAAGCTCATTGAATCACGTCGTTCTCTCGGCGAAAAAGCGGAGAAGGTTCGTGAATTGGTTGAAATATTTGCTATTGGAATCATCATTCTCGATGAGATTCAGTTGATTGACTTCCAAAGCACAAAAGAAAATTCCTTTGAATCGCTGATGACGCTTACCAATAGAACGAAAGTCGCTATTGCAGTTGTCGGTACAGAGGATGCTTACTCGAAAATGTTCACCCACCTTCGTACTGCCCGCAGACTTGGAAACATCATATCAGGCAACCTCTATTGCGAAAATCGCACCTATTTCAGCATTCTGGCAAAACGCGTTTTCAAGTACCAGTGGTTTGATAGTCCGGTCGAAATGACAAATGATATGCTTGAGGCACTATATAGGAATACACATGGCATTATTGACCAGTTAGTAGGTCTGTGTATGTATCTTAACCTCGACTATATATCGTCAAAAAGCCGTCCAACCATCGATGCGGATTACATAAATAAAGTCGCAAAGCGACATTATCGCGGAATACAGAAACTCATGGATGAACTTGATGACCCTCTTAACGAGAAGAAACGCCAAAAGATTATTGAAGAAGCCGACCGAAAGCTGGATAATCTGCTTCAGGAGCATAAGCAAACAGCTTTTGCAGAAAAAATAATGGAAAGCGCAGAAGCAGACGAGAAGAAAATCCCCTTGAAAAAGAATATCATCCACAACATCGAAATGGTTGTTGCCGATTACACCTCGGACAGAATTGCGGCAGCAGTGGATAGAGTCTTAATTTCAACCGATGAAACAGACGAAAAAGTGCTGACCCGTGTAGTGATGAAACTGCTAACGGATTCGGAAAAGGAAACTCCAACGAAAAAGAAAAAAAGTAAAAAGAAACCTCTGCAAACATCTGACATGGTAAAGTTCATTATCGAGTAAATGAAAAGGAACCCTTTCTGCTCAACAGAATTGGTTCCTTGTTTTGTAATTGAAAAGAGAAAGCCACTTCCAACCCATTACGGTGGAAGTGGCTTTCGTTGTACTCTTATTAAGGATATAATTGTATTTTTACTGTGTAAGCAAAAATTCCTTATTAAGATTATCGCTGCTCATTAAGGATATAATTGTAAGTGGTCTTTTCAGCCAAAACGCCTTATTAAGGTTATAATTGTATTTCTTGTGTGCAAGGTAATACACGCTTATTAAGATTGTTTTGTCTTATTAAGGATATAATTGTAGATTTACAATCACATATTCAAACCTTACAGGTGCAGCACTCTATCCTTGATCTCGGCCGTTCTTCCTTGGTTCCAGAACTGGGTGCCGATGTAGCCGCAGGTGCGGCGGGCGACGTTCAGCTTGTTCTGGTCGCGGTTGTGGCACTTGGGGCACTCCCAAACCAGCTTGCCGTCCTCCTGCACGATCTGGATCTCGCCGTCGTAGCCGCAGACCTGACAGTAATCGCTCTTGGTGTTCAGCTCGGCGTACATGATATTCTCGTAGATGAACTGCATGACCTTGATGACCGCTTCGAGGTTGTCCTGCATGTTGGGCACCTCAACATAGCTGATCGCGCCGCCCGGCGAGAGCTTCTGGAACTCGCTCTCAAACTTCAGCTTCGTGAAGGCGTCGATCTGTTCTGTCACGTGGACATGGTAGGAGTTCGTGATATAGTTGCGGTCGGTGATGCCCGGCACCACGCCAAAGCGCTTCTGCAGGCACTTGGCGAACTTGTAGGTCGTGGATTCCAGCGGCGTGCCGTACAGGCTGAAATCGATGTTGTGCTGGTTCTTCCACTTCGTGCAGGCATCGTTCATGTGCTGCATGACGTTCAGCGCGAAGGGCTTCGCGACGGGGTCGGTGTGGCTCTTGCCGGTCATATACTTGCAGCACTCATACAG
>ADJS01011938.1_pt1 | contig 17354 bp, 15 predicted proteins | sample 268128 | NCBI WGS metagenome assembly ADJS01 (sample SAMN00007486, study PRJNA43253) | human gut metagenome | isolation source: feces sample TS28 | reverse complement strand
GGGGCGGTGTCGCCGTTGTCGTCCATGTTGGAACCCTCTGCCACATACAGAACACCGTTCTCCTTCGCTAACGCTATGATTTTTCAAACAATTCATGCTTGCACAGGTAGCAGCGGTTCTTGGGATTGTGGGAGAAACCCTCGATTTGCAGTTCCTCAGACTCCACAATAAAGTGACGGATTCCTTCCTTTTTGCAGAACGCCGTTGCCTCGTCCAACTCCCGCTTGGGGAAAGAACAGCTCCGCGCGGTCACGGCAATAGCATTGTCACCCAGCGTGTCGTGCGCTACCTTTAATAAGAATGTGGAATCCACACCGCTGGAAAAGGCCACCGCCACGCTGCCCAGTTCCCGCAGATACTGCCGGAGTGCTGCCAATTTGTCCATCTATGTTCAGCCTCGCTTTTCGACGATTTTCTATACACCAAGCATACCATTGAAGTGGGGTTTAATGTCAAGAGGAAACCGCAATTTTGTTTGGATTTTTCGCCCGGCTGTGGTATAATTTTGGAAAAAGGGGGCGGAGAAATGTACTTTGCCTACGGCACCAAAGAGACGGACTATTTAAGCCGCAAGGACAAGTGGCTAGCGGCAGCCATCGCGCAGATCGGGCCGATTGAGCGCGAGGTGGATACCGACCTGTTTGCGGCGGTCGTGCATCACATCATCGGGCAGCAGATTTCGATGAAAGCGCAGGCCACCATCTGGCAGCGGATGCGGGACGCCCTGGGCACCGTGGACGCCGAGCACCTTCTGGCGGCGGGGGTGCCGCAGCTGCAACAGCTGGGCATGACCTTCCGCAAGGCGGAATACATCACGGATTTTTCACAGAAAATCCACGACGGCACGTTTGATTTGCAGGCCGTTTGGCAGATGCCCGACGACGAGGCCATCCGGGCGTTGAGCAGCTTAAAGGGCATCGGCGTCTGGACGGCGGAGATGATTTTGCTGTTTTGTATGCAGCGGCCCGATGTGTTCAGCTACGACGATTTAGCAATACAGCGCGGTTTGCGGATGCTGTACCATCACCGAAAAATTGACCGCAAGCTCTTTGAAAAGTACCGCCGCCGGTTCAGCCCCTACGGCAGCGTCGCCAGCCTCTATCTCTGGGCCATCTCCGGCGGTGCCATCCCCGGGATGCGGGACTACGCGCCAAAAAAGCCAGCCAAATAAAAAAGAAGCGGGAGCAGCTTTGTGGGAAAGTTGCTCTCGCGTTTGGGTTATGATGGGTAACGGCAAGGCCGCGCAGACGGAGCAAAGCTACACCTCTATATTTCGCTAAATCCGTCTTTAGCGAAATTATACGTTATTCTCCCCCTTCACCCCTGCATCTGCGCCATCATCTTGTGCAGCAGCGCGGTGTATTGCTTACGCTGGCTGCTGACGGCGGCAGGGGTCACGTGCTGGTAGGCGGCTACGCTGCTGTCCCGCAGGGGGTGCGCCAAGGGCGTGTCCGGCAGGACGCGCAGCCGCGCGGGGTGGGCGGGGTCAAACAGGAAATCAATGTACCCGCGCACAAAAATATGGCTCCAAAGCAAGTCCTCCTGCTTTTCCAGCAGGGCGCAGTAGCGCTCTGGCGGGAAAGTCGGCTTCGCAGCGCAGAGTGGTCCCAGCACGTCGGTGGTGAAAAACAGCCGCGGGTAATCCTTAATATCCTTGCCCGCGAACAGCGCAATCACCCGCATGGCCTCGGTGGTGCGCTCCAGGCGCAGCTGTAAATCTTCTTGCCCGGGGTCGGCCATGTCGAAGGCCGGGCCGTTGTCGCCGCCGTCCTCGTTCAGCGAGAAAGTGCGCCGGGCGCTGGTGGCGTTGCGGATGAGCCGTCGCAGCGCGTCCTCGTCCAGGCCCAAGCTGTCAGCCAGTTGCTTATAAAAGGGGGCTGGCAGGCGGCGGGCGTCCAGGCCCTGCTTGTCGCACAGATCCAGCACCCGCTTCCACAGTTTGCCCTCCCGGGAGGAAAGCCCAATGTCGCCCTGGTCGCGGTTGGCCTGTTTGTTGACGTTCTCGTGCAGGGCGTTACTGTAAATCGCGTCAAAATACGCCAGAAACTCCTTGCCGGAGGTGGTGTCAAACTTGGCCACGGCGGTGCGCATGGCCTGGGTGAAGGTCAGGGTGTCCAGCTTGCCTCGCAGCTGGCTGCGGCGGGTGTAGCGGGCGTCCAGCATGGCTTCCTCGTCCTGGGTCAGGGCGCTGGCGTCGGTGTTTTGCAGGCGGTTCTCGATTTTCTGTAAGAAGTTTTTAAACTCAAACACCAACAGATACAGGCTCTGCCACTCGCGGTTGTGCTGCAGGCGCTCCTCTGGCGGGTACTGCCAGATGGCGTGCGTCTCAATTTCGCGGCGCAGGGCGGCCTGCCTGGGGGTGTCTTTTTGGTAGTCCGGCACGGCTCACACCTCCCGGTCGGGGTGCAACATCAGCTTGATAAAGGCGCGTTTATCGGCAATGTCCTCCCCCGCTGCCATGTCCACGATGCCGTCCAGCGTGAACAGCGTGCTGATATCGTATTGGCGGGCGGTTTTGACCTGGCCGTTCTCGCGGGTCAGCTCGCGGTAATAGATGCCGCAAACCTCCGTATCATCGAGGATTTTCTCGGCATACCGCAGCGCCGAGGCCAGCACCAGCGGGTAAGTTTTGGTGCCGAAGGTCGCGTCGGCGTAGTAGCAGGCGTCGTCCTGCATGGCGTCGGTCAGCGTCTCGAACAGGGTCAGCAGGGCGTCGCGCTGCTGGTTTTCCGGCGTAGTTACGTCGATAAGCGTGTAGGGCGTACCCAAGGTGTCCAGTTCGCGGCGGAACGCATCGAGGTTGTCGCTGCGGGGGCTGTTTTTCTGGCGCACGGCCAGCACCGTGATCTCGTCGCCGGGACGGGCGGTGTCGGCGATGATGGGCGTGATGGGATAGCAGGACGGCGCAGTGTAGGTTTGTTGGTAGTTGGCCGCCTGCGCCGCGTAGGGTGCGATGGCAAAATTGCTGTCCAGCGGGATAGCGGTGATGTAGATACGTTTCATAGGATGCGTCCTTTCCTGCCGTGCGCGGCAACACTTTTTTGTATTATAGCAAATTTAGGCGGGGGATTCAATGAGAAAAGGGGCGCACCCTCCCGGTGCGCCCCTTCCCTATTGGGTTACTTGCCTAACGCGGCCAGATACGCGGCGTTCTGCGCGTCGATCTGCTTCTGGAACGCGGCCACGGCGGCGGCGTAAGCGGCCTCGCGCTTGTCAGCGGCTGCCTGTGCCTCGGCGGCGGTGGCGTAGCGGGTCTCGGGGGCGGAAGCCTTGGGCGCAACAGCTGCGATCGCACCGCTGCCGACATAGCCCTTCACACCCTTGGGGCCGACGACGGTGGTCGTCTCGTTGCCGCAGGTGTCGCAGACGTAGACGTTGCCCTGGCGGGTCCAGTTGTGATAACCGCACTTCTGGCAGGTGGTGTACTCGATGCCCCAGGTGCCGTTGGCAATGGCCTCATCGATCTCCTTCTGCTGCTCGGTGCGGGTATCCACAGCCGGGGTGTTGTCCTCGGTGGACGCGGCGGGCGTCTCGGTCACGACCGGCTGCGGCGCGGGGGCCGGGGTGGAGCCATCCCCAAAGACGGCGTAGAGGTTCAGGTTGTTGCCCATCTCCTCGACGTGGATGTGCCAGAACAGTTCATCGTAGCTCAGGGTCGCGGGGGTGTAGATGCTGAGCCCGCCGTCTGCCGTGACCCAGTAGGCCACCGCCTTGCCGTTCACGGTGCTGGGCACCACGCTGACGCCGCCGTCAAACACTGCGTCGGTCTTGACCGCTGTGTCGTCGGCGTAGTAGTGGACGTAGGCCGTATCGCCGGTGATGGCCATAAAGTACGCGCCGGTGGTGCGGTGGGTGCCGGTGCCGTCATCGATGTCCACGCTGGGGCAGAGCCAATCATCCAGCTGGTCATAGCTGAACTGCTCGCCGGGCATGACGTGCTTGCCGTTGCACTGCCAGTACTGGGCACCCTCCGGCAGGGCGGGCGCGGTGATGGTGCCGGAATCGTCCGGGGAGAGGGACATCGTGTCGTAGCCGTCGAAGGTGAGCTGGTAGGTGTACAGGTAGCTCAGCGGCTTGCTGGACTTGGCGAAAGCAGAGACCGGCACGCTGACGGCCAGCGCGGCGACACCGAGGGTAACGGCGATGATTTTGGGAAAATGCTTTTTCATGATAAAGTTCCTTTCTATGTAGAAAAATTATGGGCGGAGACGTCCCGCCCGCGGAAACATGAGGGGCGGCGGCCTGGGGAAGGTGGGCTGCCAAGGGGTGCGGCGAGGAGGCTGTGCAGATGGATTAGGCCACATTGTCCTGGTGGTTGTAGTTTTCTACGTACTTGTTCACAGCGGCGCTGTACATATCGTCCATGGTGGCGTAACCTTCGTACACCCAGCCTCTCGTGCTGCTGCCAGACTTGTACTTCTTCAAACCGGAATCAAACCGCACTTCCGTAGTAGGCTTATCATAGTCGCGCAGACCACTTACGATGTTGCCGTCGGCGTCCTTGCTGACATTCTTGAAGGTGATGTACCAGAAGTAAGAATTGTCGGCGTCGTAAGTCTCATTCAGTTCGTTCGTGTAGTTCTGGTGGACAGTCACCTGGTAAGCCAGGACGATGCGGTCTTTGTCGTACCAGTTGCTGTTGACTTTCGGTGTCAGGATGTAGTTGCCCAGGTAGGTCATGCCTTTGAAGGTTTCGTTCTCGCTATAGGTGGCAGCGGCGTAAGCCTTCATCACATCCTCCGCCTGGTTCTGCAAGCTGACCAGCACGGAATCGGAGAGCGTGTCCGCACTCGTCACGTACTCGTTCAGCCCTTCCACCGTGAAGGTCTTTTCGGTCGCCTGGGGCATCGCGCCGTACTTGTCAATGCAGTCGCTGAAATCGTCGCGATTGCTGTGGACGGTCAGGGTCACGGTGTCGCCGTTGGACAAGCCGCTGTTCTCGTCCAGGGTGTAGTACAGGCCCTGCGCCTCGGCGGCGGTGGGCAGGCTGTTGACGGTAGCGCGGCCGTCGGGAGAGATGCCGCTGAACTCCACATCCACGCCATCGAAGGCGTCAAAGGTGTTCACGCTGGCCAGGCCGGATACGGTGTAGGTGATGTCCGTGTACTTGACCTTGACGCCGAAGGCCTCCTCGGCCTCGTCGGAGTTGTCGTCCCAGGTGTAGGTGACGACGTCGCCGTTGGACAGGTTCTTGGTCTTGTCGGCGCTGCCGGTGGCGCAGGTCTCGGCGAAAAGGTCAGCCTCGTAGCCGTCATACAGGCTGGCGGTCAGGCTGCTCAGGCCGAAGGTGTCGTCCTTGAGGTTTTTCATCTGCTTTTTGAAGCGGGTGGTGATCTGCTTGCCATAGTCCTGCTCGAGCTTGTCGGTGTCGAAGTCGATGTTCAGCTTGCCGACGGTGTTGTAGCCGTCCGCCGAGAGGGTCATATACTTACTGACATCAATGGTCGGGGTGCGGTTGGCGAACGCCCAGCCACCCGCCGCAACGACCGCCACTGCGGCGATGGAAACGAGGACCTTAGCGGGATTGTGCTTTTTCATTTTCGTATTCTCCTTTGCATTATTGACTGTGCTGCCGCAGTAGGGGCAGAAAGTGATGCCGTTCTGGATTTCTTTACCGCAATGTGTGCAGATCATGGTGTTTTTCCTCCTGTTTTGTAGCTGACAAGTGGTTTTTGCCGTGGTATAATGTGGGTAAGTTTTGCGGGGTTTTGCTTGTTTTGTTTCCTTACACCTAAGCAATAGGGGTGGGGTTTGGGAAAGTTAAGGGGAATTTTAAAATTTTTTGGGATTTTTTTGGAAAAGTTTTAAAAGGCAAGGTTTATCGCTGCCCAACACCGGGCAAAACCCCTTCAGGTCTCCCCTCACCCATCCACATCCCCCGGAATGCTGCAGGCCGGGCATGCCCGGCCCCTACATCTATACAGGACTTTAACACTATGCAATAACGGCACACGCCCTCGGGAGGGATAAATCCCTCCCCTTCAACTCTACCCAGGAGGCCCCCTTCATGCACCCCCACACCGCTACATCTGCCATCCTCCGCCGTGGACTGACCATCCGCGACTTGCAATGTCCACCTGCGGATGCCGACACGGTCACGTCCATCACTATCGACGACACCATCCGTGCGGCCAAGGGCAACTTTGGGTTCGTCTACGCCGCTACCGGCGACCGCGAGCTTTACCGGGAATGTCTCTTGGCCGAAAGCTACGCAAAAACGCAATACGTCAGCTGCGCCATCCACCTGCGCCGCGCATTTGAGCTGCTGGCCTTCTACACGGTTGGCCGGGCGCTCTGCACCGTCACACCGGGTCTGACCATGCCCGAGGCCAAGGCCCACGCCAAGCAGTTTTACGAGAGCGACCCCCGCTGCTTCAACCCCAAATTGCAGCTCTCCCTCGTGCTGGCGGGGTTGGGGTACATCGACGTCGTCTTCAACGAGCGGTTCGTTTTCTCCGATAACCCCGCCTACCCCGGCTGCAAAAAGATGGTGGACATGCTCTTCTCGCTGTACAGCGACGCGTCTGGCATGGCCCACACCGGCAGGGATGGCGGCCACCGGGACTGCAGCTGGCTTCTGCGCCGATTCTACACGGCGGCGGGAATGCTACTGCAAGTCGATGTGCCTGCAGCGGACTTTTTCCCCGCCATGGATAGATTTTTACACAGGTACGATGCTTCTGTTGCGCCGCTCGAGAACTACTATCCCCTCTCCGCCGCCGTCTGCCGTCAGATGGACGTCTGCGCGGCGGGCGACAGCCTGCTCTGCGTCACCGATGAAGCCGCGCCTACCTTTTATATAGCGAAGCACGTCACAGACGATCCGGCCGTCGGGCGGGATATCGGCTCGCTGCAATCGCTTTGGCGCGCGTCGGAGCAGACGCCCGAGAACGTCCTGATGGACGTGGGCCCGCTGGGCGCGGGCGAGGATCGCTACCACATGTTCCGCATCGTGGGGCGGCCCTACGCGCTTTCGGCCAAGGTGCTGGCGGGCCTGAACAGCACGCAGAAGCGTCAAATTATCAACGGCATCGTGGGCAGCATCTACACGCTACACCATTTTATGCCGCCGCTGCCCCACCGGGGGCTGCGCCCGGGCTGCTACTACGTCTGCCGCCAGGGAGCGAACTGCCGCGCTGTGCTGGCGCTGTTCTCGACGATAAAGGACAATACAGCGGGAAAAACGGTCTATGGTGAGCTGAACAGTCTTTTACAGAACGTGACCGACCGTATGTACATCGCGCCGGAGCTTTCGGGCGGCAGCGCCCGACCCGGGGAGCTGACCAAGGCGGACATCTACTCGCTGGGGCGGCTCATCGCCTTTGTCTACACCGGCGAGCCGCGCGCCGACCTGGACGATCTGCGCATCCCCTGCGCCATGGTGGAGCTGGTGCAAAAGCTGACCGACCCCGACCCCGCGCGGCGGCCGGACATCGACGCGGTGCGGGCGCGACTGGAAAGCGGCGGCCAGCGCCTTGTCTACGGTGCGGCGGCCTGCCAAGGCACCCGCCCCCGGCAGGAGGATGTGCTGTTGGCTAACGGCACGCTGACCGCCCGGCCGGACTACACCCTGGCCGACACAGCCCCCTGCCCGGCTGCGTTCGCAGTGCTGGATGGCATCGGCGGCGGGTACGGCGGAGCCGAGGTCGCCCACGCGGCGGCCGAAGCGCTGGACCGCGCGGCTGCCCCCTACCTGCACATGGAACTAGCCGACTACACCCAGCCCCTGGCCGCGATTCTTGCCGATGCCGAGCGGGAGATGAAGCGGTTCATGGCCGAAAACGGCTACACCCGCAGCGGTGCGTCGGCGGCGCTGGTCATTGCCGCGTCGCGGGCGATCTACACCGCAAACCTCGGTGACAGCCGTGTCTATCGGTACACCCACGGCGCACTGACCCAGCTGACCCGCGACCATCGGTTTGCCCTGGGCGGGCGGCATGAACTGTACCAGTATTTAGGAGCCTCGGACGAGGACGCAGAAATTTCCCCTACCATCGGGAAAATTGACCGTGTGGCCGGGGAGCGACTGCTGCTGTGTACCGATGGGGTCAGCGGGAAGTTGAGTGATGAGGAACTGGCTGCAATGCTCACCGCCCACCCCGATGCCGGGGATGCGGCGGGGGCGATAATAGCTGCTGTAAAGTCTGTTGCGACGGATAATGCGACGGTTTTGGTTGTGGACCTATAATAAGCTAACACCCCGCAGCGCAAAGGTAAGCAGTCGTTTTCCCGAAGGTTGCGGGCCGGGCATACCCGGTCCCTACATGGCGGTGGCGTTTTAATGTTGCAATAACGGCACCCACCCCCGGGAGAGATAAATTTTTCCCCTACACATCAACGTTGAAAAAATGGATACAAACACTTTTAACAATCTCATCTCTCAAACATGGCCCGACCTCCACGCCGCCTCCACCCTCGGCGGCGGCACCTTCGGCACGGTGTACGCCTGCACCAAAACGGACGCCGTCACCGGCGTGACACAAAAAGAGGCTGTCAAGGTCGTCCGGGTCGATTTCACGCCCGAGGACCGTGCCAACGCCGAAGAGGAAGGCATCCCCTTCGCCGACTACTACCGTGCCGTCAAGGAAAAGCGCCTGCAGGAGATCCGCTGGATGGTCGCGCTGAAAAGCCCCCACATCGTCCATATCAACGGCTACACCGCTATCGAGGAACCCGATCTCTCGGCGCTGTACATTTTGATCCGCATGGACTGCCTGACCGCGCTGGACCAGCTGCGCACCGCTCACCTGGACGACACCCCCGAGCAGGCCGCCGCCCTGGCCGAGAAGGTCGCGCTGGATATCTGCGACGCCCTGCGGGTCTGCCACCAGAACGGCGTGCTGCACCGGGATATCAAGCCTGCCAACATCCTGTGCTCCGACGCCGGGGATTTTTTATCTGGGCGACTTCGGCATCTCCAAGGGCACCGCCCAGCAGGCCAGCATGACGTCGTCCGGCACGCTGGAATATGCTCCGCGGGAGGTCATGACCGGGCAGTATGACCACCGCGCCGATCTGTATTCGCTGGGGCTCGTGCTCTACGCGCTGGTCAACCACTGGCGGGGGCCGTTTCTGCCCGCGTACCCTGCGCCCATCACGCCGGGCGACCGCAACCAGGCCCAGTACGCCCGGCTGAACGGTACACCCCTTCCCCCGCCCGACAACTGCCCCGCCGCGCTGTGGGCCGCCATTGCGCGGCTCTGCGCCTTCGCGCCGGAGGAACGGTTTGACTCTGCCGAGGCCGTGCTTGCAGCCCTGTGCGACCCGGGGACGCCCGCGCCCGCACCTGCCCAACACCGGGCGCACCCCAACCTGCCCCGCATCCGCCACCCGCGCCGCCTGGCCGCTGTGGTTTTGGTCTCCGCCGTGGCCGTGGGTGTTGGCGTCGGGCTGTACCGTCGGCAACAGATGGCCGCGCCGGATATCTCCCTGGGGGCCGGGCGGGACAGCACCGACGCCGCCCTGGCCCAGGCTAGCGACCTGTTGCAGGGCAACGAAAACTTCATGACCGCGCACAATTTGCAGTTTTGCAGCGACCGCAACGTCACGATACCGGGCGGCGCGCTCGTCTACCTGACAGACCCGGCCAAAATCGAGAGCGACTACCCCGGCTACACCACCGCCGCCGACGCCGACGTCGAGGCCGGAGATTTGACATTAACCTTCGGCGACGTGACTGTCGAGGACAACGACGACGGCACCGTGACCTACACGATACAGCTGACCGAGCGGGCAGACATCACCCAGCGCCGCACGCAGGATGCGCCAATTTATGGCGTAGGTGCGCGGTTTGCAACGGTGCTGCCCTTCGATGCCGCCACTGGACAGGTGTTCCCCAGCCTGACCGAGGACTGGACGCCCCACCGCGCCTACACGGTGCAGATGACCGCCACCGTGGACGGCCATACCTACGAAATGCCCATCAACCGCGACACGACCTGGCAAATGGAGAGTGCCGACGGCGACGTGGCCGCCACCGAGCAGGTGGACGACCTGCCCGGTTACGGCATGCCGGGGCTGATTCTGCGCGCCGCCTACGTGAAGCAGCAGACGATTATGATTAAGGCCCCGGCTGCATCGGATTTAGGACTTCTGGTGTGTACCGCGCCCTATGACGGCTACACTGAGGGCGATTATGAAAACACGCCCCCGGTGCAGGCATTGGCGGACACCCCGGGCTTTGCGGGGTATGATAAGTATTGGTATTTTGATTTGAACGAATTGACAAAGGAATGATCCCAATGCCCCCTCTTTCCTCCCTCATCCCCCAAAAATGGCCCGATATCCAAATCGACGCGCCGCTCGGCAGCGGGGCGTGCGGCACGGTGTACGCTTGCACCAAAAAAAGCGCGGCCACCGGCATCGAAAGCCGCGAGGCCGTCAAGGTCGTGCGGGTGGAGTTTTCCGCTGCCGCCCACCGCCAGGCCGAGGAGGAGGGCATCCCCTTCGACGAATACTATGCCCGCATCAAGGCGGAAAAATCGCGTGAGATCGAACTTCTTGTCAACCTCAAAAGCCCGCACATCGTCCACATCAACGAGTTCGACGCTGTGGAAGAACCCGACCACAGCGCGTTTTACCTGCTCATCCGCATGGATCTGCTGCAGGCCCTCACGGCCTTCCGGGTGGACCATCTGACCGACACGCCGGAGCAGGCCGGCGCCTACGCCCGCAAGGTCACGCTGGATATCTGCGACGCCCTGCGCGTCTGCCACGAAAACGGCATCTGCCACCGGGATATCAAGCCCGCCAACATTCTGTGCGGCGCCACCGGGGACTTCTACCTCGGGGATTTCGGCGTGTCGCAGTACACCGCCGCGCCGGACGCTACGCTCACGTCCTCGGGTACCGCGCGATATGCCGCGCCCGAGCAGCTGACCGGTCAAGCCGACCCCCGCAGCGATTTGTACTCCCTCGGCCTTGTGCTTTACGAGCTGACCAACCACTGGCGCGGACCGTTTTTGCCCGCCTACCCGGCCAAACTCACCGCCGAGGACCGCTACAACGCCCAGTGCAAGCGGCTGGCCGGGGATGCCCTGCCCCCGCCCGACAACTGCCCGCCCGCGCTGGCCGCCGTCATTTTGAAACTGTGCGCCCCGGACCCGGGTGACCGTTACCAGTCCGTGCAGGAGGTGCTGGACGCGCTCTCCCCCGCCGCCGCGCCTGCGACGATGCAAAAAAAGAAGCCCCGCCGCCTGTGGATAGGCGTGGGGCTTGTGGTGGCCGCTGTGGCCGTGGCGTGGCTGACGGCGCGGGTCGGTGGGTGGAAATACTACCCCAACCCTGGCACGGTGGTGGAGACGCGGGACACTACCGTTTGGGACTACGCCCGCAAGAACGGCATCACCGTCAGCGACGCCACGCACGTTGGTTTCAACGGTGGGGCGTATAATTATCCCTGCCAAACCAGCGGCTTTTTTGAGTATTTTGAACCTGACGGCGTCACCGATTGGGGCGCAACGCGGCTCTCCGCCACCGTGACCGGCGCGGAAAAAAGCGACCCCGACGCCGACGGCAATGTGACCTATACCGTCACCTGCGCCGCCCGCGCCCGGATGGATTTCACCGTCGCCGAGGGGGCCGAGCCGTTTTTGCCCGGCCTGGACCTGCGCGTATTGGAGCTGATGGACCTGCGCAGCGGGTACACCTTCCCGCTGGGCAATCTGAACGGCCCGCAGGAAACCACCCCGCGCAGCATCAACGTCGCCGAGGACTACACGTTTACCTGCCAGGGCCAGCCCATCACCGTGCAGGTCTCCCGCACCGAGCAGTGGGAGTACACCCTGCCCGACTACACCGTCCCCGGCGCGTACCAGACGCAGGTGGTCGTGTACTACACCTACACCGTCACGGTGCCGCAGGCGCTGGACAGCCTGGCGCTCTACATCGACACAACGCCCTACACCGGGTACAGCCGCACGCTGGATACCGCCGGAAAAACGCTGGACCAGCAGGACAGCTTTGCCGGGTTTGAGAATTACGAGTTCTTTGCTTTGGACGATGTGGTTTCGGATTTTGCTGACCTGCCCGGCACCGAGGCCCCCGACGCGGACAGCTATTTAGAGAAGATGGGCGCAAAGTTCACCACCGAGACGAGCTTCACCGTGCCTAACGGCGCGGCGGGCTACCCGACGAACCCCTACCGCGACTTCGACCCCTTCCGGCAGGAGGATATCGGCGAGGGGAACTCGCTCGCCTTCGGCTCGGGCAACGCAGATGTGACCATCACCGGCGTGACCCGCAGCGACCCCGACGCCGACGGCAGCTTGACCTACACCGTCACCTTTGACACCGCCGCCACGCTGCAATACGGCTTCCCCAAAAAGCCTGCGGGACGACGGCACCATCACCGAACTGGGCATGGGCCGCTGCTTTGCGGGCTTTGGCCTGCTGGACGCCCAGACCGGCACGGTGTTTGCCCCCCAGCAGGGCGCGGGCAGCTGGCCGTGGAGCGTGCCGTATTTGGGGTACAACTGCTACACGGTCGTGCTGGGCAAGCAGCCCGACCCTGATAACCCGCACGGCGACGCCCCCGACCCGACGCGGGACGAGCCCTGCCAGCTGGTGCGCCCGCTGACGACCTACACCCTGGACGACGGCCGCACCTGCCGCCTTGGCTTTGCCGAGGTGGGCAGCTGGGATTTTGGACAGACGCAGGTCGGCCAGATCGACCGCGACGGCACGCCCTGGGTTCTTGCCGTCAACAAAAGCACGATGCACGGCGTTTTACAGATAAAAGTGGATGCCGGGTATGACGATTTGGTACTGTACTATAATGCGCAAGGCTTCGGCGAGAATGACGTGTTCTCCTATGATGTCTGGGCCGGTGACGGCGAGGATGGGCCGCTGTATCTGGATGAATTGGGATATTTTAAGGGGATGCAGGGGATGCGGTTTTATCGCTTGGACGAGCTGGTTTCCCTGTTCGCCGAGGGGGCGTAGGGGGCGGCATCCCAGTCCCGGGGCGAAGCCCCTTCGGCCACCTCCCCGCTTACGGGAGGAGGCTTTCTCCCTGCACGACCTCGACTTTAAAAATGTTCAGCGTGTCGGCGTCGGGGCAGCTGAAAATTGCCTTGCCAGGGTTTTGGCCCGGGATGCTGCCGCCGTAGCGCAGGATGTCGATGTACAAAAACGCGACGTGCATCGCCATGGGGCAGATCTCGCCGCGCTGGGTGTCGAAGTCCCAGCTGTCGCCCACCCGGTGGCCGCGGTGGCAGCCCACCGGGCCTTTGCGGTCGATGAGGGTGATTTTCACGCGCGGGCGGCTCATAGCACCACATCCTCCAGACAGGTCTCCAGTGGGATGCCCTTATATTTGTCCTGGTTGTCGGCGTTTTGGGCCAGCATTTTGCTCACGGTCTGCATGGCGGCCTGAGCGGCAGTTTTCAGCGCGTCACCGCGCAGAATATGCCCCATGAACACCGCCGAGAAGATATCACCGGTGCCGGGGAATCGCACGGGAAGTTCCTCGTAGGGCAGAATAAAGTGCTGGCCCGCTGCCGCGTCGTAGCCGACGACGCAGGCAATCGGCTCCCAGCCGCCGTCCACCAGCATCCGTGCGCTGGTAATGAGCACAGACTCCGCGCCCAATGTGTGTAGCTTGTCGGCCAGGGCGTACAGTTCCTCCCGCGTGGTGCCGCCGCACTGGTAGGGCACGCCCGCCAGGTAGGTGGCCTCGGTGTAGTTTGGCACGATGTAGTCCGCCGTGGCAATCAGTTCCCGCATTAAGGCGACGGTTTCTTCGCCGACGCCGTTGTAGAGTTTGCCCTCGTCGCCCATGATGGGGTCTGTGAAAATCCGCGTTCCTTTGACTTTTTGCGCGCGGCAGAAGTCCCGCACCAGCTCGGTCTGCGGGCGGGAGACGATGAATCCGGTGGACACTGCGTCGAACTGAAAGCCCAGCGTGTCCCAGACTTGCAGGGTGTTTTTCATGTAGCTGGTGGTTTCGAGGATCTCAAACTTGCCGTAGTCCAGTGTGTTGCTGACCAGCGCGGTAGGCAGGCTGCAAACCTCGTACTGCATATGGGAGAGAATGGGGATCATAGCGCTGAGCGCGACCTTGCCGTACCCGGCCAGGTCGTTGATGAGAAGCAGTTTGCTCATAGAGGAGACCATCCTTTGTTGTATATGTTGGCATGTGTAAGGAGCAGCGTTCTCGACGCTCCGCAGAGGGATCAACCCTCCCCCTTACAACTTTACAGATAAAAGGGTTACATGCCTGTATTGTAGCATGCTTTGCGGGCGGGGGCAACCTATGATATAATAATAAAAAATGCGAAACGAGGTTTCCTCCATGAAAATCCTACTCACTGGCTTTGATCCGTTCGACAGGGAGAAGGTCAACCCGGCGTTTGAGGCAGTGAAGCTGCTGCCAGGCACGATTGCCGGGGCACAGATCGTCAAACTCGAAGTCCCCACCCAGTTTGTCCGCGCGGGCGAGGTGCTGGAAGCCGCCATGGCGGAGCATAAGCCCGATGTGGTTATCTGCGTCGGGCAGGCGGGCGGGCGCGCGGCCATCACGCCGGAGAAGGTCGCTATCAACCTAATGGATGGCCGCATCCCGGACAACGCCGGGTATCAGCCTGTGGATGTGCCCATCCGGGCCGATGGGCCAGCCGCCTACTTTGCCACGCTGCCGGTCAAAGCCATGGTGCAGCGGATGCAGGACGCGGGCATCCCCGCTGCCGTGTCCTACACTGCGGGCACCTATGTGTGCAATTCACTGATGTACACGCTGCTTTTCCTTATCGACCGGAAATTTCCCAGCGTGCGGGGCGGGTTTATTCATGTGCCCTACGCCATGGAGCAGGCCGTCAACAAGCCGCTTGGCACCCCCAGCATGGATTTACGACAAATCTCCCGCGGGCTGGAAAAGGCCGTGGAAGCCGTGGTAATATGCGGCCGCGACACCGCCGTGCCCATGGGCACGACTCATTGATCATGGCCGCACAAGGAGGTCAATCCCATGGATGTATTCCTGCGAAAGGACGCTGACGTGATTATTTCTGCCAGTCTGCGGACGGTTCTGCCGGATGAAGCGGTGCGCCGGGCGCTGCAGACCTTCCAGCCACGGGGCGGGCGGGTCGTGTTGGTCGCGGCGGGCAAGGCCGCGTGGCAGATGGCCCGGGCCGCGGTGGAAACACTGGGCCGGGTGGACGGCGGCGTGGTCATCACCAAGTACGGCCACGTCAAGGGTGCACTGCCCGGCGTGACCTGCTGCGAGGCGGGCCACCCGGTCCCCGACGCGAACGGCTTTGCCGCCACTGAACAGGCGCTGGCGGTGGTGCGTGGGCTGACGGCGGCGGACACTGTGCTGTTTTTGCTTTCAGGCGGCGGCAGTGCGCTGTTTGAGCAGCCGTTGCTCCCCGCCACGGAATTACAGGACATCACAAATCAGCTGCTGGCCTGCGGGGCAGATATCGTCGAGATGAACACAGTCCGCAAGCGGCTTTCGGGCGTGAAGGGTGGGCGGTTCGCCCAGGCGTGCGCCCCCGCGCAGGTGTTCAGCATCGTGCTGAGCGACATTCTCGGCGACCCGCTGGATATGATCGCCAGCGGCCCGGCTGCGCCGGATTCCTCCACCTGCGCCCAGGCGCTGGCCGTGGCGGAAAAGTACCATTTGACCCTCTCTGCTCAGGCCCGGGCGCTGCTGGGCCGGGAGACGCCGAAGGAATTGACCAACGTTACAACGCAGATAACCGGCAGCGTGCGGCAGCTTTGCGCCGCCGCAGCCGACACCTGCCGGGCGCTGGGGTACGAGCCGGTGCTGCTGACCGACCGGCTCTGCTGCGAGGCGCGGGAGGCGGGTAGTTTCCTCGGTGCGATTGCCCGCACCCACGCCGGGCAGGGGCGGCGGTTGGCCTTTATAGCGGGCGGCGAGACTGTGGTCCACCTGACCGGGCACGGCTTGGGCGGGCGCAATCAGGAGCTTGTCCTGGCGGCGGCCCCGGCGCTGGATGGCCTGCACGCGGCGGTGTTCGCGGTGGGCAGCGACGGCACCGACGGCCCCACCGATGCCGCAGGCGGCTATGTGGACGGCGGCACGCTGGCCGCGCTGACCGCCCACGGCCTGACCGTGTTTGACACGCTGCAAAAAAATGACGCCTACCACGCTTTGCAGGCGGCAGGTGGATTGATTCTTACAGGCCCCACTGGCACAAACGTCAACGACGTGGCCGTGGCGCTGGTGGCCGGGGATTAAAGCGCTTTTTTCTTGTAGCCGCAGTCGCAGTACGGCCCGCCGGAGGCCGGCGTGTACTGCCGTACAAAGTTGGCCACACCATTGGCCTCGCTCATCGTGTAGTCCAGGCGGCACAGGGCGAGCGGGTTTGCAATGGGAATATATCCACAAGACCCCGACCCCGGGAGGCGGCTAAAGCTCCCGGGGCCGGGGTCTGTATGATTTGTGCGGGAATGGCTTAAGTTACATTACTTGCCCAGCGCAGCCAGGTAGGCGGCATTCTGCGCGTCGATCTGTTTCTGGAACGCGGCCACGGCGGCGGCGTAAGCGGCCTCGCGCTTGTCAGCGGCGGCCTGTGCCTCGGCGGCGGTGGCGTAGCGGGTCTCGGGGGCGGAAGCCTTGGGCGCAACAGCGGCGATCGCACCGCTGCCGACATAGCCCTTCACACCCTTGGGGCCGACGACGGTGGTCGTCTCGTTGCCACAGGTGTCGCAGACGTAGACGTTGCCCTGGCGGGTCCAGTTGTGATAACCGCACTTCTGGCAGGTGGTGTACTCGATGCCCCAGGTGCCGTTGGCAATGGCCTCATCGATCTCCTTCTGCTGCTCGGTGCGGGTATCCACAGCCGGGGTGTTGTCCTCGGTGGACGCGGCAGGGGCAGCGGGCTTCACAGTGTCGGTCTTGGCATTGTCGCCCTTAGCGGTATCGTCGGTCTTGGTGTCGTCCGCTTTGGTAGTATCGTCGGTCTTGGTGGTGTCGCCGGCGCCGGGGCCGGTGAAATCCCAGCTGTCGTCGGTGGACGTCTGGCCGTCGCCGGTAACGGTGACGGTGGCCTTGTCGATCTCGCCGCCGATGAAGCTGCGATCCATCAGGGTGACGGTGCAGGTGCCGGGCATCATGGCTTCATAGGTGACGGTGGTCATGCGGCCGGTGGTCTCGGTGCTGACATATTTCAGCACACCCTCGGTGTCGGCCATGTTGGGGCCGTGCTCGATGTACTCGCTGCTCAGCAGCCAATCCATGTAGCCGGACTAGCTGAACGACCAGGTCTGGCCCACGCTGATGGTGGCGTCCGAGATGGAGTAGACCTGATCCGCGAACGCGCCGGTGGCCATAGCGCAGGTCATGGTGAGGGCCGCGCCCATGGCGGCGGTGGTTTCAGTAACGCAGAGTG